>Ga0114129_10014995_pt1 | contig 11036 bp, 8 predicted proteins | sample RhiMetdeltSRZDD1_FD_80071 | JGI IMG/M metagenome (GOLD analysis project Ga0114129, IMG submission 80071) | Populus rhizosphere microbial communities from Tennessee, USA - Rhizosphere MetaG P. deltoides SRZDD1 (version 2) (version 2) | ecosystem: Host-associated > Plants > Roots > Rhizosphere >... | reverse complement strand
CTCCAGGCCGGCCCAACGCCCACCGGCGGCCGGGTTCAGGCCACCCTGCCGCTGGCGCTGCCATGACCGTCCGGGTGCTGGTCGCCGACGACCTGGTCCGGTGGAGTCTCCTAGTAGCCCTAGCCCCCCTGCCCGAGGTGGAGGTCGCCACCGGCTCAGCCGCGATCCGCGGGGTCATTCTGCACCGGCCCGCTGTGGTCGCCACGGACCTGTAGATGCCTGAGTTCAATGGCATCGACGCCCCCCGCGAGCTCGCCCGCGCGTCCCCACCGTGGCGGTCGTGGTCCTAACCATGTTCGACGACGACTCGGTGTTCGCGGCCATGCGCGCCGGCGGGGCTGTCCGGTTCCAGGTCGTCCCGGTAGAGCCGGCGCGGCGGGTCGTCCGCCAGGCCAAGATGGGCCAGGGTGGCGGCGACCCAGTCATGCTTGGCCCTGGTGAACGCCACCGGCTCAGCCGGGCCGCCGGCCACGATCGCCCGCTTGAGGACCGCGTAGCGGCGACGCAGCACCGGGTCGGCCCGCAAGGCATCTCGGAAGCCCCGCATGGCGGCCACCTCCGGGCTCGAGGCCGGGACCACGTGCACGTGGACTCGGTACTCGGTGGCCCGGTGGCCGAAGGTGCCCCAGAGCATGGGCCGGGTTGGCGGGAACGCCGCCGGACGCTGGGGTTGGAAGCCGAGCTCGAGCAGGGCCTGGGTGATGGCCGGGATCTGGGCCGGGTCGGCGGCCAGGAGCAGGTCGATGATGTTCTTGCCGGCCAGGCCGGGCACCGCCGTGCTGCCCACGTGCTCGGCCGGGGTGGCCGGCCAGCGGGTGGCGATCAGCGCGATCAGGCGCCTGGCGACCTGTGGGGCGTCCGGGTCGGCCTGGTGGACCTGGACCGGCACGCGCCGGTAGCGCCCGATCGGTAGCTGAGGCTCTGCCGTCGGCACGACGGCGGAGGGGTGCGGGTCGATGGTCCAGCTGCCAATTGGAGTTGATTGAGCTTGGTTGGTCGCGACGTCCGCAGGTTTGCTGCACGCCCAGAGTAGTAGTGTCATGACAACCCCCGAATACTGGCGCTTGATTGCGCTAAGCCGCTTGTTCGCTTGGCGCCTCAATCGCCCCTGGGAACTCTCCTTGTGGTGGTTCTCGGGGAGAGTGTGCGCCCGAGGCTATCCCTGGCAGATGAGCCCAGGCGCCTAACTGACCGGGAGTTCACCCCGGGTCGGCTAGGTGCTAGCTCCCACGACACCGGGAATGTGGAAGCGCATGATGACAACAGACGACGGAGGCCATCCGTCGTGGCTGCACGGATCGAGGGTCGAGTGGGCAGACGACGTATTGTCGTGCTGGCATGGGCCCGCCGGGAGGAGTCGGTCGGTGACGCACCCGGATAGCGCCCAGCAGGGCGGCGGCGTGCGGGCGGACAGCGCCACCCGCCTCGCCTGGTGGCTCTGTGGGGCCGCGTTGGCGATGATGCTGGCGCGCCTGGTGGTCGTGGTGCTGATGGGATCGAGGGCGCTGCCGCCCGGCTTTCCCGCGCCCGTCATCCAGGCGATCGAGGTCATCGGGTTCCTCGGGGTGCCGATCCTCGGAGGGGTCATCGCCGCCCACCGACCTGAGAACCCCTATGGCTGGCTGTGGTCCGCGGCCGGCCTCATCCTGGGCGTCAGCTTCCTGGCGTTCGGCTATGGCGCCTACGCCCTGGTGGTGGCGCCCGGCGCCCTGCCCGGTGGCGTGGCGGCGGTGTGGGTCTCGACCGTGATGAAAAACGGGGTTGCCTTTGGACTGCTGCCGTTCGTCTTCCTGCTGTTTCCCAACGGCCGGCTGCCCTCTGGCCGCTGGCGACCGGTGGCCTGGGCAGCCGGCCTGGTCGGGGTGGCACTGGTCGTGCTCGTGGCGGTCCGACCCGGGCCGTTCTACGAGTTCCCCTTCGTCGACAACCCAGTCAGGTTCACCGGAACGACCGGTGAGCTGATCGAGTGGCTGTTTGTGGGCGACTTCGCCAACCTGGTCGTGCTGGCGTGGGGTCTGACCGTGTTGCTCTCGGTAGTGTCGATGGTGGTGCGGTTTCGACGCGCCAGCGGGCAGGAGCGCCAGCAGCTTAAGTGGTTTGCGGCCATGTGCGTCGTGCTGCTCGGCTTCTTCCTCGCGCTGGTGTTCGCGCCCCTAGCCTGGAAGAGCCGGCTGGTGGACGCGGTGTTATGGGCCGTGCTGGCCTCGGCCATGTACGCCGCGATCGGCATCGCGGTCCTGAGACATCGCCTGTACGACATCGACCTGCTGCTCAACCGCACCCTCGTCTATGGGCTGCTGACCGTCGGTGGGGTCGGTGTGTACGTCGGGGTGGTCAAGTCCGCCGAGTGGCTGCTGCGCGAAGGCGTCGGGTTGGGCGGCAGCCTGCTGGCCACCGCGGTCATCGCGGTCGGCTTCGCGCCGGCCCGGGATCGGTTGCAGCGCTGGGTCGACCGGCGGCTGTACGGCGAACGGCACGACCCCGTGCGGGCCATGGCCCGGCTTGGTGAGCGCCTCCGGGACGCTCCGAGTGGCGTGCCCGGCGGGGACGTCCTGGCCGGGGTGCTGCAGACGGTGTGCGAGACCCTGCGCCTGCCGTGGGCCAGCCTCCGCGTCGAGGACGGGGTGGAGGTGGTGACCTTTGGCCGGCCGGGCACCGCCAGCGAGTCGATCCCCCTGGAGCACGAGGGACAGCACATCGGGGCACTGCTGGTCGGGATGCGCTCCGGTGAGGACGCCCTCGGCGTGGCCGACCGGCAGGTCCTTGGGATCCTGGCCGCTCCGGTGGCGGTGGCCGTGCATGCGGTGCTGTTGTCCCAGGAGCTGCAGCGCTCCCGGGAGCGGCTGGTCGCCACCCGCGAGGAGGAGCGCCGCCGGCTGCGCCGCGACCTGCATGACGGCCTGGGGCCCATCTTGACCGCGGTCACCCTCAAGGCGGATGCCGCCCGCGGCGCCCTCGACACCGCCCCCAACCAGGCCGATGAGTTGCTGGCGGAACTGCGCGGCGATGCCAATCAGGCCATCGGTGACCTGCGCCGAGTCATCTACGACCTGCGGCCGGCGGCGCTGGATGAACTCGGCCTCCTGGGGGCGCTCAGCCAGCAGGTCGACCGATTCGCCCGTCAAGGATTGGCGGTTACCCTCCACGTCCCGCCGGCGCTGCCCGTGCTGCCGGCGGCGGTCGAGGTCGCGGCCTACCGGATCTGCACCGAAGCCTTGACCAATGTCGTCCGCCACGCCCACGCTGACCACGTGTCCATCACGGTCGCGATCGACGGCGACCTCTGTCTCGCGGTCCAGGACGACGGCACTACAAGCACGGCCAACGGCGATGGCTGGCGGCCAGGCACAGGGTTGCAGTCAATGCGCGAACGCGTCGCCGAGGTCGGCGGCACCCTCCAGGCCGGCCCCACCCCAACCGGCGGCCGGGTCCAGGCCAGCCTGCCCCTGGAGTTGGCATGACCGTCCGGGTCCTGATCGCCGACGACCACCCCCTGGTCCGCCAAGGACTGCAAGCGGCACTGGCACCCCTACCCGAGGTCGAGGTCGTGGCCGAGGCCGCCACCGGCCAGGAAGCCATCCGCGAAGCCGTCCTCCACCGGCCCGATGTGGTCGTCATGGACCTGCAGATGCCCGAGCTCAACGGCATCGACGCCACCCGCGAGCTCGCCCGGGCGATCATGGCCGTGGCCGCCGGCGAGGCCATCTTCGGCCCGCCATCGCCACCCGGGTGCTGGCCTACTTCGCCACCCCACCAGCCACCCCGACCCCGTTTCCCGAGCTGACCGCCCGGGAACGCGAGGTCCTGGACCTGCTGGCGGCCGGCCGCACCCAGGCCATCCTGCGGGCCCGCGACGCCGGTCTCGGCCACCCCTAGCCAATCGGAGCAGGCTGACACCCATAATAGGAACGCGTTCCGTTGGTCAGAGGCCGTTTCGCGGGCCTGGCTGGATGCCGCCGGCTGCGAGTTTCTGACTAACCGCTATGCCGATCGGCGATCGATCCCGCTGACCGCTCTTGGCCAGCGGCAGAGGCAAGTGCGCTGTCGCCTGTCTGTGGCCACCGGGCTGGCCTATGGGTCCGTGGCTTGGCTGTTCGGGGCCGTGGGCCCAACACAGCCAGACCAGGCGGTGCTTGCCAAGGCGGGTGTGGCGGTCCAGGCTCCGTCGAGAGTGGAAGGTGCGGCGGTGGCTGAGGCATGCCCAGTGGCCCCGGTCCAGCTCGCACAACGGCCCCACCATGAGCGTGCCCGGACAGGAGCCGGCACCAGCGGGCACCGGGTCGGGAGTTGGCTCCTCGGCCGCAGCAGCAAGGCTGGCCGTCAGGAGCCGGTCGGCGGCGGCAGGGGGATCGAGGTGGGTTCTGAGGACCTCGGCGATGAAGACGACCAGCGCGCAGCCGACGGGAAACAGCAGCTCGTTGAGGCCTCGTGTCACCAGCGCGGGGGTGGGCAGCGGGGTGGGGGCCGACTGAACGACCACCGTCAGGAACACCCCGCCAAAGACAACGCCGACCATCAGGCCGACCGCCAAGTGCCCCAGGGCGCTTCCCCAGGCGCGCCGGCCGACCCACTCCAGCGCCAAGCCCAGGCAGCCGTATTCGGCGGCCTTGATGGCCAGGACCCACAGGGGTGGCGGCCCAGCGGGGACACCGGCGGCGTTCACGGCCTCGGCGACGCCCTTTTGGATGGCGTTGGCGGCCGTCAAGGCCAGCGGGGCCGCTAGCAGCCCGGTGATGCCCTCGAGCGGCATGCGACCCTTGGCGGCTACCCGGCCGAGGGCGACGCCGACACAGACCAGCAGCGACCACGACACGTTCCTAAGGGTCTCGGCAATGAGCGCTCGGGAGCCGGCAGCAGCGCCGAACCCGGTTGCCACTAGCTGCAAGGCCAGTTGCAGCAGGAGCCCGAGCACGATGGCCAGCCAGGCCACGCGCAGCAGCGTCGCCCATGGGCCGCTGGGTGGCTTTGGCCTCAGCATGGTTGTCCTCGGATCGATCAACGGACGCTATGCGACGGAGTGGCTGCTGGGTGGCGACAGCCGGCTACCGGATCAGCTGCCAGCAGCCATGGGGCTGTCAGTCCCAACGAGGCGCCCTCGACTGACGCCGGCGAATCGGCGGGCGTAGGGCACGCCCGAGCACGAGCCCTCGGGTGAGTCTCGACAGGGCGCCCCCTGGTCCTGGGCTGACACGGCCCGCATCCCGGCGGGCTGCCGGCGCGATCCCTTCCCGGTTGGCCCGAGCCTGCGCCCGGTCGCTGACAGCCGGCTGACAACTCGGAAGTGGCGCGGTTGGTGCTTGCCGCAGCAACTGCGCAGTGATGAAGGGATGGCGCATCTCGTGATCTCCTGCCTTGGAGAGTGCTGAGTCGTGGTGACGGTGCTTGACGCGGCAGGGCCGCCGGGCGCGTTGCCGCGCAGTGGTGGTTCGATGCCAGCGCGGTGATCGCGGGGGGTCGAGGGCAGGCACGGGCTATCCGCGGGGCGGCGTGCAAGGCACGACGCATGGAGCGGCTGGACCTCCTCTTGACTGACGCTGCGGTGGTGGCAGCGGTCCTCGGTACAGGCAGCGTTGTCTCGCGCGGTACCAACTTAAATTCACACCTCCTTCCTGCGAGACGACCTTCGATAAACACTGGGAAATCAGCCTGTACCAGCGCTTGGTTGCGCTTCAATTAGGCAGCAATTTCAGCGAGATCGCTGCGAAGGCTGTCGTGTGCCTCAGGTGCCGGTCGTTCGCGTGGCCAGCCGCGGCCAACGGTAGCCGGCATACCAACGCGGCCTACGCGCATCCCTGCCGCCACGAGCAAGGCGTGCCTGTTCGGCTTGGTGGCACAGGTCGTCGCGATGCTGCTCGGCCAGGGTGGCGCTCAGAGCTGGATAGTGGTTTTGCATGATGATCCCTCCGTCGTTCGATTGCCTGTCAGGACGGTAGGGGTAAGGCGCCTAGCCAAACGTCAGGTCCTAGACCTTACGTTCGATGCGATAGGACCTTATTTCTGCGCGCAAGCGCGTAGGGTGCGCGCCATTTGGCGGCCGTGCGAGTCAGGGTTGGCCGCTGTCTAGCGCGCGGTCGAGACCGAGCTGTTGGGCACGAACGGCGGCGTCTCGGCGGCTGTGGACATCAAGCTTGGCCAGGATCCTGGTGACATGGACACTGGCCGTCTTGCCACTAATAAACAGTTGCTCGGCAATCTCCCGATTGGACCGGCCCTCAGCCAGCAGGGCTAGGACCTCAAGCTCCCGCGGTGTCAGCCCACCGTCACCCCGAACATGCGGGGCGCCAAGCCCGAGATCCAGCCGACCCCGGCGAGCCAGCACCTCCAACGCCCTACGCAACGGCTCAGCCCCAAGCCGCACCGCGGTCTGGTAGGCAGCCCCCGCCGCAGTCGTCGCTGCTTCCCTGTCACCCAGCCCGAGAAGTGCTTCAGCCAGCCGCCACTGGCAACGGGCCACCTCATACGTGCAGCCAAATGAGAAGGCTTGTGCCGCGGCCTGCCAACGATCCGGGTCCGAGTGGCCTTCCACCCGAGTCCACTCCGCTTCGGCCTTTGCCAGCCAAGCCGGTACGTGGATACTTGGGTGAATGACGCGGCCCGACAATTCGGCTATCGATCGAGCCCAGTGGAGAAACGTCTCAGCCAATGCGACCGCTTCAGCGAGCAGGCGCCCATCGGGGATGGCTCGAGCGTCCTCGGCCCGCCTCGCCTGGATGGCAAGGCCGATAGCACAGAGCATCTGCTCTTCGAGCGTCCAACGGTTGGCTCCACCCGCCGCCGCACGCCCACGCTGGATCGCCGTGCTCGCCCGGTCGAGCTCATCTCGCCAGAGCGCCTGTTCGGCCTCACTGAGGGCGACGAAGATGTCCATGGCCCGGTTGGCGCCATACAGCGGCGCCAAGTCCGCCAGTCGCTCCTCCACGGTCGCCTCCCCTCGGCCGACCTCAACGGCGAGCGCATCCGCCGCCAGTTGTGGTGCCAGGGCGGTCACATGCTGATCAACGGTTGCCGCGAGGGTCGCTGCGGCATCCCATGCGCCAGCGACGTAGCGGAAGTAGCACCTTCCGCCCCGCATCGCCAGGCCAAATGGGCTCCACGCCAGACCGACCTGCCAGGCTCGCTTAACACCCTCGTCGTAGGTTGCCGACGCCGCCGCCAGATGGCCGAGGTCGTGCTCGGCCCAGCCTCGATTGTGGATGGCGCGTAACTCGACGTCATAGCGGCCGGCGCTGGCTGCTAATCGTTGCGCTCCTAGCAGTAGCTCATGCGCCTTCTTGGGGTCGTGGAGTGCTTCGACCATGGACAAGGTGGTGAGCACGTGGGCTTCGTCGCCCACGCTGGCGGTGGCTTGAGCGACGGCGAGGGCTTCCTGGCACCAGCGGCGGGCCTCCTCGCGCTGCTGGGTGTTGGCCAGTGCTTGGGCTAGGGCGGCGGTGACCCGAGATCGCAGCGGTGTCGGCAGCTCGCGCGGGACGAGTTGCTCGGCGTGCCGACACAGTCCCAGCACCTCCTCGTCGTGACCGACATGGAGATACTGTGCGAGGCGCTCGTGGGCGCGGGCCGCCCGGAGGGGATCCACGTGCTCGTCGACCTCGGCAATGGCCCGCCGAGCGAAACCGACCGCCCGATCAACCTCTCCGGCGTCGTTGGCGGCCTCCGCCGCAGCCAGGACGAGATCGATCCGATCAGTACCGGTGAGACGGGCCGCGTCGGGGACCCGTTCCCATAACGATAGCGCCTGCTCCAGATGACGCCGCCGCTCCCCAGGCGCATGAACCACGTCGGCCTCTGCGGCTGCATGCACCGAAGCAACCAGCGCACCAGCCAGATCATGGCTGGCCAAACAGTGATAGGCGAGCTCTGCCGCCGAGGCCCCCGCCGTATCACGGTGTTCGACCTGCAGGTGCGCAAAGCTGGCGTGCAGGCGACTCCGCTCGCTGGGCAGCAGATCGCCATAGAGCGCCTCCTGCAGTAAGGCGTGGCGGAAGTTGTAGGTTTCGCTCGTGGCCTCGGCGACCAGCAGTCGAGCGGCGACCGCCTCCCGCAGGCCCGCCTCTAGCTCCGGTTCTGGCTGACCTGCTGCCGCCGCCAGCAACCGGTGACTCACCCGCCGCCCGGCCACCGCCGCCACCCGCAACACCTGCTGAGCAGTATCAGACAGAGCCTGAACGCGAGCCAGCAGCACATCAGCAAGCGCCCTGGGCAGCGCTACCTCGTCCTGGTCGGCGCCGACCGCAAGGAGCTCCTCGGCATAGAACGGATTGCCCTCCGACCGGTCGAAGACCTTCGCCAGCTCTGCCGCGGACAGGCGCCGGCCGCGAAGCGCCGCGAGATGCTCAGCCAGTTCAGCCTGACTCAAGGGACCAAGCTCCAGCCGCGTCACTCCTGGCCGGCGGCTGAACTCGGCCAGCCAGGGCCACAACGGATGCCGGCGGTGCAGCTCGTCGGACCGATAGCTTGCCACCACCAGCAGCCGGCCGGTCCGTAGGGTCTGGTGTAGGAACGCAACGAGCTCCCGGGTTGAGGAGTCAGCCCAGTGCAAGTCCTCCAGCACCAGCAAAAGCGGGGCATGCTCCGATAGGCGCAGCAGCAGCGAGCCGACCGCATCAAACAACTGCAGCTGTTCAAGGCCCTCGCCGAGAGAGGCCGTATCGTTCGACCGGTCGGCCAGCTCAGGCAGCAGTCGACCAAGCCTCGGTAGTCCCTTGGCCGCCGGGGCCAGCAACTCGCCGTTGTCGTCCTCTGCGGCGAATCCTCGCAGGGCAGCGATGACGGGCACATAGGGAAGGCCGACGTCACCTACCTCTAGGCACCCGCCGACCATAACCTGAGCTCCGCGCTGACGTGCTTGCTGGGTCAGCTCAGCAAGCAGCCGAGTCTTGCCGACCCCGGCGTCCCCGGCCACCAGCACCATGACCGGCCGATTCTGCTCGGCCCGCTCCAGAGCGGCCAGCAGCCGGGCAAGCTCGCTGGCCCGCCCGACGAGTCCACTCCAGCCGGCGACGGCCATACCCGCAAGTATGAAGTCGGACGAACCGGAGGGGAATCCGTGCTAACAAGCCGGCAACCAGCCGCGCTCGTAGGGGCTCACTTCAGCCCACTGTCATGACATACGCCGGGGTCGGTCGCTCTGCAGTTCAATTGGCTGGACGTGTTGGCAACCGTGCAGCCGTCAGCCAGCAGCGAGGCAGGCCCCACCCAAGATCGCCGATCGGCGGCTGCGCAGATCAGGATTGGCCGTGGTCCAGTTCCTGATCCAGACCGAGCTGCCGGGCTCGTGCAGCAGCGTCTCGGCGGCTATGGACATCAAGCTTGGCCAGGATCCTGGTGACATGGACACTGGCGGTCTTGCCGCTGATGAACAGCTGCTCGGCGATCTGCCGGTTCGATCGCCCCTCAACCAGGAGGCGTAGCACCTCAAGCTCACGCGGGGTCAGCCCGGCCAAGCCCCGCTCTGCCGGCACGCCGGCGCCAAGGTCGAGACGGCCCCGGCGGGCCAGCAGCTCCAGCGCAGCCTGCAGGGGTTCGGCGCCCAGTCGTATTGCTGTCTGGTGGGCCGCCTGGGCGGCCACGGTCGCCTGCTCCCGGTCGCCGGCGCCAAGGAGCGCTTCAGCCAGCCGCCACCGGCAACGGGCCACCTCATACACATGGCCCCAGGAGAACGCCTCCACCGCGGCCTGCCAGACCTCCGGGTTGGAGTTGCCCTGGAGCCGGGTCCACTCGGCTTCCGCCTTGGCATGAAAGCCCCGCAGGCGCACCTCATGGGCCAGACCGACCCGCTGTGCCTGCTCTATGGCTTCGCGGACTCGCTCCAAGAGTCCCTGACCGACCGCCTTGGCGTCGTTCAGCGCCGCGGCATCACCGGCCGCACGCACTCGTTCGGCGCGCTCGGCCTGGACCGCAAGCCCAACCGCGGAAATCCAAACGTCATCATGGAAAGCACGGGTCTCTCTCGCGTCGATTGTTGCAAGGGCGTGCCGAACGGCCGACATGGCTCGGTCAAGGTCACCTTGCCATATAGCGTGATCGGCCTCCAGGCCAGCGACCTCGACCTCGACATCAGTGGTGGCGTTCAAGGCGGTCAATGCGGTGGGGCCGCGCAGACGCTTTGGGACTGTCGTTCGCCCGCGGCCCACCTCTACCCAAAGCGCTGCAGCGCCCAAGCTGGCAATCGCCAGGGGGGGCGCCAGGTAGGGAACAGCGGCGGCCAACCGCTCGCAGTCGTCCCACTCACCTGCTTCGTAGCGGACCGACAGCTGCATACTGCACATCGCGATTCCCCACCACGACCAGCCAAAGCCGGTTCGATCGGCCAGTTCGGCACCCTCGTCGAACGCAGCACGGGCAGCTGACAGGTTCCCCAGACCGAGTTCCAGAATGGCAAGGTCCCACAGCGCGCGTGCCTCGATCTCATGGTTGCCGGCGTCAGCCGCCCGCGCTCGAGCCGCTGCATAGAGACGGCGAGTGCTGGCAGGGTCCTCCTGCGCCTCGGTTATGCCAAGGGTGATCAGGGCGTCGGCTTCATCCTCGGCACTGTCGACAGCACGCGCGACCGCAACAGTTTCCTCGCACCAGTGGCGCGCTTCATCTTCACGTGCGTCATTGATATTGATGAGCGCTTGCGCCATGGCAGCGGTCACCCGTGCCCGCAACCGCGAGGGTGGCGCTGCGGGCACCAGCTCGACCGCACGGGCGCGGGCGCGCAGCGCGTCCTCGACACGGCCGGCGTATTGTAGATACATCCCAAGACGCTCATAGGCGCGGGCCGCCCATGCCGGATTAGCTCTGTGCTCCGCAACCGCAGCGGCATCTTCGGCAAGGCCGACGGCCCGCGGCAGATTACCGGTAGCGTGGGCCGCCGCCGCCGCCTGCAGCATCAGCTCGGCCCGGTGGGTGCCGGTGACGTCGGCCGGGTCGGGCACTCGCTCCCACAGCTTGAGCGCGGTAGTGAGGTGCCGGAGCGTCTCGGCAGGGGCGAGGACCGCCGCCGCCTCCTCGGCCGCCCGCACCGACGCGACTAAGGCGCCAATGAGATCATG
>Ga0114129_10014994_pt1 | contig 11038 bp, 7 predicted proteins | sample RhiMetdeltSRZDD1_FD_80071 | JGI IMG/M metagenome (GOLD analysis project Ga0114129, IMG submission 80071) | Populus rhizosphere microbial communities from Tennessee, USA - Rhizosphere MetaG P. deltoides SRZDD1 (version 2) (version 2) | ecosystem: Host-associated > Plants > Roots > Rhizosphere >... | reverse complement strand
TCGCACGATGTTGTCGCGCGGCGTGACTCCCGAAGCCACCGAAAGGGCTGCCGTGCGCGCGAACGCATCGGTGTCCGCGGTTGCCGTTGGCGTCGGGGACACGATCACCTACTGTGTACCCAACGTCCTGGTCAATGACCTGTGCAACAACTACGCGACGGTGCGCGCCGTGGTGAAGGCGGTCGGGAAAAAGGGGCAGATCGCGCAGGATATCACCGCCCCGACGAACGGATTCACTGCCGCGGACTTCACCGCCATCGCGACCGAGTTCGACGACCTCATTTTCAAGACCGACACGTCGTGGTTCGGCGCGCCGACCGACATCAACAAGGATGGGCGGATCACCATTTTGTACACCCCGGAGGTGAACAAATTCACGCCGAGGGGGGCGACCAGCTACATCGGCGGATTCTTCTGGGGTGGTGACCTGTTCACGAAGGCGGATTACACCAGGTTTAACATGACGTGCCCGCAAACGAACGAGCAGGAAATCTTCTACCTGCTCGCTGCCGATCCCGGCGGCACGTACGGGGACGCGCGGAGCACTCAGCTCGTTAGGCAGGCGACGCGCGGCACGATCGCGCACGAGTTCCAGCATATGATCAACCAGGGAATTCGTCAGTTCAACCCGGCGGTCACGGATTTCGAGCAGGATTGGCTGAACGAGGGGCTCTCGCACTTCGCGGAGGAAGCGGTCGGTCGGGCGTCGCGCGGTTTCACTGACTTCCAGAGCCTGTCGGCCGCCGAGGTGCGCGCGAACGCCGACGACTTCAGCGCGTTCTTCCAGCAAAACCTCGCGCGATTCTCCACGTACCTCGCGCGTCCTGATACGACATCGCCCATCAGCTCACGCGCGGACAAGGATCTTCCGCCGCGCGGTGCGGCCTGGGCGCTGCTCCGGTACACCGCGGATCAATTCGCGCCCGGCAACGCCCGCGCGCTCTTCCGGCGGCTCGTCGCCGGTCCGAAGACGGGCGTGACGAACCTCGTGCAAGCGTCCGGCGTGCCGTTCGACCAGATCATCGGCGGCTGGCTGATCGCGAACTATACGGACAACCTCCCAGTCGCGAACCTGGACGCCCGGTACTCCTACACGAGCTGGAACATGCGCGATGCCGTGGCGGACGTCTCGCGGGGAACGTATCCGCTCCAGCCGCGAACGCCCGGCGTCGCAACCCAGACGACGGCGCAGTCGGGCTCGGGCGCGTACTTCCTCGCGCAGCGCACACCGGGCGCACCCCTGTCGACATTCCGCATGCTGGATCAGGGCGGAGGAAACGTCACCTTTGCCGGATCGCGGGTGTACATCGTTCGGGTGCAATGAGCGACCATCATTCTTGCGAGGCCGATTTCGATGTTTGCCAAGCCTTTCGCGGAACAGCGATGAAATGGAAACTGCCGAAACTACCGGATACTGCCTAACGGGATAACGTCTCACGCAACGAGCCGATCACTCTTTAGGAACGGCCCCGGGACGCGAAGTCGTCCCCGGGGCCGTTCCATTCACAATCCCGGCTCGGTGCGAGCGCCGGCGTCGATGCAGAGCCGGATCCGTCCGTTTCAGCGCGGCGGCGGAGAGGACGCTTACGCTTCCCTGAGCGCGGCCATTGGCGTCGTGCGGAAAACGTCACGTCCGCTCAGCACGCCGATCGACACCGTAACGAGCACCATCGCCGCCGCGATGAGTACCGCGGGCACCGTCGCCGGCGAGAACGGGCGGTGAAAGACGTAGTTGAGGAGACCCCACGCACCGCCGAACGACAGCACCATCCCCGTTAGGCTGCCCAGCACGCCAAGCAGCGCGTACTCGGCGAACAGGATACGGCGGATCTGACCCTGCGTGGCGCCGAGCGTCTTGAGCAGCACGCCTTCGCGCACACGTTCGCGCCGGGTGGCGGCGACCGCGCTGAACAGAACCGGTATGCCCATGGCAAGGCTGAACACGGCGAGGAACCGGATAGCCATCGACACGCGGTCCACGATCTCGTTGATCGTCTTCCGAATCACCGAGAGGTCGATCGCCGACACGTTCGGATACCGCTGGACCACGGAGCGCTGAACGCGCACGGCGCTGATGCCGTCGGGGACGTTCGTGAGCAGCACGAACATCTTGGGCGCATTCTCGAGCGCCCCCGGCGCGAACACGGCGAAGAAGTTCGGTTCGAACCGCGCCCAGTTCACATCGCGGAAGCTCGTGACGCGTGTGGGCACCTCGACGCCCTGAACGTCCCAGACCACCACGTCGCCGAGTTTTACCCGGAGCTCTTTCGCGACGTCCTGCTCGAGCGAAACCTCGGCGGACGGCTGACTGTCGCGCACTGGCGTCTTTCCGAACCAGCGCCCCGCGACAAGCGTCTCGGAGCTCTGGATCGTGTCGCGATACGTCGAGCGGTACTCGCGCCGGAGGGCCCACGCGCCGCCGCGACGAGTCGTGTCCGTCAGGATCTGCGCGATCGTGCGCCCGGCGACCGTCTTGATGCGCATCGTAACGATCGGCGTCGACTGCACGACGGAGTACCCGGCTTGCCTGACGAGCGACTCGACGCCGGCGTCCTGATCATCCTGGACGTCGAAGAACAGCAGGTTGCCGCGTGATGACGACGTCGTGATGTCGAACTGCCGCAGCAGGTTGGCCTGCACGAGATAGAGGGTCGTGATCAGGAACGCGCCGAAGCCGAGCGAGAGCACCACGGCGCGCGTCTGGTTGGCCGGCCGGTACAGGTTCGCGACGCCCTGGCGTACCACATAGGGCCACCCTGCGCGCAGCACACGCCGCGCGACCCAAGACAACACGATCGCGCTGAGCAACAGGACGACCAACACTGCGGCGATGCCCGCGCTCATCCACAGCGCGGTCTTCAGCGTGGGTGAACGCCACGCCGCCAGGAGAACGACGCTCGCCGCCAGCCCGCCGTTCACCAGCACGCGCGGCCAGTCGCGCAGACCGGCGCTCAACGGTGCGCTGTCCAGATCTCGGCGAAGCGCCTGCAGTGGTGACACGTTTCGGAGCGCCAGCAGCGGCCGGAGCGCGAACACCATCGCGACCCACACGCCGAGCGCGAGCCCGACGAGGATCGCTTTCGGCGCGAGCGAAACCGTGACATCCACGGGCAGGAAGTCTCGAACAGTGAGCGGGAGGGCGAACTGGATGGCGACGCCTAACGCCGCGCCGACCGCCGCCCCCACGAAACCCATCACCGCCGCCTGCAGCACGTAGATGATGAGCACCTGCCGGCTCGTGGCGCCCAGACAGCGGAGCACGGCGACGGTGTCGATCTTCCGAGCAACGAACGCGTGGACGCCGCTCGCGACGCCAATCCCGCCCAGCAGCAGTGCGACGAGGCCCACCACGCCGAGAAAATCGCTGAGCTGGTCGATGGACTCCGTGAGGTTCACTTCGTTCTCGACCACCGTCCTCGCGCGCACGCGATTGCGCTCGAGGCGCTGGCGGAGCGGCGCGAGCCAGGTCCCCGGGTCGGTACCCTCGGGCAACTTCGCGAACGCTTCGTAGTCGGCCCGGCTTCCGAACGTGAGCAGCTTCGTCTCGGCCAGGTACGATGCCGGGATGAAGACGCGGGGCCCGATCGTCGCCGAGATTCCGGGGTCGCCCGGCACGTTCACCAGCGCGCCGATGATCGCGAACTTGGCGTAGCCAAGCGTGAGCGTGTCACCAACGCGCGCCTCGAGCGAGATCAATAGCGACTGATCAACGAGCGCGTTCCGGCCGCGTTGCAGTTGAGCCCAGCGGCCGGCAGGCGACGTCGTGATGGTGCCGTAAAACGGGTACTCGGGCGTTACGGCGCGAACCTGTACGAGACGTGTCCCGCCGCTCCGTTCCACGAGGCCCATGGACGCGAACGTCGTCTGTCGGGCGAAGCGAATTCCAGCCTGGCGAAGGGAATCGAGGAGCGAATCGGCCTTCGGCGTGAAGTTCCCTTGGCGTGCTCCGAACGCGACGTCGCCGCCGAGCAGCGCGCGGGATTGTTCGCGAACCGACGCGGTGACGTTCGACGCGAAGGAGTCGATCGCTACGAGAGCCGCGACACCTAACGAGATCGACGACATGTAGAGCAGCAGGCGTCGCCGCGCGGTGCGGCTCTCGCGCCAGGCGAGCGACAGGAGCGCTCGCGACAACGTCTTGAGCGATCGTCGACGTGGGACGTCGGCGTCGTGGAAGGGGAGGGTGGGCGTTAGGGTGCTCACGCAACTTCCTCGTCGGAAATACCGGGAGACGGGAGATGGGAGACGGGAGACGTAAGTGCCTCGGGATGCCTCTCTGCACGAGATGAGCGCCCCGAGGGTGTTCCGTCTCCCGTCTCCGGTCTCCCGTCTCTCCCGGGCTCGGGTTTCCCGTCTCCCGTGTCTTCGACAACCACCCCATCTGCTAATCGAACCATTCGTCCCGCGCGTCCGGCCAAGGTGAGATCGTGCGTGACGAGCACGACGCTCGTTCCCGACTCGCGGTTCAGCTCCTCGATGAGCTCGACGATCCGGGCCCCCGTGTTGGCGTCCAGATTGCCGGTTGGCTCATCGGCGAACAGGATTCGGGGCCGATTCGAAAACGCGCGAGCGATGGCGACGCGCTGCTGTTCGCCGCCGGAGAGTTGGGCGGGGAAGTGGTCCATGCGGTCACGCAGGCCAACCCGTGTCAACAATTCCTTCGCGCGGCCCGCGGCGCCGCTCTCACCGCGAAGCTCGAGCGGTACCTGCACGTTCTCGAGCGCGGTGAGTGTCGGAATCAGTTGAAAGCTCTGGAAGATGAATCCAACTTTCTCGCCACGAAGCTTTGCGCGCTGGTCTTCGGTGAGGCTTCCCAGATCCACGCCGTCGAGGATCACGGTGCCTCGGGATGGGGTATCGAGTCCGGCGAGCAGCCCGAGCAGCGTCGTCTTTCCGCTTCCGGATGGCCCGACGATCGCGACGAACGCGCCCTGCGGGACAGCGAACGAGACGTCGCGCAGCACCGTCAATTGGTGCGAGCCACTCTGGAATTCCTTGGTCAAATCTCGAGCAACGAGCATGCGAATTCTGCTGGTCCTAGTACTGTGTGCCTGCGCAGGCGGTGGCGACGCGAAGAAGGGGGACTCCCTTCGAGCGGGCGACGGGCGACGGGCGACGGGCGACGGCAAAACAGCGGCAACGGGCGCGCAGCGCGAAGCGCCAGTCGCCAGTCGCCAGTCGCCAGTCGCCAGAAAGACCGTCCTGATTGTCGGTACCAGTCTTACCGCGGGCCTGGGTCTCGACCCGGAAGAAGCCTACCCTGCGCTCCTGCAGCGCAAAGCGGATTCGCTCGGGCTTCATGTCGAGATCGTGAACGCTGGTCTCAGCGGAGAGACCTCGGCCGGAGCGTTGCGACGCATGGACTGGCTCCTGAGAGGACCGGCCGACGTCGTGGTCATCGAGACCGGAGCTAACGATGGGCTTCGCGGGCTGGACGTCGACTCGACTCGCGCGAACCTGCGGGCGATCGTGGGCAAAGTGAAGGCGGCGCGTCCCGCTGCGCGGATTCTCCTCGCGCAGATGGAGGCGCCGCCGAACCTCGGAGCGAAATATACGAGTGCGTTCCACGCCATGTATCAGGACGTTGCAAAGGAAACGTCGGTCGAGGTGATGCCATTCTTGCTCCAGGGAGTGGCCGGCAACTCCGGTCTCAACCAGCCGGACGGCATGCATCCGAACGAGAAGGGTGAGCAGATCGTGGCGAACAACGTCTGGGGCGCGCTCGAACCGGTGCTGAGACAACTTGACGCGATCCCAACAGGCGGCTAAAATCAAAGGCTGTCGCATTTTACGTTGAGTATGGCTCGGTCTGCCCGGAGACGGGGTGACGATCCCTCCTGCCCGGAGCTCGAGCCAGTCTTCGCACCTTCACCGCTGGACTGATCGTTATGGCAATGCCCGCCACCCAGATCCGTCGGGGTATGGTCCTCGTCTTCGAGGGCGAGCCCTGTCGCGTCGTCGAGTTCCGTCATCACACTCCCGGTAACCTGCGCGCGATGGTGCAGGCGAAGCTCAAGAACCTCCGAACGGGGTCGAGCTTCGAGCATCGCTTCCGCGCCGCGGACTCCATCGAGAAGGCGTCCATGGAGACGCACGATCTCGAGTTCCTCTACCAGGGTGGCGACACGTACCACTTCATGAACGTCGAGAACTACGATCAGCTCGAGATGGACGAGGAGATGCTCGGCGACAACGCGCAGTGGATGCAGCCTGGCATGCGGATCGTGGCTGAGTACTACGAGGGGCGACCCATCGGGATTCAGCTCCCGAATACGCTCACCCTCGAGGTTGTCGATACCGCTCCGGTGATGAAGACGGCAACGAAGACGGCGTCGACGAAGCCGGCGAAGCTGGACAACGGCGTCACCGTGAACGTGCCGGAATTCATCAGCGTGGGCGAGAAGATTCGCGTGAACCCGACCACCGGCGAGTATCAGGACCGCGCGAAGTAAACCGGGCGTAACCGGGCGTAAGCGGCGGCGGAGTTTGGGAGCGGTTGATTCGATTCGCCGGCCCAATTACTATCAAAGTCTTCGCCGGCAAATCGGTTGCGAGACAGCCGAGCTTCGGTTTCGCGATTGTTGCTCGGCAACATGGTGACTGTAGCTCAACCGGTTAGAGCACCGGACTGTGGCTCCGGGGGTTGGGGGTTCAAGTCCCCTCAGTCACCCTTTCCGTCTAGGTCCGTAGCTCAATTGGTAGAGCACCGGTCTCCAAAACCGGCGGTTGGGGGTTCGATTCCCTCCGGGCCTGTGTAGGGAATCGGGAATCGGGAGTAATCAGTAGTGGGTGGTCAGTAGTCAGTAGTCAGTAGTGAGCTTCGAGGCGGTATCGTCTAGGGGACTAGGACACAGCCCTCTCAAGGCTGGAACACGGGTTCGAATCCCGTTACCGCTATTCGCACGAGGGGTCTTGGTTCGGGGTTCGGGGTTTCGCGGCTGCTTCTGCCTCGCGTCTCGGACGGAGGCCCGCCGAGCCTCGGACCCCGATTGATTGGCCCCATCGTCTATCGGTTAGGACGCGACCCTTTCAAGGTCGAAAGACGGGTTCGATTCCCGTTGGGGCTATGTCGGCGGTCGCGTTAGGTGGTCGGAGTTGTTAGGCAGTGCACGTGGAGTTGGGGCTGTAGCTCAGCTGGTTAGAGTGCCGGTCTGTCACACCGGAGGTCGCGGGTTCGAGCCCCGTCAGCCCCGTTAGGAACGCAGGTCCCCGATCGCCCTGGTGGTGAAATTGGTAGACACGCCATCTTGAGGGGGTGGTGCCGAAAGGCGTCGCGGTTCGAGTCCGCGCCAGGGCATGTATGTGTTCGTCGAAAGCTCGCCAGCGTAGCTCAGTGGTAGAGCACCCGATTCGTAATCGGGCGGTCGTCGGTTCAATCCCGACCGCTGGCTCTCCGTCAAGTCTCTCAATCCCGACGTAACTCGATTTCGGCCAGCCTCCGCGCTGGCTGATTGCTTTTTGGCTGCCTTTCTTCGTCTGCCTGCGGCGCGTGTTCGGGATGACCACGATTCTCGCCGATACCTACCGCCTCCGCGATCAGGACGGCACCTTGATTCCCGGCGGAACATACATCTGGCGGGGACCGGCGAACGTCCCCGTGTTCGCGCTCGAGAACTGCCGGGAAGTCGTCGCAGCGCAGGTCAAGCTCACACTGGAAAAGCCATGTGAAGCGGTCGCCGTGATCGAGCGCACGAAGGTGGGTCCGGGCGTCGTGGTCTCCACGATGAACCGGTTCATCGGCTGGCGCGTGGAAGGCAACGGGCTCGTTGATCGCGGGTTCTGGTGTCGCGCGACGATCAACCAAAATAACGAGCACATGGAGTTTCACGCGAACGTATTCTCGCGGGTCGGTCGGCCGTTCCTGTTCGCGGGCACGCAAAGCAAGCACCACCGCCTCACGCATAACGTGGTGGAATCCTACGACGTCGCCGTTTCGTCGGACGCCGGGTTCCATTGGCAGGGCGGCACTATCGGTGTCGGCAACGTCGCGTTCAAGCTCACGAACTCCGGCGACCCGGTGACGATCACGGACGTCGGCATCGAAACGACCAAGCGCCTGCTGGAAAGCTCGGGGCCGACGCATGCGAGCCAGCCGATCGCGCTCGAGGGCGTGCGGTACGAAGCCGACCGGCTACATCCTGACGGACACATGATCGTGCTCAAGCACCCTGGCCCGCTCTCGCTCCACGCCAACCGCTTCGGCGGTGGCGCGCAGCCGATCCCGCGCATTCTGCTCGACGGGTTTCGGGACCAAATGATCGAACTCCACGGCAATACGTTCGGCAGTTTCGGCGCCGATAAGGTCTGTCCCGTCCGTGCGCCTCGCCCGTCCTACGCGAAAGTCGGGTGGGGTCGAAACGTGTACTACCGAGCGGCTGACACCGATCCTCCGGTCTCGGTTCGCGACACGTGGCCCTCGACAGAGTACGCATGAGCGGCAACACGACTCGCCGCTCGTTAGGGCTCGCCATCCGCAAGGTTCTCTTCGCTCAGCGAAGAAGCGTCCCGCGGGCTTCCTATGCCTAACGCGCCGTACCGGCTACCACCTGTTTGACCAGATCTCCCTGCTTCAGCTGCGCCCCGCGCTCGAGTCCGTTGATGATCAGCACCTGATCCAGCGGAAGCACCGACGGGAACTGCGCGTAGAAATCCTCCACACTCATCGCCTTCGGGAGCTGAACGACTTTCACCTGCGGCGCCCGGATGTTGAGGATGGCCGGGTCAGTGACTTCCTTGAAGCTGCCGATCACCTGGCCGTGGATTCCGCTCACCGCCTGAAGGCTGCCCTGACCGCCGACCGACAGCACCTGAAACATCCGCCCTTTGAGCGTGAGCACCGTCGTCACGCCCTGAACGACGCCCTGCTGGGTCTGCGCATCGAACACCGCGCTCCGCGCCGGAGTGGCCGACGTCTGCACCTGGACCTCCTGCACGTTCGCGAAGCCCTGGTTGCTGAAGAACGACCGGAGCGCTTCGTCGGGGCCTGCTCCCTTCGCCGCGGTCACCTGCACCAGCGCCTTACCCTCCGGCTCGCGCGCGGCGAGCACCTGCGGCTGGTTCGCCGTCTGCCATCCTTCGGGGAACGTGAGCTGAAGCGCCAGCCCGGGGTGGTAGAACGTCGAGCCGCGGAAGAATCCGTCTCGTGGATCCTCGCCGTACGACAGGCCATCGATGGCGCGCATGAACTGTTCGCGATTCCGCCGCAGTGAATCGAGATTCACGTTTTTCGCATTGAGCTCCTTCAACCGCGCCTCCGCACGCTGCGCACGATCGCCCGGGTCCGGGTGCGTCGACATCCACGCGGGCGGACGGCCTTCCTTCTCACCGCCGCTCGTCCTCTGGAGCATCTGGAACATCTTTACCGCCTCACGCGGATCCCAACTCGTTTTCGTCATGTAGCGGTAGCCGAGCTTGTCCGCCTGGGTCTCGTCATCTCGACCGTACTTCAGCATTAGGAGGCCGAGTCCTTGTTGCGCGACGCCGGCGAACTGTGCCGCCGTTGGTGATATCACGCTCGCGACGCCAACGCCCATCGATGCAAGCTGCTGCTTGCTGATCTGGCTCGCAGAATGGCGTGCCGTAACGTGACCGATCTCGTGACCGAGGACCGACGCGAGCTCCGCTTCGCTGTTCATGTTCGTGATGATTCCGCGCGTGATGAAGATCGGCCCGCCGGGAAGCGCGAATGCGTTGACCACCGGGTCGTCCAGCACGGTGAAGCTCCACGGCAATTCCGGCCGCTCCGAGGACTTGGCCATCTCCATGCCGACCCGCTTCACCATGTCCTGCACCGCCTGTTGCTGGAGGATCGGCATTGACGCAGCCACCTTCTGCGCCTCCTCCTGGCCCATGGCAACCTCGTCGTCCTTCGAGACGAGCGAGAACTGGCGCTTTCCCGTTGCGGGGTTCGTGACGCATGCAATCAGTGAGGCGCATGCGCCGACTGCGAGCGCGGCGGAGAACAGAGTTCGACGCATAAGCCCTCCTCCCTTGAGCCGTCCTTGGCGGGGCCGAAAACGCGATCAGTGCTACACTCTAGACCACGCGGCACCAGGCTCGGGATAAGCCTTTGGGGCTACTCGCTGCCGATCGGCTCGTCAGGCGGCTTTCGGTGTCACCGTCTCGCCGTGCTTCGTACCGAGCGCGCGGAGTACGCTCTCCATAGTGGACGTATATCCCATGAAGAAACGCGACACGAACCGGAAGATCGGGTTGTAGACCTCGCCGTTTTCTGTAATCGTTAGGCGCGTTCCGGATCCGTCCGGGGCGAGGTCGTAGGTCCAGCTGCCGCCATAGGGGAGATTCTGGTCCGCAATGCGCGTCACCAGCCGCCGCGGTGGGACTGATTCGACGACCCTGTAAGCGACGGCGTCGTGGTTCCCGAGCTCCCGCCAGCCACGCTGCCCGTTCTCGTCAGGCAGGAGCTCGACGCGTGACAGCCCCGGGCGCCACTTGGGGAATGCGGCCACGTCGGTCAGCGAGGTCCATAGGGAATCGGGTGACGCAGCGAATCGTGCGGATGCCGACGCGACGTGCGCCTTCGGCAGCGTGTACCCGATCGCGCAGACGATGAGGACGACGAGCACGAGCAGGCCGGTAATTAAGAGCACCCAGCGCATAGGAGGGCTCCGTGAATGAACGGGTTCGTGACCGTCAGCGGCGCTGGCGGGGAAGTGGTTGATCGCTTCGCCGCTCCTTCGTCTGCTCGCGGGCGGCTGCGGCGAGGAGCTCGAGGCCACGCAGTGCGTCGCGGCGGTCGGCAGGGGAGAGGCGAGCGAGCATTGCGCGGACGAGCCGCGGGTCGAGGACTTTCTGGGCGGCGCGAAGGCGTTCTCCCGCCGCCGTGAGCCGCACGTGCCGCACCCGCGCGTCGGACTCGGCGCGGTCCCGCACGACGTAGCCCTGCCGTACGAGCCGGTCGACGGCGATGGACATGGTGGACACAGTCACGCCCATGTGGGAGGCCAGCTGCGACAGCGGTGTGGGTTCCACTGAATCGAGGTGGCTCAGAATGCTCGCCTGCCGTGCGCTGACCCGC
>Ga0114129_10014993_pt1 | contig 11038 bp, 3 predicted proteins | sample RhiMetdeltSRZDD1_FD_80071 | JGI IMG/M metagenome (GOLD analysis project Ga0114129, IMG submission 80071) | Populus rhizosphere microbial communities from Tennessee, USA - Rhizosphere MetaG P. deltoides SRZDD1 (version 2) (version 2) | ecosystem: Host-associated > Plants > Roots > Rhizosphere >... | reverse complement strand
TGAGCCGGTCCGCGAACAGTTGCGCCTGGTTAAGGACGAAATCATCATTGAGCAGCTGCAGCGCCTGCGTCGGTACCGTCGATACATACCTGGCGCCGAAAGACTGGCTCATATCGGCCAGGTCGAAGGCATGAAGCATAGGATTCGGCAGCGTGCGCTTGGCGTATATGTAGATGCTTCGCCGCCACACGTTAGAGGCATCGTCCTGATTTCTATAGATGCCGCGAAACAGCGTCTTGATAAACGATTCATCGACGTGCGGGAAAATTGCCGGGCCGCCCATCGTCAGATCGATAGAGCCTGCAACGGCCATGATGTTGTCGCGGACGATTTCTCCTTCAAGTCTCCGAATGCGGTACTTCCACAGGTACGTGTCCTCGGGATCGTTCTTCGCGCTGGCGGCGTCGTTATACTCCGATGCCATTTGATAGGCTTCCGACGTCATCATGAGCCGGTGCATCTGTTTAATGCTCCAGCCCTTGTTCATGAATTCCACAGCGAGCCAATCGAGAAGTTCGGGATTTGTGGGCTGTTCGCCCATCTTGCCGAAGTTGTCCAGCGTGGGCACGATTCCTTTTCCAAAATGGTGCTGCCAGATACGATTGACGATGACTCTCGCGGGCAGCGGATTGTCTCGTGAGCTCAGCCATTCCGCCAACGCCAGCCGGCGTCCCGATGTCCGCCCGTTAGCGGGTGGAATCTCCGTGGGTGGATTTCCCTTCGTGATCACGGTGAGAAAACCGGGCTTCGTTGGATAGGCCTTGCTGTCCGGATCGCCGCGCATCAGGAAGAACGACGGGGGGACCTTGTAGTTCGCATTGCCGGGACCGAACTCGATGTATTTCCCGGCGCCCACATACTCCAGTTCGCATTTCGGACAGGCTCCCTCGTTACGATCTCCGTAGCCCAGGGGTACGCTGCGCCAATCGCCATCAGTAACAATCGAAGCCATCGGAGGTGCTTTCGGCATTGCAGCGTTGATCGCGGTTATCTGATCGTTCAGCGCTTTCTTCTTCGCCGCGTCTTCGGGGCTCATGATCTTGTCGGCATCGGCCGATCTAATCTGGACGCCCCTCTCGAGGACTTGGATTGCGAGCAACTTCTCGCCAGGCGTTCGCTCGCTCTCCGGTTTCTCGACCGCGCGCACATACTCCGGCGGAAACTTCTTACGGATCTCTTCCAACGCGAGCTTGTTGCGGTAGGGCTCGTCGAGTGCGTCAATCTGATCCTTTAAAGCCGCAACCTTATCTTCGGTTTCGGTGAGCTTTCTCATGTAGGCGTCCGCCTCCTCGCGAGGTCCGAGGGGATATTCCACCTCCACATAACCGAAGATCGACGCTTCCATCGCGTAGTAATCCTTCATGAGGATCGGATCAAACTTGTGGTCGTGGCAGCGCGCGCATTGAACGGTCATCCCGAGCATGCCCTTGCCGATCGCGCCAAGCACATCGTCCAGGTAGTCGTAGCGCCGTGCCGGGTTGGCGTGTTCATGGTTCCGGACGCGGGGACCCAATCGCAGGAAGCCGGTGGCAATCAGGTTGTCGTCGGTCCTGTTGGGAAACTCGTCGCCAGCAATCTGTTCCTTAATAAAGGTGTTGTAGGGCTTGTCGTCATTGAAGGCCCGAATAACGTAGTCGCGATAGCGCCACATGTTCGGCTGGTCGGTGTCGTTCTCATAACCGCTCGAGTCTGCGTATCGTGCGGCGTCCAGCCAGTGGCGGCCCCATCGTTCGCCGTAATGCGGCGACGCAAGCAACTTGTCGACCAACCGTTCCCATGAGCCCGGAGCAGTGTCTTTCATGAAAGCGTCAATCTCTTCAGGCTTCGGAGGCAGACCGATCAAGTCCATATACGCGCGGCGAAGCAATGAGAGCCGATCGGCCTTCGGTGCCGCCTTCAGACCTTTTTCCTGACGAGCCTTTTCCAGAAAGCGGTCGATGGGATTCGAGAACGTTCGCGCAACGGCAGGAACCGCCGCCTGGACCGGCACCTTGAAAGCCCAATAATCACGGGCGCCGGGAGGGAGTTGGACATTTTCCAGATCCGCAAACGCGGCCGCGTTGGGCTGAGTCTTTGCTGTGACGACGTCAGCGTCCCAGTGAGCGCCCTGATCGATCCAGTTCTTGATGGTCGCAAGCTGCCCGTCCGTGAGTCTCTTGCCGCCCAGAGGCATCGCCGGTTTATCCAAACCTGCGGCCAAGCGGTATATATAGCTATCCTCGGCGTGTCCCGGAACAATGGCGGGCCAGCGCGTGCCACCCCGCAATGCGCCTTCGCGAGTGCTCAAGTCGAGCCTGGAACTCTGCATCGCCTGGCCGTGACAGTGCAAACAGTTTTGCTCCAGTATCGGCTGGATGTCCTTGCTGAAGGACACCGGCGCCTGCGCGTTCGACGGCGTCACACTTCTGTTGAAGCTGATTGCCGATAAACAGATGAAACATGCCAAAACGAGTCTCTTGGTCAAGTCGTCCTCCTGCTTGTACAGAACGTACGAGGAAATCCTGTCGAGGCTGGGTTACACCTGGGTTAATACGAAACTGCTTGAGTGTTATTTTTGTGTTACTGGAGCATTCAGCCTGAAGCTGAGCAAGTCGAAATTGCGGCGGTTCACCAGGAACCGGTGGCGCCTCCGGTAAAAAAGGTTGAGCCGACCCCGGCTGAACCGGCGTTGAGCGAAGAGCAAGCTGAAGCTCCACAGGAAGCCGTCACGGAGTTGCCTATAACATCAACGTGTCACCCTTCGGACGGCCGTCCTCGCCGGCGGCGTAGACGCCGTCAATGGCGATGCTATGAAAGTGCGGGTTGGCATTCAGGGCATCTCCGAAACGCTGCACAAACGTCACGGCTCCACACTGTGTTGCGCGAAGATTCAGCAATTCGTGAGCGCGACGGCGCAGCAAAGCCGTTCCAAGCGCATTCGGTCGCGCGCGTCGATCGAAACATTGCCCGTGAAAAAATTAGCCGTGATAACTTGGAAAAAAGCCTATTTATTACAAAACGGGCCAGGTGCACTGGCTGCAAGTCTACGAGCGCACAGGGGGTTGAACGCATATCAACGAATCGGTATGGCTGAGAAGAATAACTCACTTTAGGCCCGCGGTGCCGCTGGGTTGGGGGGTAGTTCTTTTCGGCTGTGCGCTGACGTTAGTGCTCACCGTGTGGCCCGCCGCAGCGTTCATGCCAGCCGGTGGTCTTGCTATTGTCACCGCAGCGTTTACACTCGTGGTCCTGGCCACGCAGCTGCGACGCCGTAAGGAGGCTGAGGCGGCGCTCCGGCGAAGCAAGGAACTATTGGAGGAATTTATCGCCAGCCGCACTGAGGAGTTGCGCGCTTCGGAGGAGAAACTCCGCCTGTTTGTCGAACACGTCCCGGCGGCGGTGGCAATGTTCGACCGCGACATGCGTTTTATCGCTGTAAGCCAACGTTGGATGCAGGATTACCAACTGACAGAGAACATCATCGGTCGCGGCCACTACGAAGTCTTTCCCGACATTCCTGAGCGTTGGAAGGAAGTTCATCGACGCGGCCTCGCCGGAGCAGTTCAAAAGTCCGAAGGAGACCGCTTCGACCGGGCCGATGGTTCCGTCCGTTGGTCGAAATGGGAAGTCCGCCCCTGGTTCGACTCGGCTGGAAACATCGGTGGCATTGTCCTTTTCGTGGAAGACGTTACCGAGCGGACACGCGCCGAACACGTGCGTCGCGAAGCAGAAGAGCGTTTTCGCGCCACGTTCGAGCAGGCCGCGGTTGGCATTGCGCAAGTTACGCCGCACGGCAAATTCCTTCTCGTCAACCAGCGCTTCTGCGAGATCACCGGTTATGCGCAAGCGGAATTGCTCGGCCGAACATTCCACGACATTACACACCCGGACGATATTGAAGCCGGGCTTGGTTTGTTGCGACGGATTCTCTCTGGCGCCGCCGACAACTTCTCAATGGAGAAGCGTTACATCCGCAAGGACGGCTCAATCGTGTGGGTTGATCTTACTGTCGCTCCGGTGCGTGATGGTGCGGGCAGGACGAAATACTGCATTTCGGTGATTGAAGATATCACCGGCCGCAAGCTGGCTGAGGAGTCGTTAGCCGAACACGTGCGGCGGCAACACGTGTTGTTCACATTGGTGGATGAACTGCATCGCGCTGTGTCTCTCGACAACGTGTACGATGTGGCGTTGGATGCGATTCTCAGCGCGTTGCGATGCGGCCGCGCTGCGATTTTGCTTGTCGACGAAGCCGGTGTAATGAAGTTCGCCGCATGGCGAGGGTTGTCCGACGCTCATCGCAAAGCCGTTGAACGCCGTTCCCCGTGGGCCGCCGGGGAAAAGAATCCGCAGCCAATTTGCATCAGCGATATTGATGCCGTCGAAATCGACGCACCACTAAAAGCCGACGCCTCAATAAAAGCTGTGGTCAAAGGCGAAGGAATCCGCGCGCTGGCATTCATTCCGCTTGTATCCAATGGGAAACTGATTGGTAAATTCATGGCGTATTTCGACGCGCCTCACAAGCTCTCTGTCGACGAAATCGGACTCAGTCTGACCATTGCCCGGCAGCTCGCCTTCGGCATCGATCGGAAACGTGCCGATGATTCTTTACGGCAAAACAGCCGGCAGCTTGCGCTGATCAGCGAAACCGCGCCCGTTCTCATTGCTCACTGCGACACAGAGTCACGGATCAAATTCGCCAACAAGGCTTACGGCGATAGATTCGGCTTGAGACCGGAAGACTGTATCGGCAAGAGAATTTCCGAAGTTGTCGGCGAAGTCGCCTACAGGATACTCCGTCCATACCTTGAAACCACGTTGCGGGGCGTGCCGGTCGAGTTCGAAGTCGAACTTCCGTACAGGACTATCGGCACACATTTCATGCATTGTTCGTACGCGCCGGAATTCGACGCGAACGGAGAAGTTATCGGTCTGGTGGCAGCGATCACGGACATCACTGAACGGAGGCGTGTCGAAGAGGCGTTGCGCTACCAACTCGACTTGACGCGCACGATCACCGACAACACGCAATCCTGTTTGTGGATGATGGACGCGGAAGGACGCGGCACGTTTGCTAACCCGGCGAGCGAACTCATCAGCGGGTTCAAGCCCGAAGAATTGATCGGTCACGTGTTGCATTCGAAGGTTCATCACACACGACCGGACGGCACACCGTTCCCGATTGAGGAATGCCCGCTGGACCGTGCGTTGCCGTTGCAGGAATCGGTCGTTGGTTACGAGGATACGTTTGTTCACAAGGATGGCCACTTTTATCCTGTGCGTTGTTCGGGCCGCCCGATCTTGGAGGGCGGTAAGGCGGTTGGCACGGTGATCGAAGTTCAGGACATCACCGAAGAGAAGCGACTGCTTGAAGCCGAGCGTGAGGCGCGCCAGCAGGCCGAAGTTTCCAACCGTTTGAAGGACGAATTCCTGGCCACTATGTCACACGAACTCCGCACGCCCCTCAACGCCATACTGGGTTGGGTGGTATTGCTGCGTTCCGGAAAGGTTGGACCCGCCAAAGCTGCTGAAGCGCTCGAAACTGTCGAGCGGAATGCGCGTGCCCAAAATCGCTTGATGGAAGACTTACTGGATGTCTCACGGATCATTACCGGCAAGCTAGAACTCAAATTCCAGCCGGTCGTGCTGGCGAAAGTCGTGGAGGCCGCTGTCGCTTCGCTGCGTCCCGCGGCCGAAGCGAAATGCATGGACCTGAATGTGGTCTACGATTCACGCCTCTGGCAAGTCTATGGCGATGCAGATCGCTTGCAACAAGTAGTCTGGAACCTGGTCTCGAATGCGATTAAGTTTACGCAGAAGGGCGGGCGTGTCGAAGCTCGAGTTGAATGCAGCGGCTCACACGTTGAGATCAAGGTCAGCGATACGGGCGAAGGCATCGAGCCTGAATTTGTCCCATATGTTTTTGACCGCTTTAGGCAGGCCGATAGTTCGATCCAGCGCAAGCACGGTGGTCTCGGTCTGGGCCTGGCGATCGTGCGTCACTTGGTTGAACTGCACGGCGGCGAAGTCAGGGTCGAAAGTGCCGGTCTGGGACGAGGCGCGACATTCACGGTCAAACTGTCGCTCGCAGCACAAGAGAAGGTGGAATTCGGGATCCCAGATGAAGTTCAACGGGCGGCAATACGCGGTCCGCAAGCCGCATTCAACGAGGGCACTCTACGCTTGAGTGGTTTGAAAGTGCTTGTGGTGGACGATGAGGACGACGCGCGCTCCCTGTTGACAGCGATGCTCACTCAAAGCGGCGCTGAGACGAAGGCGGCCGGCAGTATGTCCGAAGCTTTGAGCTTGCTCAACGAGTGGCGGCCAGATGTGTTGGTATCCGACATCGGAATGCCGGAAGGCACCGGTTACGACCTGATCCGGGAAATTCGCAACTCCAGTATCGGAACTTCGAAGTTTCCGGCAGTGGCGTTGACGGCTTATGCGCGCTCGGAAGATCGGCTTCGTGCGCTCTCGGCTGGATTCGAGATGCACATCCCTAAACCGGTCGAACCGGATCAACTGCTGGCTACAATTGCCAGCCTTGCGAAGAGATAAGCGGTCGCGCGCGTCGCATCAGTAGCGAATGCGCGTCATCGTTCCCATCGCAGGCACGACGACGAACAGGTTGTCGTACTCGTTGTCCGCAATCGCCACATCAACGCCGACGAGCGCTTTGAGAATCGTAGGGAGCGTGTTCGAGTGACCGACGACGAGCACGACGTCATTCGGATGCGACTTGATCTTCGTGATGAGCAGAGTGGTGTCTTTCGAGCCAACCTGCTCGACCGCAACGCCAGTCTTCATGGCCAGCGGCTTTGCCGTGTCTTGCGTGCGCTTGAACTCGGTCGCGAAAACGTCTTTCACACCGGCGTCAGCCAGCATCGCTGCGAGTTTCTGCGCGCGCGACTCACCTGCAGCGGACAATGGCGGATCGGTCTGGGCCTGCATGCCCGTATCCGCGCGTTCGGCATGACGAACGACGAAGACCAGTTTCTGCGCCAACGAGACCGCCGGCGTGAACAGCACGATTGCAGCTAACGCGATGGCGATCATCACCCGTTTCATGCGCGTGACATCCTTTCGTCGACGGCGGGGCTTCGCACAAAAGTCCAAGTGGAGCGTATTGACATTTGTGCAAAGCCTGACGGTCGTATTATTGGGTTCCTTTCTTTGCATCGGCCTCGGCGGCCCTTTTCTCCTCAGCTCGAGCTCCTGCGAGCATGTTCAGCATGCTGTAGTTTCCTTCATTACAGGCGTGCTCAAATATGGGCCCGTTGGCCTTGGTGGCCGGCATTTCTGCTTTCCACGGTTGAGTCCACGTGTGCGGGTCGTCAACCGTGAATTCATACTGAATCGTTTCCTCGCCGGTGCGAGTCAGGCGTTCGGTAACCTTTAAATCCTGGCTTGATCCTTGGAAGGCCACTTTGTCGTTAAAGTTCGTGGTTTCGATAACGAGAGTATTCCCTTCCCAGTATCCGCGCGAATCGCCCAGCCACGACCGGACGGTTTGCGGCGCGTGGGGGCGTCCGTCCATTGGTATGACGCGGGCTTCATGAAGTTGCTCGATGAGAATCACCACGTATCCCGCGCTTTGGACGATCTGATAGGTGTTGTTGTACGCGGGTGGAAGTATGGGGACGCCACCCATGTAGAGGCAGCGCGTAGTTGTCGAGAGATTCTGGGCCTGATCGTATTGAGCGCCTTGCTTGCGCCTTTCCGCCGCCAGGTCGGCTGCGCGTTTTTGTCCCTCTGCGGTTACGGGAGGAAGCCTTCCATCGGGCGGGTCGATGATCATCGATGTTCGCAAATTTGACGTGAGTAAGCCCTGGGTCCGGTCCAGCCCGAATTGCGAGTGGTCGTAATGGACATCCTCAACCGTTCCCGGCGTGGCCTCCTCTCCGTCAAGCTCAGCCTGCTTCTTCAACGCCTCGAAGAATTCCTCTTTCGTATAGAACTCTTTCGTCACGCCGGCCGGTCTCTGCAGCGGGGTCATGGTGTTATTGGTCCAGTAGCCTTGCAGGTCGGGCTGTCCGTCCGGCGTTTTGGCCACCGCCCATGGCTTTGCTGCGGCTGGGGCGACGTTCAAAGCGTTCGTCCCCAACTTTATTTGGCCGGCGGCAGGCGAAGCCGTCAGGAACACAGCGATGACTACGAGAGCGAGAATCGCGCCCAGTGGTGTGATGAATCGTTGGTTCATTTGAACCTCCTATTTGGTACCTTGCGTTGTCGCGTCTAGAAGGCAAAGCGCGCCGACAGCTGCATCTGCCGCGCGGTCCCGAAATTCACCAGTCGGCCCACCGTGCTGTTCAATCCGCCGAAGGCCGCGCCCGCCAAGACCTGCGTGAACGGCTGGCCAGGTTGAATGCCCGCCGCAGTGGGACTCCCGGGCAGACCGCCGCCAAGGACCGAAGGCGGATTGGAAAAATTCGGATGGTTGAAGATGTTGTAAACATCCCAGCGCAGGGTGAAGCGTGTCCCTTCTTTGATTGCGAAATCTTTGGCAAGGGCCATGTCCAATTGAGAGAAACCCTGGCCGCGCAGAGCATTTCGCGCCAAATTGCCGAATGTGCCGGGGGCCGGCACTGCGAACGCGGCGGGATTCAATAAAAATCCCGATGCCGTGTCCAGGTAGGGATTGACTCCGGGCACAAGATCTGGACGTTGAGTGCCGCGAGATTGCCCACCGCCGGGGAGGTTGATCACGGGAACGGTTATGACCTGGCCGCCGCTGATGACCGGACTCGTGTAGTAGTTGCCGTTCTGCGGGTTCAAGTAGACAACATTGTTGCGCGAGACCGGCACGTTGATCGGAAGCGCACTATGGTAGTTGTAGAAGCCTGAGATCTGCCAATCGCCGAGAACAGCGTTGATGAAACGGTTGCCACCGAACCGGAAGCGCTTGTTCGCGCCCGCGGGTATCTGCCAGATGCCGTTCATTGTAAACACATGCCGCTCGTCGGAGGAGTTGTCGCCGCGCTCCTGCGCGAAGCTGAAATTGTTCTCGGCCGTGGTGGCTTCGTTCGATCCGGCAGATGTGCCGATGCTGTGCCCCCATGTATAGTTCGCCGAAGCGTTGAGGCCTCGGGAGAGCCGCCGGGTCCAGTTCAGGTTCATGGCGTTGTAGGTGCTGCTGCCGCCGCTCGTTTTGACATCCATCTCGGCGTAGCGATCGCCGAACTGGCGCTGGATGATCGCGGCGCCGGTACTAGGATTCATCGTGACCCCAGTGATGAGATTGGAAATCGTGCGCTGAAACAGGTTTCGGCCCTGGCTGCCTACGTAAGCTGCGGTCAGAGTGGAGCCGTCGGGAAGCGCCTGCTGGATCGAAGCTGAATAGGACAGGACGTTCTCGGGAATGGTATAGCCGTTGGCGTACACTCGGGGCTGCCAGAGCGCGTTCGGATCGTTCGGATTGAAGGCTTTGAGCAGCGCCGGCCTGTCGATTGGATAGGCAACCCCTGTGGAGAAGGTTTGATTGACGATATCGTTCAAGATCGGCTGGTTCTGATCTTCGCTCTGGCCGGGTCCGAAGTAGTATCCGGCACCGATGCGAAACACGGTGCGGTTCCCCAACGCGCGAGGACTCCAGGTGAGCGCCAGGCGCGGGCCGAAGTCCAGCTTCTCAGCACGATACGGATCGGCATTTCCGGGCGTCCTGAGCCCCGTCAAGGTGTCCACGTTGACGAGCAGATCGTGCGCTTCCTTGAGTGGCGAAAAATAATCGTAGCGAAGCCCGGCGTTCAGCGTGAAATTCGGCCGGATGCGCCATTCGTCCTGAAGGTAAGCTCCAAGAAAGTATTGCGTTCCGATGCGATTGCCGATAAAGCCGTTATTGAACGGACTGGGGCTCGAATTCAGATCTCCCGTGTACTGGACCTGCGAGGGAACGTTGGCCAGAAAATTCTGCACGTTGGTGAACGTGTAAACGATGCCGCCGGTCGAATCCATGTTCATCCGTCGAGGGTTGATCTCGACGCCGGTCTTGATGTTGTGCGAACCCCTGGTCCACGACAGATTATCGATGATCTCGAATTCATAGTTCGTAAACGGATTGCCGTGGAAGAGCGGAGAGGAACCGGCGCCGGTGGGTTTAACGAATCCGGTCGAGCCCGACTGGTTGGCTCCGCCGATCGTAATGGTGGCATTTGAGATGTCGGCGCCGGGCACGGTGACGCCCTGGTTCGTGTATCGGTTTTTCGCCGCGTTGTAACCGAACTTGAAATTGTTGATGACCGTTGGTTTCAGCTGGCTCGTCAGATCCACTAATCCGTTCTGCGGAACCGTCTTGTTGAAGGTGCCGCTTCCGCTGATGTCGCTGGGTGAAACTGCTTGGCCCTGATCCCGCGAATAGCGCATATAGAGGGAATGGCGGTTGTTGATGAGGTAATCGAAACGGGCGTTGACGAAATGTTCATTGATGTAGGAAGAGAGCGTGCCGGTAACAATGTCCTGCAACGGGTCCGCCGTGGAAAATTGGCCTGCTGGGAAGGCCGCCAGAAGCGGCCGGATGGCTGGTACAGCCTGCGAACGCGCAAAGTCGCTGAGGGTGCTCTGCCGGAAATTGACATAAACGCGCTGGAGAAGATTTTCCTGGCTGGCGAAAAAGAACAGCTTGTCCTTGAGAATGGCGCCGCCGATCGATCCGCCGAACTGGTTGAGCCGCAGGGGCGCCTGTTTCACGCCGTGATCGAAATAGTTGCGCGCGTCGAACCAGTCGTTGCGGACGTATTCGAACAGTTCGCCGTGCAAGCCGTTCGAGCCGGATTTGGTGGTGATGGTGACCTGCCCGCCGGTACCCCGGCCGAATTCCGCGGTGTAGGTGCTGGCTTCGACATGAAACTCCTGAATGTTCTCGAGACTCTGCGACAGGCGGAACCCTGACGCTCCGGTGGCGCCGGTGAGGTCCGCGGGATTTGAATCGATGATGGTCCCCGCCTGGATGCCGTCGTAGCGGATGACGTTCTGCTCGTTCGAACGGCCGAAAAACCGCACATCGCCGAAGCTTCCGGAGCCCGAGAGTTGCGCGCCCGGAGCCAGCAGATAGAGGTTCGAG
>Ga0114129_10014990_pt1 | contig 11040 bp, 7 predicted proteins | sample RhiMetdeltSRZDD1_FD_80071 | JGI IMG/M metagenome (GOLD analysis project Ga0114129, IMG submission 80071) | Populus rhizosphere microbial communities from Tennessee, USA - Rhizosphere MetaG P. deltoides SRZDD1 (version 2) (version 2) | ecosystem: Host-associated > Plants > Roots > Rhizosphere >... | reverse complement strand
TATTTTAACTAATTCTCCGATAGCTGAGTGTCCCAACTCCCCTTTAGGGGATTGGGGGATTAGGGGATTAGGGGTTGGGGGCCTTAATTGCCATGGGTATCCCACTCACCATAAATATCACTTTATTCGCTTTTTGCGCTATGTATTGATTCAACCATCCCTGCAGGTCGGTGAATTTGCGGCCAATTTCAGTATCGGCATGCATGCCCATACCAAGTTCGTTACTGATAATGATGAAGGTATTGTTAACGGTATCCAAACCGTTTATTTCATCTTTACATTGCTGCAGGCTGCTTTCGATATCGTATTTGGTATCGGTAAAAAAATTGGTGAGCCACAAGGTAACGCAATCCATTACTACCACCTTACCATTAAGCGGTAGCTTGCTGATGTACTTCTCTTCTTCTATGGATGTCCAGCGTTCATCTCTTTCTGATTGATGGCGTTGAATGCGTTTCTCAAAATCATCGTCCCAGTGCCGTGCCGTGGCAAGATAAACAGGCGCCTGGCTTAACTCCAACGCCAGTTGCTGCGCATAACGGCTTTTGCCGCTGCGGGCGCCACCGGTAATGAAAATAATCCCGGGGCTCGCTCCCTCCCGACTTGTCGGGAGAGTAGGGGGGAGGCATCTATCTTGATCCATTAGAAAAATATTTTTCTTTAAATAAGGTATACCGTTGTTTTAGTTCGAGCAAACAATTGCGGCAGAGGCAATCGGAATAGCGTTCTTCCACAAATGCTTTTTCTTCGGCAGTAAGTCCAATGCCATAACATTGGCAATGCGAAATATCACCAACCTTGCATTCAAAAGGCGTGTGGCAACGCGGACATGTTTTTTGTTCGTGCTTACACATAAGCGGCAACTGGTTGAAAAAGCGGTTTAAATTTATGTTGAAGGTGTACAGGAACTTTGAACAGGTTGGGATGAAACATGGCCGTCAGTAATTCAATGCCATCTGTTAATGTGCCGGCGCTCGGTTGGGTAAACAGGTCGTAATCGGCCATAAATACCGATTGGTTTTTAACAGCTGTAAGATCGTTCCATTCTTTTTTCTGTGTAAGCAAATGAATTTCTTCGGCTGTTCTGTTGATGGTAAATCCGCAGGGCGCGATCACCAATACTTCAGGATCATATTTCACGATCTTTTCCCATGGTGTAACAATGCTGTCGCCACCAGGGTTCGACAACATATCGATACCGCCTGCATAAGCGATTTGATAGGGTATCCAGTGACCGCAATTGTAAACGGGGGCAATCCATTCCATGATCATTACCCGTTTTGGCGGCGCCTTATGCAATCGCAATCCGTCAATAATATTGTCGATCCTTTTTTGTAGCGAAGCGAGATAATGATACGCAGCTTCTTCATGGCCCATAGCAGCTGCAATGGTAACAGCAGTATTAAAAACGTCGTGCAGGGTATTGGGCGTAAGGGCAATCAGTTGTGGTTGCTTTTCGAGTTTGGCTACCGCTGCTGATGTGCAGGCTGTATCTATCTGACATACTTCACAAACATCCTGCGTAAAAATGATATCGGGTGCAATAGTTTGCAACAGGCTTTCATCTACATAATACAAACTTTTTCCCTGTGCTTTTGAGGCCGAAAAAATTCTATCTATTTCCTCGCTGCTGTAATGATTGCCTTCGAGCACACAACGAACCACTTTTTGTTTTTCGGCCGGCGCCGGTGAGGGACATTCAAATGTTATACCCTGTAACTGTTGTTGCAGACCCATGTCATAGATCATTTGTGTGGCAGCGGGCAAAAATGAACAAACAGTCATGGCATTTATAATTATGATGTGATAAGAATCTGCTTTCGTTAAAGTTACAGCGAACAGGCAAGGAACAAGGTACAAGGAACAAGAAACTTGTGCCTTGTACCCTGAGCTTTTATATTGCTGGTTTTAATGAAACATATTTCTTCTGCAGCCATTCGAACAGGCCAAACATAATGGCGCTGTAAATGGCAGTACCGCCTAAGAAGCGCCACTCATAAGGAATGGCAGTGATCAAACGTTGGGAGTATAGTGTGAATGAAAATTGATCTTCAGCCAAACATCCTCCAATATCACTTACCAGCCAGTGAATGAGTGTGGCAACTACAGTTGCAGTTACAATATTCTTAACAGAAACTTCTTTTATAATCAGTTTACCGGCTATGGTCATCAGGGCAAAAGCGCCATAGGTCCAGAACCAGCCGGTATACAACAGGCCGCTGCGGTATTGCGACATAACCGTAAACGACAAAATCACGTCACTGATGAACAAGGTTAGCAAGGGAAATGCAAATGGTTTTACATTACCCCTGAAATACGCGCCGCCGAATAACGCCATTGCGCCAATTGGGGTAAACACAGTTAAAGGACCCCAACCGGAAAAGGAAGCCAGCCGTAAGGCGGCAACTACTATAATAAAAAGCAGTAGCACAACTGTTCGCGGATTAATTTGTTTTAGTGACATGATTTTTACGTTTACATAAATATATTAAAAAGAAAAGAGTGGTTTACAGGTTAAATATAACGCCTCCGTTAATCATAAATGGAATTGAATTGTATCCTTTTACATCAAAGAATTTCCTGTCTGTAACATTCTGCGCATCTGCAAAAAGTTTTACATATTTGGCAAATTTATATTCTGCATAAGCATTCACTATAAAGTAATCGCTCAATTGTAAATCTTTAACCATGTATCCGCCAACATCATATCTGCTGCTTACATATTTACCCGAAGCACTTACGTATAAGCCTGAAGTTATTTGGTAACCTGCAGTAACATTCAGGTTATGTTTTGGTCTTCTGAGTAAATAATGATAAGTAGTATCCTTAAAGGTTTCCCTGCTTTGTATGTCATCTTTGGGATCGAGATACGTATAGTTTACTGTAAGAGTAAGGTGGTGCACCGGTTTTGCGGTTGCTTCAAATTCAACCCCCTTTACAGTTTGTTTGGAAGCGTTGAAATATTTATAATTTATGTAATCGAAATCGATGCCGGTTTTAATACGTCGTTGAAAATAAACCAGGCGGGTTGTAACCATATTATGCTTTTGCTGTACGCCCAGTTCATAGTTGGTTGAACGCTCCGGTTGCAGATTAGGATCGCCATAAGATGAGAAAAGCTGGTATAAACTGGGTGCTTTAAAGGCAGTGGCCACACTTCCGAATATCCTGAAATGGTTGTTGAAATTGTACGAAGGATTAAAAGTATAGGTATAGTTGCTACCGTACTTCGAATGCACATTCATTCGGCCGCCGAGCTCTACATTAAGCTTTTCATCGGGTGCATTATAAAACAATGAAGCAAACATCGAGCCCTGGCTGTGAGTAGTATCATTGATATTTTCAGTATACGGTCCCCATGCGCTAATGGAAAGGGACTGGCTATTCATGCTGCTAAACCGGTAATCGGCTCCCTGCAACCAGCTAAAACCTTTGCCTAAATTAATATTGGCATACGCTTCAATATATTGGGCCTTCCCATAATTATCACCTGAATAGAATAAAGTATTGAGAACATCGATACTGTCATTTTTGTAATTGCGGGTCACTTCGGAGTATTGATAATTACCGGTTATGCTAACTCCATTTCTGCGGTAATTAAAGCCTGCCCCGGTCATCACACTTTTATTCTTAAGCACATAATCCTTTTCATCTGTGAATGCTCCGTAATCAACATCTGTTTTATTGCGGCTATATTGAATAAAGCTTCGTACTGAAAATTCAGGTGTTGCCTGATATTGCAGGGAGGCGCCGGCTACATCACTGTTGTAGCCGTCTTTGTCGAAGTTTTGTTTATGCGTGCTATCGTATGCAGTTGAAAAGCCATTCGTTTTCAGTTTTGAATACCGGGCGCTATAAGTTAGCTTATCAACTTTTCCAAACAGTTGCACATTGCCCCTGTAGGTGTCATAGTTTCCGGCACTGATACTTGCTTTGGCATTGATTGGTTTGGTTATGTTTTGCTTAACAGTAATAACATTGATTACACCTGCTACCGCATCGCTACCGTATAAAGTAGATTGTGCGCCACGGCATATCTCTATTCGTTCGATATCATTCAAAGAAAGGAGGTTCAAATCAAATTCATTGCCCGAAAGCGATGGGTCATAAACCGGAATTCCATCCAATAAGATCAATGTGCGGCCCGATGAAGCGCCCCGCATATAAACCGACTGATTGGTTCCAGTATTGTTTAATGCTCCATTAATGGTAATACCAGCCTGTTCGTTTAATAATTGTCCAACCGTGCGGCCGCTGCTTTTGTCAATTTGTTCTTTCGAAATAACAGTAATGACTTTACCGGTAGTGGATTGTTTTTGAGCCAACTTGTTGGCTGTTACAATTACTTCATCTAATTGTTTGGTAGAGGAATACGTAGAGTCCTGTGCAAATGAATCAAGGCTCAGTGCCAGAGAAGATAATGCGAGTAACCTTTTAAACATGGTCATAGTTTTGTTTTGATGTAACTATGAACCTTCGGAAATATGAAATACGAACAGAAATGAAATGGTCTTCGACGGTAAGACGAATTTCATCCCGGCTTTTCACCCGAAAGCTCGTTGATGTAATAAATGCAACTGGCAGGTCTTCTGGCTTGTTCTATGCTGTTTGCCTTCCCATTGATTTTGCTTTTAAAAGCATCCAACAGTGGCAGGGGGTACTCAGCGACCGCAAACCGGTAATAAGCAATGTCAATAAACAAAACAGCTATTGACGATTCACCATTCACGATTTACGAAGAACTTACAGCTACGGGGATAGCACCGGATTTACACCGGTTTCCCTTTTAATCCCAACGGGTTACCGTGGGGGAACCAATTACGCGGCAAAAATAGGGGGGTGGGGGGCTTATTCCAATATATTTTTTTAAGGGTGCTGTGGAAAAGTTGAACGATATATCAAAAGCCATTGCAACACCTTATAATACAAACGATTGATCTTTTGAGGAATTATAAAGATCAATCGTTTGTTATGAAGCCTGTTAATACTTAATCTGAAACGCCACGCCCGCATAATAATTAACACCAGCCGCCGCATTGTAGTAACGGCCTCCGGCAGCATTGATGTCGTTACCCAAACTATAGGTAACATCAAATAAATTGTCTACCCCTGCAAACACATCCATCATTACTTTTTTGCCAAATGAGGTGCGCCAGCCGGTACGGGCGCCCAACAGGTTGTACGATGACGCAAAATCTGCATTGGCATCATTCAATGCAACCGGGTCGCTGTAAAACCATGTTATATTGGTATACCAGCCGGGTCGTGTAGCGAAATCAATACCGGCCGATACCATATTGGTTGCAACTCCGGGCAGCTTCTTACCTGAGAAATCGGTAGCTACTACTTTAAAATCCTGGTAACGGAATTTATTCCAGGCATAGCTGATCCATAAACGGGCGCTGGTTAAAAAGCCATTGCCTTTGGGCAATAACTGGTAATAAGCCTGCGATTCAATACCGCGCTGACGGGTGCTTCCTGCATTTATGAAATAGTCTGCTCCGGTGGTATCGTTCCGTCGCGCAATGGCATTCTTAAGCTGATAATAAAAAGCATTTAATTCTACGTATAAGCGTTGCTGTAACCAGCTGCTTTTAATGCCTGCTTCATAATTCAAACCATGCTCGGCCTGCAGGTTGGTATTGATGATTGAAGTAGACGGTAATATTTCTGCCGTAGTAGGAGGCGAAAACCCTCTTGATACGCTGGCATATAACAGGGTGCCGGGAATCACCTTTTTCGAAATGGCGATCCGTGGCGCCCATTCACTGTTAAAGGTGGTTTTTAAAGTAGCCTTTGGCCGCCCGATTAAACGTGTAATAGCAATAGATGACTTATTGATGCTTACTCCTGCACTGATGGCCCAGTCGCCGGGAAAGCGGATATCGGTTTGTACAAAACCCGAATAAATGTAATTGTTGATATCATCATCTGTTCGTACGGTGTCGGGGTTGCCGGCTACATTGCGAAACGTTTGGGTGTTAAAGAACCCGCGCTGGCCTTCGCCGCCAAATGATAGCTGCACAATGGTTTGTTGCCATTGCTTTTGCCAGGTAAATATAGTGCGGCCGCCAAAATGCGGTTCGCTTCTTCTTTCATAATTAAGAAAGGTTGGATTTTTTATGTTCGAAAAAGCGCCATACACTACCGAGCTGTTTTGAAATTCATCACTAAACCGGTATGTATGGTTCAACCCTGCTAAAAATGTTTTCTGGTATATAGCAGCCTTCGCGTCATCTGCACCGGGCGATGTGCCGGCTGCAAAACGTGCTGAACGCGGATTCGCATTATACTGGGCCGCTGTTAATCCACCGGGTGTTTGATAATACAGGTCGCCATACAGCACTGATGCCGCCAGTTGTTGTTTATCACTTGCTTTGATCTGCGTTTCCCAGGTGGCAATATCACGCCGCATTTTGGTGTGCTCGCGATAGCCATCACTGGTTTGATGGGTATATCCGAATGTATGGCTATAATTATCGTTACCGGTAGTTATTTGGGCATTTATATTTTGCAGGTTGAAGCTTCCGGTAACATAGTGCAGGTTTATGCCGGGGGTTATATGCTCAGGCCGGCTGCTGATCAATACGGCGCCGCCGGTGCCTGCTCCGTATAAACTGCTGGCAGGCCCTTTAATTACTTCAATGGAATTAACATTATAATATCCGAGCTGATTCAGGTAGGTATTGCCACCGGGGTCGGTAAAGGGTATACCATTCCAGTAAACTTTTACATTACGAACGCCAAAAGGCGAGCGCAGGGTACTCCCGCGGATGTTTAACCGGTAACTGCCGGGCGATCGTTCTTCCATATGCACGCCGGGTGTAGCATTCAAAGCGGGTAAAATGCTGGTATTATTAAAACGCTCCAACTGAGCAGGGCTAATGACGTTAATCGCTGCCGATACTTCTTTTAGCTGGCGTTTTTGCTCATAGGCTTTTACTACCACCTGCTGCAATACACGGGTCGAGTCGCTGTTTTCATTTGTTTGTGCAAAAAGGCTGCCTGCTAATGATATGCTAAATAAGAAAAGTATGAGTTTTGGTGCCATCAGAAAGAGTGAATTAAACGTAAAGGTAAATGCAAATATTAATTAACTTCCACGAATGAAGTCGACCAAATTGAATTTATTCGATCTTACCATGATTGTGGTGGGGTTGGTAATAGGCATGGGCATCTTTCGTACGCCGGTAAATGTGGCCCAACAGGCCGGTTCGGCCGAAATGTTCTTTGCTGCCTGGATCATGGGAGGCGTGGTGGCTTTATGTGGGGCATTAACCTATGCCGAGATCGGTTCGCGATATCCTGTTACGGGCGGATATTATAAAATTTTTTCTTACTGTTACCATCCATCCATGGCATTTGCCATTAACTGCATCATATTGGTGTCTAATGCCGCTTCGCTTGCCGGTGTGGCATTAATAGGGTCCGAATACCTGGCGAATGTGTTGTTTAAAGGCAACAGTGATCTTAATGCTATAAAGCTTACAATATCTACTATAGCGGTGATTGTTTTTTACGGAGTGAACCTGCTGGGTTTAAGAATGAGTGCTCATACTCAAAACGTACTAACGGTACTTAAAATCGTATTGGTATTGTTTCTTATCAGTACATTATTTGTAAGCGATTATGCCCCTGCGTTTGCGAATGTGCCGGCAACCGGAACCGATTTTATGTCCACCATAAAAGCCTTCGGCGCCTGCCTGGTGGCAGTAAGTTTTACGTATGGCGGTTACCAGCAAACGATAAATTTTGGCGGTGAGGTGCGAAACGCTTCAAAAATTTTACCGAAAGGGATATTTTTTGGCATAGCTATCATAATGTTGCTGTATCTTACGATTAATTATACCTATTTAAAAGTAATAGGTTTTGAAAATTTAAAAGGAGCACAATCTATTGCTGCCGTCCTTGCCGGAAAGTTATTCGGCGAAAAGGGGTTTACAGTTTTTTCAGTTGTATTATTCCTGTCTGTGCTTGCTTATGTAAATGTATTACTGATGAGTAACCCCCGGGTAATGTATGCCATGAGTGATGAAGGTGTTTTGCCGGCTGTATTTAAAAAAATAAGCGCTAAAAAAAATGTAATGGTGGTATCGTTGAGTGCTTTTACTGCTCTTTGCCTTATTACATTGTTTTACGGTAAAACGTTTGATAAAATTCTCAATTACACTATATTTTTAGATTGCATCGGCATGGCTACTTCGGCAGGTACTATTTTTATTTTACGAAAAAGAGGTATAGGGCAGGGTAATGAAAACAGGTACAATATGAAATTATATCCCTTGTTGCCGTTGATCTTTATTGCAACGTATCTGTTTGTAGGCGCCAGCATTGCCATCAAAACACCCGAAGCAGCGTGGGTAAGCAGCCTGGTGTTTGCCCTGTTCTTTGCTTTATACTATGTGTTACGCTTTTTTAAGAAATCTGCTCAACCAAACTAAAGTCGCATGAACGACCTGTCGTACATTTTGAATGAATTAGGTGAAGATCGTGAACAATATTTCCGTGCCATTTCTCCACCCATAATGCAAACCAGCAACTTTGCCTTTAAAAAGGTAGAGGACCTGCGCAAGGTATTTGAAGATGAATATAGCACCTACCTGTACAGCCGCGGTTTAAATCCTACGGTTGATATTCTGCGTCAGAAACTGGCAGCATTAGACGAAGCCGAAGATTGTTTGGTTTTCAACAGTGGCGCTTCAGCCATTTTTGCTTCGGTATTTTCAAATGTGCAATCAGGCGATCACATTGTGTCGGTTCGTAATCCGTATACCTGGGCGCAAAAAATGTTCGATAATGTATTACCCCGCTTTAATATAACTACCACTTACATCGACGGAACGCATATAGAAAATTTCGAAAGGGCCATTCTTCCCAATACCCGGGTAATATACCTCGAGTCGCCCAATAGCTGGGATTATGACATACAGGACCTCAAAGCGGTAGCTGAACTGGCAAAGGCCGAAGATATTATAACAATTTGTGATAACAGCTATTGCACCCCCCTGTATCAAAAACCCATTTTACTGGGTATTGACATGGTGCTGCAATCGGCCACCAAATACATCGGTGGTCATAGCGATGTAGTGGCCGGCGTATTATCAGGTACCCGAAGCATGATGAAGAAGATCTTCGACAGCGAGTTGCTGAACATGGGTAACGGCATATCCCCGTTCAATGCCTGGCTGTTGATCCGCGGCCTGCGTACTCTGCCCATCAGGCTCGAACGTATTTCAAAAACCACCATCAAAGTAGTAGAGTACCTGAAAAAACATCCCCGCATCGAAGAAGTCATCTTCCCCTTCGATCCTTCTTTTCCGCAATATAAACAGGCCCGTCAGCAGATGGCAGGCGCCTGCGGCCTGCTTACTATTGTAATGAAGGCAGAAAAAATGGAAGAAATTGTAACCTTCTGCGAATCTTTGCGACATATACTAATTGCAGTAAGCTGGGGCGGTCATGAAAGCCTGGCCATGCCGCGTTGTGCTTCTATTTTACCCGAAAAATTCGATGCAGGCAACCGCGAGCACAGGATGATCAGGTTTTATGTAGGGCTCGAAGAAGCCGATTACCTTATTGCAGATATTGAACAGGCATTTGCTTCCCGGTAGTTACCAGCCCACCGGTAGATTTTGCAGCATTTTAACCGGTGTATTGAAACCGGTTACCATGTAAGGCGTAAGTTTGATAACAGGTGAATCGATGAGAAAGCGTGCCGATTGCCATCGGAACGGCTTGATGTCGTTATACAACCGCTTATCAAAAAGCAAACTGTTCCCCTTACATTACAATTACTTTTGGAATATGAAAAAAAGTAGGGTTTCATTACTGATTACTATCCTTATCTGTAACCAGTATTACACCGCATCTGCACAGGAAAAATGGGATCTGCGCCATTGTGTTGATTATGCGCTCGCCAATAATTTGTCGGTTCAGCAAACCGATGTACAGGCCCGCCTTACCGATGTGAACGGGCAACAAACCCGCTGGTCGCAATATCCCAATGCCGATTTCAGTACCAATACCGGTTTGCAATGGGGTCGCTCAATCGACCCTACCACCAACCAGTTTACCAGTAACCAGTTATTATACCAGGGATTTAACTTCAACGCCAACCTGGTGGTTTTTAACTGGCACCGCATTCGTAACAACATCATGGCCGCCGATTTTAGCACCGACGCAGCGCGAACAGATGTAGAAAAAATTAAAAATGATGTAGCCCTGAATGTGGCTACCTATTATTTACAGGTACTGTTATCGCGCCAGCAGGTTGATATTGCCAAAGTGCAAATGGCACGAACCCTTAGTCAGTTAGATGTAGCGCGTAAAAAAGTAGCGGCAGGCGCTGTGCCTGAGTTAGACGCGCTGACACTTGAAGGTCAATATGCATCCGACAGCTCAAATTATATTTCTGCCCGGTCGAATGCCGATCAAAACCTGTTGTTGTTGAAACAGGTGTTGAATATAGATGCCGGTAAACCTTTTGATGTTACTACGCCTCCCGTTGACCAAATACCGGTAGATCCTATTTTGCAACTGCAACCCGAAACGGTTTTCCAGATCGCCCTGCAAAATCAGCCTGCACAAAAAGCAAATGAATTACGCCTTAAATCGCTTGAAGCTTCTTTACGGTCAAGCAGGGCTGCCATGTATCCTACTATTGCAATTGGCGGCTCATTGGGTACTAACTTTTCGAGCCCCGATAAAAACACCAATCAGATATGGAATGGTGGATATGATGTTTCTCAGGCTTTTGTCAATGTAGGAGGTACGCCCTATAATATAAATACGCCGCACTTCGATATAACGCAGTCAAAAAAATCGTTTGGCGATCGCTGGACCGGATGGGGCACTCAAATGAACAACAACTTCCGGCAAAGCCTGGGCTTCAGCATTTCGGTACCCATAAACAGTAGTGGTAGTGCCCGGTTTAATTACCAGCGCTCGAAACTCAATCTCAAAAATGCCGAATTGACCAAAGCGCTGGCCGATCAAACATTAAAGACTGATATTTACAAAGCATATTACAGCGCTTCGGCT
>Ga0114129_10014989_pt1 | contig 11040 bp, 9 predicted proteins | sample RhiMetdeltSRZDD1_FD_80071 | JGI IMG/M metagenome (GOLD analysis project Ga0114129, IMG submission 80071) | Populus rhizosphere microbial communities from Tennessee, USA - Rhizosphere MetaG P. deltoides SRZDD1 (version 2) (version 2) | ecosystem: Host-associated > Plants > Roots > Rhizosphere >... | reverse complement strand
GATCATGACGACGCTCGTCACGTTCGCGATCCTGTTGTTCGGTATTGTCGGCTTTCGTGCGCTGCCCGTCGCGGCACTGCCGAGTGTGGATTATCCGACGATCCAGGTCAGTGCATTCCAACCCGGCGCCAGTCCGGAGACGATGGCATCGTCTGTTGCCACCCCCCTGGAGCGCGCGTTCTCAACGATCGCTGGCGTGCGATCGATAAGTTCGTCGAATACGCAGAGCCAAACGACGATCACGCTGCAGTTCAACCTCGATCGCAACATCGATGCTGCCGCACAGGACGTCCAGGCGGCAATGAGCGGAGCTCAGCTTCCGCCGTTGCCGAGAGCGCCGATATTCGTAAAGTCGAATCCGTCGGACTTCCCGATTTTCTTCGTAACGCTGAATTCCGACACGGTTCCGCTCTACACGGTCAACGAATACGCCGAAACGGTTTTCGCGCAGCGGATCTCAACCATCAGCGGAGTTTCACGCGTACAGATTTTCGGGCCGCAGAAATATGCCGTCCGGATTCAGGTGGATCCCGACAAGCTTGCAGCCCATCAGGTCGGCATTGACGAAGTTCAGCAGGCCGTCCAGCGCAGCAACGTGAATTTGCCCACGGGACGCCTGCAGGGCGACAAGCAGGCATTCACGGTGCAATCCACCGGGCAGCTCACAAATGCCGCCGCCTATCGGCCGCTGATTGTCGATTATCGCAACGGTGTACCGCTTCGTTTGGAAGAACTCGCGAACGTTATTGACGGCGTTGAAAACAAGTCGATCGCATGGCAGAACGGTAGTCGCGGAATCATCCTGGCGATAGCGCGGCAGCCTGGCACAAACACTGTCCAGATTGTCGACAACATCCGAAAGGTCCTGCCTGAGCTGCAGGCTTCTCTTCCGCCCTCGATCCAGCTGCTCGTAATGTTCGATGCTTCGCAATCGGTTCGGAATTCGATTCACGATGTCGAGTTCACGCTGATCCTGACGGTGTGCCTCGTTGTCATGGTCATCTTTCTGTTCCTTCGAAATCTTTCCGCGACCCTGATTCCGGGTTCTGCAGTCGCTCTTTCGATCGTTGGAACATTCGCGGCCATGTACCTGCTCGGTTACAGTCTCAACAACCTGTCGCTGATGGCACTCACGCTCTCCGTAGGCTTTGTCGTCGATGATGCGATCGTCATGCTGGAAAACATCGTCCGGTACATGGAATTGGGCAAGACCCGGTTTGAAGCCGCTTTCCTGGCATCGCGTGAGATCGGTTTCACGATTGTGTCAATGACCCTATCGCTCGTTGCCGTCTTCATTCCTGTTTTATTTCTCGGTGGAATGGTAGGACGCATTCTGCACGAGTTCTCGGTAACGATCATCGTCGCCATCCTGATCTCGGGATTCGTTTCTCTGACGTTCACTCCCATGCTCGGAAGCCGTTATCTTCCGGCACACAAACAGAAGACTGGAAAATGGTTCACGAAGCTTCTGGCTGCGTACGAGTACACGTTGCAGAAAGCCCTGCGCCACAGCTTTGCGACCATGGTTGTGGCGGTGCTCTTGCTCGGCGGGACGATCTACATTTTTGAAACCATGCCCACGGGTTTCATACCGAGCCAGGATTCGGGATTGATTTTTGGTGTGACGATGGCCGGTCAGGATGTTTCATTCGACTCGATGACGCAGCGGACTAAAGCGCTTTCCGACATTCTGCAGGCAGATCCTAATGTACAGGTCGCAATGGCTTTCAACGGCGAAGGCAACTCGGGCTTTCTCTTTGCAATGACCAAGCCGCGTGACCAACGCAAACTTTCAGTGGATCAGATGATCGTCAGCTTGCGGCCAAGGCTGATGAGCGTGCCAGGCATCATGGCTTTTCTTCAGAACCCGCCGCCGATCAGCGTCAATGGTCAGTTCACGACCAGCGTCTATCAAATGACCGTACAGAGTGTGAACCTCAATGAGGTTTATGAATGGGTGCCGAAGCTCACGGACACTGTGCGCTCACTGCCGGGATTCACGGACGTAAACAGCGACATGCTGGTCTCGAGCCCACAGATCACAGTCGATATGGATCGCGATCGTGCGCAATCTTTAGGCGTCACTCCACAACAGATTCAGGATGCGCTCTATACGTCGTACGGAAACAGGCAGGTGTCGAACATTTATGCTCCGGCGAACCAATATTCCGTAATCCTCGAAGTCGAGCCTCAATATCAGAGCACGCCCGACGCGCTGCAGAAGTTGTACGTCCGGTCGTCAAGAGGACAGCTCGTACCCCTGGATGAGGTCGCGCGCATGCGGCGCACGGTTGGGCCACTGAGCGTGAATCACTTCGGCCAGCTGCCCGCTGCCACTGTATCGTTCAATCTCCTGCCGGGCTATTCGCTCGGCGAGGCGGCGACGCGAGTGAATGATGCGATCCGTGAATTGCGGATTCCGGCAAGCGTGATTGTGAATTTCCAGGGAACCGTAAAGGAGTTTCAGGAATCGTTTGTGAACCTGACGGCTCTTTTGATCGTCGCGATTCTTGTGATTTATATCGTGCTCGGTGTTCTGTATGAGAGTTTCATTCATCCGATCACGATCCTCTCCGGTCTTCCGTCGGCGGTGTTCGGCGCGCTGTTGACGCTGGTTATATTCCACAAGCAGCTTGATCTTTATGCTTTCGTCGGATTGATCATGCTGTTCGGAGTCGTGAAGAAGAATGCGATCATGATGATCGATTTCGCGATCGAAGCGCAGCGCAACGGAAAGACGCCCGCTGAAGCAATTTATCAGGGTTCGATTCTTCGATTCCGTCCGATCATGATGACGACCATGGCCGCATTGCTCGGCACATTGCCGATTGCGCTGGGATATGGTGAAGGCGCCGATGCGCGCCAGCCGCTGGGACTCGCAGTTGTCGGTGGATTGCTGGTGTCGCAGGTCCTGACCCTCTATATCACTCCGGTTCTCTATCTCTACATGGAACGGCTACAGGGCCGATTGCAACGGAGGCGTGTTACTTCCGAGTTGGCGGAGTTAAGCCGCGGATAACGCGGATTCAACGGATTCAATCCAGATCGAATTGCTGACGGGTCATCGCCGCGATTGCTTTCCCAATGCTCAACGATGATGTTGCTCCGGGCGAGGGAGCGTTGAGGACGTGAACCATCCCGCGCTCCTGGACAATGTGAAAGTCGTCGAGAAGTTTTCCATCCGGATCGACGGCCTGCGCACGCACGCCCGCGCCCGCGGGCTTCACATCGTCAGACTTCAACTCAGGAAGGAGCCGCTGCAGCGCAGAGACGAAAGCCGCCTTGTTCAGTGATCGCCAGACCTCGCCGGCGCCTGTCTTCCAATAACGGCCGGCCATTTTCCAGAAGCCGGAATACGTCAGAGTCTCCAGCAAGTCTTTCAAGCGCACGTCTGTCCATCGGTAGCCTTCGCGCTTGAGCGCGAGTACCGCATTCGGACCGGCCTCTACACCGCCCGTGGCCATTCGCGTGAAATGAACACCGAGAAACGGGAACCGCGGGTCCGGCACGGGGTAGATCAGGTTCTTCACAAGCGAATGGCGCGATGGAATCAATTCGTAGTATTCGCCGCGAAACGGAATGATGCGGACTCCGGGATTGACCCCGCACATTCGCGCGACTCGATCCGACTGGAGTCCCGCGCAATTCACCAGACCTTTCGTCCGGACATCCCCTGCGTGCGTCACGAGGATCAATTCGCCGCCGGAGCGGCGGCAGCCGATTACGCGCGCCGCAGTCTTCAAATCACATCCGCGATCCAGCGCCATGCGGCCCATGCTCCGAACGACGCCTTTGTAGTCGGCAATGCCCGTCGTCGGAACAAACAGACCCCGAATCCCGGTGGCATGAGGTTCATGCTCACGAATTTGTTCAGGAGTCAACCACTGTAGACCGGGCAGTCCGTTTGCGGTGCCGCGCCTGTGGAGTTCCTCGAGCCGAGGCAATTCTTCCTCGCGTGTCGCGACGACGATCTTGCCGCAACGTTCGTGGGCAATGCCATGTTCCCTGCAAAAGCGATACATCGCCTCGCGCCCTTCCGCACAAAGCTTGGCTTTCAGAGAACCGGGCTTGTAGTACAGGCCGGAGTGGATAACGCCGCTGTTGTGTCCCGTTTGATGGGTGCCGAGATGAGATTCAGCCTCTAGAAGGACAATACGGAGGCTCGGTCTTGCATCAAGGAGCGCATTTGCAACCGATACACCGATGATTCCTCCGCCAATGATTGCAACGTCGTAAAGGCTATTACTCACTGCGGATGGATTCTAACTCAAATCATCAATGCGTGAATGCGTACACAAGGTAATTGACGCCGAGTTTGAGGGAAGCCGCTGCTGCGGATACCGGAACTTCGCCTCGATCGAGCCACTCCCATACTTCACTGAGATCATTGTTGTAATTGATGATCATCTGAAGCCGGCCGTCCTTGTCTTTCAAGCCCAGGAATTCGACAGGCATGTTGCCGTAGGGAGGAGCCATTTCGAGGCTGTTGATCTTGTAAAACGAATTGAAAATCGGCTCTGAAATATCCAACCGCACGATATCGCGATCCGGATAAACTTTTTTCATCTGCTCAACAAGGTTGTTCAGATGCCGCGGGCCGCGGAAGTCATCGACGAAAACAAAACCGCCACGCTCGAGGTACTCGCGGAAATTTTTGATGTCCTTCTCGTTGAGGTCGAGGTAACCCGGCTCGCACAAGTACGCGAATGGGAAATCGAAGAGCTCGGGACTGTCGATGTCCACGATCTGATATGAGTCATGCTTGGTGTTGATGCCGGTGACTTCCTTTACAAACGTGGGAAAAGTTTCATCGCCAAATGGATAGTCGTGATGCCAGGGAACCTCACGGACAAAGATGGCGTCGCGCGTCATGTGATAGCGGATGCGCGCGTATGCAAATTCGCTTTCCTTTGCGGTTGAATCCAGCGGCGCTCCACTCGACAACACGAAGCCCGACATAACCACCAGAATGGAAAACGCCGCGATGCGCATATGGGTTGCCGACGAGCTTAACACACGCTTTCTCGGGTGTTATACGATGTCATATTGACCTATGCCTGAACTGCCCGACGTCCTTCTATACATTGAAAGTCTTCGCCCGCGCATTGTCGGTCAACCGCTCGAGCGCGTTCGGTTGGCAAGTCCATTTGTGTTGCGCTCCGTAACGCCACCAATTTCATCTGTCAGCGGCCGCACCGTCCGCGGACTACGTCGGCTTGGCAAGCAAATCGTCCTCGAGTTTGAAGGTGACTTGTTCCTCGTTATCCACCTGATGATCTCCGGGCGATTCCAATGGAAACAACGCGGCGCGCCCATCCCTGCACGGCTCGGCCTTGCATCATTCGATTTCCCATCTGGAACTTTGCTCCTCACCGAAGCCGCTTCAAAAAAGCGCGCATCGCTTCACATGGCTCAAGGCGAAAGTGCACTGGCTTCGTTTGACCGCGGAGCTATCGAGGTTCTGGATTCTTCCCTTCAGGCCTTCAGGGATGCTCTCACGCGGGAGAACCATACAGTGAAGCGCGCGCTCACCGATCCTCGTCTGTTCAGCGGCATCGGGAATGCCTATTCGGACGAAATCCTGCATCGTGCGCGGCTTTCACCGTTGAAACTGACTTCCAAACTCACGACCGATGAAATCGAGCAACTGCATGAGGCGACGAAATCAACACTCCGTGAATGGACAGACAGACTTCTGGAAGAAGCGAACGGCGAATTTCCTTCGAAGGTCACGGCGTTTCGTCCGGGCATGGCCGTTCACGGACGCTATGGAGAACCATGTCCGGACTGCGGCTCTCCCGTTCAACGCATCGTCTATGCGGAGAACGAATGCAACTACGGTCCAACCTGCCAGACGGAAGGACGTCTGCTCGCGGATCGGGCGATGTCCAGGCTCCTGAAAGAAGACTGGCCGAGAAGCCTCGAGGACTGGGAATTTCACATCGAAAGCCGCCGGTAAAATATTCGCTACGATGCAAGTCTTCGTAACATCGGAATATCAGACGCTCAGCCGCGAAGCTGCGAATATTGTGACTGAAGCCGTGCGAGTGAAACCTACGCTCACTCTCGGACTGCCCGCCGGAAATACTCCTACTGGTATGTACGAAGAACTCTCAGCGAAACGACTCGATTTTTCTGCGGTACGAACGTTCAACCTCGATGAATACGTCGGTCTAACCGCGGGCGACGCGCGAAGCTTTCAGGCGTATATGCGCCGGACATTTTTCGATCACATCAACCTGCCGAGCAAGAATATCTACTTTCCTGATGAAGACTATGAAGAGACGATTCGTGCAGCCGGTGGAATCGATCTGCTCATCCTGGGCATTGGCCTTAACGGCCACATTGCATTCAATGAGCCCGGGTCAGCGTTCACTTCACGAACACGGGTTGTGGATCTTGCACCCGAAACCGTGGCTCCTGTCCGGCGCGGGATCACAATGGGCATTGCGACAATTCTGGAGGCCCGCCGGATTCTGCTGTTGGCATCGGGTTCGTCCAAGAAAGAAGTGCTGAGACGGGCGCTCGAGGAACCTGTGCAGGAATCAATGCCGGCCAGTGCGCTTCGATTGCATTCGGATTTGACGGTGATTCTGGATAGGGCAGCGTCATAATCCCCTCCTAGCTAGGATAGGAGGGGTGGCTGCGCATCAAGTAAATATCGCGAAGCGACCTTTGAAAGCGCAGACGGGGTGGTCAGCCTAGAATGACCACCCCGTCCGCGCCTTTCTAACGTTTTTTTATGGCGCGTCCACCCCTCCTGTTCCAGGAGGGAATACCCTATCCGCCATCGCCGGCGTCCTCATCGGCGCCGGGGCATGGCGTGTCATCATTCAGGTCATCGAGGAACCCGGCAGGCAGAGAAACCTTTTGAACTCCGGTCGCTTTCCCGCGGACAACGCGCATGGCTGAAGGCGGGAAAGGCTGCGATCGATCGACATCGGAAAACAGCACCCGCAGGTCATCGAGGGTTTCGATCTTCATCATTCCGTCGCGTATTGCCGAAGTCAGGCGAAATCCTTTCGTGTACCAGGAAACGTGACGGCGGAAGGAACGCATCGCAACCCGCTCCCCAAACCAGTCGCTGAGTTTTTGCGCGTGCGCGAACATGGTGTCGAGTATTTCGGAAAAGTCCGGCGGATCTGCCGGCTCGCGCCCGTTGAAGACATCCGCGAGATCTCTGAACAACCACGGGCGGCCCAGGCATCCGCGGCCGACGATAACGCCATCACACCCGGTGCCGCGCATCATTCTGAGCGCGTCGTAACCTTCCCATATATCGCCATTGCCGAGAACGGGAATCCTCACCGTCTGTTTCAGTTCCGCGATCGCGTTCCAATCCGCATGGCCATTGTAGAGTTGTGCGGCCGTCCGGGCATGCAGGCCGACCGCTGCACATCCTTCTTCTTCAGCCACACGTCCTGCAGTAAGAAACGTTGTGTAGCTGTCATTGATTCCAGTCCGAAATTTGATCGTCACGGGAATGTTGCCGGCGTTGCGCACCGCGGATCGAACGATATTCCGCAGCAGTCTCGGTTTCAGCGGGATCGCGGCGCCGCCGCCCTTTCGCGTGACCTTCGGGACAGGACATCCGAAGTTCATATCGAGGTGATCGATGCGGCCTTCGTTCACCAACCGTTTTACGGCTTCGGCGATGTAATACGGATCGCTTCCGTACAGCTGAAGACTCCGCGGCGATTCATCCGGACCGAAGTCGGCAAGTTTGATCGTCTTATCGCGGCCGTCAACCAGCGGGCGCGCGTTGATCATTTCGCTGACGTAGAGGCCGGCTCCGAAATTCCTGCACACGTACCGAAATGGATAATTCGTTACCCCGGCCATAGGAGCAAGGACTACAGGCGGCCAGATGCTGATCGGACCAATTTGAACAGGTGAAAATTCGCCGGGCTCAGGGAGTTTCACATCGCGATTTACGGAGCTTGTGTAGACGGAATTCACACGACGAGTATGGCATGGCAGTTGCGAGGATCACACTACGAGGTACAAAAACATCATGGCTAGGCTTTATATCGGTAATCTTCCTCATCTGACTGCCGAAGACGAACTGCAGGCATGGATTCAAGAGCATGGTTTCCGAGTCGAGTCGGTGCAGGTCATTCGCGACCTGGACACTGGAGCCTCGCGAGGCTTCGCCTTTGTTGAGTTACCCGAAGTACTCCGCGCACAGGAAGCCGTGGACGCTCTCAATGGCCAGAAAATGGAAGGCCACATTCTGCGTATCAGCGAAGCAAGGCCACTGCCCGACAAAGGCGAAGGCCGCCAGCCCGGCACCCGCCCGCCGAGAAAACGCGCATCCTAAATTTGGCAAAATTCGGTGCCAGACACCTGTGTCCCCGAATTCAGTGAGGGAACAGACGTACCTGACACCGAATTTCTTCTAGCGAGAATTGATGACTCTTTAGCAACTACACGCGAGTTGCTGCAATTTCCGGCGGGACTCGATCCTGATGAAGCTTGGCGTTTTGGGAAGGTATTCGTCGAAGCCTGAGGCGAGATATTTCTCGCGATCTCCGAGCATGGCGTTCGCCGTTAGAGCCATGACAGGAACCGAGGCAGGTCGTGAGTCGCTTCGAATGCGCTCTAGAACAGCAATGCCGTCGATGCCGCGCATTCGGATATCCATGATGTCGGGAGAATGCTGCCGTAGGTGAAAACTACGTAGTCATCGCGGCGCAGGTAATAAAGAAAGTCTCGATTATCGGCATCGTCGTCGACGATCGCGACCTTCTGCATATCCGAAAGCCGGACGACGGTACCGACAATTTTGAGCTACGTCTCTACCGGCGCGTACGCTCTACGTCAGGATACCTGGGCGCGACGCCCACCCTTTCGCACAATCGAGTAACACTCACAAGACATGGCCGCCAGACCCTGAGGATCCAGAATCGTGATCTGTCCTCTGCTGATCTTGATGAGGCCCGCCCGCTGGAGAAGGCCGGCCGCAACCGTGACGCTCGCGCGCCGCGTTGCGAGCAGCCTTGCGACGAGGTCGTGCGTCAGGAATAACACGTCCGACTGAACCGCATCGCGAGCGACCAGCAACCACCGGCACAGCCGCTCCTGGAGTGTGTGATAACAATTGCAGATGCTCGATTGCGCGATCTGGATCAGAAATGCATTCGTGTATTTCAGCAGCAGATCACGAACAAACGGATTCTTCCTGAATTCTTCATACAGTCTTCGGCTGCCGATGCGAAATGCATCTCCACCCATCTGGACGACCGCGCGGTATGGGGCGACGCCTCCAAGAATCACTGGTACGCCAACCATACCCTCGTTTCCAACGAGGCCGATTTCCACGGTAGAGCCTTCCGAATTCATGGAAACTATGGACACCAGCGCGTTATTTAAAAAGTAAACGTGCTGGACGTCCTCATCCTGCTCGGATAGAACCATGCCGGAACGCAGCTTGACGGGCTCCAGAAGTTGCAGCAGCTCCCTGGACTCGTAAGGGAGGGATGTGAGCAGCTGGTTCTTCATTTGCCCCTGAAGTTCTTCTTCTTTTTTCGATTTCATACAATCGCCTACAGAATCCAAATTCCTCTGTGCAATCGCTTTTCCAAATTGGGGGTCCGTTCATTTCACCATTGTTCGACTCGCGAACCGCCGGTACAGTAACAGTCCATGCTGGAAGTATTTAAAAGCCGGAAGATGGCATCACTTTTGGTCCTGGGTTTTTCTTCCGGCTTGCCTCTTTACCTAACAGGCCGGGCCCTACAGGCGTGGATGACGGTGGAAGGTGTGAACCTCACGGCCATCGGCTTCATCAGCCTCACCAGCCTGCCATATTCCATTAAGTTCTTATGGGCTCCGCTGATCGACAGGTTTTCACTGCCGTTCCTTGGAAGGCGCAAAGGGTGGATTGTGTTTACCCAGCTTCTGCTTGCGCTTGCAATAGCCGCAATGGCATTACAGCGGCCTGCTGAGGCATTACAGGTAGTTGCGATCAATGCTGTGATGATCGCTTTTCTCAGCGCAACGCAAGACATCGTTATCGATGCTTATGGCACCGATATCCTCGATCGATATGAAGTGGGAGCAGGCGCGGGAATAAAGGTTCTGGGCTACCGAGCTGGAATGATCATGGCAGGAGGCGTAGCGCTGATGCTTGCGGATCGGCTCACATGGCCGACCGTCTACGCTCTGCTCGGCGTCCTCATGCTACTCGTGCTTGCCGTCAGCACACGTGTGGCGGAGCCGGTTCTGCGCGAGGAACCGCCCTCCTCGATGAAGGACGCTGTGCGCATGCCGATTGCAGATTTCTTCAGCCGCCTTGGGCTCAGCCGAGGACTCTTCGTTCTTGCGTTCGTCGTTCTGTACAGACTCGGCGACTCACTCATCGACAACATGACGACGCCGTTTCTGCTGCAGACCGGCTTCACACAAACCGATGTCGGCGCCATTCAGGGCGGAATCGGATTGTTCACCACCATCATCGGCGTTCTCGCCGGAGGAGCGGTGCTGAGCCGCATCGGCATCAATAGGTCATTGTGGATCTTCGGCGTCCTGCAAGTGGCCAGCAACTTCGCCTACCTGCTGCTCGCGAACATCGGCAAGAACTACCCAATGATGGTCGCAACAGTTGTTGTCGAAAACTTCTGCTACGGACTCGCCACCGCCGTAATCGTCGGCTTCATCATGAGCCTGTGTAATCCGAAATTTTCAGCAACACAATATGCGCTGCTTTCCGGTGTGCTCGCTGTCGGCCGTAATTTTATCGCCGCACCCGCCGGCTCGATTGTCCAGTACACAGGATGGCCGGCGTTCTTTCTGATCAGCGTTGCTGTGGCGCTGCCGGGAATGGCGCTGCTGCCGTTTTTCGCTCCGTGGCGAAAAGGTGTAGAGCCTTTCGACCCTAAGGCGTTCTAAGGATGTCAACTGTTGGGATGTCCAATGTCCCATGTCAGATGTATTTGTCAAACGACCAGATGTCACATTTGGTCAGTGGGTTTGACAAATGAATATGACATGGGACATTGGACAGTGCAAAAGTTGACATCCCTAGAACGGCTAGGCGAT
>Ga0114129_10014988_pt1 | contig 11040 bp, 11 predicted proteins | sample RhiMetdeltSRZDD1_FD_80071 | JGI IMG/M metagenome (GOLD analysis project Ga0114129, IMG submission 80071) | Populus rhizosphere microbial communities from Tennessee, USA - Rhizosphere MetaG P. deltoides SRZDD1 (version 2) (version 2) | ecosystem: Host-associated > Plants > Roots > Rhizosphere >... | reverse complement strand
CGCAGCTCGCGGTTCAGATGGTACGTGAACACCGCGCCGGGGGCCGGATTCGGCGCGAAATAGAACGACGATCCCTGAAAGCTCGCCCCGGTTCCGCCTAACGGGCTCGAGAGCACGTACATCGAGGCCCGTTTCACCGGCAACAGCGTACCCTCGCGCGCAATCACCTGCGGGGTCAGCGCCCGCAGGGGCGCGAGGTCGTCGAGGATGTAGAAGCCGCGGCCGAACGTCGCGACCACGAGATCGTTCTCGCGGCGCTGAATGGCGAGATCGCGTACCTGGGCGACGGGCACACCACCCCTCAAGGCAATCCAATGAGCGCCGCCATCGATGGAGGTGAAGACGCCGAACTCGGTCCCGGCAAAGAGAAGATTGGGGTTCACGTGATCCTGCACAACGGCCCACACGTCGTGGCGGTCGGGCAGGTTGGCGGTGATGTTCGTCCACGTCCTCCCGCGATCGGTGCTCTTCACCAGATACGGCTGGTAATCGCCGCGCTGCCAGTTGTTGAGCGCAACGAACACCGTGTTCGGATCGCGCGGCGACGTGAACACGTCGGACACGTACGTCCACTGCGCCACGCCGGGAAACCGATCGATCTTCCGCCAGTGCGCGCCGCCGTCTTCGGTCACCTGCAGCAGACCGTCGTCCGTGCCAGCGTAGATGAGCCCTTCGAGCAGCGGCGATTCGTCGAGCGACACGATATTGCTGAGGGGCGTGGTCGCCTGGTTACGAGACACCGCGTCGGCGGGCCAGACGCGGCCCATGATCGCAATCTCGTCGCGGTTCAGGTTGCGGGACAAATCACCGCTGATTGGCGTCCACGTGTCACCGCGATCGTCGCTGCGGTACACGCGGTTGCTTGCCCAATAGAGCCGGCGCGACGAGTGCGGGCTGATGAGATACGGCGCATCCCAGTTCGTGCGATCGGTCGCTCCTCGTCCGGCCCCGCCGGCCCGTCCTGCCCGTCCCGCCCCTCCTGCCTCTCCCGCCCGTCCTGCTTCTCCCGCGCCTCCTGCCCGCCCCGCCTCCTGGTCCCCTTCTTCCCGCGGCGCTGCGCCCGCCTGCCGCGGGCGGATCGCCTTGACATCGCCCGTGCGCAGATCGAGCCGCGTAATCGCGCCGCCCTGCGACTGCGCGTAGACGATGTTCGGGTCGGCAGGGTCGCTGCGGGTCTGGAACCCGTCGCCGCCGCCCACGATGAACCAGTCGCTCGTTCGAATCCCCCAGCGGTTCATCGTGCGCGACGGACCGCAGGTGGACCAGTTGTCCTGTGCACCGCCGCAGACGTGGTAGAACGGTTTCGCGTTGTCCACGGACACGCGGTAGAACTGCGTCACCGGCAGGTTCGCGAAGAATCGCCACGTCTTTCCTTCGTCGTATGTCTCGTAGAGCCCGCCATCGTTGCCGACGAGCATGTGCTGGCGATCGCCCGGGTCCCACGCAACCACGTGGTGATCGACGTGCATGCCGAGGTCTTCGAAGCCCGCACGCTTGAAGTTGTGGCCGCCGTCGGTGCTGACCTCGAGATTCGTGTTCACCGACCAGATCGTGTCGGGCTTGTACGGATCGACGAAGAGCTCGAAGTAGTACTGCGGATCGCCGCCGCGATAGAAGTCGTCGGGCGCGCCGCCTGTCGGAAACGCGCCGGGCCCGCCCGCCCTGTCTTCCCTTCCGGCCCCTCCTGCCTCTCCTGCCCGTCCCGCCCTTCCTCCGGCCCGTCCCGCCGGAGGCGTCATGTGTCCAATCCGCGACCAGCTCGAGCCAGCGTCGTCGGACCGGTAGAAGCCCGCTTCCTTGAGCTGCGCGTTGATCAGCGCAAACACCGTCGCCGGCGTCTTTCGGCCGTCGGTCGCGAGCGCGATCCGTCCCATGTCGCCGACGGGCAGGCCTTTCGAGAGCCTCGTCCACGAGCGGCCGGCGTTCGTCGTCTTGTAGATGCCGCCCTCAGGTCCACCGCCGATCAGCTGCCCGACCGCGCGGCGGCGCTGATAGGCCGACGCATACAGCACGTCGGGATTCTTCGGGTCGAACGCCAGATCGTTGGCGCCCGTGTCGCCGCTGATCGTGAGACTCGGCTGCCAGGTCACGCCGCCGTCGGTTGTCCTGAAGACGCCCCGTTCGCCGCCCGGCGCGAAGAGCGGACCCTGCGCCGCCACGTAGACCACGTTCGAATTCCGTGGGTCGATCAGCAGGCGGCCGATGTGCTCCGAAGACGCGAGTCCCACGCGCTTCCACGACGCGCCGGCGTCGGTCGACTTGTACACACCGTCGCCGAAATGGGCGCTGCGCTGGCTCGTGTTCTCTCCGGTCGCGAGCCAGACGATGTTCGAATCCTTCGGATCAATCGCGACGCAGCAGAGCGTGAACGATCCCCCATCGTCGAAGATCGGCGTGAAGGTGATCCCGCGGTTCGTCGTCTTCCACAGTCCACCGAACGCGCTGGCCACGTACCAGACATTGGGATTCTTCGGATCGATCTGCACATCCTGAATGCGCCCGGTCGCGAGGGTGGGACCGATGCTCCGCAGCTCCAGACCTTTGAGCGCGCCGGCGTTCAGCGGGGACCCGTTGGTGCCCTGCCGCGCGCCGGCAAGCGTGGTGATGACAGATAAGGAAGCCAGCACGGCGAAGACGAACACGCGTTTCATCGGTGACGCATTGTCCCATGGAGCGTCGCGACCCTAGAAGGGGTCGCGCTTATACTGGCGCCATGAAGTTGCGGCCTTCGGCAGACAAGCGAACACAGGTGCAATCAAACCTCGAGGCCGGCACCGGCTGGATCATCGTCGTTCTTGTACTCGTAGCGCAGGCCTTTCCGCCTCCGCTCGCCGTTAACTCCAGCGAGCTACGGCGAGACCTAGCCGAAGCACGTAGTGCGAAGGCTGGCAGGCCTGCCGTCGTCGCGGGGCAGTCGCGCGCCGTCCAGCCACTGCAGCCGATTGCGTACACGGTTCGCTTCGAGCCTGCGGCACACGTCGCCGAGATCGACGCGACGTTTCCCACCGATCGCCGTTCCGCAATCGACGTGATGATGGCGATCTGGTCGCCGGGCTTCTATCGGATCGAGAACTACGCCAACCGCGTGCGCTCGATCTCGGCACGGACGGACCGGGGCACGCCGGTCGGCATCGCGTCCACGCGACCGAACCGCTGGCGTGTCGAAACGGCCGGCGCCTCGTCCGTCGTGGTGTCCTATCGGCTGTACTGCGTCGAACGGTCGGTCACCACCAACTCGGTGAACGACGATTTCGCGGTGTTGAACGGCCCTGCGACGTTCATGACGCTCGCGGATTCGGGCCGGCGCGCCCACGAAGTGCGCGTCGAGCTGCCGCACGGCTGGGCCCGCGCGGTGACGGCGCTCGACCGACTGCCGGACGCGCCCGAGCATTATCGCGCGGCCGATTTCGACACCCTCGCCGATTCGCCCATCGTCGCGGGCAATCCGGCGGTCCAGCAGTTCGACGTCGACGGTCGCGCGCACTTCGTCGTCGCGATCGGCGATGTCCGTGAATTCGACGGTCAGCGCGCGGCACGGGATCTGAAGAAGATCGTGGAGGCGCACCGCGAGCTGTGGGGCGAGCTGCCGTACAAGGAGTACAAGTTCCTCCTGGCGCTCCGTCAGGGTGGCGGCGGGCTGGAGCACAAGGACTCGACGCTCGCGACCACGCGTCCGACGGTCATGCAGACGCCGGCGAGCTATCTGACGTGGCTGAACTTCATCAGCCACGAGTACTGCCACGCGTTCAACGTCAAACGTCTGCGGCCGCTGGAGCTCGGGCCGTTCGACTACGAGCGCGAGCCGCACACACCCAGCCTCTGGATCTCGGAAGGTTTCACGAGCTACTTCGGCGAGCTCGCCGTCCGCCGCGCCGGCCTGAACATGCGAGCCGACGTGCTGAAATCGTTGTCGTCGAAAATCGACCAGCTGCAGCGGTCGCCGGGGAGGCTCGCGCAGACGCTCGAGCAGTCGTCTCTCGACGTGTGGACCAGCGAGAGCGTGTCGGGCGTCAACACCAACGCCAAGACATCGGTGAGCTACTACGTCAAAGGGCAGATCGCCGGATTTCTGCTCGACGCCGCCGTCCGCCATGCCACCAATGGCGCCAGGGCGTTGGACGACGTGATGCGGCTCGCGTACCGGCGCTATGGGGGCGACCGCGGCTTCACGCCCGACGAGTTCCGGGCCACGACGTCCGAGGTGGCGGGCACAGATTTGTCCGCCTGGTTCAAACGCACCGTGGCGTCCACCAGCGAGCTCGACTACGACGAGGCACTCGAGTGGTACGGGTTGAGGTTCGCGCCGGGCAGCTGGACCTTGGAGCCGAGGGAAGACGCTACGGCGGCACAGAAGGATCGGCTCAACGCGTGGCTACGACGAAAGCCGTAACAGCTTGGCCGCGTTGCGCCAGTAAATCTTTTCACGCTCGTCGGTCGTGATTGGCAGGCGATCGAGAATCGCGATCGTCTCGCGGATGTACATCGGTCCCTTCTCCGGATCGAACGGCGCGTCGGACGCAAACAGCACACGATCGGCGCCGAAGAACGCGAGCCCGCAGACCGTCGCGTCGTACGCGCCGAAGAGGGCCGTGTCGGCATAGAACATCTTGAAGTAATCGAGCGGGCGTTTCTTCAGCGTCCGCAGCACCGCGCCGAGCTCGCCGTCCGACGTGCGCGCGCCAAGCTGGTCCCAGCCTGGGCCGACCCGTCCCGCGAAGTACGGCGCCATCGCCCCCATGTGATGGGTGATGATCTTCAGCCCGGGAAACCGATCGAAGTACCCCGCAAAGACCAGGCGCGCCATGGCGGCGCTCGTCTCGTACGGCCAGCCGAACGTCCACCAGATCTCATATTCCGATCGGTCTTCCGCTTTGAAGTCGCGCATGTCGGCGCCGCGATACGGGTGCAGCCACATCGGCAGGTCGCGCGCGGCCACCGTCTCGAAGATCGGCAGGTACCGCGGCGCGGCGATCGGCGTGCCGTGGACGTTCGTGAAGATCTGAATGCCGCGCGCGCCGAGCTCGTCGATGGCGCGAACCGCCTCGTGGACCGCCGCATCGGGATCGTCGAATGGCAGCGCCGCGATGAACGCCGGGAACCGGCGCGGGTACTTCGCGACGAGCTCCGCCATGCCGTCGTTGGCGGCGCGCGCGAGCTCCAGGGCGTCGGCCCCGCGCACGATGTTCTCGATCGGCGGCGTCGGCAGCGAGAGGACCTGCTCGTACTCGTCGAACGTGTCCATCACGCGGAAGCGGACGTCGAGATCGGCGAGCATCGGGATGCCACGCATCCGCTTGCCGATGTCCTTGTAGTCGGGCGCGATCCGCATCAACCGCGTGTAATACGCCGGCGGATAGATGTGGTTGAAGATGTCTATTTTTCGCATGGCCGTTCAGGGGCGCAGATCGAGGCAGACGAGCTCGTTGCTGCGCGTGTCGCTGTTGCGTGCGAACAGAAACCCGTCGGCGAGTGCGGGATTCGCGCGCACGGTCGCCGACAGAACCTGCGCTTGCGCCACCGGCTGGAACCGATCGGGCGACGCCGGCACCAGCAGCAGATCGCCCGTCTCTTTCAGAATCAGCAGCGTGTCGCCCGCCAGCGTGACCGTGCCGGCGTGAAACCGGTCGACGCTCCACCGGACCTTGCCGGTGTCGAGATCAACGGCGCGAAAGCTCGGGTTGAACTCCTGCCGTCCGTGAAAGCCGTACAGGACGCCATTGTGCACGACGCTGGTCGCGTAGTGATTCGACATCGCCTCGTCCGACGACCAGATCTCCGCGAGCGTGTTTCCCTGGACCTTCATCAGCGCCGCCCCGGTCTCGTACGAGGCTGAGATGAAGATGCGATCGCCGAGGATGAGCGGTGACGCTGCGTTGACCGACGCGGCCGATCGCGAGCGCCAGACTCGTTGAAACAGCACGGAGCCGCTCGCCGGGTCGAGGCCGGCGAGGCCCTGGCGGGTGAAGAATACGGCCATGCGCTTCCCGCCGAACGTCGCGCCGACGGCGGACGAGTAGCTGGCCTGGTGGTTCGTCGCCGTCCACTGAACCGCGCCGGTCGCCGCATCGAACGCGACAATGCCCGCGTCCTTCCCGCCATCCCGGCCGCCGATGTTGGCGATGACGCGACCGTCTTCGACGAGCGGCGAGCCCGCGGCACCGAAGAACCCCTTGGGCACGCTGAAGCGGCGCGCGGTGTCGACGCTCCACACGCTCTTGCCGTCCGCGAGATCGAGCGCGTGCAGCCGTCCTTCCGCGCCGAACGTGTAGACGCGGTTCTGCGCGACGACCGGCACCGCGCGCGGCCCTTCATCGAAGCCGAAGTCGTCGCGGTAGGCCGTCGGGTAGGCGAAGCGCCAGCGCGGATTGCCGGTACGGGCGTCGAGCGCCTCGACTACTTCTTCATTGCCAACGCGGTGAAACAGGATGAGGCGATCGCCGGCGACCACCGGTCCGGCAAACCCCTGTCCGACCGCCCGGTGCCAGACGCGCTTCGGTCCGCCGGCCGGCCAGGACGACGCCAGCCGCGGGCCGGTGTACACGCCGTTTCGCTGCGGACCAAGAAATTGAGGCCAGTCGTGTGCGAATACGGACATGCCGGACACGACGACGCCGAGCACCCACGCCCCAAACACACCAGTCCGACGCATTTTTTCGAGCCACGATACCACGGTGGCGCGGATTCTCTTGTAAGCTGCGGCCATGAGCGGCAAACGCGTGATGCTCGCGATCGCGATCGCGACGGCGGTGCTCGACACGCCTATCACCATTCGGGGCGCAGGCTCGGCAGACCTGTCCCGCCGACGCGCAACTGATCACGCCAGCGCGAAGGGGGACTGGCTGCAATGGGGCGGCGCCGGTCGCAACTTCATGCCGGAGGCGACGGGCCTCGCGGCGAGCTGGCCGTCAGGCGGCCCGAAGAAACTCTGGACTCGCGCGCTCGGCGAGGGACACTCCTCGATCCTCGTCGAGGGCGGACGCATCTATACGATGTACCGGCCCCTCGGGATGCTGTCGGTCGTTCGCCGCAGCCCGGAGGAAGTCGTCGCCGCGCTCGACGCCGCCAGCGGCAAGACGATCTGGGAGTTCAAGTATCCCGCGCCGACAGACGGCCTCGACTTCTCGCAGGGCGCAGGGCCACATTCCACACCGCTCATCGTCGGCAACCGGATTTTCGCGACGAGCACGCGCAAGGAGCTGTTCGCGCTCGACAAGGCCACAGGGCAGCTCGTCTGGGCGCACGACTTCATGAAGGAGTACAGCGCCCCGCCGCCCGGGCGTGGCTACAGCTGCAGCCCGATTCTCTTCAACGGCACGATCATCGTCACCGTCGGCGGCCCGGGCCAGGCGATTGCGGCGTTCAATCAGCAGACCGGCGCGCTCGTGTGGAAGGCCGGCGACTACGAGATGGCGCCCGCGTCGCCGATTCTCATCGACGTCGACGGCCAGCAGCAGCTCGTGCTGTTCGCGGGCGAACGCGTCGCGGGGCTCAATCCGGCGAACGGCCGCATGCTGTGGAGCCGCGCGCACAAGACCGACTGGGGCCTGAACATCAGCACGCCGGTCTGGTCGCCGGCGGACCATCTCCTGTTCGTCTCGTCCGCGTACGGCTCCGGCAGCCGGGTCCTGGAGCTGCATCAGGCCGGAGGGACGACGACGGTCGCCGAGAAATGGTTCAACCAGCGCATGCGAGTCCACATCGGCACGGTGATTCACATCGGCGACTACGTGTACGGCGCGAGCGGCGACTTTGGGCCGTCATTCCTCACGGCGGTGGAGTTGAAGACGGGCAAGATCGCCTGGCAGGATCGCAGCTTCGGCCGCGCGCAGCTGCTGTACGCCGACGGCAAACTGATCGTGCTGGACGAGGACGGCACCCTGGGGCTCGCGACGGTGTCGCCGCAGGGATTGAAGGTGGTGTCACGCGCGCCGGTGCTCGAGCACCTCTCGTGGACTCCGCCCACTCTGGCGGGAACGACACTCTACGTGCGCGATAGAAAGACCATCGCCGCGTTCGCGCTCGGAAAATAGACTTGTCAGTCGGCCACAGTACGTAATGTCCGGCTTTAGCCGGACCGCTGGTGGCCGGGAGACGATTTCATGAAAGCCTACGTCATCACGACCGGAACGGTGTTCGGGTTCATTACGGTCGCGCACGTCTTGCGCGTCGTCGCAGAAGGGCCGCGCCTGGCGTCGGAGCCGTTTTTCGTGCTCATGACTGTTCTCTCGACGGCGCTGTCCCTGTGGGCGTGGCGCGTCCTGCGCCTCACACGGTCGTGACACAACCGCGCTGGGCGGTCGCGCCGTACTTCCTCGTCGACGACGTGGTCACGACGGCACACTTCTACCGAGACAAGCTCGGGTTCCACTTCGAGCGCTTCTGGGGCGAGCCGCCCTGTTTCTGCATGGTCAAACGCGGAGGCGTCGTCATCATGCTGAGCCAATCGACCACGACCGGCGTCATGCGGCCCAACGGCGTCGTCGACCCGGAGCGCGACGCCTGGGACGCGTATGTCTGGGTCGACAATGCCGACGCGCTCTCTGCGGAATTCAAGTCACGAGGGGTCACGATCGCGCGCGACATCTGCGATCAGCCGTACGGCTGCCGCGACTTCGACGTCGAGGACTGCAACGGCTATCGCCTCTGCTTCGGTCACGATACTGAAGGATGATCGCTGATCGATGACGGACGGCGGAATGATCCGATTGCGCCATTTCGCGAGTGTAATTACACTGTAATCACATGACCGTCAAGACTCGGATCGTCCAGATCGGCAATTCCCGCGGACTTCGCGTGCCCAAGCCGTTGTTGGAGCAGGCGCAACTGCCCGATGAAGTGGAGGTGCGGGCCGAGCCGGGCCGGCTGGTGGTGACGGGCGTCCGACGGCCCCGGGCCGGGTGGGCCGCTGCAGCCCGTTCCATGCGGTTGCGCAACGAGGACCGGCTAGACGAGTCCACGCCCACGCGGTTCGACCAGCGTGAATGGCGCTGGTGACGCGACGCGGCGACGTCCATCTCGTCCGCCTCGATCCCACGCTCGGCGGCGAAATCAGAAAGGCCCGACCCTGCGTCGTCGTGTCGCCAGACGAGTTGAATCAGCATCTCCGGACGGTCATCGTCGCACCGATGACGACTGGTGGCCACGTCTATCCGTGGCGAATCCGGTGTCGGTTTCAACGACGCTCGGGGTTCGTGGCGCTCGACCAGATACGCACGATGGATCAGGAACGGTTGCTCAAGCGGTTGGGTGAACTCGCGCCAGACGCCTTGGACGACGTGATGCGCGGATTGCAGGAAATGTTCGCCGAGTAGCAGCGGCCAGGAGATGGCGACGTCAACAGACAACCCGGGAGTCGTGGCGCGGCCGCCTCTCATCTACCTCGGCGCGTTTCTCATCGTCTTCGTGTGTCGCTTGTTCTTGCCGCTCCCAATCGACGCCGCGGGTCGTGGCCTCGTGCCGGGACTTGCGCTCGTTGCTCTTGGCCTCGGGACGGCGATCTGGGGACGGCGCACGATGGAGGCAGCAGGGACGAACATCAACCCCGCGCTGCCTGCGACGACGATCGTCTCGTCAGGTCCGTTCCGGTTCTCACGCAATCCGCTCTATCTCTGTTTGACCCTCATGTACCTGGGTCTCACGCTGGCCGTCAATACATGGTGGGGCATTGCTGTGCTCGTCCCGCTGATCATCGTGATGCACTTCGGTGTCGTGCTTCGCGAAGAGCGCTATCTCGAGCAGAAGTTCGGCGAGAGCTATCGCCAGTACCGGTCCAGCGTTCGACGGTATCTTTGATACAAAGCGCGTCGGAAGAACAGGTCGCGGCCCGATTTTTATGGTGTTCAGCAAAGGTCTTCGCGAGGGAGTTCGTCGCGGACGGATCAGGTGCAGCGTACGCATCTGGACCCGTCCCCACGTCAAGCTCGGCGGGCGCTACCCGATGGACGAGGGGCACGTCGTCGTGGATTCGATTGAGCCGATTCGCTTGAGGGATATCACGCGCGATCTCGCGCGCGAGTCAGGTTTCGCCAGCGTGAAAGCCCTGCTCGAGACCGCGAAACACGGCCGCGGCGACCGCGTCTATCTGATTCGGTTCCACTACCTCCGGCCAGGCTCGTGGGATGTGCCGCTGGTGGATGGCCTGTCGCCGAGGCGCAGCGTGTCCCGAAAGCGACGGCTGCCATGACTCGAGCGGTTGCGTGCATCGCCATCGTGGCCCTGCTCGCGGCGGCGTGCAGCGGCCGTTCACCAAGTGCGGCGTCGCCGCCGCCGTCCGCGGACCTTCAAGGGCAATTCACCGGCAGCTACCTCATCACGAGCTGCGTCGAAACCGGTGTGTTCTTCAGTGGGCTCTGCGGCGGCACAGGTTCAACCGTCGGTTCATCCTTCGCGCTGGTCCTGTCGGTGACTCAGAATCAAACCGCGGTGACAGGGACGATTACGCTGAGTCGCAGTAACGGCACGCCCCTCACCGGAACTTTTCAAGGAGCCGTTCAACCGTCCGGACACCTGACGGGCGCGGCGCCGTTGCCGCCACTTCTGCTGCTGGGCACCATCAACAGGAATGTCAGGGCGTGGGATTCAACGATTTCGGGGAATAGTCTCAACGGTAGCTTTACCCTGGTGCACAGCTCGAATACGGAGACAGGAGCGATGACGGTCAGCGCGAGTCTTGTCCAAGTGACTCGCCGTTGAACGTCCGAGACCGCGACCAGAGCAATGACGGTCAAAGCCTATTTGCTGTCGTTCCCCGAGCGACTGCTCCGATCCGCGCTGGGACTCGGCGCGGGCGTGGCGCGTGAAGTCGGCGAGGTCGCGCTGCCAGATGGCGTCCGGCAGAGTCGCCTCTATCAGAACCTCGTGGACGCGACGCTCCGGTTCCTGATCGAGCAGGTGGGCGGCGTCGAGGGTGTGTACAAGGCAGACAGCGCCCTGCCGGACGATTTTCTCGTCCGGCGAACAGCGGGCAATGCGGTCGAGGCGCTCGGCATCGTCGCCTTTCGCGCGTCGCCGGTCTGGATCCTCGCCGCGCTCGCCGACCTG
>Ga0114129_10014987_pt1 | contig 11040 bp, 8 predicted proteins | sample RhiMetdeltSRZDD1_FD_80071 | JGI IMG/M metagenome (GOLD analysis project Ga0114129, IMG submission 80071) | Populus rhizosphere microbial communities from Tennessee, USA - Rhizosphere MetaG P. deltoides SRZDD1 (version 2) (version 2) | ecosystem: Host-associated > Plants > Roots > Rhizosphere >... | reverse complement strand
TCGTCGATGCCTTCCGTCGTCAACTGGAACGTCCCGAAGTGCATGCCCAGGCTTTCCGACGCCTCGAGATCCAAGTGCGCCTGGACGGACTCCGCCGGATTCATGTGAACAATCTGCATGAACCATCGCGGCTCGTAGGCACCGATGGGCAGAAGGGCCAGATCGATCGGACCGAGCCTGCGTCGAATGTCGACGAAGAAAGGGCCGTATGCCGTGTCGCCGGCGAAGAATATGCGCGTGGCGCCCAGGGTCAGCAGGAATCCGCCCCACAATGCGCGGTTCCGATCAAATGGACTCCGTGCGGAGAAGTGGCGCGCCGGTGTGAGCGTGATCGGCACCGCGGGACTCGTTGCGTCTTGCCACCAATCAAGTTCTTCGACGCGGCGGATTCCCGCAGATCGCACGAGCGCCCCGTTTCCGAGCGGCGTCACGACGATCGGATCGAAGCGTTCCGCGAGCATCCTGAGCGTACGCAGGTCGCAGTGATCGTAATGGTTGTGACTCAGCAGCACCGTCGAGATCGACGGTAAGTCCTCGAACCGTACGGCCGGCTGTCGCACTCGCTTCGGTCCGAGCCAGCCCAATGGCCCGGCACGCTGCGAATACATCGGGTCGGTCAGGATGTTGCCCGCGGCCGTTTGAATCAGAAACGTCGCGTGGCCAATAAACGTGAGCACCGCAGCGGCATCGCCCAGGGCGGGTGGTTGCTGCAGCGGGACGTCAACACGCGCTGGCCATGGTGTGCGCCGTTCGAGAAGCATCCGCGGAATGGCCGAGAATGGCTGCCCGCCCGTGCCATCCGGGTTGACGAAGCGCCGGCCATCGAAGTGGTCGCTGCCGTCCCGCGTCATCGTGTGGTGTCGTGTTGGCGGCATCTGCTCGGCATGTTAGTGTCGCGAATCAGACACTCGAAGCGAGGTCTTATGTATAGAACCACACTGTGCGTCGTGTTTCTTTTCGCCGGTCCTCTTGCCGCGTTCGCCCAGTGGCCGACACGCGCGATGCCCGGCGTTCCTCGCACGGCCGACGGGAAAGTCAACATGACAGCGCCGGCGCCTCGCACCACGCGCGACACACCGGATCTGTCGGGATTGTGGATGCCCGAGCCGGACCCGAACGGAAAACGGGAAGGCGTGGAGAACACGATCTTTCCGCGCTATCTCATGAACGTGACCCAAGATCTCACGGACGCCAACGGTGCGCTGATTCCCGCAGCGGAATCCCTGTACCGCAAGCGGTTGGCGACCGATGGCGTTGCCGATCCCATTGCCCATTGTCAGCCGCCAGGCTCGCCGCGCATCTTTTCGCTGGCGCGTCCCACGAAGATCATCGAGACGCCGGAGGCGATGCTGCTGCTGCACGAGCACGACACGACGTATCGCCAGATCTTCACGGACGGCAGACCGTTGCCAGACGATCCGTTCCCGACGTGGATGGGATATTCAATCGGCAAATGGGATCAGGATACCTTTGTCGTAACCACGATCGGGCTGACCGACCGTAGCTGGCTCGACGTCTCAGGGCATCCGCATACGGAGGCGTTGAGGATGACGGAGCGCTTCCGGCGCGTTGACGTGGGTCAACTGGACGTCGAAGTCACCTACGCGGACGCCGGGACGTTCACGAAGCCACTCGTGATTACGCAGAAGCTGCGACTGCTGCCCGACCAGGAACTGATCGAGTATTTCTGTACGGATAACGAAAAGGATCGGGAACACTATGTGACCGCGAAGTGATGGTCGAAACGTGGCAATTGTTGGAGCCCTCGTTGCACTCCTCGCGCTCGGTGTCTTTTATCAACGAATCGGCGCTCGCCGCGATCGGCGGCAGTTCCCTCCTCCTGGGCGCTTGATTGATGTCGGCGGGCACCGGCTGCATGCCGTCTGCCGTGGCAATGGCAGCCCAGTCGTGTTCCTCGAATCAGGGATCGCGGCTTCATCCCTCAGTTGGTCGGTCGTTCAGCCCGAGATCGCCAAGTTCACACGCGCATGTGCGTATGATCGCGCGGGTCTTGCGTGGAGTGACGCTCCCGTGCTACCGAGAACGTTGCACAGCATTCTCGACGAGCTCTCCACCGTCATCGCGCAACTCGACGTTCAAGGACAGATCGTGCTTGTGGGCCACTCGTTCGGCAGCTTGATCGTTCGCACATATGCCGCGCGTCATCCGCGCAACGTCGCCGGCATCGTCCTCATCGACCCTCCCATTGAATGGCTGACGATGACGCGCGATCGCGCGCGTATGCTCCGAGGCGGACGGTTCTTGGCCAGGACCGGTGCGCTCCTCGCGCATCTTGGCATCGTCCGCGCCTGCCTCGCGCTATTGACCGGCGGCGCACCGGGTGCGGCTCGGCGATTCGTCACGATCTTCGGTCCAACCGCTGCACGAACGCTCGCGAGGCTCGTGGGCGAAGTGCAAAAACTTCCGCGTGACGTGCATCCAGTCCTCCAGGCGCTTTGGTGCCAGCCGAAGTGTTTTCAGGCGATGGCCGCGCATCTCTTGGCGTTTGAACTCGAGGGAGCATCCCTGATCAAAGCGGTGCCGCCACCCGATGTTCCCGTTGTCGTGATTTCGGGTGGCGATCAGCCGGCCGAGGTCATTGCCGCACACCGGATGCTGGTAGAGCGCTCAGTGCACGGCCGGCACTTGATCGCCGAGCGGAGCGCTCATTGGGTGCAGTTCGACGAGCCGGAGCTGATCGTGGCGGTCGTGCGCGACCTCGTGGAGTCGAGACGAACTTAGCGTTTTTGAAGACATCGAACGATAATGCGCGCACGATGCCTACCGTACGCGAAGCGGTTGTGTGTTTGTTGCGCGAGCTCGGGATGACCACGATCTTCGGCAATCCGGGCTCCACGGAGCTGCCGTTCTTTCGAGAATTTCCCGACGACTTTCGCTACGTGCTCGGGCTGCAGGAGTCGGTGGTGGTCGGGATGGCCGACGGCTACGCGCAGGCGACCGGGAATGCCGCGCTCATCAACTTGCATTCAGCGGCTGGCGTCGGCCACGCGATGGGCAACATCTTCACGGCATACAGGAACCGCACGCCGCTCGTCATCACGGCCGGTCAGCAGGCGCGTTCCATCCTGCCGTACGAGCCATTCCTCTTTGCGAGCGAGGCCACGAAGCTTCCAGAGCCCTACGTGAAGTGGTGCAACGAGCCCGCGCGTGCCGAGGACGTGCCCGCCGCAATCGCGAGAGCCTATTACGTCGCGATGCAGGCGCCGTGCGGCCCCACGTTCATCTCGATCCCGGTTGACGATTGGGATCGCACAACCGATCGCGTCGCGAAGCGCACGCTGAGTCACTCCCTGCATCCCGATCCGGGGCTCGTCACCGCGATCGGTGAACGGCTCGACCGGAGCGCCCGGCCGGCCTTTGTTGTCGGACCCGGCGTCGATCGCGACAATGCGTGGGACGAGGTCGTGCGACTCGCCGAGCGTCACCAGGCGCTGGTGTGGGTGAGCCCGATGTCCTCGCGCTGCAGTTTTCCGGAGCGACACCGACTCTTCGCTGGGTTTCTCCCCGCCATTCGCGAGCAGATCGTGAAGTGCCTGGAGGGACACGATCTGATTCTCGCGTTGGGCGCACCGGTGTTCACGTATCACATCGAAGGATTCGGACCGCACGTGCCAGCAGGCGCCGAGCTGTTCCAGATGATCGACGATGCGAGCGTGGCGGCGTGGTCGCCGACCGGCACGTCGATCGTGTGCAGCGTTCGTCATGGCGTCGATGCGCTGCTCACGCGCGCAGATCCGCCAGATCGGCCCACGCCACGGGGACGGAGTGCCGCACCACCGGTGAGCGCTGGAGATCGCATCTCCATGCCGTACCTGATGCAGACGCTTGCCGACCTCCGACCTGCCGACAGCATCATCGTCGAAGAGTCTCCATCCAGCCGAAGGACGATGCAGGCGTACTTGCCGATCGATCGGCCAAACAGCTTCTTCACGTGCGCGAGCGGCGGCCTTGGTCACAGTCTTCCCGCCGCGGTCGGCGTCGCGCTCGCCAAGTCAGCGACGCAGCGCATCATCGGGATATTCGGCGACGGCTCCGCCATGTACTCGATTCAAGCGCTCTGGTCGGCCGCTGATCTCAAATTGCCGATGACGATCGTGATCGTCAATAACGGCGGCTACGCCGCGCTGAGCGAGTTCTCCTCGCACTTCAACATCAAACAGCTCGTCGGCACGAAGTTACCCGGCATCGACTTCGTTGGCCTCGCACGTTCGCTTGGGTGCACCGGGGTGCGAGTCGAGTGCGCGCCCGATCTCGGGCCGGCGCTCGCGGCTGCACTGCAGTCTCCCGTCCCGTGCCTGGTCGATGTCGCGGTTGCCTGATGGCAAACTGAGGGCGCGTATGGCACTAGAAACCGCAGAGGCTCCTGTCCGCGTGTTCTCGTCAGGCGCGACGTCAATCAGCGCGTCTCATCGTCGCATGCTGGTGTCGTGCTTCCTGGGGACGACAATCGAGTGGTACGACTTTCTGGTGTACGGGTTTCTCGCGCCGCTCGTGTTCAACGGCTTGTTCTTTCCCGCTCTGAGCCCACTCGCCGGCACGATTGCGGTATTCGGTGTGTTTGCCGTGGGATTCGCGGCGCGACCGCTCGGCGGCGTGTTCTTCGCGCACTTCGGCGATCGGATCGGGCGCAAGCCGATCATGGTGTCCACGCTGGTCCTCATGGGGGCTTCGACGACGGCGATGGGTCTCACGCCGACCTACGCGCAGATCGGCATCGCCGCGCCGGTCATCCTGGTGTGCCTGCGATTCCTGCAAGGCTTTTCCCTGGGCGGCGAGTCCGCCGCCGGGCCGCTGCTCGCGATGGAGAGCGCACCCGGGAACACTCGTGGTCTGTTTGCCGCGCTGGTCTCGAGCGGCGCCGCGGCAGGGACCGTCCTCGGTGCGCTTGCGGTCTTTGCCGTCGGCGCGCTGCCTCGCGAGCAGCTGCTGTCGTGGGGCTGGCGCGTGCCGTTCCTTGCCAGCGCACTGATCTTCGCGATCAGCTTTTATGTCCGGATGAAGGTGGAGGAGTCGAGCGCATTCCAGCGAGCCATCGCGCGCGCAGCCCCGGAACGCGTACCGCTGCTCGCCGTGCTGAAGCATTGTAAGAAGTCGACGCTGCAGGTCTTGTTCTGCGCGATGGCAGAGTCGTCCACGTTCTATTTCACCGCGGTGTTCGGTCTGTCGTACGGGCTTCAGACGCTACACCTCAGTAACAGCCTGCTGCTATCCGGCGTCGCGATCGGCAACGCGGTTGGCGTGCTGACGAATCCCGCGTTTGGCGCGCTGTCCGATCGAATCGGTCGCAGGCCGCTCCTGGCCGCCTCATATTCCCTCGCGGCCGTCTACGTGCTGCTGTTGTTTTTCCCATTGATGCGGACGGGCACGCCCGCCTTGGTGATGCTGGCGATGGCCATTCCTGGTGCGCTGCTGCAGCCGATGTCGTTGGCCGTCAGCGGGAGTTTCTATCCGGAGCGATTCGACGATCCGCGTCTGAGGCTGTCTGGCGTGTCGCTTGGCCGACAGCTCGGAACGATTCTCGGCGGCGGTCTCATGCCGATGATTGCGGCGTCGCTGCTCGCGCTGTCCGGCGGCGCGTTGACGTGGGTGCTCGCCTATTTCGTGCTCATCTGCGCGCTTGCGGTTGCCGCGGTTGTCTCTGCGCAGGAGACCGCGGGCGTCGCTCGCTTTGCGAGCTGACGCACGTGCGAGGGTGCGAGGGTGCGAGGGTGCGAAGGTGCGAATGATCACCGCGAGTTGGTAAGCGAGACGGGCATCTCGAGAAACCGCCCGTAACGCGCCGCTGTTGCGGCGAGCGCACGGCGTTCGACCGCTGTCAGTCGCCGCTGCGTCGTGACGTTCACGGCTATTGCCTCGCCATTCCGTACGGCCTTCCACGTGCCGGCGACCTGCCCTCCAGCGATGATGGCTTGTTGCAACGTGCCTCGCGTGCCCGTGGCGCGTGGCACGGCATCGAGATCGCGGTATGCGACGAGATATTCGTCGTAGGTCGGCAACAGGTGAACGGCCGCTCGTCGTCCGATGCGTGCTCGCGCGCGGTCGAGACTCCAGTACGTATAACCGTCAATGACCTCGTGCTTCGCCCCGCTGATCTCGAGACCTCGCTTGGCGTCGGTCGTGGTGAGTCCGGACCACCAGACGAAATCTCGAATCGTCGCGGGCCCATGACTTCTGACATATCGTTCGGTCAGCAGGCCCAGCGCTTCGTCACGTGAGAGACGCCTCGCAGATGGAACGCGCCTGGCGAGCAGCGCGTACGTCGACTGCTTTCCGCGTTGAGGGCCGCTGCAGATGACTTGCTCGAGCTCCGCGTGCACCGTCAGCAGCGCGAGTCGAACACCCTTTGCCGTGACTCCCGCGTGCGAGAGATGAGCGCCAAGCTCAGCGCGCGTGAGGTCCCGTTCTTCCGCGCTGAATGCGCGTTCGAAGACCTTGGTCGCCCGGGCGCGCGTCGCGCTATCCAGTTCGTAGTATCGACAGGCGTAGGCCAGGGCTTGGTGAACGCGTGGTGCGGTGAGATCCAGCATCCAGTGAATGTCCGATGCCGACACAAAGTGCCACGTCGGACGCATGACATGAGTACGAAGAATGCGTCCATTGTTCACACTGCGCTCAATGGAGCCAGCCGTCACGCCATTCGACATTCGCAGAGCAAGAGCCCATTTCGCGGACAGATATTCCTGTGCTTGCACGGCGCCGAGCCACGCGACCACATCTTCCGGGTCATCCGCCACGGGTCGCGTGATGCGTTGGTTGTCGAGTCGCTGCGCGGCGATTTGCGCGTTCACATCAGCACGTCAGGGCCGTAACGCCCATTCAGACGGGACGAGGAGGCTCAGTGTTGTTGACCCCAAAGAGTATGTGACCCGATCGCCCGAGGAAAGAGGGTCGCTCTGAGATCCGCAACCACTTCACCGGAATCCTGGCGCGACGCCCGCGCGATTGCCGCCAGCACTCGTCCGCGTGTGCGAACCTGGGCTGCAATGACCAAGGTCGTATCAGCCGCAGACGAAGCAATGCCCGTCGCCCTGACGATCCATCACGCGCTACTGTGGCGCCCGCATGCTCGCCGCATACCGATCGGCGCCAAGAAAGTGAAGGGACACATACGCCTCGTCGCCCAGTACCCAGCTGTCGTGCGGGATTGGTGGAATGTAGAACAGCTCGCCCGCACGCAGCTCGATCACGCGGCCATCGTCGAGCGCAGCGGTCGCGGCGCCGGCGAGGACGAACCCCACGTGCTCGACGAGGCACCGTGTCGCACCCAGGGCCGGTCCGACGTGATCCGACCATCGCCAACCCGGTTCGTACGTGGCACGGCCGATGGTGATCCCGCCGATGCGCACGACGTCGAAGCGGCCCTTGACCATCTGGCGACGCTCGTCTGGAGCATCAAATCGTCTGAGAATCACATCGAGGTGCGTCATGGGCTGTCATGGTACGGCAGAGATCCCTCGCTGTCTTGTATCCGTGTGCGCGAGGATCTCGGCCAGCGCAGATGGGGTTTACACAGGTGACGGTTGATTCTGTCATGAGGTCGCTTGTTAGAATTCGCTGGACGGTCCTCATGGCTAAGTCGCCGCGGCGGAACACGTGTGCAGCGGTTATCGTCGTGGCTCTGTTCGCTGCAGCACGCGCGCATGGGCAAGCCAACACCGGAGAGATTGTCGGCGTGGTACGCGATCCCCAAGGTGGCGTGCTGCCAGGTGCGACGGTCGCAGCCGAGCACATCGACACAGGTGCGCGAACGGAGCGAATCACAGACGACGAAGGTCGGTTCGTCCTGCCGTCGCTCCGCGTGGGTACTTATAGGGTTGTTGTCTCTCTCGCTGGATTTCAGCGCGTCGCCCAACAGAATGTCGTCGTGCGGCTCGGCCAGACCGTGCGGCTCGACATCGCGTTGCCCGTCGCCGGTGTCACTGAGGAAATCAATGTGGCGGCAAACGCACAGCTGCTGCAAGCCGCGAATGCCGAAATCAGCGACGTCATCGAGAACCGTGTCGTCGTGCAACTGCCACTCAACGGCCGGAACTTCCTTGCCCTGGCGCAGCTGAGCGACGCCGTCGTGCTCCCGCCAGGCGGCACCCGTGGCGACGCGCTGCAACAAGCGGGCGCGCTCCCGAACGTCGGTGGGCAGCGCTCTGGCCACAACATCTACCTGCTCGATGGCGTGAAGGTGACGGACGAATTGTTCAACAACCTCGTCATCAATCCGTCAGTGGATGCCATCCAGGAATTCAAGATCCAGAAATCGCAGTATCCCGCGGAGTTTGGCGGAAAAGCGTCGGCGCTCATCCATGTGGCCACACGAGCGGGCACGAATGCTCTTCGCGGAGGCCTCTTCGAGTTCCTGCGGCACGATGCCTTCGACGCGCACAACTATTTCGATCCGCGCGACCAGCCCATTCCGCCACTGCGCCAGAACCAGTACGGCGGCACGCTCGGCGGCCCGATCGTTCGCGATCGGACGTTCTTTTTCGTCAGCTACGAGGGGCAGCGCGTCCGGCGTTCGTTGACGCGAACCTTCTCGGTGCCGACGTCGGCCGAGAGGCGCGGAGACTTTTCGGCGTTTGCGCCCATTTGCGACCCATTCACGCTGGCGGCGGGAGCCACTGTATGTACGCCATTGGCGGGCAATCAGATTCCCGCGGCGCGAATCGATCCGATCGCCTGGGCATTCCTTGAACACGTGCCGCGCGCGACGTCCGATGATCCCGTCCAAAACCTGTTGTCGATCGGTACGCAGGTGAAGCATATCGATGAGATCACCGCCCGCGTGGATCATCGCTTTGCGGGCGGCGATCAGCTTTTCGCACGCTTCAGCACATTCGACGCCGACGAGTTCCAGCCGTTCGGCACGAGCGTTCTGCAGGAGTCGCTCGTGCCCGGCTTTGGACGCGACGTCGATACGGTGGCTCGAAATCTCGGCGTCAGTTATACACGCCTCTTGGGCCGCAGGGCGCTGAACGAAATGCGGTTGGGATGGATGACCGTCAAGGGCGGGCAGCGCAGCGAGAATCGCGGTGTCGACTTCGGGGGGCGGGTCGGGCTCCTCGGTGTTACGAGCGATCCGCGGGATGTGGGCTTCCCACAGATCTCGACGCGCGGACTCTACAGCACGTTCGGCGACCCGACCTCATTCGTCTATCGAGATAACCAACATCTCGAGCTGTACGAGAACGTGATGCTCGATCTCGGCGCCCATCGCGTGAAGTTTGGCGCCTATCTGTTCCACTTGCAGTTTCGCCCCGAGCAACCAGACAACGCACGCGGCGCGTTTACGTACACCGGGCAGTTCAGCGGAAACGCCCTTGCCGACTTCCTACTCGGGTACCCCACGTCGGCGGTCGCGGGCATCGGCCGAGGCGATGAGAATGGCCGAACCACCTGGCTGCATGCCTTCGCACAGGATGACTGGCGCGTGCGTCGCAATCTGACGCTGAACCTGGGGCTGCGCTATGAGCACAACCAACACATGAGGGATGAGGCCAACCGGCTGTCGTCGGTGGACTACGTGACCCCGGGAGGTCGCTTCGTCATCGCGAGTGATGACACGGGCGCGATCGATCCGACCGCGGTGGCGATCCTCCCATTGATACCGATTCCCGCGGTGACATCAGCGGAGGCGGGGTGGGACCGAAGTCTACTAGGCCCGAGCGCGCTCCGTCTCGCGCCACGTACGGGGTTCGCGCTCGCGTTGAACGAAGACCGTGCGGTCGTGCGTGGCGGGTACGGCATCTTCCTGAATCAATGGGCCTACAGTGTTCAAACTGCGTTTGCTCGGAATCTGCCGTTCTTCTACACAAAGCAAGTGGACGTACCGCTCACGCAGACGGTGCCCACGTTTCAGACGCGCGACATACTCACGAGCGATCCGACGGGTGTTGTGGCGCCGACGATCATGGACTATCACTATCGGGTCGAATATACACAGACGTGGAGTGGTGGCCTTCAAGTCGAAGTCGCACCCTCACAGGTGGCCGAAGTGTCGTACACGGGATCGTGGACGCTTGGAGCAGACAACGCGACCGTCCACAACGTCCCGGCACCAGGACCAGGACCGATTCAGCCACGGCGGTCGATTCCACAGCTCGGGCCCATCCGATCGATCCGCTTCGATGGCAGATCGATTTACCATGCGATGACGCTGAGAACGGAACGTCGATTTCGCAGCAACTATTCGTACAACGTCGCGTACACGCTCTCCTCGTCGACCGACGATGCATCGAGCCCGGGACCGACAGAAGCGGAGACGAACAGCCCGCAGAATGTGAGGAACATTTTCAGTTCGAGCGGCGAGTGGGCTCGGTCCAGTTTCGATCATCGTCATCAGCTAGTCGCCAGCGGAACATATCAAGCACCGGCACTCGAGGCAGCTGGCGCGCTCGCGAAAGGCATTCTGGGAGACTGGCGCGTCAGTGCGGTGGTATCGGTACAGTCGGGGGCTCCCTTCACCGTGAGTCTCGGCGTCGATCAAGCGAACATCGGTGCCGGACCATCCCAGCGGCCAGATCAGCTTCGGACCCCGAACCTGCCTGCGCGTCGTCGGAGGGTCGACCGGTGGTTCGATACCGATGCCTTCGCGCTGCCCTCATCGTTTGCGTACGGTTCTGCTCCGCGAAACAGTGTGCTCGGTCCGGGATATGCGAGCATGGACGCCGTGGTAGCGAAGTCATGGTCGTCTGCAGGCGGCCGGCAACTCGAACTTCGCTGGGAAGTCTTCAACGTGTTGAACACCGTCAATTTCGACCTGCCGAACCGGATCTTCGGCACGCCGAACTTCGGCAGGATCTTCAGCGCGAAGAACCCACGGGAGATGCAGATGGGCGCGAAGGTGACCTTCTGATAATCGACGCCACGCGTTGAGGGAGAGACTGATGCGACGGAGCTTCGTCGGGATATGTTGGATGGCCATGCTCGCCTCTGCTGCCGCCCAATCAACGCTACCGAACGCCACCATCACCCTCGTCCCAGGCATCAAGGTGGGCCACTTCACGCTCACCGAACGTCCCACCGGTT
>Ga0114129_10014983_pt1 | contig 11043 bp, 13 predicted proteins | sample RhiMetdeltSRZDD1_FD_80071 | JGI IMG/M metagenome (GOLD analysis project Ga0114129, IMG submission 80071) | Populus rhizosphere microbial communities from Tennessee, USA - Rhizosphere MetaG P. deltoides SRZDD1 (version 2) (version 2) | ecosystem: Host-associated > Plants > Roots > Rhizosphere >... | reverse complement strand
GCCTTCTGGAAAATCAGCCGTCGCGGATGATTGCCAGCTCGCCTTCAACAACGCTTGCCGAACCTGCAACACACTCAGAGCAGGCGACAATCGGCTCGGGCCCACCTTGCACGGGATTGTCGGTCGCAAGGCAGGATCGCTCCCGAACTTCGCCTATTCGAGCGCCATGAAAGACGCCGACCTGGTGTGGGACAAGGCCACGCTCGATCGCTTCATCGCCAACCCAGATCAGGTGGTGTCCGGGCACAAAATGAAGCCCTATGGCGGCATCGCCTCGGCAGACGATCGCGCAAAGATTATTGCCTTTCTGGAGACGGGCAGCGGCAATTGACCTGCGTCGGCCGTATTCTCGCAGATCGGCTGTCGGCCTATTGGCGTGCTTCGGTGCTGGTCGAGAACGTCGCTGGTGCCGGTAGCAATATCGTCAGGGATCGGGTCGCAAAGGGCGACGCGGACGGTGGCCAAATCTAGGTTGTACCGCCAGAGGTCGCCACAAATCAGTTTCTGTACGCCAAACTTGCTTTCGACCCGGCGACAAATTTCGAAACCTGGCCCTCGTTGCCACTCTTCCACCTTACTGTGTGTACGCAACAGCCTGCCCGTCAGAGCGGTGGCCGAGCTTATAGCGTTCGCCAAAACCAATCCCGGGAAACTGAATTTTGCCTCAACGGGTATCGGCACAACGCCGCACCTTGTGGGCGAAATGCTCAAGCGCATGGCCGGAATCGACTTCGCCACCGTACACTATCGCGGCAGTGCACCAGCTCTCAACGATCTGCTGGCTGGCGCCATCGACGCAACTATCGACAACACCACGTCGATCGTTCCACAGGCCCTCGCCGGCGGCGTTAGGGCTCTTGGTATCCACGCCCACGCGCTGGCCGCTGGCACCGGATTTTGCCCCGATCGCCGACACGGTACCGGGCTTTGCGGCGCTAGCGTTTTCGGACGTAGCGGTGGGCAGCGGCACGTCCGTGGAGATCTGCGACAGCATCGAGGCCGCCGTCAAAGCCGAGCGAATGGCCCCACTCTTGGCCAAGGTCGTTGGTTTCGGAGCCAAGGAGTTTGGTGACTTCATCGCGGCCGAGCGCGCAAAATGGAGGAAACTGATCACCGACCTCAAAACCGTGTCGGCGACTAGCCTGGAGCCTCTGTTTGCGGGGGATACCCCTGCACCCACGCAGGTATACGCAAGCCGAGCCCTGCGGATCACGGCGGCTGGCCCGGAGCCCGCCTCCCAAGGCCAATGTCCCGTTCAGATTGAGCTTGGTGCGGGAACGGAGCCGGAAAAATATTCCCAACCAGACCCGATATGCTCGCCAACCACGCGCGGCGCGGCGTGCCATGCAAAAATTGGCGGCTGGCGCGGCCCCCCGCCAAAGTGAGCCCTTGACCGCAGGCACCACGTTCGTCAGGCATCACGGATCGATTATGGGTAATTGGCGTTTTCTGCTCGAAGCTCGACCGTCACGCTCGTCGACATGGCTAGACCTAGACCGGCCTTTCTATTTATACCTCACAATTGGAAAAGCGATCTGCTGGCACTCCGGGGGCACGGACACGAAATGCGAACTGGCAGAATTGAAGCTGACCTCGCCTGGCTGAGACCTGCGCTTTTCAAACAGAAGGGACCGATTCTCCTAGGCGTGGCATACTACCTGGGGGCGGAAGCAGCGTTTCTGATTGGGACATTGTCGGATCGGATCTTTGCGCCGTTTTGGCCTCCCAACGCGATCCTGTTTTGTGCCCTGGTCTTTGTGCCGTATCAGCGATGGCCGCTGTACATTGCGGCCGTGCTACCGGCCCACGTCATCGCCGAGCTGAGCGTAGGCATGGGTTGGTCGCAGCTGTTCGTCGCCTTTGCGACGAACAGCATGGTTGCCCTGTTGAGCGCCTTCGGCCTGCGCTGGTTGCTGGGAGCACCACCCTACTTCAACAGTCTACAGCGGGCGGTGAGCTATGCGCTCTTAACGGCCGTTTGCGCGCCCGGCATTTCGGCCTTGGGCGGCGCGTTTGTGCGCATTACCGGCGGGGGCAGTCTCGAAAGCTATTGGCGGTTCTGGACGGAATGGTACGTCGCCAACGCCCTGGCGAGCCTAACGCTCGGCGCCATGCTGCTGACGTGGATGGGCAACGATCATCGCTGGTCGGATTTCGACTCCCGATCGCGGCGTCTTGAGGCGTCGTTTCTCCTTGCCGGACTGGGGGTCGCTTGCACCATTGCCTTCTGGGCCCACCCACTTACCAAGACCTGCTATGTGCCAACCTTGCTCTACTTGCCATTGCCGCTTGTTGTCTGGGCCGCCGTCCGTTTTCAAGCGATAGGTGCGAGCGCGGCCATATTTATAATCACCGTGGGTTCGATCGCGAGCACCCTGCAGGGCTCTACCGTCTTCGCCGGCTCGGATGTTGAGGAAAATGTTCTCGCGCTGCAGCTTTTCTTGCTGGTTGTATCGGGTTCAACCCTTTTGCTTGGGGCATCAACCGACGAATTGCGAGCCGCCGAACGAACGACTGCACGCCTAGCACGCTGTGTTCTCGGCGCGCAGGACGCCGAACGGCGGCATGTCGCCAACCGTTTACTTGACGACATTTGTCAAAGGCTCGCTGCGGCAACGTGGGTGAGCAACCAGCAACCTGCTCCCACCGCGCTCGAGGAGATGGTTCAGAAGTCGATTCGTGATCTCAGGGAGCTGTCATATCTGCTGCATCCCCCCATGCTCGAGGACGCAGGTTTGGAGACGGCGCTCCGCACGCGCTTGGAAAGCTATGCCGATTGTACCGGCATTGCGGTCACACTCGACGCATCGGGGTTAGGAAGGTTGCCCGCCGATCTCGAACTCACAATCTTTCGGGTCGTCGAGGAGGCATTGGCAAACGTCAAGCAACATTCGGGTAGCGTGACGGCACACGTCGGCGTGCAACGCAGCTCGGGTGGTAGAGACGTTGTCACGGTCTCAATAGAGGACGCCGGTAGAGGTCTGCCGTGGATGGTCAATGTCGGCGCACAAATTCAAAGGCTGACGACCACGACGGCTGGCTGGGGGCTGGGATTGGCACGCATGCGCGAGCGTGTACATCGCATGGGGGGCACGCTCGAGATCGCTTCTGCGAGACGCAGGACGACTGTGCGCGCTTCAATTCCGATTAGGCGGGAAGAAGTCCATTCCATCCTATGAGTGGGCAGCGCTGAAGCAACCCTTATTCCGCGAGCGCTAGGCATCGCCGCGGCGACGGCGGCCGCACCGCCTTTCCGGGTTCCTGACACCTGTGTCGGTGGGCGCTGCGCAGTATGGTGTGGAACTTTGCCGACATTGCCAGCTCTGACGTGGCTCGCCCAACGGGCAGCGGATGCCGCCCTTCGAAAATACACTTCTGGCAGCTTCTGTGGAGTGCAGCTTCTGTGGAGTGCACCTGGGCGCCGAGACAAACACTACCAACAGGCGCGAACCCCCTTGTGAGGATATGCCATGAAGAGATTGCTGGCCCTCGTGTTCTCCGCGACCCTTTTTTCATTCGTCTTGGCACAGGAGGCATCGGCGCTTCGAGGCGGCGGCATCCACGTCGGCGGAGGCGGCTTGCGAGGCTTTTCGGCCGGAGCTTATCGCGGCGGTTTGCGCGCCAGGAATTCTAGCGGTTATCGTGCCGCCGCCTGGGGAGGGCGACGTTACTGGCGCGGTGCTCGGCGCTGGTATGGGTACGGCGCCGGGACGGCAGCTTTAGCCGGAGCCTATTATTACAACGACCCGTCCTACGACGACGCCTACTACAGCGATCCCTATTACAGCACCGGCGCATACTCGGGCTCATACGGCTACTCCAGCGGCACGTACGGTTATTCCAGCGCCGCGGCGGCGGAGGCTGACGCGGGTGGTCCGGGCACGTGTGAGACCTATCGCTACTGGAAGGACGGCCGTTGTGTCGACGCTCGGAGGAAGTAAGCGCGGGTCTTGCTGGCTTCACGGCGCGCACGCGTATGCCGTCGGCAACGCGTGCGCGCCTGTTTGCGTCTGAGTTCGGTCGATCCAGGGCAGTTTCCACCGCCGGTGGACTCACCTATCACGATGCAATTGAGCGTCCATCCACACCAGCCGCGAGGCTGAGACCACGGTGCGCAGTCCCGGCCGTGCCGCAAGGTGTCATCGCTAAAGGATCGAATATTGGGCGCGCTCGCGTTTGGCGAGCTTCGCCAACGCCTCGCCGGCGATCAGCTTTTTGAAGTGCGCGGTCTGCTGATGGGCCGCGAACGCAGCTTCATCCTGGAAGACCTCATAGAAGAAGAACTTGGAAGGTTCGGAGCGCGACCGGTGGATCACGAAGCTCTCTACGCCCGTCTCTTTCCGGGCTTCGGGCGCGAAGCGGGACAGAATCTCGGCCACCGACTCTTCCTCCCCCGGAAGAGCTTCCCAGAACGCCGTCACCACAAATTGGTCCTTCGGTTTGTTCGTGTTCGTCATCATCTAACTCCTTTGTGAGGGGTTGCACTCCGAGATCTCCTCCAAATTGTCGATCCGCCTTGCAGGGTGGACCAGGAGGGCCTGTGAACCGTCACGCTAACAGGCGGCCAGCGCAGATGCTTCGATGGATACCGAACTAACCCCGGCCGATCCGATCGCGAGGCCTTCGAATAGGCCTGAGGCTGATCCCGCCGCAGTCGTTTTTGGTTTGAGCCATTCGCGGGGGCTCTGCCAAAGCTTCCAATCGGCTATTGCGTGCAACCTGTGACGTTGCCCGGCACAACCATCTTGCGGCTCGAGATGGCGAGACCCCTTTTCGCCTTGACGAGGCATCTGGCGCGGTGCCCTATGCCATAGATCCCGATCGGCGCATGCGATGCAATTCGCTGCATTTTTTGAGCCTGTTCCATCAGGACGCTAGGGCGCGCTCCAGTTGACCGCCCGACGTTTGGGAACCGTCGCCTGGCAGGCTCGTTACCGGTGAAGAACCACGGTCGGTCCAATGGTTAGAACCGATTGTCAAACAGCTTCGAGTTCGGGGGAGATCTCGTCAGCGAAATCGCACAAAGGAGCTATGTCATGGCCAGTTCGACCGAGCTTGCGAACATCCCTGGTATTACCAAGGAAATGCGGGAGGGCATCGTCGCTGCTTTCGACGCGTTGTCGAACTGGAGAGACGAAATCGAGACCGCCAACGAGCGCTGCTTAGGCAAAGTACTGGATCAGACATCGGCGGTCGCACGCTCGATGGGATGGCCCGACCAGGCAATCAGAACAACGCGCGAGTATTTGGAAAATACTTCCAAGATGCAGGTGGAGATGATCGATCAGATTGTGAATGGTTGGAAGCAACAGCTCAAATCAGCGACCGCGCCGATGGCCATCCCGCGCAGCTTTACTGCTCAAGCGCCCAAGCTTTCTGGGTCGCCCACGGGAATGCCGGAGTTTAGTCCCTTTGCCCCATGGGCCTTCTGGTTGCAAGCGGCCGAGATGTGGCAACGCACCTGGATGCCGGACGCCAGTTCACGCAGGGAGTTCCGCTCACACTAGCTGGATCTCCGCAAAAATCGGGTCGGTTGGCCGCCTCGCGAACGCGATCACGGCAGCCGCGCGTGCATGGCGCGGTAGCCAAGGCTGTGGCGGCGACGACACCCTCTGGCCCGAGCGTCGCCGTGGGCAGGAAGCCAAACGCCGAAGGCGCCCCAAGGAAAAATCGCAGGTCGAATGGTATGTAGGTGACCGGCGGGTTTGCGCCGATGCATTCAGCATTGAGCCGGCCCGTTTGCCGACCGGCTCGGCAAATTGTTCCCAGCACTCATGGTATCACCGGAAAACCCCTTACGCATGGAGGTAACCATGTACCGGGCTGTTACAATCGCGCTTGCAAGCGCGCTATTGATCCTGGCTCCGAGTGCCGTACTTGCTCGAGGCGGAGGCGGCCATGGTGGCGGAGGCTTCGGTGGAGGCCACGGCGGATTTTCCGGCGGATTTTCGAGCGGCCACACCGGGCGGACTTTCAGCGCCGTTCATACGGGTCCCGTTGGATTCCGCACGATGCCTGGTGCCCGGCGCGGCCCCCCAACAGGCATGTGGTGGCTCACCGGTTCCACCGCCGCAAGGTCTTCATTGGCGGCTTCGGTGGCTCTTACTATTACTGTTACCCGGTCTGGAACGGCTACGCTTGGGTAAATTCCTGCAACTACATACTGATATCGTAACAGACCCTGACCAAATGCACCGCCGGGTGGGCGCGGTGAAGGGGCTAAATGCATAAAGGACACGCCCACCTATTTTGGCGTGGTGCGATCGCCGGATAAGAAGATTGCCGGAAAGGCGACGAGAGAAGCTATCGCAAGCCGTTCAATAGGTGAACGGCTCAGCCTTGATCGCTGTTGCTGCCGATCACCTGGCGACGGTATTTGCTCGTCGCTGACCTTCTCCAGCCAATCCACATTCTTGCCGTTGAGCGATTCTTGGACGGCGATATGCGTCATCGCCATCGTCGGCATCGCGCTATGCCAATGCTTCAACCCTGGCGGAAACCAGACAACGTCCCCTGGCCGGACCTCCTCGATGGGCCCGCCTCGATGCGGAGCTTCGCGAAAAGCCTGCCGGAACCATCCGGATCACCGCGACCGAATATGCAATCGACTCGATCCTGCTGCCCAAACTTGTCGAGCTGCTGCGTGAATATCCTCAGGTCAACGTCGAGATGATCGTCGACTACGGCCTAACCAACAGCGCCCACCACGGCCATGCGCATATCGGGCCCGATTCGCACTGCGATCATATCTTTTGCAATCTGCATCGTGACCGAGCGGTTCGACGCGGGAGTGCGAGGCGGTGAGCCGTTCTACTTCAAGACCCGCCCAGAACCGAAGAGACTGCAAGATCTGCTTGGGCACAACTGTATCAATTTGCGCCTGCCGACCCACGACAGCCTATACGCCTGGGAATTCGAGAGGGGCAGCCGCGAGTTGAAGGTACGCATCGTCGGCCAATTGGCGTTCAACGCCACCGCGCAATTGCTCAAAGCCGCGCTCGCCGGCCTGGGGTTGGCCTATGTGCCCGAAGGCATGGTGCAGCCTTATATCGCCAAGGGCCGGCTCATGCGGCTCCTTGCCGATTGGTGCCCTCCCTACTCGGGCTACCACCTCTTCTATCCGAGCCGCTCGGCCGCCTCGTCGAGTGGCAGGAGCGCGGGCGAAGCGGTTGGAAGCTGGTCGGCTCCAATCTTGCGTGCGGCAATGACATCTCTTGCCACCGCGATGGCCGTCGTCGCGTTGCCCCAACCGGCGCGTTGCCCCAACCGGAATAGAAAGCCAGGTGCGAGATGATCTCGGAAATCTCGGCGGGCTTCACGCCGTTGTCGAGCGCAAGATGGAAATTGAACGGCAGCTCGGCGGTCTGGCCCCGTGCGATCAGGACGGAAACCGTGACAACGCTACGGTCGCGCGGTGACAACTCCGAACGCTTCCAGACTTCACCGAAAAGCCTGGCCTGTGTGTAATTCTCAAGGGCCGGGGCGACCATGCGCAAATCCTCTCTCACCTTTATTTCCTGCGTCTGCACAACTAGCGGAGCCATCAAGAAGAGGCTGGCGATGGTTACAGCGACCCATGCAGCAGTCTTTAAGCAAGCGTGGATTGCCCTGGCATCTAACGGCACGATGCTTCCTACTGGGACCTGCGCGTCGCGACCCTAGCGCACCCTTGACGCGAAGGGACCTTCGAAAGAAGGCCCCTTCTATCGAACGCAGTTACCTCATCCGTCTAAGCCGGCGACGGCCCAGCAATGGCCTTGACCTCGAGATACTCCTCAAGGCCAAATTTGCCCCACTCACGGCCGTTGCCCGATTGTTTGTAGCCGCCGAAGGGTGCGCTGCGTTCATTGGGAACGCCGTTGAGGTTGATGTTGCCCGCGCGGAGTTCACCGGCAACCTTACGCGCACGCTCGACATTGCCCGACCAAACGTAGCCAGCGAGTCCATAGGGCGTATCGTTGGCCATCGTCACGGCGTCGGCCTCGTCTTGGTAGCCAATTATAGACAGCACCGGGCCAAAGATCTCCTCGCGCGCGATTGTCATATCGTTGGTCACGTCGGCAAACACGGTTGGTCGCACATAAAAACCTTTGTTCAACCCTTCCGGGCGCCCAAGACCGCCGGTAACAAGGGTCGCGCCTTCGTCGATACCTTTCTTGATGAGGCTTTGAATCTTGTCCCACTGGACCTTGTTGACAACGGGACCCATTGTCGTGGCCTCGCCCTTCGGGTCACCGGGCTTGGCCTTCTCCGCGACCGATTTGGCGATGGCGACCACCTCCTGCATCTTCGCCTGCGGCACCATCATGCGCGTTGGCGCATTGCACGACTGTCCCGAATTGTTGAAACAATGGGCAATGCCGCCGGCAACAGCCTTCTGCAGGTCTGCATCATCGAGGATGATATTCGGAGACTTACCGCCGAGTTCCTGGGTGACGCGTTTGACAGTCGGGGCCGCCCGCTGGGCGACGTCGATACCGGCCCGAGTTGATCCCGTAAAGGAGATCATGTCGATGCCGGGATGCTCGCTCATCGCCGCGCCGACCTCTGGGCCAAGGCCATTAATGAGGTTGAACACGCCCGCGGGCACACCGGCCTCGTGCAATATTTCGGCAAAGATCAACGCCGACGTGGGCGTGTATTCCGATGGCTTCAAGAGCATCGTGCAGCCGGCCGCGATTGCCGGAGCCACCTTGCATGCGATCTGATTCAGCGGCCAATTCCACGGCGTGATCATGCCGATGACGCCGACAGGTTCACGCACCACGGTTGCCGTGCCGAGCGACTCTTCAAACTTATAAGTCTTGAGCACATCGATCGTCGTCATGATGTGGCCAAGACCAGCCCCAGCCTGCGCCCGCTCTGCAAGCGCCATAGGCGCTCCCATTTCATCTGAGATGGCGGCTCCAATCTCCTTGATGCGCTTCTTGTAGGCGTCCACGATACGCGTGAGCAGTGCTAAGCGCTCGTCCTTGCTGGTGCGCGAAAAGATCGGGAATGCCCGCCGGGCAGCAGCAACGGCCCGATCTACATCGTCCTTGGAACCGAGTCCGATCTCATACATCGCCTCCTCTGTGGCCGGGTTGACTACCGAGCGGGTCTTCTTACCGATCGGATTGACCCAAGCACCGTCAATGTAAAACTTCATGTGATTGACCATGATGCGACCTTTCATAACGCGATGAGGCAAGAAGCTATCCAATTCAAGCAGGAACGCCCGCACGGCGCCAGTGTGCCAATCTGCCGAGCCTGCGCGACATTTGAGCCGTCGCGTCCCCTGTCAAGCGAGAACAATACCCCGAAACCGTCGGGTTTCTACAGCCCCAGCATGGGACCATTCGTCAACGCGGATTGGCTGGGAGCGCATCGCGGCCGCTGGGCATCGAGTGGTGGGCAGCGCGACCAATCTCAGATTTGCCCCGACGGTTTGCTGATCTTCCTTGAACGACAATTCTCGCACCGTCTCAAGATCATCGTCGATGATGATCACTTCGCCGCCGTGAGCAACACCTTTGCGAATATCCAGCGCCGCAATATCTCGCCCGCGCGCACGGCTTCCTTTACGGCTTCGCCGATATTGGCGAGCTCGATACCCTGCCGGTCCGGGATGGTCGCTTGAGCCCATCTGATGTGAAAAAAATTGCGAGGCATTCGCAGAACCCCCAGCCACCATATTAATTTGTGACGGCACCTCCACCTTACGCCCGTCATCATTCAGGAAGCTGATTGCCGGTCGCGCTCGCGTCGGCCTCTGTAGCTGTGCATTTCGCGTTCGAGCGGCTGCTAACCAAACTGAACGCAAAACATTGCGCCTCCGAGCGGCGATTCTCCGATCTCAATAGAGCCCCCGTGCAGCTCGACGGCCTGGCGAACAATCGCCAGCCCGAGGCCAACGCCCCCTGTCGTGCCGTTTCCTTTGCGGAAGGGACGAAACAAGTCTTCCGATCTGCCGGGCAAAAGTCCCGGCCCGCCATCTTCCACTGTGGCGCGCCGGCCGGGTCCCGCGGTGACCCGGATGGTGGTCCCCGCAGGGGTATGTTTGACAGCATTCTCCACCAGATTCACCAAAGCCTCCCGCACCGCCACGGGGTCTCCGTGCAGGTTGCCAGGCTCGCGCGCAAGCATTTGAATAGAATGCTGCTGTGCTTCCGCCCACGTGCGCAGGCCTCGCACCGCATCTTCCGCCACGGCCCCGATGTTGAAGTCGACAAAATCGGGCGACTCGATTGCTTGCAGGCGTACCAGGGTTAGGAGTCGATCGACGGTCTCGGATAAATTGGCGACATCCTTTTCGATGTCTCGAGCTCGTTCACCCTCGATCTTATCGAGCTCGAGTAGCATGGCGGCAAGCGGCGTTCGCAGCTGATGCGCCGCGCTCGCCATGAAAATCTGCTTGGAGTTGATGAGGGCACCGACCCGCTCAAGCAGGCGGTTTATCGCCGCGGCAAAGGCTTCAGCTTCGCGCGGAATATCGCTGAGTTCCAAACGTTGCGTTGGATACCCGGGATCGATCGCTTCCGCCTGCCGGGCCGCGCGGGTCAGGAAATTCAGGGCGCGGCGCACCGCGAATAGCGTAACGATGGGAATCAGGAACGCGAAAGGGAGGATCGGGAGCCAAATGTCCTCTAAGCTCTCGTAGGCTACCACGCGCCAATGCACACCCGCCGGGTCGCCCAGGGTGGCGATCTCAATCAACACCTCCTCTGCGCCGACGCGAAAGCGACGACCCCCGGCGAAATAGAACCGATCCGTGTCGTGGAGTTTCCGAAACCAGAAACCCGGCATGGCCGCGCCGCTCGTAGAGCGGTATGGCGATACCTTTTCCAATAGGGATGGTTGCTCCGCCGCGATCAACCGGCCAGCGCTATCCAGCACGCGAAAAGCGTAGTGGGCGCGATCGGCATTGTGGTAGTAGGCAAGGCTTGCCGGGAGCGTGAAGGAAAGTCCGGCCGGTCCAGCAGATAAGCCCTTGCGCAGCGACCGCGCTTCACGTCTGACGTGAGCCAAAGATAGGTCTTCGTAGTCGAAATAGTTGTGGCCGAG
>Ga0114129_10014982_pt1 | contig 11044 bp, 5 predicted proteins | sample RhiMetdeltSRZDD1_FD_80071 | JGI IMG/M metagenome (GOLD analysis project Ga0114129, IMG submission 80071) | Populus rhizosphere microbial communities from Tennessee, USA - Rhizosphere MetaG P. deltoides SRZDD1 (version 2) (version 2) | ecosystem: Host-associated > Plants > Roots > Rhizosphere >... | reverse complement strand
GATCGCCACGATGTTGGCGATCTTGATCATCGGGTTGATAGCCGGCCCGGCCGTGTCCTTGTAGGGGTCGCCGACGGTGTCGCCGGTGACCGCGGCCGCGTGGGCCTCGGAGCCCTTGCCGCCGAAGGCGCCGTCCTCGATCAGCTTCTTCGCGTTGTCCCAGGCGCCGCCACCCGAGGTCATCGCGATCGCGAGGAACAGGCCGGTGACGATCGTCCCGATCAGCAGGCCGCCGAGCATGCGCTCGTTGATGATTCCGATCACGACCGGGAACAGGATCGGGATCAGCGCCGGCGCGAGCATGTTCTTGATCGCCGAGCCGGTGACGATGTCGATCGCACGCCCGTACTCCGGGCGCGTCGTGCCTTCCATGATCCCCGGGTTCTCGCGGAACTGCCGGCGCACCTCCTGCACGACCTCGCCGCCGACGCGGCCCACGGCCTGCATCGCGAGCGAGGCGAAGAGGAACGGCATCAGGCCGCCGATGAACAGGCCGGCGATCACCCACGCGTCGCCGAGATCGAACCGCGTCGGCAGGTTCGCGTCCGAGAGGCCGGTCGTGTAGCTGTCGAAGAGCACCAGCGCCGCCAATGCGGCGGAGCCGATCGCGTAGCCCTTCGTCACCGCCTTCGTCGTGTTGCCGACGGCGTCGAGCGGATCCGTGATCGCTCGCACCTCCGGTGGCAGGTCCGCCATCTCGGCGATGCCGCCGGCGTTGTCCGTCACGGGGCCGTAGGCGTCGAGTGCGACGATCAGGCCGGTCATCGACAACTGCGCCATCACGGCGACGCCGACCCCGTACAGCCCGTGCGTGGAGTTGTCCCCGCCGCCTGCCGCGTAGTACGCGCCGAGGATGCCGGCGGTGATGACGACGACTGGGCCTGCGGTCGCCTGCATTCCGATCGCGAGCCCCTCGATGATGTTCGTCGCGTGGCCGGTTTGGGACGCGCGCGAGATCGACTTGACCGGGTTCCAGCGCGTGCCCGTGTAGTACTCGGTGATGGCGACGAGCAAGAACGTCACGCCGAGACCGATCAATGCTGCCCCGTAGAGGTTCCAGAAGCTGAACTGCAAGCTGTCGAACGCGGCCGTCACCGGGATGAAGCCGAGCGCGGAGAGCACGGTCGCGACGAGCACGGCCAGGTAGAGCGCGTTCATGATCGAGCCCTTCTTGCCGGTGCGCGCGAACCACGTCCCGACGACCGACGCGAGGATCGAGATCCCGCCGAGCGCGAGCGGATAGAGCGCGAGGTTCGACGACTCGAACCGCGAGCCGATGAGCATCACGGCCACCGCCGTCACCGCGTACGTCTCGAAGAGGTCGGCAGCCATTCCTGCGCAGTCGCCGACGTTGTCGCCGACGTTGTCCGCGATCACCGCGGGGTTCCGCGGATCGTCCTCGGGAATGCCGGCCTCGATCTTGCCGACAAGGTCGGCGCCGACATCCGCGGCCTTGGTGTAGATGCCGCCGCCGAGACGGGCGAAGACGGAGATCAACGAGCCGCCGAACGCGAGCCCGACGAGATCGTCGATGGCGTCGTCGCGCGCGACGTCGAACCATCCCGTGAGGATCCCGTAGTACCCGGCGACGCCGAGGAGGCCGAGCCCGACGACGAGCAGCCCGGTGACCGAACCGGCGCGGAACGCGACGTTGAGGGCAGGCCCGAGCCCGCTACGAGCCGCTTCTGCAGTGCGCACGTTCGAGCGCACCGCGACATTCATCCCGATAAAGCCCGCCGCCGCGGAAAGCACCGCGCCGACGAGGAAGCCGAACGCTGTCCCCCAGCCGAGCTTGTCGTAGAACCCGATGACGAGGAACGGCACGATGGCAACGACCGCGATCGTCGTGTACTGGCGCCGCAGGTAGGCCGCTGCGCCTTCCTGCACGGCCTGCGCGATCTCGCGCATGCGTTCCGTGCCGGCCGGCTGCTGGAGCAGCCAGTAGGTCAGGCCGATTCCGTAGACGATCGCCACGCCCGCGCAGACGAGCGCGAACAAGACGGGATGGTCGCTGAAGAAGTTCATTGCCTCCTGCTCTCACAAAGTCGGGACGAACTGGCTTGTGGCAAGCGAAGTGCGGCGCACAAGCTCGCGGAGCGGGAGGGTAACGGAAAGGCGGAGGCGGGGCGTCAGTCGCCCCGCCTCCGGTTGCTGCTACCGCAGCACCTGGGGCTCGTAGTAGACGCCGTGCGGCCACGGCCCGCCGGGGTACGGCCAGATCGCGACCACGCTCGCCGCGGCGTTGTCGACGACGCCGATCCCGCCCGGCCTCCCCATGTCGACGCTCTCCAGCGCGATGAATGTGTACTTGCCGTCCTCGGACAGCCACTGGTGGCCGCTGATCCCGTAGCCCGTGAACGTCACCGTTCGAACCGCGTACGTATCGGTGCTCAGCAACGCCATTTGCGGCGTCCCGCGCAGCCCGACGACCAGCGTCTTTCCGTCGGGAGTCAGCCGCATCGTGTCCGGCTGCGTCCCGATCGGGACGTCGCGGACCAGCTCCGGCCGCGCCCCCGAGACGTCCCAGATCCGGACGAGGTTCTCGTTCCGAACGGTGGCGTACAGCGTCTTGCCGTTCGGCGTGACGAGCACCTCGCTCGGGCGAATGCCCAGCGGAACCTCCCACACGCGCTGGCCGGTCGCGATGTCGATCTTCGAGACCGTCCCCCAGCTCGACGTCGTGGCGCCCTCGTTGGCGGCGTACAAGGTCTTGCCGTCCTCGGTCACCCACACGGCGTGCGTCTTCGCCTGCGGATTGCCGCTGGCGTAGAAGCCGCCGACGCGCGCGTCGATCTGCGTGTCGACGACGCCGACCATGTGCGTGTTGTACTCGGCGACGTAGAGGCGCATGCCGTCCGGGCTCGCCATCATGTGGTGCGGGAAACCGCCCATCTGGATCGTGCGCGGATGCGCGCGACCCGCGGCGAAGTCCGACTTCTCGACGACCGTCAGCTGGTCGCTGCGCTCGTCGGCCGAGTAGACCTTCCCGGTCCCGCGCGGTGCGACGACGCCGATCGGCCTCCTGCCGACGCGGACGACGCCGAGAACCGTTCCGTCCGCCGCGTTGAACGCGGCCATCGTGTTGACGCCGCCGTCGAAACGCTCGACGGCCCAGACCGTTCCGCTGACGCCGGCGATCTTCTGGTGGTCGCCCGCCGAGAGCGCCGTGGCGGCCGCGGCCAGCGCGGCCGGGACGAGCACGGCGGCGAGCAGCGCAAGCTTGCGCATCATGATCCCTCCTCTGCGGTAGCGCCCCGGCGGCGCCTGCTCGGAAACGGTCCGCCGGGCTGCAAATCCACGCTACGCCCGGGACGGCGACAACGCCAATACATATCGCGCAGCTGCTCTATAACTTCAGGTGATGCAAGTCGAGGCAAGGTTGCGAGCCTTCGCAGCGGTCGCCCGGACCGGCTCGTTCTCGCGCGCGGCGGAGGAGCTCTACGTGAGCCAGCCCGCGGTGTCCAAGCACGTCGCGTCGTTGGAGACCGAGCTCGGCACGAGCCTCTTCGTCCGAAGCCGCGCGGGCGCGACTCTGACCCCGGCCGGCGCGTCGCTCGCCGACTACGTCCTGCGGGCGGAGGCCCTCCTCGCGAACGCGCGGCGCGCCCTGGGGTCGGAGCCGGAAACGGGCGTGCTCGCGCTGGCCGCGTCCGGCATCCCGGGGACGTACCTGCTGCCGGAGCAGCTCGCCGCGTTCCACGCCGCCTACCCCCGGATCGACGTCGACTTCAGGCTGCTGACCTCCGGCGAAGCGCTCGAGCTCGTCCGCGCGCACCGCGTGGAGCTCGCCGTCGTCGGGGGGCTCGACGCGCCGGCCGAGCTCGAGAGCGAGCCGCTCGTCGAGGACGAGCTCGTGCTCGTCGGGCCGCCCGCGCTCGGCGGTCGCCGGCTGCGACCGCAGGACATCGCGGGCCAGACGTGGATCTCGCGGGAAGAAGGCTCGTCGACGCGCGCCGCCGTCGAGGCCGCGCGCTGGCAGCTCGGCCTGCACGCCGTGCGCACGCTCGAGCTGCCGTCGTGGGAAGCGGTCAAGCGCGCGGTCGCCGGCGGCGCCGGGATCACGGCGATCAGCCGGTTCGCCCTCGAGCTGGAGCTCCGGGCCGGCGCGCTCGCGATCCTCGATGTACCGCGCTGGCGCGTGTCGCGAACGATCGCTGTGATCCGCGCGCGCGGCGTGCCGCTGACGCCGCCCGCCGAGCGCTTCCTCGCCATGTTGCGGCAGACGTACGTGGGTACGAACGGCGCCGTCGCACTGCCGCCGAACTCCAACCTCCCCGCACCGCCGAACGCGCTGATCGGACGAGCACGCGAGCTCGACGAGGTGCGCCGCCTCGCCCGGTCGTCGCGTTCGCGGATCGTGACGCTCACCGGCGCCGGCGGCAGCGGCAAGACGCGGCTCGCGCTCGAGGTCGCGGCGTCCTTGGTCGACGACTTCCGCGACGGCGTGTACCTCGTCGAGCTCGCGCCGCTCGCGGACGCGTCGCTGGTCGAGGCGGCGATCCTCCGCGCGTTCGGCGCGAAGTCGTACGCGGATCTCGCGGGTAGGCACGTGTTGCTGGTCGTGGACAACTTCGAGCACGTCGTCGAGGCCGCACCGGCAGTCGCCGAGCTCGTCGCCACGACGGACCACCTGCGAGTGCTCGTCACTAGCCGCTCGCCGCTGGCGCTACGCGGCGAGGCGCTCTACGAAGTCGCTCCGCTCGCGACGACCGACGCCGTCGCGCTCTTCGTCGAGCGTGCGCTCGCCGCAGACGAGGCGTTCGAGGACGACGGGTCGGTGCGGACGATCTGCGAGCGTCTCGACCGCCTGCCGCTCGCGGTCGAGCTCGCCGCGGCACGCGTGCGCGTCCTCCCGCCGAACGTCCTCGTCGACCGGCTGGCGCAACGGCTGCCGGTGCTCGTCGGCGGCGCACGCGACCTCCCGGCACGCCAGCACACGATGCGCGAGACGATCGAATGGAGCCACGACCTGCTGGACGCTCCGGCTCGCCGTGCCTTCGCGAGGCTTGCCGTCTTTCGCGGCGGCTGGACGCGCGAGGCGGGGGCGACGGTCTGCGAGGTCGACGACGAGGCGTTGCAGACGCTCGTCGACCAGAGCCTCGTCCGCCGCGACGGCGAGCGGTACACGATGCTCGAGACGGTCCGCGAGTACGCCGTCGAGCGGCTCGCGGAGCAGGAGGACGCGGACGACGTTCGCCGCCGGCACGCCGCGTATTTCCGCGATCTCGCGCGCGAGGCGCGCGGCTTCGCGCGCGGTCCCGAGCAGCAGGAGTGGTTCGACCGCCTCGAGCTCGAGCAGGCGAACCTCCGCGCGGCCCTCGGCTGGGCGACGGACGCTCAGGTCGACGTGGCGCTCGAGCTCGCGGATGCGCTCGAGCCGCTTTGGACGCGGCGGCACCACCGCGAAGCGGTGCTCCTGCTCGACCCGCTGATCCGAGCCTCGGCCGGCGCGCGGACCGGCGCCCGCGCCGGCGTGTTGACGATCGCGGGGACGCTGGCGACGGAGTCCGAGCGCCAGGACGACGCCGAACGCTGGCTGGAGGAGGCGGTCGGGCTCGCGCGCGACCTCGGCGACCGCGAGCGGATGGCCTGGGCCTTCAAAGGGCTCTCCCGTCTTTCGCTCGCGCGCGGCGATCTCGCCGAGGCGCGCCGACGCTCGGAGGAGAGCCTCGCGCTTTTCGAGCAGCTCGAGGACTGGGTGCCCGTCGGTGGACGTCTGAACGATCTCGCGATGATCAGCCGCGCGTCCGGTGACCTCGACGAGGCGCGCGCGTTCATGGAGCGTGCACTGGCGATCTCGCGCGCTTGCGGCGATCCGCACGGCCCGCCCGGGGACCTGCACACGCTCGGCGACATCGAGCTGGACGCGGAGAACTTCGAGCGCGCACGCGGGCTGTTCGCCGAGGCACTCGAGCTGACGGTGCAGATGGGCGAGCGCTACCAAACCGCGCACTGCTTGGCCGGCCTTGCCGCGGTCGCCGGCGCGACGGGCGAGCCGCGCGTCGCGGCCAAAATCTGGTCCGCCGTAATCGCGTGGGAACGCGACAGCGGCCAGGTGATCGAGCGCAGCTCACGGCCGCGGTACGTCGAGCTGATCGGCGATGCACGCGGAGATCCTGTTTCGTGGGATGAGGCACTCGAGCTCGCGCGCGAGATCTCCGGCGTTGAATCAACGACAATCTGACCGTGGAGGAGCGCAAGGTCGTCACAGTGCTCTTCGCCGACCTGGTCGGCTTCACGGCACGAGCCGAACGGCTCGACCCCGAGGACGTCCGTGCGCTGCTCCGTCCCTACCACGAGCGCGCCCGCCACGAGCTCGAGCGGTTCGGTGGAACGGTCGAGAAGTTCATCGGGGACGCCGTGATGGCCGTTTTCGGGGCTCCGGTCGCGCACGAGGACGATCCGGAGCGGGCCGTGCGCGCGGCGCTGGTGCTGCGCGATGCAATCGCCGAGCTGAACGAGGCAGAGCCGAGTCCCGAGCTCGAGGTCCGTATCGCCGTTCACACCGGCGAGGCGCTCGTCACCGTGGACGCCGACCTCTCGCGCGGCGAGGGCATCGTCGCCGGCGACGTCGTGAACACCGCCTCGCGCCTCCAGGGATTTGCGCCGGTGAACGGGGTCCTCGTCGGTGAGTCCACGTACGAGGCGACGAGGCACGCGATCGACTACGAAGCCGCCGACCCGGTCGAGGCCCGCGGTAAGTCGGAGCCCTTGTCCGTTTGGCGAGCTGGGAACCCGATCGCGCGTATCGGCGCCGACCCGCGTCGGGCAAGCACGACCCCACTCGTCGGCCGTGAGCACGAAGTCGACCAGCTGCGCGACGCGCTCGTCCGCGTCCGCGAGCACGAATCCGTGCAGCTGGTAACGCTCGTCGGTGTGCCGGGCATCGGCAAGAGCCGTCTCGTGCGGGAGCTCTTCGACGTCGTCGAGGATGAAACCGAGCTGATTCGCTGGCGGCTCGGGCGATCGCTGCCGTACGGCGACGGCGTCTCGTTCTGGGCGTTGGGCGAGATCGTCAAAGCCGAAGCAGGAATCTTCGAGACCGACTCTCAAGACATTGCCGAAGCGAAGCTCGGTGCGACAGTCGAGCAACGGGCAGCCGATGCTGCCGAAGCGGCGTGGATCGCGCGGCAGCTCCGTCCGCTCGTGGGTCTCGCGACGGCCGAGGCTCGCGACGAAACGCGAATCGAGGCGTTCGCGGCGTGGCGCCGCTTCATCGAGGCGCTTGCCGACGACGCGCCGACCGTGCTCGTGTTCGAAGACCTGCACTGGGCGGACGACTCGCTGCTCGACTTCGTCGACGAACTCGTCGACGAAGCACTCGACGTACCGCTGCTGGTCCTCGCGACTGCGCGACCCGAGCTGCTCGAGCGCCGCGCCACGTGGGGCGGCGGCAAGCGAAATGCGACGACGATTTCGCTCGCCCCGCTCTCGCAGGACGAGACGGCACGGCTGCTCGCCTCGCTGCTCGAGACGCCGGTGATCGAGGCGGACGTGCACTCGCGGCTGCTCGCGCGCACAGAAGGGAACCCGTTGTTCGCAGAGGAGTACGCGAGGCTCCTCGAGCAACGCGGCGCGATCGACGACCTCCCGAGCACGTTGCACGGCTTGATCGCGGCTCGCCTCGATTCGCTCGGCACCGAGGAGAAGGTCGCGGTTCAGGCAGCAGCCGTTGTTGGCGAGACGTTCTGGGTGGGCGCAGTCGCCGCAGTTGCCGGCGGGCCCGCACCGGACAAGGCCCTACGCGCCCTCGAGCGGAAGGAGTTCGTACGCCGGCGCCGGCGGTCGAGCTTCGAAGCCGAGACCGAGTACAGCTTCCAACACGCCCTCGTCCGCGACGTCGCATACGCGCAGATCCCGCGCGCCGAGCGCGGCCGGCGGCACGAGCGCGCCGCGGCGTGGATCGAATCCCTCGGACGCCCGGACGATCACGCCGAGCTGGTGGCCCACCACTACCTCGAGGCACTCGAGCTCGCGCGGGCCGCCGGACGGGACGTTGCCGAGCTCGAACCTCGCGCCCGTGCAGCTCTGATCGAAGCCGCTGGGCGAGCGTCCGCCGCCAGCTCCGTATCCGCAGCTCGGCGATTCTATGAAGCGGCGCTTGCGCTAACGCCCGAGGACGACGAGCAGCGTCCTTCACTTCTGCTGCGCTATGCGCGAACGCGGACCGACGACATCGAGATGGGAGTCGAGATCCTCAGCGCGGCGTACGAGGGCTTGCTTCGTCAGGGCGCGGTCGGTGACGCGGCCGAAGCTCAGACGCTGTTGACATCGCTGTGGTGGATGCGCGGCGACCGGGAGCAGGCGTTCACACACCTAGAGCGTGCGAACGAGCTCGTCGCAGACGAGCCTGAGTCGGCCAGCAAAGCGTCTGTTCTGAGCCAGGTGGCGCGTTACGAGATGCTCGCGGGCGAGTTCGAGCCGGCCAAGGCCGTCGCGCAGAGAGCCGCGGCCATGGCAGAACGGCTCGGACTCGGCGCGCTTCTCGCGCGGAACCTCAATACGGCCGGGGTGAGCCGGGTGGAATCGGGTGACCCCGGCGGGCTCGACGACTTGGCGCGGGCAGCGGAGATCGCCCGCGCCGCCAACAACCTGGAAGAGGAGACGCAAGCGTCGACCAATCGCACTTGGATGGTCGTCATGCTCGGCGACGTTCGCCGCGCCTGGGACCTCCATCTCCAGGACTGCGAGCTCGTCGAGCGGTTTGGATCTCCGTCGATGCTCCTTTGGGAACGCGGCGAACGGCTTTTCTACCTCTACTGGCGCGGCGAATGGTCGGAAGCGGCCCGACGCGCGGAGACGTTCCTACAGGAAGTCGCGGCGACCGGCCACTACCTCGAAGGCGCCGTGCTCGCGATCGAGGCGCGCATCGCCCGCGCACGCGGTGACATCGCCGGCGCGCTGTTACTAGCAGGGAAGGCGCTCGACCGTACCCGGAGTGCCGCTGATCCGCAGGTCGTCCACCCATGCTTGGCGCTACTAGCCCGCCTCCACGCTGACGCCGGCGACGCGCAAGCGGCAATGCCGTTTCTCGACGAGTTGCTACTCGCGTCGCAACGTGCAGAGCTCGTAAAGGTCAACGTCCCGATTGATGCTGCTTGGGCCGCGGTCGGACTTCGGCGCACTGAGGACCTCCTTGGGATCTATCGCCCGGCCGCGGAGAGCTCACGCTGGATCGCCGCCGCCGTCGCGATCGCCTCGGGGGCGTATGCGGAAGCAGCCGACCTGCTCGAGGAGATCGGATCGGTGCCGGACGAAGCATTTGCCCGGCTTCGCGCGGCAAAGCAGCTCGCCCACGTCGGCCGACGTCCGGAAGCCGACGCACAGCTCGCGCGAGCCCTCGCCTTCTGGCGCTCGGTCGGCGCGTCTCGCTACGTCGCCGAAGGCGAGGCGCTGCTCGCGCGCGCCGGCTAGATTCGCGCGCCTTCGAGCGCGGTCGCGCAGACGTCCTGCGGCTGCGGTCCGATCTTCGGGATCGCCGCGAACAGCAGCTCGCGCAGCTTCTCGTTGTTGCGGGTGAAGACCTCGATCACCTGGTGGTGCGACACGGGCGGCGTCCCCTCCACGCCAACGTCGTGGTCGGTGACCATCGAGATGTTCGCGTAACAGAGCTCCAGCTCGCGCGCGAGGTAGCCCTCGGGATACGCAGTCATGTTGATCACGTCCCAGCCGGCGTCCTGGAACCACTTCGACTCGGCGCGGGTCGAGAAGCGCGGGCCTTGGATCACGACGACCGTTCCGCCGTCGCGCACCGGGATCCCGAGCTCGCGCGCGGTCTCGACGAGGATGCCGCGAAGCTCGGGGCAGTACGGGTCGGCGGCGCTGACGTGCGTAGTCTCGGGGCCCTCGTAGAACGTGTCCTTGCGGCTGTGCGTGCGGTCGACGAACTGGTCGCACACGACGAACTCGCCGAGCTCGAGCTCCGCCTTCAGCGCGCCCGAGGCGTTCGGGCCGATGATGCGCCGCACGCCGAGCTCCTTCATCGCCCAGACGTTCGCGCGGTAGTTGATCTGCGCCGGCGGCAGCTCGTGCTTCACGCCGTGGCGCGGCAGGAACGCGACGCGCTTGCCGCCGACCTCGCCGATCGTCACCGGCGCGGACGGCGCGCCGTACGGCGTCTCGACCTCGACCTCCTCGACGTCGGCGAGAAACGAGTAGAAACCGCTGCCGCCGAAAACGCCGACGTCGGCTTCAGCCACCGGCGTTTTCGTCTTGACCCAGGGACTGTCCCTCGGACGTGCCCGTTTCGGCTTCCGCGTCCTGTCCGTTTGCGTCGTGCCCCTGGGACTGTCCCTGGGGCTTGGCCGTTGCAGCCGATGCGAAGGAGATCCGCACGTCCGCGAGCAGCTGGTTCAGCTGCCGGAGCATGTCCGGATCGGCGTGGCCCTCGAGCAGCGGCGTCAGCGCGCCGACGGCGTCGATCGCCAGCCGCGCCTCGTCGAGCTCCCGGGCCTCGAGCTTCACGAACGCGAGCTGGCCGAGCGTGGCCACGGTCGAGATCAGCAGCTCGGGAACCTTCAGCGCCCTGATCTGCTCGGCGAGCTGCTCGGGCGTCGGCGAGGCGCCCTCAGCCACGAACGGGCTCTCCTGCGACCACCTGCTCGGCGTAGATCTCCGGCAACGTGGCGCCCTCCGCGAGCCGCGCCTTCTGCCGTTCCGCGGCGTTGGCGGCTGGAATCGACAGGTACTGCGAGGCGCCGAGCTCTTCCGCGGCGGGCAGCACCCACTCGACGAGACGTTCGAGCCGCGCGCGCGTCGGCTCGGTCTCCCCGGTCGTGAAGTCGATGAACTCGCCTGCGAGCCCCCAGCGGATCGCGCGCCAGAAGTTCTCCTCGATCAACCGATGCGGGAGCGACTCGGTCGGCGCGCCCGCGTCGATCTCGCGCGCGATCGTCGCCACGAGCGAATAGACAAACGCGGCGAGCGACTGCGCCTCGGCGACCTGCGGCTGTGCGTCGCAGATCCGCACCTCGACGGTGGGGTAGGCGAGGTGCGGACGCACGCTCCACCAGATCTGCGTGTGCTCGAGGATCGAGCGCGTGCG
>Ga0114129_10014980_pt1 | contig 11045 bp, 12 predicted proteins | sample RhiMetdeltSRZDD1_FD_80071 | JGI IMG/M metagenome (GOLD analysis project Ga0114129, IMG submission 80071) | Populus rhizosphere microbial communities from Tennessee, USA - Rhizosphere MetaG P. deltoides SRZDD1 (version 2) (version 2) | ecosystem: Host-associated > Plants > Roots > Rhizosphere >... | reverse complement strand
GCTCGCGGCGCTCTCCGGTGCCGTCGCCGGCCGGGCCGGCCTCGGACGCACGAGCCACTTCGGCAGCACGACATCTCCCGGCCGACGTCGGTACGGGGGCGCCGCGTTCGCCGTCGCGACGCTCGCGCTCACAACACTGATGGGCGGTCCGATCCCCTTCGTCAACAGTTCGCGGGCGATGTGGCTTTTTCTCGCGTTCCTTCCGATCTGCGTCGCGGCCGGCCTGGCGCTCGCCGCGCACGTCGTTCGTCGTCAGCTGATTCGCCGGTAAGGTGAGCCGTCGGGAGAGACTATGAGCTTCGTCCAGGATCTTCGCTACGCGATCCGCCTGCTGTTGAAAGACCGGTGGTTCACCGCCGTCGCCGCGACCGCGCTGGCGCTCGGCATCGGCGTCAACAGCACGGTCTTCACGTTCGTGAACGCGGTGCTCATCCGCGGGCTCCCGTTCGATCACCAGGAGCAGATTGTCTGGCTCGGGACGCGCGACGCGCGCGGACGCGAGATTCCCGCATCGATCAAGGACTTCACCGACTGGCGCGCCGCCGCGCAGACGTTCGACGGGATGGCGCTCTGGACCGGCTCCACCGTGAACCTGAGCGACGATGAACGCGCGCCCGAACAGTTTCAGGGCGTGTACATGTCCGCCGGCGTGTTTCGGATGATCGGCCAGCGGCCCGTCCTCGGCCGCGATTTCACCGAGCAGGACGATCAGCTGGCCTCCCCGCCGACCGTCATCCTCGGCCACGGCCTGTGGAAGAACCGGTACGCCAGCTCGCCGGCCGCGATTGGCAAGACGATCAAGATCAACGGTCTCGTCATGACGGTCATCGGGGTCATGCCGGAAGGGTTCAAGTTTCCGGCCAACACCGATATCTGGATGCCATTCGCGCATCTCGCGCCCGGCCAGCGCATCGACAAGCGAGAGGCGCGCAACTTCCCGGCGCTGGGCCGCGTGAAAGCCGGCGTGACGCTGGAGCGCGCGCGAGCGGAGCTCGAGACCATCGGAAAGAATCTCACCGCGCAGTACCCCGACACGAACAAGGACATGACGCCCACGCTGATGCGGTTCGCCGATCGCGTCAACGGCGGACCGATCAAGACGGTGTTCCTGTCGCTGATGGGCGCCGTCGCGTTCGTGCTGCTGATCGCGTGCGCCAACGTGTCGAACCTGCTGCTCGCGCGGTCCGCGCATCGCGCGCGCGAGATGAGCGTCCGGGTGGCGCTCGGCGCCACGCGCTGGCGACTCGTGCGCCAGCTGCTGCTCGAGAGCGTCCTCCTGTCGATCGTCGCCGGCATCGCCGGCCTCGGCCTGTCGGTGATCGGCATCCGGCTGTTCGACGCGGCCACGCAGGACGTCGGCAAGCCGTACTGGATCCAGTTCACGATGGACGCGAGCGTCTTTGCCTTCTTCGCCGTCGTGTGTCTGGCCACCGGCGTGATCTTCGGCCTCGCCCCGGCCCTGCACGTCTCGAAGACCGATCTCAACGACGTCCTGAAGGAAGGCGGCCGCTCGAACGCCGGCGGCGTGCGCGCGCGCCGCTGGACCAGCGCGCTCATCGTCGTCGAGCTCGCGCTGACGCTCGTGCTGCTCGCGGGCGCGGGCTTCATGATGCGCAGCTTCCTCGCCCTGTATCGCATGGACCTGGGCGTTGAAACGGGATCGCTCCTGACGATGCGCCTGACGCTGCCGGATCGAAAGTACCCGACGCCCGAAGTGCGCCGCACGTTCTACGACAGGGTCGAGCAGCGGCTCGGGACGGTTCCCAACGTGACGTCGGCGACCATCGCGCAGAACCTGCCGATGCAGGGCGGCGGCTCGCGGCAAATCCAGATCGACGGCCACGACGCGCCGGCGAGCGGTACGCAGATCCCCTCGGTGACGACCGTGTTCATCGGCTCGCGGTATTTCGAGACGCTCGGCGTAAAGCTCCTGCGAGGCCGCTCGTTCGACGCGACCGACGGCATGCCGGGACACGAAACGGCGATCATCAACCAGCGATTCGCCGCCATGCACTTCGGCAACGAGGACCCGATCGGCCGCCGCGTTCGCCTGAGCATCGAGCAGCTGCCGGGGCAGCCGCCGCCGACGCCGGCGCCGTACTGGGTCACGATCGTCGGCCTCGCGCCGACCATCCGCCAGCGCAATTTCCAGGAGCCCTTGCCCGATCCGGTCATGTACCTTCCGGTGCGCGGCGAAGCGCCACGCAACGTCGCGCTCATCGTCCGCACGCCGCGCGACGCCGCCGCGTTGACGACCGCGCTTCGCGAAGAAGTTCGCGCGCTCGATCCCGACTTGCCGCTCTTCGCCGTCCAGACGATGGATCAGTTGCTCGCGCAGCAGCGATGGCCCTTCCGCGTGTTCGGATCGATGTTCGCGATCTTCGCGCTGATCGCGCTGGTGCTCGCGGCCATCGGGTTGTACGCGGTCACCGCGTATTCGGTCACGCAGCGGACGCAGGAAGTCGGCATCCGCATGGCGCTCGGCGCCGCATCGAAGCAGGTCTGGTGGCTGTTCGTCCGGCAGTCGCTGTGGCAGCTCGCGATCGGCCTGACGATTGGTCTCGCGGGCGCCTTCGGCGTCGGCATGATTCTGAAGAGCCTGCTCGTCCAGACCGGCACGCGCGATCCGGTCACACTGGTGACGATCGTGGTTGTGCTGGTCGGCGTGGCGCTCTCCGCTTCGTTCTGGCCGGCGCGCAGAGCCACGCGCCTCGATCCGTGTAAGGCCCTTCGCTATGAATAGAATTTCGCTGTGAATGGAATTTGGACGCGAAACCTCGGGCAGGACGCCTAAACGGTCAGCCTACGCGCCGAAGGGTCCGCCTAAAGGCGGACGCGGCTACGCAAAGAGTCGGCGCCCTAATTGCAGTCGTGTGAAGCTCAGGAGGTCCGCCCTTGGCGGAAACACTGCTGCAGTACGAGACATCGGTGCGAGCGCCGGACGGAACGGTGTACACGGCTCGCGCGTGCGGGCGACAGATGCCCGACGGCTTGTGGGAAGGCTGGCTCGAATTCGATCCGCCCCACGGCGGCACGACGATCCAGACCGCGCGCGAGACGACGCAACCCAACCGTAAGGACATCGAGTACTGGGCAACGGGCCTGACCCCGGTGTACATCGACGGCGCGCTGCAGCGGGCGCTCCAGGGACCGATCCATCCACCGACGGTGCGAGTCCGGCCGCCCGCGTTCGACATGCCGGCGCCGCCGCTCAGCGCCGTGCCGGCGACGAATGGGGCTGTCCGCAGCGTGCTGGATCCGTTTTCCGTCTACGAAAAGGGCGAAGCCCTTCTTCGAAAACAGCTCGCGGCGCTGTCCGCCTGGCATCTCGTCAACATCATCGTCGAGTACAGATTGAGCGATGAGAAAGCATCGACGCTAAACGCGATGCCGGCGGCGGCGCTCATCGACCATATCGTGGAAGGCGTGCGCCGTCGTCTCACGGATGTATCGAAAACGCGCTGAAGAACGTCGCGGACTGAGCGAGAATACACGGCGAGAACCGTCGCCATGGCGCGGCAACGAATCGTGAGACCCTCGGCGAAGGGCATGGGTGTCAGTCCGCGGTCGCTGAAAGTCAGCGACGGATTCAAGTCGTACGTGCTCGATCAACTGGACGAGCTCGGCGACGTCACGCCGAAGTCCATGTTCGGCGGCGTCGGCCTGTACCGCCGCGGCGTCTTCTTCGGGATCCTCGCGCGCGACACGCTGTACTTCAAAGTCGACGATCGCAACGTCGCCGATTATCTGCGCGCCGGATCGCAGCCGTTCAAGCCGTATCCGAGCCGCTCTGGAACGATGCGGTACTACGCGGTGCCGCTCGACGTGCTCGAGAGCCCTATCGATCTTGCCGCGTGGGCGAGAAAAGCCATCACGGCCGCAGCCAATTGATTCACCAGTCTGGCGACGGTCGTCCCTTCCAATACCAGACGATCAAATCAACCGTCGGCGGCTCGCCGCCAAGCTCGCGCAGACGTGCGGCGTTCTGGCCGCGATGGTGGTGGCTGTGCATCGCCATCTGCGTCAGTGCCTCCGCCGCGCTGATCGTCAGCGGGGGATCGCGGAACCATGGCACCGTGACCGCGGAGGACCACTCCGAGTCCGGCGTCGATTGAAGCAGCGCGCCGATGCGATCGTGCGACTCGCGCGCGTATCGCCGAAGATCGTCGAACGCTGGATATTCGCCGGGCGTCGTAATCGCCGGCTGCGGCCCGCCGCCGATCGCCCAGACGAAGAACCACTGCACCTGATGAATATGGTGCAGCCGGTCGTGGATGGCCTTGTCCTCGCGCGCCGCGGCGTGGCTGCCAATCGCGTTCCATAACTCCGCGTCGGCCCAGTACTGGTGGCCGAGTAAGTCGCGTAACAGCGGATTCATGGCGCCATTCAATCACGATCGTGGTTGACGATCGAGAATCGTCGGGTAAGATAGCGGCCTTCGTGACTTTTCATGACAAGGAGGCCTGCATGGGACGTCGTGTGTTGATCGCGTTGGCCGCGTGTGCAGTCGCCGTCGCCGGCGGCGTCACCATCCGGGCGCAGCGCTCGAGTGCCACCCCCGGAGTCGCCGGCCCGATCGACAAGGCCGTGCTGCAGCGCGTCGTGAGTGCGTGGGCGAGCATGGATGTGGCCAGGGCCGCGCCGTTCTATGCCAGGGATTCAGGGCTCGTCTTCTACGACGTCGCGCCGCGGAAGTACACAGGATGGACGGAGTACGCGAAAGGGACCACCGAGATGTTCAAGGGCCTGAAGTCCCTGACGATGACCGTCGCCGACGATGCGCAGGTGCACGCGGCGAGCAACCTCGCGTGGGCTGCGGCAACGGTCGACGGAGAGATGGTCGCGAAGGACGGTACGCGGACGAAGATCGACGCGCGATGGTCCACCGTCTGGGAGAAGCGGCAGTCCGGGTGGGTCATCGTCCACGATCATTTCTCGATGCCGCTGCCCGACGCCGCGCCGAAGCCATCGCGAGATTGACAGGCGAAACGTGCTAGGCTCAATCGAGCGTCGATGAAACCCGCCATCTAGATCCCGCGCGTCGTTCCGCGTTGTGGCGATCGCCCCTGCCGGCGATCGCCTCTTCGTTTACCGCACGATCAACTCAAATTCGGGGAGCTGGTTTCATGAACGACACGGCCATACGTGTCGAGGGGCTGGTCAAGATCTACAACCGCGGCCGAGCGGCGGAAACACGCGCCGTCGACGGCCTCAGCTTCACCGTCGCGCGCGGCGCCATCTTCGGCCTGCTCGGTCCGAACGGCGCCGGAAAGACGACGACTCTGCGCGTGCTTACGACGCTCGTACGTCCGACATCCGGCGTCGCCGAGGTTCTGGGCTACGACGTCGTCGGCGCGCCGCTCGACGTGCGCAAACGGATCGGCGTCGTCATTCAGGAACACGCGGCCGAGCTGCTGCTGAACGTCCGGGACAACCTCCTGACGTTCGCGCGATTCCACGGCCTCACCGGTGCCGCCGTCCGCCGGAAGGCGGAAGACGTCATGGAGCAGTTCGGTCTCGCCGACCTGGCCGCACGAAAGGTGCAGGACCTGAGCGGTGGCATCCGGCGGCGCGTCCAGGTCGCCAAGATGTTCATGGTCGATGTGCCGGTCGTGTTTCTCGACGAGTTCTCGTCCGGCATGGATCCGATTCTGAAGCGCTCGGTCATGGCGCGCCTCCGGGATCAGGCCTCGCGCGGACGGACGATCGTGCTGACGACGCAGATCCTCACGGAGGCGGAGGAGCTGTGCGACGACATCCTGATCATCGACCGCGGGCGGCAGGTCGCGCGCGGCAACCTTCAAGCGCTGAAGATGCTCACCGAACGGCTGTACGACGTGACGCTCACCTTCGAGCGCGTGCCGGACTCGCTCTCGACGATCGTCGCCGGCTATCGGGCGGCGGCCGTGACGGTCGCGCACAACACGGTGCAGCTCCGGCTCAACGAAGATGAGGCGCGCGTGCTGGAGCTGGTGTCGACGCTCGCGAAGCACGGCCGCGTGCTGCGCGTGGAGATCGGGGGCGCGAGCCTCGAGGACGTATTCGTCGAGCTCACGCGAAAGACAGGAGCCGCGTCATGAGTGCGGGCGTGCTGACGGCCGTCATCGTCCGCGAGGGGAAGATCCGCGCGACGAACGCGCTGTTCATTTTCTGGGACCTGCTCTATCCGCTGGGATACCTGCTGGTGTTCGGCCTCGGCGTGGACGCGTCGATGGGGTTCACGACCGGCCTGCCGGGAATCGACTACAACGCGTTCTTCCTGGCCGGCGTGCTGGGCATGGCGAGCTTCGGCATCGCCGCGAACACGTCGTGGTCCTTCTTCCTGGATCGCGACAACGGCATCTTCTACGAGATGCTCACATATCCGCTCAGCCGCTCGCAGTACCTGATCGGAAAGGTGCTGTTCAACGAGTTCGTCGGCCTCGTTCAGGCGCTGCTGACCGTGGTCCTCGCGGCCGTGTTCCTGCACGTGCCGGCACGGCCCGAGGGCTTTGCGCTTCTCCTTGCCGCCACGATCGTCGGCACGGCGGGCTGGTTCTTCTTCTATGCGATTTTCGCGCTGCGGATCCGCCGCAACGACGCGTTCAATACGGTCACGTCCGTGTTCTATTTCTTCTTTCTGTTCGCGAGCTCGATGTTCTACCCGCTGGAACCGCTCCCGCCGCTCTTCCGGCTCGTTGCGCGGCTCAACCCCGTCACGTGGCAGGTGGACGTGCTGCGGTACGCGACCATCGGCGCAGGAAGCACGCAGCTCGTCGCGATCGAGTCATGCGCGTTCATCGCGTTCACCGTCGTCTCGTTCGCCGTCGCGGTCCGATCGATCGATCAGGAAGGATGAGGAGTAGGATGAGGCTGCGTCATGACACTCGACGGTCTCCGCCGCTTCTGCCTCTCGCTTCCCGACGCCACCGAAGACATCAAATGGGGTCAGGATCTCGTCTTCTCGGTCGGCGGCAAGATGTTCTGCGCCGTCAACACTGAGGCGCCATATCAGCTCGGGTTCAAGACGACGCCGGACGCGTTCGCGGAGCTCGTCGAGCGGCCCGGCGTCCGGCCGGCGCCGTACCTCGCGCGAGCGATGTGGGTGCAGGAAGAAGAACTGGGCGCGACGCTCGAGCGCGACGAGCTGGAGCGGCTCCTGCGCCAGGCCTATGAGATCGTCCGCGCAAAGCTGCCGAAGAGACTTTCGGGCGCCGCGCGCGCCGGCGCAAAAGCCTCGAGACCGAAGAAGAAGCCCGCGCGGGTTACCGCACTCCGACGCGGAGGCCCGCGAAAAACCGGAACTCGTTCTCGCCCGTCTCGCGGAAGAACACGCGCCGGTAATCCACCTGGCCGACGGCGCTGAACGCGTGCGCCATCGGCACCGCGATGCCGACGCCGGGCTGCAGCATGAAGGCCCAATCGCGATCGTGGATCCGTCCGGTCGTTGACTGAGTAAAGGTGGCGCCCGGACTCGCCGCACCCAGGAGAATCTGCGCGAACGGCGCGTACGATCCCATTCGGCGCGTCCATCGGGGACCCGCGCCAAAGTTCAGGAAGGTCAGCGTCCCGGTGAGCCCGGGATCGCTTCGCACGTCTCGCGCGAATCCGGCTTCGCCGACCACGTCGAACATCGGGTGGACGCGCGCGGCCAGGTCGAAATTCAGGCCGAACGGATAGGTCTCGTCCGGGATGTGCAGCAGCTGATAGCCCATCGACACTTCGAGCCGCTGCGTATGGGGCGCTCCCGCTGGCGTCGCAGTCTGCGCCGCCGCGGACGCCGCCACTGCCACCAGGCTCGCACTCAGCAGAACCAAGTTCATCCTCGCCACACGCACCTCCGCCAGAACTCTCGCAACGACGCTGCCGGCTCGCTCCGGCTGTGCTTGGAAATTTCTAGTGGACGTCCAAAAAACCGAACGGCAGCGTTATTTGACCCGCGCGAACAGCTCGGTCCCAGACGCGGTGCAGCCAGACACCTCGTTCTGATTGCCTCTGATAGCTGGTCGTCGGGTTGCGAAGCTATCATCGTGCCTGGCGGCACCAATCAGATGGCAGTCATTATTCGCGATGTCGCCGCAGGCTGTCCGGGCCGGTCGGTCGCTGCACTCAACCGCTGAGGTTGTCCTCTCGCCGAGCGCGCTCGAAGCGACGATATGTGCGTTCGACGCCCTCGTGTGATCTTCGTGTGAAAGGTGTTCAATTGCGAGTTCCGCATGCTCACTATAATCTGAGCGCCCCCTCATACGCATAAAGGTCGGCCGTTCATGATCACTCACCTCGACGACTTGAACCGGCGGGTCTTCGTGTACGAACGCCTGATGGAGTGCATGCCGCACGCGGCGGGCGCCATCGACACGAACGGCGTGTTCTTCTTCATCAACCAGAGTGCGTGCGAGCTGTCAGGCTACGCCGCGGAAGAGCTTCTGGGCTCCTCCTTCGCCTTGTGCCTGGAACCCGCCGATCAGGAGTCGGTCGCCGCGCAGGTGTTCCGGACGCTTCGCACGGGCGAGCCGACCAGGGACTTCAAGACGAGAATCCGCCGGAAGGACGGCGAGACCCGAATCATCAGCTTCGCGCTCTATCCGCTCGTCGAGTCCGGGCAGATTACGGGCGCGATCGGCACCGCGGAGGACATCACCTCGCGCGAACACGCCGACAAACAGTACCGGCTGCTCGAATCGGTGGTCCTGAACGCGCGCGAGGCGATTGTCATCACCGAGGCCGAGCCGATCGATCCGCCGGGTCCTCGCATTCAGTACGTGAACCACGCATTCACCGCCATGACGTCGTACAACGCCGACGAGGTGCTCGGCCGGACGCCGCGGCTGCTGCAGGGACTCGACACAGCGCGCGCGACGCTCGACGAAATCCGGAGCGCCGTCGAGCGGAAGGCGCCGGTGCAGGTGGAGCTCGTCAACTATCGCAAGGACGGGTCCGAGTACTGGACCAACCTGTCCATTCTGCCGGTCGCCGACCATCTCGTCGGATTTCAGACGGACGTCACGGAGCGGCGCCGCCATGAAATCATGCTCGAGCGCAAGCTGGCGGAAGCGAATCGCCGGCTCGAGGAAGGCGCGCTCGCCGGCCTGTTTCCCGGCGCCGGACCCGCCACGACGCTGCTCCGCCAGCAAATCGGGGAGGCCGCGCCGAGCCGGCGGATGCCGGTGCTGATCCTCGGCGAACGCGGGACGGGCAAGGCCCTCGTGGCCCGCGAAATCCACCGGCTCTCGGATCGAACGGCGCGGCCGTTCGTCGCGGTGGACTGCACCGCGATTCCCGCAACGCTGTTCGAGTCCGAGATGTTCGGGCACGAAAAGGGCGCATTCACGGGCGCGACCGGCACCAAACGCGGGCTCTTTCAGCAGGCCGACAGCGGCTCGTTGTTCCTGGACGAGATCGGCGAGCTCTCGCTCGAACAGCAGGCCAAGCTGCTCGTCGCGATCCAGGAGCGCAGCATTCGGCGCGTCGGCGGGACGACCGCCATTTCGGTCGACGTGCGGATCATCGCCGCAACGAACCGGGACATCGTCCAGATGATGTCTGACGGGCGGTTCCGGGCCGACCTGTACGATCGCATTCGCGGGTTCCTCGTTGAGGTGCCGCCGTTACGCGATCGAGAAGAGGACCTCGACGTCTACGTACACCGTTTCGTCCGGCAATGGTCGGAGGAGGAAGGCAAGACGATCACCGAGATCGAGCCGAGCGTCATGGAGGCGTTCCATCGGTATCCGTGGCCGGGCAACGTCCGGGAGCTGGAGTTCGTCGTCGGCCGGATGGTCGCGCGAGCGCAGGACGGTCGGTTGACCACGGATCTGCTGCCGTCGGAGATCTCCGGCCGGCGCGCGGCGGCCACTGCCCCTTCGACCCCCGCTCCTGTCGCACCCGCCGACCGCGCCGCCGGTCCGCGGCGTGAATTGTCAAAGGCCGACATCGAAGAAGCACTGGAGCGGAACAACGGCATCGTGCGGCGCGCGGCGCGCGATCTCGGCATCGCGCGGAACACGCTCTATCGCCTGATGGAACGGCACGGTATCCGGCCTCGCTGATCGTCCCCGCCCCGGCGCCAGTGGCGTCGCACATTTCTCCGCGCGCGGCTTCGATCGCTGCTCAGGGACATGTCATGTGACATGTCATGGAGCAACTCGACCGCAATGAGTGTGGCCCCCGGGCCCCGCGCCGAGCTCGCCGCGCTCGCGACCGCTCCGCAAGAAACGCGCGATATTTCGCACACTTCACGCTCGATCGCGAGCCGGCACAGCCGGACGTGACGCGGCGAACCGAACGAATCGAGACGGCAGCATGGTTGCAGCCGGTTGCCCCGCGCATGGCCGGATTGTTCTCGCTGGATCTCCAGAGTGTCGATCGACTGCAGCGCGACGCGTCGCGGCGCCCGATGCAGGGGACGCTCGATGAGGGAGCGATATTCGCCATCGATACGGGAACGCGGGCGACGACGGGCTGGCGCGATGGAAGGCTCCTGATGCACGTCGACAGCCTGCGCACGTGCGCCCTGAACGGCGTCGGCTCCCGCGTCTGGGCGCTGATCGAGGAAGGCTGCTCGATCGGCGAGATGGTCGGCACGCTGTCGGAGGAGTACGACGCGACGGCGCCGCTGATCGAGAGGAACCTGCGCGATTTTCTGGCGGACCTCCTGGCGAAGGGGTTCATCGTCGAGGGGCCGATATGAAGCCTGGCGCCCACGTTCGCTCGAATATCACGAACGACGGCCTGATCCTGCTCGACATCACGACCGGTCAGATCTTCAGCGCCAACCCTGTGGCCGCACGGATTTGGACCGGGCTGGAGCAGGGATTGTCGATGCCGGCGATCGTCGAGGGGATCGTCGCCGAGACGGGGGCCGACCCGGCTGTCGTGCAGCGCGATGCGTCGGACTTCGTGAACACGCTCCGAGTGCGTGCGCTGATCTCTGAATTCTGAGGACGCCTGCCATGACGGTGATGCTCGTCGCGGAGGCGCTGGGGTGGCTCCTGTTGTTCGACATCCTGTCGGCGGCCGGGTTCGCGTCCGTGCATGCGTTCACGCGCGAGCGCGAGGTGGCGGGC
>Ga0114129_10014978_pt1 | contig 11046 bp, 19 predicted proteins | sample RhiMetdeltSRZDD1_FD_80071 | JGI IMG/M metagenome (GOLD analysis project Ga0114129, IMG submission 80071) | Populus rhizosphere microbial communities from Tennessee, USA - Rhizosphere MetaG P. deltoides SRZDD1 (version 2) (version 2) | ecosystem: Host-associated > Plants > Roots > Rhizosphere >... | reverse complement strand
ACTCGTGACAAAATCGCCGTCGGCGTTCAGGATAACGCTCCACAAGTCCAGCACGCGGCAGTAATCGTTCCAGACATATTTGTAGTGGTTATCGTGCGTGTTTTTGACGTATTCGTACCAAGTATCCATGTTAGTCCCAATCCGTCGGGCGAAGTGTAAAATCGACTGAATCGCCATGTTCGTAATCGTTTACGGTTGGCTGAACCGCTTTGGCGAGTTCGTCCAAGAGTTGCAGCAGCAACCGCGCCTCTATTTTGATCCAGCCGTCCGGCGAACAGCGGGCGTTAATCTCACGTCGCAACTGTTCAAGATTTGCTTGGTTCATGTCATCCACTCCATTCCTTGATGCCCTTGCGGCACAAATAGGTATGGCAACTCTTGCAATAGCCGCGTATTGGATTACCAACAATGTTAGCAGGTCTTCCACACCGTTTGCATGGCAACTCATGTAAGTGAAGTGTTTTTTCAACACGACCATCAACACGATAAGGGCGCTCTATTCCGTTGGAATCTCCGAGATGCGAACCGCTTCACCCTCTTGAGTTCGCCAAATCAAATCCTCGCCCAATATCAGATAGCGTTCAGGGTCAACCGTGCTACGCATGATATACTTCCCATTTTCAACACCGCACGTCTTACAGCAGTTCCCCTCGCGCTCTCGTATGCGTAGGCTAATCTCCTCCCAGTTCTCAGGATACAATTCGCGTCGCATCATGTCTGCCTCCAGATACGTATCCAATGCCAGCCGAACGGCAACAGCGGATAAATCAATCTATGCTTCCTCATGCTGTTTAACCCTCTCGTATACCTTCGCTACCGTGATACCGCGCCACTTCATATCGTCATAATAACCATGCGCGATTAACCCGCTATTCTCAAGCAGCGTAAACGTCGCCTTGAGATTGAGGTTAAACCTGAGCGACATGCGCCCTACGTCCAGACACGTGATGTCTGGCAGTGACCGCGCATACGCCAGAATTGCCGCTTCGTCCTGTGGCTTACGTCTCATCGCCGCGCCGCGCTTTCAAGCCGAGTTCCTTAGCCACAATCCGCAACACTTCGGGCACGTCATAGCCTACCCTCTCGGCGACGAATAGCGTGTGCGCCGCCGTCGCCAGCCGTCCGCGCTGGACAAAACGCTTGACGCGCAAGGCAACGAAGAACTCGAATCTGTTCGGCTCGACTTCGGTTGGTGACGTGTATTCAGGCATGACTGTCCTCCACATAAGCGAACCAAACCTAAGCGTCCGGTTGCGCTTCTAAAATATCGGCAATCTGCCCGGTGCGCTGCAATTCGTCGTATTGTGATTGTTCGAGTTTTTCTTGCATGTTCTCCCGGTAGGACGTGTATAAATCACTTGGAATCACGACATGCTCGTACCAATCTTCAAACATCGCGATACTCTCTTTTTCAGAACTCGCATCGTAGCGTCGTATCCACTGGACAATTTGCGCTAACGCATCTGCCAACGGGTGATACCTGGCACGCTCTGCATGATGTTTAGAAAGCATTTGTAACGCGGACAGTATCAATCCTTGATACAAAACTGCTGTCTCTCGCATTTCATCCATTGCTTATTGCTCCCGATAACGTGCATGACTTTTCTGGTAAAAGAAAGTGGTTCGCTTGTTTTGCGCTTCGCTCCCATTGCGATCTTTCAACACATAAACATACGTCTGCATATTCGCAAGCGGTTTATCCGGCTCAAAATAATCCTCACGATACATGCCGAGTATCACTTGTACATTGCGCCGCACGCCCGCGCTTTCTGCCATGTCTGTGAGCGTAGGACGCTTACGTTTCCTAGAGCGTGTCTTTTGGTCAGCGTTGTATTGATGGGCTATCAGGATAGGGATTTCAAAGGTAGCGGCGATTGCTTTCAAATCACGGGTAATATTGTGAACATCTTGCCGCCGCCCGTCTCGACTCTTTTCGTCCGATTCCATCAACCATAAGCCGTCAATTACTACTAAATCCACACCACTCTCAGCCGTTAGTTTACGTAGCTTGCGCCGTAATTGGATAGGAGTTAACGAGGGGAATTCATCGATAATGTGTAGTTTTCGCGTACTCAGTTTTGCGCTTGCTTCGACAAATGTGCTGAATTGTTCTGGCGATAGCTGGCCGGATTTCAATACACTCTTGCTGATGCCCGTCGCCATTGAAACCAAATTGCGAATAATTTCTTCTCGTGTCATCTCTAAACTGAAATAGGCAACGCGCATATCATTCATGAGAATTTGATACACCATTGATAAGAGGAATGAGGTTTTGCCCATGCCTTCGTTACCAGCCAATACCGTGATTTCACCCGGATACAAACCACCTAAAAGCATGTCTAGTCCTATAAAGCCCGTCAATACGCCCGGTATGGTTTGCGTGTTCATTAACGTTTCCAACTTGTCCCAATACTCATGAATGGCAGTGCTGAGTGTGGTTTCGTCCGTGCTACGCTGGTCAGTTGCTTCAAACAAAAGACGGTTACAATCATCAATCACACTGTCTAAGGTTTTACTTTTGTCCAATGCCGCCGTCACCTGTTCCGCTGCGGCAACTAAAATACGGGCGCGAGTGGCGCTATCTCGAACAGCTTTTGCATAAGTTTCAACGTTGTCTAAGATCGGACACTGCCCGGCTAATTGGGTGATGTCCTCTAATGTCACCGGGAGTTTACGCTTGTCGAGTTCATCAGCGACGGTAATAATGTCAATCGGTTTGCCTTGCTTGCTGATTTCTTCATATACATACCAGACGTAACCATGCTTGAGTAAGCCAAAATCACCGGGTTGCAGGATGTCTGCCAAGACATGGAATAACTCAGGTTTGTGCAGCGGGGCCGCAATTACCGCTTCCTCTTCTCTTAAAGAGAAAACACTGTTCAGGTCAAATACCCCGCCACCTTTTTTGGATAGGTTTAGATCAATAACCTTGCCGCCGACGCGCTCTCGTTTCGCTAGTGCCTTCATACGCTTGTCCCTCGTAATAAGTCGGCTATGATTTTATCTATTGTCGCTTGCTGTTCAGAAGTGCGCGGTGTAATCGTATCTTGTGGTGTCTCCACAATCGGCGGGTTTGGATTCCCGTTGTGACGTTCACAATAGGCGGTATAGGCCGGATGCCCCCTGAATTCATCGAAGCGTTCTTTCAAAGTTTCGGCAGCAGTCGGTAGTGTGGCGTCCTCATATTCGTCATCAAACCACTTGGCGAAACCTAGTATCTCGCAAGGCATAGCCGGCGTGTCAAAGCGGAAATCCGCGCGGCGGCCTTTTTTGGCAGTGCCGCAGAGTTGGCTAATCAGGTGTCCACTGAGACCGGATTTCTCCTGTCCCCACACGCTTAACACGATTTCCTTGTAAGAAGGTGTTTTGACATCCGCTACGCCGTTAGGCGTATTCTCTTCTTCTTGGTTCTTCTTAGTACTATTCTTCTTACGGTTCTGATTCGTACTAGGTAGGTGGTTCTGATTCGTACTAGGCTGGTTCTGATTCGTACCACCTTTTGAGTATCGCGCGATATTCTCAGACCACCTATCAATAACAGTTGTGTGCACAGTTTTACCCTTGCGTGCATCTTCAATAGTTGGCTTAATATTAGCGATGTAACCTTTGTGCTCCAGTCTATCGCGTGTCTCAATGACCTTTGCCTTGCCCATGCGGGTAATACTGGCTATTCGTGCTAATCCTTGTTTACACTTACCTACTCGTATGTAATGACCAAGCAGGCGGTATTCATAGGGGTCAAGGTCATCATCTGCCATATTCAACATCTGATGAAAATACTTATGACTATCACCGTCATTTTCAATAGATTGGATTTCATCGCTATCCGTCATGATTGCACTTCGCTTTCTTTATTGGCGAGGTATTCCGCTATTGCGCGAAGTGCCTTGCGTGTTTCCATCGGCGGGTAGAATACATCCTGTTTCCAATTAGGGAATATCCGGTCAAGGATGTCTGATACCTCTTTTTCGCTGAGTTCGTTGGTGCTATGTCTAATGATTTTTCCACAGAGGGAACCGGTAATAGATAACCGCAATTGTCTGCGGCAGGACAAGCCGACAGTTTGCTTGTGGATGGTCACTGCTAGTTTTGCATGAGGTGACATCGGACGGTTCGTAGGAAGGTGCGGGTTATTCGGCATTGCGGGGTCAACTTCAAACGGGTCAAACATGATCGCTCCTGGATAACAAAAACCACTTTGGTTACGACTTGAGGCTTGTGGAATTTCCCTACGTTCGGGTAAGACCTACAAGCCGCAACCAGAGCGGTCTTGTTGACGTATATCGGAATTCCACTTCCGTTAAATTGTTAAAGGTATTCTAGCACAATTTTGCAATCGTGCAAGGGTTAAAAGGTGGCGGTTTCTCCAGCAGCTACCGCCAAACGCTTTCTAAGGTAGAGTGAGCCGACTATTGGACTTGAACCAATACCACCATGCTACAAACATGATGTGCATCCATTACACTAAATCGGCATTGTTAAGCAGGCCACTGAGTGAGCGTCTAGCATATGCTTAAAAGGGTCGTGACTCACTACCGTCTCGCATCACTCAGTAAATAGAGTATATCACAAATCGGCAATCGCGCTAGTCAGTGTGCTTCCACTTGCGTAAATCCGCGAGGTATAAATCAATAAGTGCCATTCGCTATAGCAATGTGCAGCGCATCGATTGTCGCAATCAGGCGGGCAATCAATCCGGTCTTAAACTTATGCCGCACGCTTTCGAGTTCGCTGTCCGTGAGCGGCGTAAGCGCGATTTCAGCGTCACCTCCGAATGCGTCATGTACAATATTGCTTAACTGCACACTCGCCTCGTCGCAAGGCCAGCCCTCATCGCTGACGCGGCGCAGCCATTGGAGCGACAAGGTTAAATCATGCAATCGTACCGCGTCTTTGAAGTGTGACCATGAGATATTCGTGCCGGATAAAAATTCCGTACGTGCGGAAACCGGATAGTATTCCGCAACCCGACGATACTCGTAAAGCGTTTTCGCGTGCAGGTTGATTTCTCTGGCGTAATCGTCTACCGACACGTTCGCGTGTAAGCGCGTGGCTTTGCTTGCCAGGTCTCCAATACGCCACTTGTTGCGGTCAAGTTCTTCGACCGCCGTCCGGCCTTCGTCGCACAGGGATTCGTAGGTGTCGCTCACTCTCCACCTCTTATCTTTATCTCCATAACACATAAGAGTATCAAGTATTCGGTAGGCGTAGGTGACGGCAGTCTGAGTATGCCGAGGAGGAGCGTAAATACTGAACATATGATTATGGCTATAAGCAGTGGCGCTAGTGGTTTATCGCTCACGGCTGTTTCCCTTTGCGCGCCACATATTTTTCGTAGTGGATAACCGCGTTATGCAGGATTTGAATGAGGCTGACTTGAGGGGTAGGGTTGCCGTTTTCTATCAACAGCGCCCGTATATGCCTTAATGTTTCTATGGTTTCAGGCCATACTCGAAAGTGCGTGCTTGTGGGGGCGTTCTCGGTGTATAACAGATTGTCCATCATTCCCTCTTGCAAAATTAAAAAACCGTGTTACACTGATTGTATATCAAGACAATCTAAAAAAGCAAGCATCAAAATCGAAGGAGACACATATGAGCGAGATTAGAGACCTGAGACAGGCGGCGCAAGGCAGCACCTTCACGCTATCCGCAGCACAATTGTTAGCGGCTTACGCGCGAGGTGAGCGCGATTTTAGTTTGGCGGACTTGCGCGGGGCGGACTTGTACGGGGCGAACTTGCACGGGGCGGACTTGTACGGGGCGCGTGGTATCGCCAGCATAAGCGGAGTCGGCAAATCTCGCCGTATGATTTATGCCTACCGCCGCCCGGAAGACGAGGTAATTATCGTCCGTGCTGGCTGTAGAGAAGCGCCTACTAAAGACGTTATCAAGGCTATCCAAACTGATTACGGCAAGGATAGCGCCGACGGTAAGGCGTACATCAAAGCGGTTAAGCTGCTGTTTGAACTTGTCGAATTGCAGTATATGGAAAGCGAAGAGGAATAGACTATGCCACTTACAACAGAACACGTTCAAGCACTCACCGCAAAGTTCGCGGCTGACGACCACGAGTTCAATCGTGGTTATACCTACATCAAGGAATTTGCGATTACCACGCGCTTAGACGAAGTTGACCCGTCCTGGCAACTCAAACCCGTCGCCAGCTATCCGCGCGGTGACCAGGCCGTTGTGATTGTCGAGATGATTGTGCATGGCGTGTCGCGCGTTGGAACGGGTATGGCGCAAATTCTGACCGTTACTAAAGTCAACGACAAGGGCGAAGCAGTGGTCAGCGAAGTCAACGAAGCGGAAAAAGCGGCGGCTACCGATGCGATGAAGCGCGCCGCGCGTTTGTTTGGTATCGGACGCTATCTGCTCAACTTCCCTAAAAACTTAACAGACGCCACTCTGCTTAAGTGGCTAGATGCCCCTACAACGCACGCTACAGTACCAAATCGCGACGCTACCCCGCATACAGGTGTCAACACACAGGAACGTCCGGCAACGCCTAAAAACAGCAAAATACGGGCGAATGACCGCTGGACGGCGATTATTGCCGGAATTAAGGATATGCCGCACTTCGAAGGTCAGGCACAGCACGCGGCAAACGCGGTCAAGCTGCTGCAAAAAGACGGGCATATCACAGACGATATGACGGCAGACGAGGTGATTGAATTTATACGGCAGGAGTACGCATAGTGCGCGAGTAGCGCGAAAGGATACGAAGACATGAAACTAGGTTCCGAAGAATATGTTGGTGAAATCGTCAGTATAGGGAGGCGCTTCGTAAAAGCGTTACAACGTCCTGAGTTTGAACATGGCGCAACGCTGATTGCTTTTCTCCAAAGTATACCGGACGGCAAGTCACCTTACTACGAGAGTGACGAATTCCTGACAGCCGACGTTGAAAAAGCATGGCGACAAGTCATGAACGATATTGATAGTGATAACGGTTACACGGGATTCATGATGGCGATGGCTATTCGTTTCGCGCAATATGTTTTTGAGCACGCCGAAGAACCGCCATCAGCGTAAGTAAGCGTAAACGGGCGGCGTGGAGTGCGCCGCCTTAGATAACAGGAGCGAGGACATGAACGAGCAAACAGAATTAACACAATACGATGAACTCGCAATCAAACACAACGCCGCGCTCATAGCATACCGCAGTATGTATGAAGCACACACACCACAGCCACAAGAACCTGTGACCAAGCGTGATAACCTGATTACACTTGGCGTGCTGGCAACGCTTATCCTGGCAAGTATCATCGTATCCGGTAGCCGCACTATTCCCGAATTCGGCGGCGGTATTGTCGGCATATCCGCTTTTATCATGCTGGAGTGCAGTATTGTGATTTTTGCATTCTTACGCACACGGCGCAACTTCACAAAGGAACGACTCAAGGATGTAATCAAGCTGGCGCGGCGCGGTCTTGTGCTGGCGTTTGTCGTCACCGTCGCCGCCAATATCGACAAGATTTTAACTGAGAAGAGCCTTATCGAGAGCGAGTCGGTACAAACCGCCATATTCCTACTGGTATCGGTTAGCGCACCTACACTCGCGTTTATTTCTGGTGATATGCTGGCTATTGAGAGTATGGCCTACTTGCAAAAAGTGCAGGGTGAGCAGCGCGATTACGACAAAAAACTCAAGGCATGGAAGCGCGATTTTATGAAATCATGGAACAGTCAGAAATCACGCTTTGGTGTGACGGTTACGGTAGAGAAAACGCCTGTTAATTCATTAAATTTAATTAAAAATAATCAATTAATGGCGCGTAACAAGCCGTCGCCTAAGCTCGAAAAAGCGAAAGTGTATCTAGGTCAGCATGAGGAATACTGGTATACAGCACCACGCGAGTTAGAAGAAATGGGTATTCCAGAGTTGGGCGGTATTTCCTACGGAACTATCTTTAAAGCGCAAAAGATATTGCGTGGTGAATCGACAGAATAGGAGACAGCACATGAGTACATGGAACGCCAGCACGCAGGCATACAGCGATTGCGAACACTGCATCGGTAGCGGATTTACGCGCGATTATAACGGCAAGAAAACTCGCTGCGTAGTCTGTCTCCTTACCCGTATCGAAGAACTCGAAAGCGCTATCCGTGACCACCTCGCCATCGAGCGCGGCACAGATACGACTGTTACCGCAAGCGCCAGTCACGACGAATTAGCCAAGCTGATAGGAGAATAACCATGACCAAACGCCAGCGTTTTCTACACGTCGCCATGATTGCCAGTGCTTACAAACGCGCAGCAGCAAGTCCGCATGAGGCGCTAACAATATTACGTAGTCTGGTTATCGCCAATCTATCCGCACAACAGCGCCGGATTTACGATCTGATTGTCTGGTGCGGATTAGACGGCACAACGAGCGCAGACGTTGTAAACGAATTCCAGATGCCGCCGACGCTTGTGAGTACATATCTAAAAGAGTTAACCGATTACGGTCTGCTAGTACGTGAACAAGTGAAGGATAACGTCGGGATGCACTATCGTTATCATATCGCCCCCTAAACTTTAGGGGTTTCATAAGTTCCCTATTGACACCCTTTAAGCAATATGTTATGATAGGTATATAGTCGAGAGTAAAGGGAAAACGAAATGACAAACTCAGTGCATCTTCAAGGAATTGGTAAAGTAACAGCGAAACCCGCAGGCGAACTCAAGATCGGCGATAAGACAGTATGGAACTACGGGTTTATCGAAACCATCGTCGCCATCGAACTCAAGGGCAAAAGCGTTTACGTGACCATAACCGACAATCGCAATGAGAAATTTACCCGACGTTTCTTGCAAACCCGACTGGTAGGAATTACCAGCCGCTAGTCCAATCAACGCAACCGCCCCCGTGTTGACGCACGAGGGGCGGGCTATAAAGTCGGACACGACACCACTGCCAAAGATAAAAGGATAACAACCATGATTAACCTATTTCGCAACTTCTTCAACCGCCAGCACACGACACCACAGCGCCAACCGCATTATGCGATTTATCTGATTGCAAACGTAGAAGGTCGTGAACTATGCGGACGCTTCCAGGAATACTACATCAGCAGACAAGGTGTGGATTACGTCGTGTTATTCGATTTTGAATACGGCACGAACGCCAATTGGAAGTTTATTGAGGCGTCACAGGTTATTGGCACGAAGTGGGTACAAGTTAACTAAAATCGCAAAGCACGTATACGAGGGGATAGGACGATGGCAAAGCAAACAGCACGCAATAACGCATTACTCGCAAAAGCAAAAACGCTATTTAACGCCAAGATTTATCAGCACATCTCAGGACTAGTAAATAGCGAAAGCGGCTTATCAACACTCGCTGTTATCAACTGGATTTCTATGCAATATCGGCCTGAAATCCGTGAGCAACGTCGCCAGGAGTGGTTACGCGAGTTCTTACCCGGTAAAGCTGCGCCAGCAACGGACGCAAACGATAGCGGTCTCGTATACGACCAGCCGCAGCCCGACCTCGTAGGCCGCATGGTCAGGATTACTTCAACCTGGCAACCTGCAATCGGACGCATAGGTAAGATTGTCCAACTCAATCGCAACGGCAGCTACTATGTCGAATTCGACGCAGAAGAAAGTGCAGCTATACGTGGTCAATATAACGCTATCTTTGATACACACGAAGTTGAATTGATTGACGCGCCTGCACCAGCCACCACGCCAGCCGATAGCGGTGACGAAGCACCCGCGCCTAAGTTTGCGGTAGGGGATAAGGTGCGGGAATCACAATATGGACGTCTCGGCTATATTCGTAATTGGCACAATTCTGGGCAAACATGGGCGGTTGCTATTCCGAATCAATCTGGCGAATTTTATACCCTCTACTGCAAAACAGAAGATTTAGAACACATCGCAGAACCGCAGTCTACACCCGACGACTTGCAAGCCACTATCGCGCGCTTAGAAGCGGAGAACGCGGCGTTGCGGACGGCGTTGGAACGCATCGCGGCATATCATGTAGTAAATCCAATAACTAAAAGCATCGCGCTAAAAGCACTAGAAGGTGTCAGCGTTGATATAGTAACGCTACCGCGCGAGGTCTACGAGAAACTTAAGCGCGATTCTCTCAACTTCTACGGTCTGCTACAGAAGGAATTTTAACCATGTACGATATACACGATCTGTACGCAAGTAACGAATACTACAAAGACGCTAACCCGTTCCGTGACGTTATCTTGCACGACAGTACGGGCGGCCTACCGTCTACGCGCGGGGACATGGTCAGCGTGGAACTGCGCTTCGACAGCCTATTCCGCAATAGCGGGTGGCTGGCGACAATCCACCTGGACGCCCGCAATCCGGCGCGGCGCTTGTGCGGTTATTACCTACCTGTCTTCGATACGGACGCGGATATTGCGGAGTTGGTGAGCCGTATTCTGTCAGAGGTGAGCGAGTGGAATTGTCAAGTGCTGCGCGAGGGCGTCGCGTGGATGTTTACGAAGCCAGAGAAAGAGATAGGGATATGAGTACATGGAACGCCAGCACGCAAGCGTATAGCGATTGTGTGAACTGTGAAGGCAAGGGTTTTTGGTGGAATAATCGATATACAAAGCATGTTGAAAGAGTAATGTGTCGGGCCTGCCTACAACGCCGTATCGAAGAACTCGAAGCGGTCAGGGCGCAACGGGATGCCGCACTGGCGTGGTGTGAAAACCATGCCGAATTGGATGGTACGGTGTTGACGGTTGATGTTGAGGATATGGTTCGCATCCTACAAGTGGACGCCAGTCTCATCGACTACGACGCGCCGCTGACAACTTATGACCAAGAGCATATCGCAATCTTAGAACGGCTGTTACGCCAGGAAGCCGAAATCGCGCGGCTTAAAGACGAATTAGGCGCGTGCGAGGCAGAGGCGAACGATACGAGTGTTGAGCATGTGATGGCGCTCGAACAGGAGCGCGAAGCGGCAAAAGCGGAAGCAGCACTATGGTCGTTGTCTGGAGAGGTATTTTCACAACAAACACTCAAGTTAGCTGCCGCTGAAATGGTGATTGAATCGGGCAAAGCATATATCGCAGAATT
>Ga0114129_10014976_pt1 | contig 11048 bp, 9 predicted proteins | sample RhiMetdeltSRZDD1_FD_80071 | JGI IMG/M metagenome (GOLD analysis project Ga0114129, IMG submission 80071) | Populus rhizosphere microbial communities from Tennessee, USA - Rhizosphere MetaG P. deltoides SRZDD1 (version 2) (version 2) | ecosystem: Host-associated > Plants > Roots > Rhizosphere >... | reverse complement strand
TGCTCTCCGGCGCCTTGCAGTATCTCGCCACGGGGCTCGATCCGTGGTGGTGGGCCGCGTGGCTCGCGCCGATCCCGTTGTTGATCGCCGCCTTCCGCGCCTCGGCGCGCGAGGCGTGGGCGCTGGCCATCGTCGCGGGGCTGATCGGCAGCGTGAGCACCGCGCAGTACTACGCCATGTTCATCGGGCCCTTCGGCTCAGGCTTCGTCATGTTGCTGCGCGCGCTCGTCCTGGCCGTCGTCGTCGCGCGCACGCGTGCGGTGGTGCTCGGATCGCGACACTGGCTGAGCGCGCTCGTCTATGCGGCATTGCTGGCCGCGTTCGATACGATCGTCGCCGCCGTCTCTCGCGACGGCACGATGGGAAGTCTCGCGTACAGCCAGATGGCGGTGTTGCCCGTGATCCAGGTCGCCGCACTCGCAGGCGCCTCGGCCATCGTCTTCGTGGTGGCCCTGTTCGGCGCGCTCACCGCGATCGTCTGGCACTGCCGTGGAAACATCGACAAGCCCTGGCTCGCCTACGGGCTGCCTGTAGCCCTCATCGTCGGCGTCCTGGTGTATGGCGCGGCGCGGCTCGCCGCTCGCCCGGCCGCCTCGGCGACTCCCGTCGGACTCATCGCCATCGACCGAGGTGCGCCGGCTCCGCTCTCGTCGCTGGGCGCCGACGATCCCGTCTGGACCGGCTACGGCACCGCCGTGGCTGATCTGGCGCGGCAGGGTGTGAAGGTCGTCGTGCTGCCCGAGAAGATCGCGCGACTCGATCGCGTCGCCGCCGACCGCGTACGCGAGCAGCTCGGCCACCTCGCCTCCGACAACGAGGTCTATGTGCTTGCCGGTGTCGTGCTGGGTGAGCGCGATCACAGAGAAAATCGCGCGTGGCTGTTCGCGCCCAACGGCGATCTGATCGCCGACTATGCCAAGCACCATCTGATCCCTGGACTGGAAGCGAGTTTCGTCGCGGGAAGAGACTTCGTCGTCCGCGCGATCGGCCCCGGCCGCATCGGCATCGCGATCTGCAAGGACATGGACTTCCCGACGCTCGGCCGCCGCTACGCCGCGCTCGGCGTGGACGCCCTGCTCGTGCCCGCCTGGGATTTCGACGTGGATGACTGGTGGCATGCGCGCATGGCGGTCCTGCGCGGCGTCGAGAGTGGTTTCGCCGTCGTCAGAGCGGCGCGCAACGGGCTTTTGACCGTGAGCGATCGTTATGGCCGGATCCTCGACGTCGGGGCGAGCCGCAGCGCGCCGGTGGCGAGCCGCGCGGCGTTGGCCCCGCTCGCGTCCGGCGAGGCGACGATCTACGCACGGCTCGGTGACGTCTTCGGGTGGGTCTGCGTCGTCGCGAGCGCCGCGGCGTGGGTGCTGTCGCTGCGAGGACGAGGTATTCTCACGCACCGGAGGTGACGCGATGGCCACCGCAACGCTCGATCTCGACGCGCTCAAGCAACACGTCGGCCGCACGCAGACTGCGGCCGACGTGCTCCACGCCGCGCCGGCCAACCTGTTACGGCTGGCGCTCGGCCGGCCGGAGCCCGAGCTGCGCGAGGGCGATGCGCTGCCGCCGGCGTGGCTCGCGCTGTACTTCCTGCCGCGCTTCGCAACCACGGAGCTGCGTCCGGACGGCAGCCCGCGCGACACCGGCGTGATCCCGCCGATGCCGATGCCGCGCCGCATGTTCGCGGGCGAGCGCGTGCGATTTCACCGGCCGCTCGTGATCGGCGAGCGCCTGACGCGCGAAACGCGGCTCGCCGATCTGTCCGTCAAGAGTGGTGGCACGGGCACGCTGGTCTTCGCCACGGTGACCGGCCGCCTGCACGGCGCCGACGGCGTGCTGGCGGCGGAGGACGAGCGGCGCTCGGTGTTCCGCGAGGAAGTGAAGGCGGGCGAGCGCAACCAGGCGCCGCGGCGCGAGCCGGCGCCGACCGATACGCCGTGGCGCCAGCGCGTCACGCCCGATCCGGTGCTGCTGTTCCGCTACTCCGCGCTCACCTTCAACAGCCACCGCATCCACTACGACCGGACGTGGGCGATGGACGTCGAGGGATACCCGGGCCTCGTGGTCCACGGGCCGCTGACGACGACGCTGCTGGTGGATTTCGCGCGCGACTGCAACCCGGGCCGCCGGATCGTCGCCTACGCCACCCAGGCGCGCGCTCCGCTGTTCGACGTGGCGCCCTTCGAGCTGCGCGGCCGGCCGACGGATCACGGCTGCGAATGCTGGGCGGTTACGCCCGAGGGCACGATCGCGATGTCGTGCGACGTCGAGCTGGCCTGACCGCACTGCGCCGGCCGCGCTCAAGATGACATCGCCGTCCGTGACAGGACGGAACGGCCGCCATCGGTCGCTTCGCAGACACGCCCCAACCATGGGTTTGTCCGCCCGCCCGCGTGGCCCGAAAGATGCTCCCTCCGCCGTGAGCGGTGGCCGGAGGGGGGTGACCATCGATGGCCGACCAGTTCAAGTGCACGAAGTGTGGCAAGACCTCGCCGAAGTTCACCAGCTGCTGCGGCATGCCGATGAAGAAGGCCTAGATTCGCGGTCACGCCGGGCCCGCCTGGTAGCGCAGGCGGGTCCGCGCGGCGCGACACTCACCTGTAGGCGGCGATCAGCTCCTCGAACGCCACCATCTGGCCGCCGCGTGTCGACGACGGCACCACGATGACCGTCTTCACGCCCGCCGCCCCCCACGCCTCGACGCCGTCGCGAACGTCCTTCGCGCTGCCGTAGAGCGTAACGTCGCTCAGCCACCGCTCGGACATCGCCGCGCGCACGGCGTCGTCATCGTGCTTCGCGACGGCCGCGCGCACCGCCATCATCTCCGCCTCGTACCCCGCCTCGATCCAGTAGTTCTGGTAGTTCGGCAGCTTGACGTACGACGTCAGCACGCGGCGCATGACGGCGGCGGCCGCTACGCGATCGGCGTCGATGCACGTGGGAACCATGTCGCCGACGAAGAACGCCGCATCGCTCCGCGCGCGCTCGGGCAGGTGGCGCAGCGACTCGGCCATGTGCGAGCGCGCCGCGTTGGCCCACACCGCGCCCTCGGCGATCTCTCCCGCGAGCGCCACCATCCGGCGCCGCAGCGTGGCGAGCGTGATCGGCGGCAGCGCGCCGACCTGCGGCGCGCACGCCTTGAGCTCGCTCACGAACCGTCGCATGTCGTCCAGCGGCTTGCCCGGCTGCAACCCGAGCCGCGCGTGCGCCGGCCCGTGGCTCACGCCCACGCCGAAGCGAAATCGGCCGCGCGAGAGCTCGTGGATGACCGCCGCCGTCTGCGCCCACTCGACGACGTGACGCGTGTAGATATGCGCGATGCTCGTGCCGAACGGGATCTCGCGCGTCACGAGCGCGAGCGCCTCGCAGAGCGCCATGCCGTCACCGGGGCTCGGGCAGTAGATGCCCGTGAACCGTTCCTCCTCCAGCCGCCGCGCGAGATCGAGCGTGGCCTGACGGCGGCCGGCGACGGCGACGAGGCTCACGGCCGGTTTCGTTGTCATCCGTGGGAGTCTATACGCATCCATGCACGCGGGCGTCTGGTTCGTCGTGGCGTTCCTCGTCGCGGGCTGTGGCCGCGGCGAGTCCGTGCGGCTCGCCGCGTCGCCGAACCGCCAGGCGCCGCCCATCGCCATGAGTGTCGTACGGCCGGATGGCGCCGGCCCCTTCCCCGCCATCGTGTGGATGCACAGCTGCGCGGGTGTGGTCCGCGGCGCGCGCCACGTGGAGGACTGGACGCGGCGCTTGCTGAAAATGGGCTACCTGGTCGCGATTCCCGACAGTTTCTCCGAGCGTGGCTATCCCAGCGGCGTCTGCGGAAACGGCGCGCTCGTAACGGCCGAGACTCGCGCCGGCGACGCGTACGCGGCGCTGCGAAGCCTCGAGAGCCGCACCGACGTGATCGCCGATCGCATCGGCCTCATCGGCTTCTCCCACGGCGGCTGGACGGTGCTCGCCGCGATGGACGAAGGCGTCGCCGCGCGTGTGCGGGACGGCGCGCGCCACGGATTCGCCGCCGCGGTCGCCTTCTATCCCGAGTGCGCGGCCGGTTCGTGGATCCGCGCCTATCGCGCCAGCGCTCCCCTGCTCATCTTGAGCGGCGAGCTCGACGATTGGACGCCGGCCGCGCCGTGCCGGCTCCTGGCCGACGTCACCCGCGCGCAGGGGCAGCCCGTCAGCATCGTCGTCTACCCGGGCGCCTACCACAGCTTCGACACGTACAACCCGGTGATGCGAATCCCGGAGGCGCGGCAGGGGCGCGGCGCGACGATCGGCGGCGATAATCGAGCGCGCGAGGACAGCATCAAGCAGGTCGAAGCGTTCTTCGCGCGCTACCTGCGCTAGCCGCCGCGCGCGCTACGAGCCGCGCAGCCGCGGATCGAGCGTGTCGCGCAGCGCGTCGCCGAGCAGATTGGTGCCGAACACCGCCAGGCTGATCGCGAGACCGGGCCAGATCACGAGCCACGGCGCCTTCTCGGCGTACTCGGCGGCGGCGATCGACAGCATGCGACCCCAGGACGGATACGGCTCCGGAATGCCGAGGCCGAGGAACGACAGCGCGGCCTCGACGAGGATCGAGGCGCCGAGCTGCGCGGTGGCGAGCACGATGAACGGGCCCATCGTGTTGGGCGCGATGTGGCGCAGCGCGATGCGCGCGTGGCGCGCGCCGAGCGCGCGCGCCGACTCGACATAGGTCAGCTCGCGGATGGCGAGCACGCTGGCGCGGATGATCCGCGCCGCGCGCGGCACGATCGGGATCGAGATGGCGATGATGGCGTTGGGCAGCGAGGGGCCGAGCGAGGCGGCCAGCACGAGCGCGAGCACGAGGATCGGCAGCGCCTGCATGATGTCCATCGCGCGCTGGGCGAGCAGGTCGGTCTTGCCGCCCGCGTAGCCCGAGATCAACCCGATGAGCCCCCCCACCACCGTGCCGATCAGCGTGGAGGCCAGCCCCACCAGCAGGGAGATGCGCGAGCCGTGGACGACACGGCTATACAGGTCGCGGCCGAGGTTGTCGGTGCCGAGCCAGTGCTCGGCGCCCGGCGCCACGAGGATGTCGTTGGAGGTACGCACCGGGTTGTGGGTGGACAGCACGTTGGCGAGCAGCGCGGTGCCCACCAGCACCAGGACGAAAAAGCCGCCGGCAGCGCCGAGCGGCTTCCTGCGCACGAAGCGCCCGAGCTGCGAGCCGCGAGGCCGCTCGACGGGCAGGAGCTGGGTGTCGGCGACGACGTCGAGCGCGCGGATCTGCGCCATCACGCCTTCCCGTACTTGATGCGCGGATCGGCCCACGCGTAGAGCAGGTCGACGGCGAGGTTGGCGAGCACGACGACGACCGCGATGAACATCGTGAGGTTCTGCACGACGGGATAGTCGCGGAGCTGGATGGCGTCCACCAGATACCGCGCCACGCCAGGCAGGTTGAACACCGTTTCGGTCACCACGAGGCCGCCGATGAGGAACGCGAACTCGATGCCGATCACCGTGATGACCGGCAGCGAGGCGTTCTTGAGCGCGTGGCGCCATACGACGAGCGTCCGCCGCTGACCCTTGGCCCACGCGGTCCGGATGTAGTCCTCGCGCAGCACCTCGAGCATGGCCGAGCGCGTGATGCGCATGATGAGCGCGGACGAGCGATACCCCACGGCGAGCGCGGGGACGACGAACTGCCAGAGGTTGGCCTTGAGGTCCACGAAGGGCGAGACGTACGTCACCGACGGCATCCATCCGACCGAGCGCACGAACACGAGGATCACGACCATGCCGAGCCAGAACGCGGGCATCGACAACCCGGCCAGCGAGAGCACGCGCAGCACGTAGTCGAGCGGCCGGTCCTGGTGCACGGCGCTCAACACGCCGAAGGGCACGCCGAGCACAATGGAAAAGAGCAGCGCGAGCCCGGCCAGCTCGAGCGTCACCGGCAGCCTCGGCTTGATGATCTTCCACGCCGGCATGTCGTAGCGGTACGACTTGCCCAGATCGCCCGTGGCCACCTCGCCGACCCAGCGCGCGTACTGCACGACGAGCGGGCGGTCCACGCCGAGCTCGCGCTCGAGCTGCTTCTTGTCCGCCTGGTCCACGTAGCCGGCGGACTCGAACAGGATGTCGACGATGTTGCCCGGGGCCAGGCGCATGAGGAAGAAAATCACCATCGACATGCCCACGAGCGTGACGGCGGCGATCAGCAGCCGCTTGGTGACGTAGCCGCGCACGACCCGCGTTCCTTACTTGTCCAGCCAGACGTCCTGATAGCGGCTGGTGTTGAAGATGGAGTTCTCGTGCTGCGGAAACGCCTTCACCCGCGGCCAGTACACGGCGTACTGCTTGGCCCAGCCCAGGATCGGCCGCGCGCCTTCGGTCTGCAGCTTGCGATCGATCTCGTTGACCAGCTTCACGCGCTTGGCGCGGTCGAGCGTCTGCGACTGCTCGACCATGAGCCGGTCGATCTCCTCCGAGCAATAGCCGGAGAAGTTGCGCTGCGAGCCGCAGCGGTAGTTCTCGAAGAACATCGCGTCGGGATCGTCGACCGCGGTCCCCGTGAGGTTGAGCGCCACCTGGAAATCGAGGCGCGTCATCTTCGGGTGCCACACGCCGGTCTCGATCTGCTCGAGCACGGCGTCGATGCCGACCTGCCGCAGCTGGTCCACCATCCACGATGCGGTGTCCACGTAGATGGCGAGCGCGCGCGTGCTGACGGTGAGCTTCATCGGATGGTTCGGCCCGAAGCCCGCCTCGGCGAGCAGCCGCTTGGCCTCCGCCTTCTGCTTGGCCGGATCGCCCATGCCGGGCAGCGTGGCCACCTCGGCCGCCGGCAGCCCCCACACGCCGGAGGGGCGCGGCTGCATGGCGCCGCCGAACGTCGCGGCGCCCAGCCGCGGGCCGACGAGGTACGCCTTGCGATCGAGCGCCAGGTTGACGGCGCGGCGCACCCGCGGATCGGTGAGCGGCGCGCGCTTGGCGTTGACGAGCACGTTGTCGTTCACGTTCGAATCGTTCTCGACCACGACCAGCTCGGGCTTGCCCTTCTTGGCGGTCTCGGCGTTCGCCTTGTTCCAGCCGCTGCCCGCGACGTCGAGCTGCCCGGCCTGCAGCGCCGCGATCTGCGTCGAGCGGTCCTTGATGTACACCCACTTCACGCCGTCGAGGTACGGCCGCCCCTTGACGAAGTAGTCGGGGTTTCGCACGTACTCGACGAACTCGCCCGGCCGGTATTCCTTGAGCTTGTACGGTCCCGTGCCCACGCACGTCGTCTTGAGGTCGGCGAGCGGGACGTGGGCCGGATAGATCGGCGAGTAGCCGGAGGCGAGCAGGAGCAGCAGCGACGGCTGCGGGCGCTTGAGCCGGAACACGACGGTGTGCGGATCGGGCGCCTCGATCGCCTCGACGTTCTCGTACCAGAGCTTGCGCGGGTTGATGCGCAGCTTCACGTCGGCGTCGGTGGCGCCGCGCACGGCATCGAACGTGTACTTCACGTCGCGCGAGGTGAACGGCTTGCCGTCGTGCCACTTGACGTCTTTGCGCAGTAACAAGACGAGGTTGCGGTAGTTGTCCTGCCACGACCACTTCTCGGCCAGCTCGGGGATGATGGTGTCGAGGCTTTCCTGCTTCTTGCCCGGATCGAAGTAGACGAGGTTGGAGTAGCACGCGCTGACTTGCTGCACGGTCGCGATCGTCGATTCCTCGTGCGGCGAGAGGCTCGGCGGGGCCGTGAGCGGGTGGATCGTGAGCACGCCACCCGATTTCGGCGCCTGCGCGGGAGCGGGCAGCGTGAGGAGGAGCACCAGCAGCAACGGCAACGAAGCGAAGCGGACGGAGCGACGCGTCAGCGTCATCGAACACCTCCGCGAACGAATCGTGCGGGATCTGTGAATGCGGGAGTCTACAGCATCCGCAGATCGGGGTCCACGCCGAGGCCGGGCCCCTGCGGCACCGCGATGCGGCCGTTCACCGGATCGATGGCCGCGCCGAGCGGATTCTTCGCGAAGTCGCAGTAGAAGCGCTCGACGAGCGTTTCGCCCGGCATGGCCGCGATGCAGTGAATCGACGCGAGCAGGCCGGGGCCGAAGTAGGCGGAGTGCGGGACGACGGTGACGCCGAACGTCTCGGCGAGCGCGACCACGCGGCGCAACTCGGTCACCCCGCCGATCTTCGTCACGCTCGGCTGCGCGTAGTCGATCGCGCCGGCCTCGAAGGCGCGGCGAAAGTCCCAGACGGTCCCGTAATTTTCACCGGCGGCCGTCGGGATGCCGCCGTGCCGCCGCACCTGCGCGAGCCCCTCGACGTTTTCCGGCGGAAAGACGGGCTCCTCGAGCCAACGCAGTCCGAGCGGCGTCAGGCGCCGCGCCATCTCGATCGCGTCGACCACCGTCCACGGGCAGTTGGTATCGAGCATGATGCGGGCGTCCGTGCCGGCCACGTCGCGCGCGGCCCGGACCTCGGGCTGGGTGATCTCGTGCAGCTTGATGTCGCGGTACCCGCGCTTGAGCGCCTGCTCCGTGTAGAAGGCCACCGCGTCGGCCGCCCCGTAGCGCAAGAGGCTCGCGTACGCGGGCAGGTCGACGCGCGTGCCGCCGCCGAGCAGCCGGTAGAGCGGCAGCCCCGCCAGCTTGCCGGCAATGTCCCAGAGCGCGATGTCGATGCCCGATAGCGCGTAGATCGTCGGTCCGTTCCGGCCGATGCCGTGCAGCAGTCGCTGCAGGTCGTCATGGATGGCGGCGATCTGCGTGGGATCGCGACCGACGCACATCGGGCCCAGCACGGTATCGATGGCCGCGCGCGTGGCCGGAAAGATGCGGTGCCCGAACGCCTCGCCCCAGCCGCTCACGCCCTGGTCGGTCTCGACGCGGACCAGGAGGATGTCGATGCTGGTGACGGCGCGGTCGCGCAGCCGCGGCGTCGCCCCCTCGATGACCATCGGCAGCGTGACGACGTGCGTCTCGACGCGGGTGATCTTCATGGCCCGCGTATGCTACACCGCCACGCCGCGCGCGCGCCCGAGACGTCATGCCTGGGAGGATTCCTCGTGCGCGGCGCCGTTCGTCTTCGGCAGCGACGCGACGGCGCGATACACCGTGGGCGGACTGCCGGTGTGCCGATGGAAGACCATCGAGAAGTGGCTGCGCGTGCGGAATCCGACGGCCCGCGCGATGGCGTCGATCGACAGGTGCCCTTCGATCAGCAGCGCGCACGCGCGCTCGATGCGGCGCTGCACCACGAACCGGTGCGGCGGGATCCCCACGCTCTCCTTGAAGAGCCGCGCGAAGTGATACTGGCTCAGGTGGGCCTCGGCGCTCAGCTCGGCGAGCGGGAGCGCGCGGGCCAGGTTGTCGTCGATGAATTCCGTCACATGTCGCAGTCGTGCCCCGGGCAAGCCACTCATCGTGATGTCCTCCTCTGTGTCACGGCCTCGGCCGACGGCAGCTCGGCGGCGTTCCAACCGCCGCCGAGCGCCTGGATGAGCAGAATGGTGGCGGTCATGCGCCGGCCGAGGATCTGGGCCGCGGTGACTTCGTTGGTCAGCGCAATGGTTTGCGTCGTGATGACGTTCAGGTAGCTGATGATCCCCGCCCGGTACTGGGTGGTGGTGAGCTGGACGGAGCGCTGAGCCGCTCGGACCGCGCGGTCCTGAACGTCGGCCTCGCCCTCGAGAATCCGCAGCGCGGCCAGGTTGTCCTCCACACCCTGGAACGCTGTGAGCACGGTTTCGCGGTAGTTCGCGACGCTGTTGTCGTACGCGGCGCGGGCCTGATCCGTCTGCGCGCGCCGCAGCCCGCCGTCGATGACGGTCTGCGTGATCGCCGGCCCCACCGCGAAGAAGCGACTCGGCCACGTGAGCCACTGCGTGATGCTGCTGCTCTCGAATCCCGCCGACCCGCTGAGCGTGACGGTGGGATAGAACGCCGCGAGCGCGACGCCGATCTGCGCGTTGGCGGCGGCCATCCGGCGCTCGGCCGCCGCGATGTCCGGCCGCCGCTCGAGCAGCTGCGATGGGACGCCGATCGGAACCGAGGGCGGCGCTGTCGTCAGGGGTGCCGCGGCCAGCGCGAACGTGGAACCGGGCTGACCGGTGAGCAGCGCGATGGCGTGCTCGAACTGTGCGCGCTGCACGCCCACGTCGATCGCCTGCGCGCGCGTGGTCTCGAGCTGCGTCTCGGCCTGCACGACGTCGACCTGGGAGGCGACGCCGCCGCGGAAGCGGGAACGCGTCAGCTCCAGCGACTGCTCGAAGGCCGTGACCGTTTCGTCCAGCAGCTTTCGCTGGGCGTCGAGCGTGCGCATCATGAAGTAGTCCTGTGCGAGCTCGGCCTGCAGGCTCAGGCGCGCCGTTTCCAGATCCCCCGCGCTCGCCTGGGCCGCGGCCTGGTTGGATTCGACCGTGCGGCGCACGCGGCCCCAGAAGTCGGGGGTCCACGAGACGTCGATCGGCAGCTGGAAGAAGTTCGTCGGTCTGCCGGTCGTGTTCGCGACGCCGCCGGTGAGCGCGGCGGCCGTGGCGTTGCTATTGGACCCGCTCGACGTGAGCGTGGACGACACTTGCGAGCGCGTGTAGCCGGCGCCGATCGTCACCGTCGGGAAGAATCCGGCGCGGGCCTCACGCACGAGCGCGGTGGCTTGACGATACGTCGCCGCCGCGGCGGCGAGCGTCTGGTTCGCCGCGCTCACGCGGCCCTCGAGCTCGTTCAACGTCGGGTCGCTGAACGTCTCCCACCAGGCGGCGCGCAGCGTGACGTCGCCTGGCTCGGCGACCTTCCAGCCGTCGAGCTCCTTGTAGGCCTCCGGCGCGACCACCGGCGGCCTCACGTACTTGGGACCGACCGCGCAGCCGCCGAGCGCGACGATGACGACCATCACGAGCGCCCGGCGCGCGAACCGCTCATGCGGGCTCATCCGTGCAGGCTCCCGGACGCCGTCGCCTCGCGCTGCATTGGCCTGGCGTGCGCGCGAACGCTCTGCAGCCCGCGCTGCCACCGATCGAGATAGAGGTAGACGACAGGCGTCGTGTAGAGCGTCAGGAGCTGACTGACGGCGAGACCGCCGACGATCGCGATGCCGAG
>Ga0114129_10014975_pt1 | contig 11048 bp, 10 predicted proteins | sample RhiMetdeltSRZDD1_FD_80071 | JGI IMG/M metagenome (GOLD analysis project Ga0114129, IMG submission 80071) | Populus rhizosphere microbial communities from Tennessee, USA - Rhizosphere MetaG P. deltoides SRZDD1 (version 2) (version 2) | ecosystem: Host-associated > Plants > Roots > Rhizosphere >... | reverse complement strand
TTCATCCACCTGAACAACACCAATCCGCTGCTGCGCGACGACTCCCCGGAGCGCGCGCGCGTGGAGGCGGCGGGCTGGGAAGTGGCCCGTGACGGCATGGAGGTGCAGATATGACCGCAGAAGGCGCGCGACCCCCGCTCAGCCGCGATGAGTTCATCGAGTGGGTCCGGCGCGAGGGCGAGCACCGGTACCACGACCATCACCGCTACCACGTCCTGATGCACGACGGGAAGCTCACCCAGCTCCAGCTCCAGCGATGGGTGCTGAACCGGTACTACTATCAGACGCGCGTGCCCATCAAGGACGCCATCATCCTCTCCAAGTCCGAGGATCCCGCGTTCCGGCGGATGTGGATCCGCCGCATCCGCGATCACGACGGCGACGCGCCGGGGGAGGGCGGGCTCGAGCTGTGGCTGCGCCTCGCGGACGGCGTGGGGCTCGACCGCGAGGAGGTGGCGAGCTGCCGCTCCGTCCTGCCCGGCGTCCGGTTCGCGTGCGACGGCTACGTGGAGCTGGTGCGGGAGCGGACCCTGCTCGAGGCGGTCGCGTCCTCGCTCACCGAGTTCTTCTCGCCCGACCTGATGACCCGGCGCGTGCTGGCCTGGGAGCGCCACTACCCGTGGATCAGCCGCGACACCCTCGACTACTTCCGCACGCGGCCGCCGCGCGCCCGGCAGGACTCGCTGGAGGCGATCGACTTCGTGGTCCGCCACGCCGACACCTACGAGTGGCAGGCGCGCTGCGTGGCCGCGCTCATCCGGAAGACCGAGATCCTCTGGCACCTGCTCGATAGCCTGTACACCGCCTACGTCGAGCCGGGCTGGGGGCCGGGCGGCGCCCGTGCCTGAGACCGGCTCCCGGCTCGCCGCCGGCGCGCGGCCGCGCCTCGCGCCCAAGGTGCGGCTGCGGTGGGACCGCAAGGACGAGCGCTACATGCTCCTCTACCCGGAGCGCGGCCTCGTCCTGAACGCGACCGCCGCCGACGTGGTGAAGCTGTGCACCGGTGAGCACACGGTGGCCGCGATCGTCGAACGCCTGGCCGAGAAGTACGCGCCCCAGCCCGCGGACGCGATCGAGCGCGAGGTGCTGACGTTCCTCCACGCGATGGTCGACCGCGGGTTGATCCGGAGCGACGGGTGACCGACGACGCCCCCCGGCCGTACACGCTCGTGGCCGAGCTGACCTATCGCTGTCCGCTCCGCTGCGTGTACTGCTCGAACCCGCTCGACTACGCGAGCCACCGCGACGCGCTCTCCACCGCGGACTGGCTTCGCGTCTTCCGGGAATCGGAGGCGCTCGGCGTCATGCAGCTCAACCTCACCGGCGGCGAGCCGCTGGTCCGCGACGATCTCGAGACGCTGGTGGAAGGGGCCCGGGCGCTCGACCTCTACACCAACCTGATCACCAGCGGGATCCCGTGCACGCGCGAGCGACTGGCTCGGCTTCAGGCCTGCGGGCTCGACAACGTGCAGGTGTCGGTGCAGGACGTGCGCGCCCCCGAATCGGACCGCATCGCCGGCCTCCGTTCGTTCGAGCGCAAGCTGGAGGTGGCGCGCCTGGTCAAGGAGCTGGGATTGCCGCTCACCATCAACGTGGTGCTCCACCGGGAGAACCTCGATCGGGTGTCCGAGATCATCGCGCTCGCCGAGTCGCTCCACGCGGATCGGCTCGAGCTGGCCAACACGCAATACCTGGGCTGGGCGCTGGTCAACCGGCGCGCCCTCCTGCCGACCCGCGAGCAGCTCGACCGGGCGCGCAACCTCGCGCGCGCTGCGCGCCAGCGGTTGCTCGGACGCATGGAAGTGCTGTTCGTGATCCCGGACTACTACGCCGAGTTCCCGAAATCGTGCATGGATGGCTGGGGGCGGCGCTTCATCGTGATCAGCCCGGATGGCCTGGCGCTGCCCTGCCACGCGGCGCACACGCTGCCCGGGCTGTCCTTCGACCGCGTGCAGGACCGGCCGCTCGACGAGATCTGGCACCACTCGGACGCCTTCAACGCATACCGCGGTGAGGCGTGGATGCCGGAGCCGTGCCGGAGCTGCGACAAGCGGACCGCCGACTTCGGGGGCTGCCGTTGCCAGGCGTTCCACTTGACCGGCAGCGCGGTCGCGACGGATCCCGTTTGCTCGCTCGCGCCCGATCACGCCCTGATCGAGACGGCGCGTGCCGAGGCGCTGGGGCCGGCCGGGGCCGAGCTCGAGTACCGGAGCGCGCGATCGTCCGCGCCGGCGTAACGCGACGGGTGGACGCCAGCACCTGGATCCTCCTCGGGCTCGTCGTCGCCGCGGTGGCGGTGGCGCTCGCGCGCGACGCGAGCCTGCCTCTCCGCGCCGTCGCCGCCAGCAGTCGTCTCCTCCGCGGCGTCTGGTTCGATCTGGCGCTCGGGTTCCTCCTCGCCGGTCTCGTCGAGGTGTTGATCCCCCCCCAGGTGCTAACCCGGTGGCTCGGTGGGGAACGCATGGGCCAGGGCATCCTGATCGGGTGGGCGGCGGGACTCGCCCTTCCCGGTGGCCCGTACTTCTTCTTTCCCGTCGCCGCCAACCTCCTGAAGCAGGGAGCGGCGGCGGGCCCACTCATCACCCTCATCACCGCCAAGACGCTCGTGAGCCCGATCCGCATGCTCACCTACGAAGCGCCGCTGCTCGGCTGGCCCCTCACCCTGGCACGCTGCATCCCGGGGCTCCTACTGCCGCCCCTCCTCGGTCTCCTGGGGCAGTGGCTATTCAACCTGTTCAAGCGCTGAGGGCCGATGCCGGCCCGAGCCGGCTTGCCCGGACCGGGGCCGATCACGTACACTGCCCGGGCAATGTCGGCCCCTGAAGCCTGGCTCGCACTGCTGCGCGTCGTCGTCGGGGCATGGTTCCTCAAGGCGGTGTGGACCAAGCTCGCCCTGGGGCTCGCCTGGGGTGTGCTGCCCTATCCGACCGTCTCCGCGCGCTTCATCGCCTTCCACCCGAAGCGGGTGGCGGAGTTCGCGGCCGGCAACCCGATCGGCTGGTACAGGGATTTCCTCGAGCAGACCGTGCTGCAGAACGCGGCGCTGTTCGCCACGCTTCAGGTCTGGGGCGAGGTCGCGGTAGGGATCGGTCTCGTGCTCGGCCTGGCGACCCGGCTCACCGCGCTCGTCGGGCTCTATCTCGCGGTGACCTTCGGGCTGGCGAGCCAGTGGATGAGCTTTGGCCAGCAAGGGTTCCACCTGCTCCTCGTGACGTCGATGGTGATCTTCCTCGGCGCGGGCGCGGGCCGCGCGTGGGGCCTCGACGCGCTGCTGCTGAGGCGGGGCGGCCTGGGCGTCACGCGACGGCTCCGGGTCCTCGGGTGACCGGACACCGGGTCGGCCGCCGCGCGTTTCTCGGCTCCCTTGCCGCGGTGGGGTGGACGGCACTGACCCTGCGCGCCGCGCGTGCCGAGGACGTCTTCACGGTGGGGGTGGTGCTTCCGGCCGATGCCGGGAAGGCCACCGAGCTGAGCCGCGGCGCCGCTCTCGGGCTGGACGACGCCAATGCGCTGGCCACGCTCTTCGGCAAGCGCCTGCGTCTCGAGACCGAGGCCGCCGGCGCCGGGGGACAACCCGGCCGTGCGCTTGCGCGCGCCGGCGCGTTGGCCGTCGTGGGCGGCGTCGGGCCGGGCGGCAGCGAGGCCTTGCTCCAGGTGGCGGCCGACGGCACTCCGGTCTTCAATGTCGGCGCGTCCGACGATCGGCTGCGCAACGAGGGCTGCGAGCGGCGGGCGTTCCACGTGATGCCGACCGTGTCGATGTACGTCGATGCCCTCGCCCAGCTCCTGATCGAGCAGCGCAAGCTCTCGAGCTGGAGCGTGGCGGGCGACGGATCGCCGCGGGGCGCCGAGATCGAGGCGGCGGTCCGTCGGAGCGTGGCGCGCCGGGGCGGCACCGTGACCGCCGACGCGGCCGCCTCCGACGTCGTGCTCCTGGCGGTCGACGATCGCGGGGTGGACGCCACGGTGGGGCGGGCGATCGCCGAGGGGCGGCGGCCGGACCGGATCGCCGGGGTCGGCGAAGCCGGGCTCCGTCTCCCCGCCGAGCGCGCGGCCGGACTCTGGGCGCTCGGCTGGCACCACGAGCTGGAGCGCTTCAGCGCCCGTGAGCTGAACGGGCGCTTCCGGCGTCGCTTCAACGCTCCGATGACCGAGGTCTCGTGGGGGGCGTGGGCCGCGCTCAAGCTCGTCGGGGAGGCGGTGGTCCGGGCCGGCGCAGGCGACGGAGCCGCGCTCGTCGCGTTCATGGAGTCGGCGCCGCCGTTCGACGGCCACAAGGGTGAGGCCCTCACGTTTCGCCGGTGGGATCACCAGCTCCGGCAGCCGCTCTACGTGGTCGGGCCGCGGAAGCGGGAGGACGTCGTCGGGCCGCTCGGGCCGTTCGCAGTGCTCGCGGACGTGGGCGGGAAAAACCTCGACGCGCTCGGCACCGCGATGGCAGAGAGCCGGTGTCGGTTCGCGCCGTGAGGGAGGCCTTGCCATGACGCTCTGTCGAGTAGGGGGGGCGCTGCTCTCGTTGGCCGCGCTCGGCGCGGCGGCGACTGCGGGCGCCGAGCCGCTGGTGTACGTCTCCAACGAGCGCTCGAACAACGTGACGGTCATCGACGCCGCGTCCGACAAGGTCGTAGCGACCATTCCCGTCGGCAATCGGCCGCGCGGCATCGGGGTGAGCCCCGACGGGCGGACGATCTACGTGGCCCTCGGCCACGACAACACGATCGCGGTGGTGGACGCCGCCTCGCGAGCCGTGAAGGCCCGCTTCGCGGCGGGCACGGATCCCGAAGCGTTCGCGGTGAGCCCGGACGGCGCGCGACTGTACGTCTCCAACGAGGATGCCAACACCGCCTCCGTCATCGACACGAAGACGGGGAAGGTGCTGGCCACCATCCCCGTCGGCACGGAGCCCGAAGGGGTGGCGGTCAGCCCCGATGGCCGGCTCGTCTACGTGACGGCGGAGACCACGCACACGATCTCGGTGATCGACACGTCCGCTCTCAAGACGGTCGCCACGATCCTTGTCGGCAGCCGCCCGCGGGAGTCGACCTTCACGCCGGACGGTCAGAGGGCGTTCGTCACCGCCGAGATCGCGGGCTCCGTCTCGGTGATCGACGTCGCGAAGAACACCGTCGTCGCCACCCTCAAGCTGGACCGCCCGGCCCCCAAGCCCAAGGGGGTCGTCGTCCACCCGAGCGGCCAGTGGGCCTACGTCGCCAACGGCGGATCGAACGACGTGGCGGTCATCGACGTCCAGGCGTTGAAGGTCGCCGCCTTCATCCCGGTGGGCACCCGCCCGTGGGGTCTCGGCATCACCCGCGACGGCAAGAAACTCTACGTGGCCAATGGCGTCTCGGAGAGCGTCTCGGTGATCGACACGGCGAGCCAGAAGGTGGTGGCCACGATTCCCGTCGGGAAGGCGCCCTGGGGCGTCGCGGTGGGGCGGTAGGACATTCCGGGCGGGTAGCGTGAGCCTGATCCCGACCGCTCTCCACGAGCACATCAACACGGCCTTTCCCGCCAACGTCTGTCTGGTGGCCACCGTCCTGCCGGACGGATTCGCCCAGGTGAGTCCGCGCGGCAGCACCATGGTCTTCGACGACGAGCACCTCGGGATCTGGGAGCGCGGCCAGGGCTCGACGAGCGCCGGCCTCGCCAACGGGACCAAGATCACGGTGTTCTTCCGAAAGCCTCAGCTCCGGGAATCCGGCCTGCTCCCAAAGGGCGGGATCGCGCGCTTCTACGGTACCGCCGAGATTCACCGATCCGGGCCGGTGTACGAGGAGATCTGGAGGCGCCTCGTACAGCCGGAGAAGGACCGCGATCCGGACAAGAAGGGATTCGCGGTTCTGATCAAGATCCAGAGAGCCGAAGACCTGGGAGGGAAGCCGCTCGATCTCGCCTGACCGGCGATTCATACCAAAATCGCTGGCGTCCGAGATCGGGAGGCTTACATCACGGTGACAGGGGCGACCCGCCGCGGGAGGGCGTTCACGTCGACGATCCTTCTGTCGATCCCGCTGTTCCTGCTCGCGCTCTCGCCCGCGGCGGCGCAGGCGCCGTCAACCGAGCCCGAGCAGTCGGGGACGAGCTCGCCGGTGGTGGTGCTGCCCGGGGTCACCGTGTTCGGCGCCACGCCGCTCCCGGCCCTCGGGATTCCCGTCGAGAAGTACGCGGGCAACGTGCAGTCCCTCACGGCCGAGGACATCGCCCGCCGGAATGCGCTCGATCTCTCGGACGCGCTGTTCCGTCGTCTCGGCTCCGTCAACGTCAACAGCCAGAGCAGCCCCTGGCAGAACGACGTCACCTACCGTGGATTCCTGGCCTCGCCCCTGACCGGGAGCGCCATCGGCCTGTCGGTCTACCTCGACGGCATGCGCTTCAACGACGGGTTCGGCGACACGGTGAGCTGGGACCTCATCCCCAAGCTGGCCATCTCCGGGATCGACGTCATCCCGGGCTCCAATCCGATCTTCGGGCTCAACACGCTGGGCGGCGCGCTCGCCGTGCGCACCAAGACCGGCCGCGACTTCCCGGGCACGACGCTCGGCGTGTCCGGAGGGTCCTTCGGGCGCTGGATCGTCGAGGCGGAGCACGGCGGCTCGCGCGGCCCCTTCGACTGGTACGTCGCCTTCAACGCGCTGGACGAAGACGGGTGGCGCGACCGGTCGCCGAGCAACCTGCGGCAACTGTTTGCCAAGGGCGGATGGGAGGCGGCCGGCACCGCCCTCGGCCTGACCTACGTCTACGTGAACAACGATCTCGTCGGCAACGGCCTGGTGCCGGAGAGCACCCTGGCCCGAGACCGCAGCGCGGTGCACACCTTCCCTGATCAGACCCGGAACGAGATGCGTCTCGGCAGCGTGCACGGCAGCCACCAGCTGACCGAGGACCTGCTGCTCTCCGCCAACGCGTTCTATCGTGACTACCGGCGCCGCACCTTCAACGGCGACGCCGAGGTCAGCTGCGTCGACGATGCGACCGGCGAGGAGGTGTTCGACGCCAGCGGCCGGCTCTTGCACCTGGGGCGTTGCGGGGGTTCGTCCGCCGGCTTCTTCGACAGCGCCGGCAATCCGCTCGCGGGCACCTTGCAGCGTGAAGCCCAGGGCGAGGACCGCACGACGAGCACCCGCTCGCAGGACTGGGGCGCCACCCTGCAGCTGTCCCACAAGGGGAAGGTCTTCGGCCACGGCAACCGGGTGACGGCCGGGGTGGCCTACGACGGCCACCAGTCGCGCTTCAACCAGCGCGAGGCCGAGGCGGACCTGGTGCCGAAGGGCGCGAGCGTTGGCACCTTGCGCACCGGCGGGTTCGAGACGGCGGTCGACGTCCGCGCCCGACAGGAGAACATCGGCGTCTACGTCACCGACACGTTCGACATCACCGAGCGCCTGGCCCTCACGCTGGCCGGGCGCTACCAGCACGTCCGCATCGCGATTCGAGACCGCAGCGGCGAGAATCCGGCCCTCGACGGCGACCATCGCTTCAGCCGCTTCAGTCCCGCCGCCGGATTGACATTCCAGGTGGCCAAGGATTTCACGCTGTTTACCTCGTACAGCGAGGGCTTTCGCGCCCCCACCCCGGCGGAGCTCACGTGCGCCGATCCCAACGCGCCCTGCAACTTGCCCAACGCGTTCGTCGCCGATCCGCCCCTCCGCCCGGTCGTGGCCCGCACCTACGAGGTAGGCGCGCGCGGCAAGCTACCCCTATTCGACAAACCGTCCGCTCTCGAGTGGAGCGTCGGTCTCTTTCGCACCGATCTCGAGGACGACATCCTGTTCATCATCACCCGGACCGGCGGGGGCGGGTTCTTCCGGAACGTGGGCGGAACGCGTCGCCAGGGTGTCGAGGCCGGCCTGGGGGGCGCGTGGAAGCGGCTGCGCTACTTCCTGAGCTACGCCTACGTCGACGCCACGTACCAGAGCGACGAGACATTGGCCAGCGTGATCGAGGCCGACGGCGTGAGGATCCGAGCCGGCGACCGGATTCCCGGCATCCCCCGGCACAATCTCAAGCTCGGTGTGGAGGTCGAGATCCTGAAGGATCTCTGGTTCGGCGCCGACGTGATCGCCACGTCCGGTAGCTTCTTGCGGGGGGATGACGGAAACCGGCGCGGCAAGGTGGACGGGTACGGGATCCTGAACCTCCACGCCCGCTACCAGCTGTTCCAGCACGTCGAGCTGTGGGCCCGCGTCGACAATGCCACCGATGCCCACTACGCGACCGGAGGCGCGCTCAACTTCAATGCTTTCGGCAACCCCATCGCGGTCGAACGGTTTGTCGCCCCTGGCGCACCCATCGGGGGCTGGGGCGGCGTGAGGGTGACCTTCTGATCCTGGCCCTCGTGCCGGAGGTTACTCAACGGCCCACTGGTCCAGGCGTCTGTTCGAATCCGAGCGCGCGAAGTAAGGTGTCGTCTGGCGAAATCTTGCCCGATTCCTTGCTCACCACCGCAAAGTCGCCGGAATAGTCCCACAACGTCCAGCCGATCTTGTGCAGCTCCAACGTCCGCCGGACATCCTGAATCCACGCCGCGCGGGCTCCGGGGTCCACTACCTTCTTGTGCACGCCGAACTCGTTGCAAGTCACTGGTATGCCGTGCTTCCTCGCCCATTTGGCGATCTCGGCGATCTCCGCCTCGATCCGCGCCAGATTCCACCGCTCTTGCCCGTAACGGACAACATGGAGACGCTGGAGGTCCTGCGGAACGGTAGCCAAGAGCTTTTCAATGTTTTCCGGTGCCGAGGGGTAGGGCACGTCCTTGAGGTAGTGCCAAAAGTTGACGCCCCAGGTCGCCCCCTGGTGCGTAAAGAGTCCCGGACTATAAAAGTGGAAATTGTAGATGAGGTTGCGGTCTCGGAGCGGCTCCAGGACGAGCAATTCCTCCAACGAAGCCCACCGGTGTCCGCTGACGATGATCGTGTGGTCGGGAGCTCCCTGGCGGATCGCAGAAACTAGAAGCGTCTGCACACCGCTCCAGCGGTAGGGATCCTCGAACTCTGGCTCGTTGAGCACCTCGAGAAATACTCGCTCGGGATCCGTGGATGATAGATGAGCGGCCAAGGCACGCCAGAAGTCTGCAAACGCCTCGACGTGCTGGTTACTAGCTTGGAGACCCCGCTTGAATTCAGCGTCCGGGTGGATGTCGATTACAACCGCAAGCGCCTGGGACAGGATCATCTTGATGGCGTCGTCCAGATATTGAAGGTAATTGGCGGGGAGCCGGTCCGCCTGTCCGCGCACAAACATGGGCTCCGGCGCGGTGCTTAGCCGGACATGGTCAAAGCCGAGCGACTTGATCAGTTCTATATCCTTCGCGGTGATGTAGGTCTGGAAATGGTCCGCTACGTACCCCTTTCGATCCTTGACCTGGGCAAACCAATGACTAACGTTTACTCCGCGTCTGAGTGCTTCGACGCGTCGAGCAGACTTGTCTGGCGCGACTTCATCGCTAGCCGCCGCAAACGATACGGATGGCGCGAAGCACAACAGAATCAGGCTGACGCCGAAAACCGTGGCCCCCAAACGTGCAAGTTCTCCCTGTGCTTTGATGCGCATTGTTCGGCCTCCGAAATGTTCTTTCTGTCGGTCGAAGCGATTCTGTAGGTCGCTGTGACCTCAGGCCTCGGGCTGAAGAATGATCACCGGCGTTGCCAAACGAAGTCGTCGACCCCCTAGGAATGCGTCCGTGACCGCTCTTAGCCTATCCCAAAATGCCCGCGGTCACTGGAGCCGATCGGCGTCAGGTGCCCTGGCGGCGGCGGCGCTGGCGTCTGAGCATTACTGGTCCTGCGCTTTGGTGCCCGCCGCAACCGACCGCCCCGATCACCCGGCCGAGCGCGCGGCGGAGCCGACGGGCACCCGGTGAGCGCATCCTCCCGCTTGACTCGCCGGCCGGAGACACCTAGGCTCCGTTCGTTGAGCAGGACGGCTCCTCCCGAGGAGGCATGGCCATGACAGGTGATATCTGGGGCCCGTTGGCGGATCGGTATGGCGTCTCTGGGCCACGGCGCCTGCTGGCGCTGGACGGCGGCGGCATCCGCGGCGTGCTCACGCTGGCGATCCTCGCCGAGGTCGAGAAGCAGCTCGCGACCGCCACCGGGGGCGGTGCGAACTTCCGCTTGTGTCAGTTCTTCGACTACGTGGCGGGGACGAGCACCGGGGCGATCATCGCGGCCGGCGTGGCGCGCGGGATGTCGGCCCAGGAACTCATCACGTTCTACACGAGCCTCGCGCCCCAGATCTTCAAGAAGGAGTTCGTCCTCCAGCGGCTCAAGCACCTGTACAAGTCCGACCCGCTCGCCGCGCAGCTCAAGACGACCTTCGGCGAGAAGACCACGCTGGCGCCCGAGGACCTCCGGTGCCTGCTCCTCGTCGTCACCCGCAACCTCACCACCGACTCGCCCTGGCCCATCAGCAGCGTGCCGGTGGCCAAGTACAACGCGCGCACTCGCCCGGATTGCAACCTGCAGATCCCGCTCTGGCAGCTCGTGCGCGCCAGCACCGCGGCGCCGATCTACTTCCCGCCCGAGATCCTGCAGTGGGACGCGAAGAACCCGGACAAGACGTTCGTCTTCGTCGATGGCGGGATGACCCCCTACAACAATCCCTCGTTTCTCCTGTACCGGATGGCGACCGCTCCCGCGTACCAGCTCGGTTGGGCCACCGGCGAGCGGAAACTCATGCTGGTCTCGATCGGCACCGGCGCGGCGGCGACCCTGGGCCCCGAGGCGGAGGCCCCGGAGTCGAACATCGCGTCGACCCTGGTGGGGTTACCGGGAGCTCTGATGTACGGGGCGTCGGTCGATCAGGACATCAACTGCCGCGTCGTAGGTCGCTGCGTGCACGGCTCGCCGCTCGACCGGGAGCTCGGCGACATGGTTCCGCGCGATGACCAGGGTCGCGAGGTTCCGCTGGCTCGGGACCTCGGCCGCCACTTCCTCTATGCGCGGTACAACGCCGACCTCAGCAAAGCCGGGCTCGACCAGCTCGGAGTGTCCGACGTCGATGACGAGGCCGTGCGCAAGCTAGACGCGGTCGACCAGGTCGACAAC
>Ga0114129_10014973_pt1 | contig 11049 bp, 8 predicted proteins | sample RhiMetdeltSRZDD1_FD_80071 | JGI IMG/M metagenome (GOLD analysis project Ga0114129, IMG submission 80071) | Populus rhizosphere microbial communities from Tennessee, USA - Rhizosphere MetaG P. deltoides SRZDD1 (version 2) (version 2) | ecosystem: Host-associated > Plants > Roots > Rhizosphere >... | reverse complement strand
GACGCAGCCGGCGAAGAACGAGCCGATGGCGGCGATCGACAAGGCCGGGCCGGCGCGCCCCTGGCGCGCCATCTGGTGGCCGTCGAGACACGTGATCACCGACGTGGCCTCGCCCGGGATGTTGACCAGGATCGACGTGGTGGAGCCGCCGTACTGCGCGCCGTAATAGATGCCGGCGAGCATGATCAGCGCGCCCACCGGCGGCAGACCGAAGGTGATCGGCAGCAGCATCGCGATGGTCGCGACCGTGCCGATGCCAGGCAGCACGCCCACGAGCGTGCCGACCAGTGCGCCGAGCAGACAGAACAGGATGTTGTAGGGCTGGGCCGCGACCCCGAAGCCCAACGCCAGGTTGGCGAGAAGGTCAGACATGATTTACCTCCCGCGTCAGAATCGCGGCCAGAGTTGGAAGGGCAGATTGAGCAGGTAGGTAAACAACAAGACGCAGAAGACAGTCATGACGGCTGCCGCGATGAGACTCTCCAGCACCCGCATCTCCTTGGACCCCAGGATCGCGACTATGAACGTCACGTAGCTCGCGATCACCATGCCAACGGGCCGGATCATCGCCGCGAAGCCGAGGATCGATGCGATGACCAGAACCGGCCCGCGCACTTTGTATTTCTCGATGCGGGGACCGTCGGTAACGAGACCGACCAGCGCCACGAGAGCGCCAAGTATCACCAGAAGTCCGGCAAAAAGCCGTGGTGCCGTGCCTGGACCGAATGCGAATCCGCGCTGACCCGGAAGGTCCCGCGAGGCCCAGATCGCGAGGATCGCCACCGCGATCAGAACCAAACCACCCCAGAAATCACGTGGACTGCGGATTGAAAAAATAAAGCCCCGTCCCTTTGGGGACGGACTGACACCTTCTGACATGCTCCCTCCGTCGGCCCCGCACTGTCGCGCGGAACCTCCCATCCCGCGCTAACGCAATTCGTAGCACATTCCTGGGGCGGACGGGAAGCAACTGCGCCCAATTTAAGTTCACAGCAGCCCGCCGAGTCCGAGCAGCGCCGCGGCGGCGAAGATCCACAACGGATTCAACCGCGTCGTGTAGGTCACCACGGCCGTCGCCAAACTCGTAGCCACTGCCACAAAATTGTGCGCCGTCGCCGAGGCCACGACGACGGCGCTCGCTGCAATCAGCCCGATCGAAATCGGGAGCAACCCGGCTTGGATGGCGCCGCGCCACGGCGCGTCCTTGAAGCGCTCCCAGATGCGGCCGACATAAAAGGCGAATAAAGACGTAGGCCCGCACATCGCCAAGGTTGCGACCAACGCGCCGACGAGCCCGGCCACATGGTAGCCGATGAGGGTGACGATGATGACGTTCGGCCCCGGTGTCACCTGGGCGATGGCGAATATGTCGCTGAACTGCCGAGCGGTCATCCAACCCTCGACCTCGACCGCCACCCGCTGCATTTCCGGCACCGCGGAATTGGCCCCGCCGATCGCGAACAGCGACATCACCGCGAAATAGCCGGCCAGCGTCAGCAGTGTGCCGCCGTCGTCCTTCATCGCCGCACCCAGGCGATCGCGATGCTCAGCGGAATGAGCCCGCCCAGCGCCCAGTACAGCGGCCAGCGCAGGACGCCAACCGAGACCAGGGTCGCGAGCGCCAGTAGCGGCGCGAGCGCGAGCGGATCCTTGAACAGCGGCAGCGCCATTTTCGCGCAGGTTCCCAGCACCAATCCGACCGCCGCCGCCGCCACGCCCGTGAGCATGCGCTGCAACGCAGCGATCTCGCCGAACTGCGCATAGATCAGGCCGATCAAGGTCACGATGACGAAGGGCGGCGTCATCAGCCCCAGCAGCGCGACCGCCGATCCGAGCGCTCCTCGAATCCGCCGGCCGAAGACGACCGAGAGGTTGACGACATTGGGGCCGGGCAGGAACTGGCATAGGGCATAGGCGTCGTTGAACTCCTCTGGGGTCATCCAGCGGCGCTCTTCCACCAGCATGCGCCGCGACCAGGCCAGAACGCCGCCGAAGCCGCACAGCGCGATCACGGCGAAGGCGACACCAAGTTCGAGCAGCGTGGGTGCGGGCGGGGATGGGAGGGATGGAGGTGAAGGCGAAGGCGTGGAAACCGTCTCGGGCATGGCAAAGTCTTAAGCCGCCCCCACAGCCGGAACCAAATGATATTCCGGCATGGTGGCCATTGCCTCGGGTTGCCCTCGCCCGCCATGGCGCTGCCTGCGCACACGCATCGCGCCCATAGGGCGACCTGTTGCCCTTTAGCTGCGCCGATCACCGCGAAGGCCTTCGCGGTCTCGGCCGCGGCGTGCGCAGCCCGCCTCTCACCAAGCCTCTTTTTTCCGCAGGCCTCCACGCTTATATTCATTGCGCCGGCGCAAGCCGGATATGGCGATAAATGGCCGTCGTAATAAACCTATCGGACCCGGGGGCAGTACCCGGCGCCTCCACCATCCGGGGCTCAGTGGTCAGAAGCCAGCGATCGAACGCGGTGCTTCAGGTGGCTAGCCGCTGATCACTGATCCCAGATACGGGGGCGAAATAGGATCGACGAGGGCGTAAAGGGCGTGCTTTTGCTCGGCATGGTTCCACCGTTATCGGGCCTATTCATAGTTGCAAACGACAACTATGCTCCGGTTGCCCAGGCCGCGTAACGCGGTTTGGAATACCGATCTTAAAGTCCTGACGGGTTAAGCTCCGGCAGGCGGGGTTCGGAGGCACCTGGCAACAGAAGCCTCCACTTCCATATTAAGGTGAAGGTGTAGGAGGCGTACTAGCGGGCGTAGGGTTGCGCGCGCTAACATTCGCCCGGTGAGTCCAAGCGCGGTTTCCGGCATGGATTCTGATAGACCCACCCGGAAGCTGCGCCCTGCAAGGCAACGGATCACCCCATGGCCGTCGATCACATCCGCTACGATATCCTCGCCCAGGAAGCCCTGCGGGGGGTCGTGCACCGTGTGCTCGTCGATGCCGCCAAGAACGGCCTGCCCGGGGAGCATCATTTTTATATTTCGTTCGACACCCGCGCCGAGGGCGTGCGCCTGTCGCCGCGCATGCTGGCGCAGTATCCTGAGGAAATGACCGTCGTCCTGCAGCATCAGTTCTGGGATCTGGTGGTGACCGACGAGGGTTTCGAAGTCGGCGTCTCCTTCGGCGGCATTCCGGAACGTCTGGCCGTGCCTTTTGCCGCGGTGAAAGGCTTTTTCGATCCATCGGTGCAGTTCGGCCTGCAGTTCGAGGAGATCGGAGACGCCGCCGCGGACAGCGCAGACGGCGAGGCGTCGGCGCGCAAGGACCCCGCTGCGGCGCGTCCACCGGCGGAGCACAAAGGCGTCGCTCCGAGCGTGGCAGCGGTTCCCGTGCCTGCCAATCCCGATCCGGCCGAGACCGAGGATCCCGACAAGCCCTCGGGCGGTGGTGAGGTCGTGCGGCTCGATCGTTTCCGCAAGAAATAAAGGACGCGCGACGCGGACAAAACGCAGCGCTTGGCGCCTTTGCCGGCCGCGGTGCGTCGCCCCTCGTCCGAGTAGCCATGAGTAAGCGCAAGCCGTTCGCCCAGACGCCGACCAGGACCCGCGTGGAGCGCGACACGTTCGGACCGATCGAGGTGCCGGCCGATCGCTATTGGGGCGCGCAGACCGAGCGTTCGCGGCGCAATTTCCGCATCGGCGACGAGCGCATGCCGCGGCCGGTCATCCGCGCGCTCGGGACCATCAAGCGCGCCGCGGCCGAGGTGAACCAGCGGCTCGGCTCGCTCGATGCGCGCCGCGCCAAGGCGATCGCGCGCGCCGCGCAGGAGGTGATCGATGGAGAGCTCGACGATCACTTTCCGCTGGTGGTGTGGCAGACCGGTTCCGGAACCCAGACCAATATGAATGTCAACGAGGTGATCGCGGCGCGCGCCAACCACATGCTCGGCGCCAAGCCCGGCGCGAAGTCGCCGCTGCATCCCAACGATCACGTCAACATGAGTCAGTCATCCAACGACAGCTTTCCCACCGCGATGCATGTCGCGGCGGCCGAAGAGATTACCCACCGTTTGCTGCCGGCGCTGGCGCATCTGCAGTCGGCGCTGGAGCAAAAGGCCAAGGAGTTCGCGCGCATCGTCAAGATCGGACGCACCCACACCCAGGACGCCACGCCGCTGACGCTCGGGCAGGAATTCTCCGGCTATGCCGCGCAGGTGAAACTGGGCCGGGCCAGACTCAAGACGGCGCTCAAGGAGCTTTATCCGCTGGCGCAGGGCGGCACCGCGGTTGGTACCGGCCTCAACGCCAAGCCGCAATTCGCCAAGCTCGTGGCCGCGAGGATTGCCGCGCTCACCGGTCTGCCGTTCGTCACCGCCCCGAACAAGTTCGAGGCGCTCGCCGCCCACGATGCCATCGTATTCGTGCACGGCGCCTTGACCGCGATCGCCACCGGCCTGTTCAAGATCGCAAACGACATCCGGCTGCTCGGTTCGGGTCCGCGTTCCGGTCTGGGCGAGTTGATCCTGCCGGAAAACGAGCCCGGCTCCTCGATCATGCCGGGCAAGGTGAACCCGACCCAGTCCGAGGCGCTGACGATGGTGTGTTGCCAGGTCTTCGGCAATGAAACCACGATCGCCGTCGCGGCGAGCCAGGGCCATTTCGAGCTCAACGTCTACAAGCCGGTGATCGCGCATGCCATGTTGCAATCGATCCGTCTTCTCGGCGACGCGGCGATTTCGTTTACCGACAACTGCGTCATCGGCATTCGTGCCAACGAGGCGCGCATCCACGAGCTGTTGAACAACTCGCTGATGCTGGTCACCGCGCTCGCGCCCCGGATCGGCTACGATCGCGCGGCGGCGATCGCCAAAGCCGCCCATGCCAACGGCACGACGCTGCGCGAGGAGGCGCTGCGACTCGGTTACGTCTCGGCGCAGGAATTCGATCGCCTGGTACGCCCGGAAAAGATGACCCGGCCGGGCTGAACGTCGCGCGCCGGCGGTAAAACTTTTGTGAACCCCCGGTTGTAGAACGAGGCCCCGCGGAGGCCCCAGGCGAACGCCGCGCGCCGCAGCAGGCCCGGACAAGTCTTCAGAATTCAACGGGTTGGACGTCTGCTTTTGCGCATAAATCACAGAAAAGATATGTTATTATGCACGTGAGCCCAGCGCAGTGGGCACGCCGGCAAAGGCCGGCCCCCTGGCGCGAGGGCGGGCTTCGCCGGCCCCACCTCGCTGCCACGCTGCGGGCGCATTTGCCATCGAAGCACGAGAAGGGACCTGCATCACCCCTAACCGCTTCGTCGAGTGCAGGAATGGGAGACATCATCAACCTTCGCAGGGCACGCAAGAAGGCGCAGCGGCAGCTCGCCGAACGCGACGCGTCCGCCCAGCGACTACTCTATGGGCGCAGTAAGGCCCAACGCGACCTGGACTCCAAACGCGACGCCAAAGCCAGCCGCGACCTCGAGCGCCACCGGATCGAAACGGGAGACGAGGGATGAAATCTCGGGTCGTCAAACGCTCCATCGTGATTGCTGGCCACAAGACCAGCGTCAGCCTGGAGGATGGATTTTGGAAGAGCCTCAAGGAGATTGCCGGCGAGCGTCACATGACCTTGTCGGAGCTCGTGGCCGCGATCGACACTGACCGGCAGCACGGCAATCTGTCGTCGGCCATTCGGCTATTCGTGCTCGACTTCTATCGCAGCCGGGTGACGGGCGATAGGGACGGCCGGGACGGAGCGCGCGACCCGGTGGCGGCGCGAGCCGCGCCGACGGCCTAGTGCGTGATCCCGAAAAGTGGGCACCGGTTTTCGGAAAAGATCACGCACAAACAAAAAGCTAGAGCGGGATGATGACTCGACGAAAAATCATCCCGCTCTAGGACCTTCGCCGCGCCGTTTGATACGGACCCCGGAATCAAATCCACCGCGCCACGGCGTTTTCCAGTTGCGCTGATTCAGCACCGCACGTTCACAGGCGTCACCCGTGGGCTTGACCCGCGGGTCCATCCATTCTTCGCAATAACCTTTGCGACCTTGCCACTATTGTTACCAAGGCGATGGATGCACGCGGGGTGTCAAGCGCGCGCATGACGACCTGATATGGGTCAGCACTGGTGGGAAAACGCGCTCGTCAGTTGCCGAACAATATTTCCGACAGCGAGCGCTGACGCGGGGGTGCCGGCGCAGGTGCTGGCGCGGGCGCCGGCTTTTGCGGCTGCGCTTGATGCGTTCCAGCCGCACGCGGCGCTGGCGGTGTCGGGGCCCGCCGGATGTCGATCGGCGGCGGGAGCGCTGGAGCAAGATCGGCCGTAGGCGCGGCGGGTTTTGGCCTCTGCGCGCTCGGTGTCGCCGGCGCGGGTCGCACCGCCGGACGGGACGCCGGTGCCGCCGGCTCGGTATGCACCGCTGCCGGCACGGCAGCATCGGCTGGCGGCGCGTTCTGCGCGGGCGTCGTTTTCGGATTGGCATTGGCCACAGGCGAATTGGCGTGGGACGCGGGCGCATAGAGCGGCGCGACAGGTGCACGACCTTCGAGCGCCTCGAGCTTCTTCGATTGCTGCTCCACGGCGCGCAACGCGAGCCAGCTCGCGAGCGCGGCAACGTCGATGCTGCGCTTGGGCGCATCGACCGGCCCTTTCAGCCCGATGGTGATTTCCGGCCGGGTATTGGCAGGAGCACTCGCTCCGCCCGTCCCGAACAAGGTCAGCCGCCCTTCGAGCGCGGCGTCCGCCAGGTTGACGCTCCCGCTCACGGCGAGATCGGCGCGCTGCGCGCGCACCGTCACATCGCTCAGCCTTGCCTGTCCGGCATTGATCGTGATCGCGCCTTCGGCGAGCGCGATGGGAAGCACGCCGCTCGCGAGCGCGGCATCCGTTCTATCCCGCACCCTGTTCACGTCGATCGGAAGGCCCTGATCCACCGCCCGCATCACCGCGTCGAAGGCGGCGGGATCGAGACGCACCACGCGGCCGTTTTCGAGCTTGAACGTGCCGCTTCCGGCAAGCGAGCCCATGAGCGCAACCGCGCTCATCCCCGCCCCTTCGGCTTCCAGGTCGAGCGTCAGCTTGCCGGTGACCACGCCGTCGCCGGGCAGCAATTCGGCGGCGTTGGCGCCGGCGACCTGCATATGCACGCGCGCGGTGAGCCCCTCCGCGCCGCGCAGAAGCGTCAGATCCGCGCCCAGGCGGCCACTGGCAATGCCGCCATCCACGGTCTGCCAGGCAAGCTCCGTTTCGCTGAAGCGCAGGACGCCTCGGACATCGCGGGCGGCGAGCTTGGGCGTGAGCTTGACGCGCGCCGCCTTGACGGCGACCTGCCCGCTCAAGCGCGGCAGCGCCTGTTCGAACGGCTCCGATGGCCAAGGTCCGAGCGCACCCCCTCCCCCAGCGGTCGCGCCGGTCCCGACGCTTGCGCCGGCGCTCGGCGACGGTATCCCGAGCGCGACGGCGATCGCGGCGGGAAGATCGACCGCGCCCACGTCGATGTCGCCGTCGATCGTGATCGGTTGCCGTTGCAGGCCGACGACGAGCCGCCCGCCCACCGTGGTCCCCGCCACCGTTCCGCTCAGGTTGGTCAGGCCGACGACGCCATCGTTCAGCGTGAGACGCGCGTTCACGGATGCCGGGAGGAGCTCCGCCGGACGCCCGGATGCCGCCGGACGCGGGGAGCGAAGGTTCGCATTCGCGACCTTGAAATTGAGCGCCGCACTTGGGCTTGTGGTTCCGGCAAGACGCACCGTGCCGTTGGCCGCAATGGCGAGCGCCCCGGACGCGAGCTGGCCATCGATCGCAAGGGCGTTGTCGAGCGGCCCCTTCGCCGTCAACGTCAGCCGTCCGGGTCCTTTGTCCGCGACGACGAAGCGATCGAGCCCGACGAGTTCGACCAGGGCAGCGCCGTCCTCGCCAGCCACGCGAGCGCTGACATTCACCTTCGTGGCCGCGAGCGCCGCGAGATTGTCGAACTTGAGGGCATCGCCGGCGGCGCCCGCATCGCCTTCCAGCGCGACGCGGAAGGCGCCGGCTCGGCCGACGATCTTGAACTTGCCGGTCGCGCTCGGATCGACCGCGAGCGAGGCCCGCAATACGAGCGGCGTGAGACGCCCGGCCGAGCGGCGGAGTTGCTCCGCTGCCTGCGGAGCGAATCTGTCCAAGGCCGCCGTCACCCCGTCGAGGCCGCGCGCATCGAGGTCGAGCGTCAATGCGCCGCGCGGCGGTTGCGTCTTGGTGTCGATGCGGCCCTTGAGCGCGAATGCCGCCCCGCCAAAGTCGGCGACGGCGAACTGGTCGATCTCGAGCCCGTTGGCGCCGAGCCGCAGGTTCACGTCGGTCTGTTTCGCCTCGACGCCGGCGATCAGCGCGCGGCCGATCTTGAGCGAGAGCGCGCCCCGCCGTGGCCAGTCGAAGGCCACGCCTCCGAGCACTGCATTGGCGACCAGGTTGATGCGGTCGAGATCGATGTCGGGGGCGGTGAGAGCGGCATCGAGCCGTGCGGGATGATCCTCGTCCGCCCAGGCATAGGCGAAACGCCCGGCCACGGTCATGCGATCGAGTTCGAGCTTCAGCCGCTCGATCGCGATCGCATCGCTGCCGAGGGTGATGTCGCCGCTGAAGCGCCACGACCCCGCGGGAGCGGTCTGCTCCTCCCTGCTGGCGGTCAGCCAGGCAACCAGCGGGCGCGGATCGTTGCCCTCGACCTGCGTCGATCCTTGGAACCGCATTCCGCCTGCTGTCGTGCCGACCCGCCCGCTGAGCCGAAGCTGGGTCGCACCCGGCGCGCGCAGATCCAGCGCTTTGATCTCCAGCCCATCGGCGTCGGACTTCACCTCGACGTTCACGCGCGCGAGCATCGTGCCGGCGAGCGTCACGCTCTCGACCGCCATGCTCAAGGTCGCGGGGATGGGCAGCCGCGACATTGGCGCCAGGGTTTCGGCCAGGGCCTTGGCGGCGGTCAGCGGTCGGCGGCGCGATGCGTCCGGGAGCTCCAGCACGCGGTCGAGGTCGATCTGCGGCGACGATAGCGCGCCGGTGATTTCCGGCCGTGGCCCGAACGTCAGGTTGGCATTGCCCCGGAGTTTGACTGCCCTGTCGTCAGGCCCGTACTGGAATTCGATCTGATCCAGCAGCGCCGCCTTGGCGTCGCCCTTGATGCGACCCGCGACGCGCCAGGAATCGAGGATGAGCGCCTGGGTGCCGGCGGGAGCGCGGCCGACCGGGCGCACCAATTGAATGCCGCCTTCGAACCGCGGCGCGCCTTGCTCGGTCCAGATCGTGACGTCGGCTTCGGTGGTCAGCGGCAGCTGCACCGAGTCGACCGTGAGCCGCACCCGCACGCCGCCGTCCTCGGCGACGCGACCGGTGGAAACGCGATACGGATAGCGCTGGCCGGCGACGACGAAGGAGCCGTCGCCTTTGACCGGCCCGGCCAGCGAACGCAACTCGCCCTTGAATTCCAGCTGCTCGAGCGCGAGACGCGTGTCGCTCGCTGCGTCGGCGAGGACGGCGCGGCCGTCCGCGATATACAGGCGCTCGATCGAGACCCCCTCGAGGTCGAAGCCGAGCTTGGGCAGCGGCCAAGCCACATGACCGGAGCTGTCGAGCCCGGCCGCGAGTTCGGGCCCCTCCAGCCGCGCCTCCGCGATGCGCCATTCGCCCCGCATCAGGGCTCCGAGCGCGAACTCGATCCGCAGCGCGCGGGCGCGCACCTTGCTGCTCTCGTCCGGGCGGCCGAACTCGACGCCCTGCAGCATGATGGTCGGGGTGGGAAGCAGGCGGGCATCGATGGTGCCGGTGACGCGAAAATCGAGTCCGGTCAGCTGGCGTGCCCTGGCCTCGAACTCCCCGCGATAGCTGCCCCAATCGACAAATTGGGGGCCTACCAGCGCCGTCACCAGCGCTAGGATGATTGCAATCGCAACACCGAGCAGCGTTGTCTGCACGCCCTCTCCACCGCAGGCCTGGCCGACGCCCGCGCACCGGGCGGTGTGCGCAGGCCCGTGCGAAAAAGCCTGATCGCCAAACGAGTTGGGTACGATTGACGGCACCGGCCGCAACGGCCGCGATCCCGCGATCCCGCGTCGTACCTTGCTCGCGCGCCCCTTACCGATCGTAATGTCGGGCGGATTGACGGCAAATCTATGTCCGCGGCCAAGGGCTTAGGACGAAATCTTATTCAAGTCTGCAAGTCCGGCGCCGGATGTTCAGTCCGCCGCCACGATCTTTCCCGGATTCATGATGCCGTCGGGGTCGAGCGCCCGCTTGATCGCGGCCATGGCGCCGAGCGCCGGCGCGCCCAGTTCGCCGGCGAGATATTTCATCTTGCCCTGTCCGACCCCGTGCTCGCCGGTGCAGGTGCCATCCATGGCGAGGGCGCGCTCGACCAGCCGCTCGCACAGCACTTTCGCCGCCTTGACCTCGGCCGCGTCGGCCAGGTCGACCAGCAGGGTGAGGTGGAAATTTCCGTCGCCGACGTGGCCGAGGATCGGCGCCACCAGCCCGTGCGCCGCGATCTCGCGTTGCGTTTCGGTGACGCATTCGGCCAGCCGGGAGAGCGGCACGCAGACGTCGGTGGCGATCGCCTGCGCGCCGGGACGCAGGCCGCGCCCGGCCCAATAGGCGTCATGGCGCGCCTGCCACAACCGCGTGCGGTCCTCGGGCTTGGTCGTCCATTCGAACGGGCCGCCGCCGAGATCATCCGCGATCTCGCCGAACCGCTCCGACTGTTCGGCGACGCCGGCGGGCGAGCCGTGGAACTCGACGAACAGCATCGGCACTTCGGGCAGCGTGAGCTTGGAATAGAGATTGGTCGCCTTCACCTGCAGCTCGTCGAGCAGTTCGATGCGCGCCACCGGGATGCCGGATTGGATCGTCGCGATGGCGGCGTTGCACGCGGCCTCGACGGAAGGAAACGGGCACACGCCGCCGGAGATCGCCTCGGGAATGCCGGTGAGCTTGAGCGTGAGCTCCGTGATCACGCCCAGCGTGCCCTCGGAGCCCACGATCAGCCGCGTGAGATCGTAACCGGCCGAGGACTTCTTCGCCCGGCGCGCGGTGGTCATCAGCTCGCCGTTCGCGAGCACAACCTTCAGACCGAGCACATT
>Ga0114129_10014972_pt1 | contig 11049 bp, 13 predicted proteins | sample RhiMetdeltSRZDD1_FD_80071 | JGI IMG/M metagenome (GOLD analysis project Ga0114129, IMG submission 80071) | Populus rhizosphere microbial communities from Tennessee, USA - Rhizosphere MetaG P. deltoides SRZDD1 (version 2) (version 2) | ecosystem: Host-associated > Plants > Roots > Rhizosphere >... | reverse complement strand
GCGTTCATGGAGACGCTGGAGCTCGCCGTCGAGCTCCGCCGTGCGGGATACGGCGACAACGGCGAACGGCTCGGTTTCGACCTGTATCCGTACACCGAAGATGCAGTGGCCGCCGTGAAGCGGAGTGTTCTGCAGTGGCGCTTCATCGATGCCGCCGCGTCGCGAATCGACGACGCTGCATTACGAGAGGCGCAGGCGCGCAAGGACGCCGTCGCTGCGTACGAGCTCGTCTACGCCGCTCTCGGCGGGTGACGCAGCTTGTCGGCCTCGATGTAGGCACGACCGGTGTCAAGGCGCTCGCGCTTTCGCCTGACGGCGACGTTCTTGCTCGAGCCGAGGAAACCTACGAGCTCTCGTCGCCGAAACCGGGCTGGGCCGAACAGGATCCTGAGGACTGGTGGCAGGCGGCGGAGCGGGCGCTCGACAGACTCGGTGGCGAAGCGACGGCGATCGGCCTCTCCGGTCAGATGCACGGTCTCGTCGTGCTCGACGACCGGGATCGCGTGCTTCGGCCGGCGATCCTCTGGAACGACCAGCGGACCGAGGTGGAGTGTGCCGAGATCGAGGAACGGGTCGGGCTTGCACGCCTGATCCAGCTGACCGGGAACCGTGCCCTTACGGGCTTCACCGCCCCGAAGCTGCTGTGGTTGCGTCGCCACGAGCCGGACACGTACGCACGCATCGCCCATGTGTTGCTGCCGAAGGACTACGTTCGGCTGCGATTGACGGGCAAGCATGCGATCGACGTTGCAGACGCGTCGGGAACGCTTCTGTTCGATGTCGCGAGACGGCGGTGGAGCGAGGAGATGCTCGACTCGCTCGAGTTCGATCCCGCGTGGCTGCCGCGAGCACTCGAGTCGCCGGAGATCTCTGGGACGACTGCCCGGGGCATACCGGTCGCCGCGGGAGCAGGGGATCAGGCGGCGGCGGCGCTCGGTGTCGGCGTTGACCGGCCCGGACCAGTCTCGGTCGTGCTCGGCACGTCGGGGGTCGTGTTTGCGGCGCTGCCGGACTTCGCCGCGGACCCGCAGGCGCGAGTCCACGCGTTCTGCCATGCGGTGCCGGGCGGCTGGCACGCGATGGGAGTGATGTTGTCCGCGGCCGGATCGCTTCGATGGCTACACGACGTACTGGGGAGTCATCATGGGTACGAGGAACTGGTTACGGCGGCCGAGCCATGGGCGCCGGGGACCGAGGGCCTTACATTCCTCCCCTATCTGACCGGCGAGCGGACGCCTCACGCGGACCCGCACGCCCGGGCCGCTTTCGCCGGGCTCACCCTCCGCCACGACCTCGGCGCCTTCGTGCGGGCGGTCCTCGAGGGTGTCGCGTACGGACTGCGAGACTCGCTCGAGCTCCTGCGCGAGCTCGGCGTCGACCCGCGCGCCGGCCATGCCTCGGGCGGCGGGGCTCGCAGCGAGCTGTGGCTTCGCATCCTCGCGTCCGTGTTGGGCTTGCCCATTCGGCGCGCGGCGACGGACGAGGGCTCCGCCTACGGCGCGGCGCTTCTCGGCGGCGTAGCCGCCGGGGTCTTTCGCGACGTTCACGAGGCAGTTGCTGCCTGTGTCCGGCTGGCCGATGCGATCGAGCCGGATCCTCATTGGAGCGCCGCATACGATCGCGGTTACCGCCGTTTCCAAGCGCTCTACCCGGCCCTTCGACCCTTGGAGGACGCATGACGACGCTTGACGCACCCGTCAAGTGGGGGATCCTGTCGACCGCCGACATCAATCGCAAAGTCATTCCCGGGATGCATGCCTCCGAGAAAGCCGAGCTGATCGCAGTTGCGAGTCGAGATCAGAAGCGGGCGGACGACTACGCACGCGAGTGGGAGATCGAGCGCGCATATGACTCGTACGCAGCCCTGCTCGAGGACGCCGATGTCGAGGCCGTGTACATCTCGCTGCCGAACACGCTGCACTGCGAGTGGTCGATCCGTGCCGTCGAGGCCGGAAAGCACGTGCTGTGCGAAAAACCGATGAGCCGGTACGTCGCGGACGTCGAGTCCGCATTCGACGCGGCCGAGAGGAACGGCCGGATCCTGACGGAGGCGTTCATGTACCGCCACAACCCTCAGACCGCACGGCTCCGTCAGCTCGTCGGCGAGGGCGCGATCGGCGACCTTCGTATTGTCCGCTCGTGCTTCAGCTATGCGCTCTACGACCCGGAGAACATCCGGTTACGGACTGACGTGGAAGGCGGCAGCCTGATGGACGTGGGGTGCTACTGCGTCAGCGGAAGCCGTTTGCTTGCCGGTGAGCCAGAGGAGGTGTACGGGGCGCAGTTCGTCGGGTCGAGCGGCACCGACTGGGTCTTCACCGGCACGATGCGCTTTCCCGGCGACGTTCTGGCTCAGTTCGACTGCGGGACCGCTCTGCATGAACGAGACGAGCTAGAGGCGATCGGGAGTGACGGCTCGCTCTTCGTCGATGATCCCTGGCACTGTGTCGAGCCGGTGATCGAGCTTCGACGCGATGGAGAAGTGGAGCGAATCGAGCTCGAGCACGCCGACTCGTACCGGCTGGAAGTCGAAAACCTCGGCGATGCAATCCGCGGTGCCGCGGAGCCGCTGCTCGGGCGTGAGGACGCAGTCGGTCAGGCGCGTGCAATCGAGGCGCTCTTTCGGTCGGCGGCCACGGGGGCGGCCGTGTCTCCGGGATGACCGAGCCGGTCCGCTGGGGTCTGCTTTCCACCGCCCGCATCAACGAGGCGATTCTCAAGGGCGCGCGCCAGAGCGAGCGGACGGACGTCGTCGCGGTCGCGAGCCGAGACCAGGCGCGCGCCGACGACTACGCGCGCGAGCGTGGCCTCGAGCGCGCGTACGGAAGCTACGAGGAGCTGCTCGCCGACGACGACATCGACGTCGTCTACAACTCGCTGCCGAACTCTCTGCACGTCGAGTGGTCGGTGCGCGCGCTCGAAGCCGGGAAGCACGTGCTCTGCGAGAAGCCGATGGACCGCCGTGTCGAGGCGGTCGAGCGCGCGTTCGACACGGCGGAGCGCACGGACAGGCTGCTGATGGAGGCGTTCATGTACCGGCACCATCCGCAGACGCAGAAGGCGGCAGAGCTCGTGCGGGAGGGCGCGATCGGCGAGCTCCGCCAGCTGCGTTCGCTGTTTTCATTCACGCTCGCCGACGAAGCGGACGTGCGCATGCTGCCCGAGCTCGACGGCGGCGCGCTGATGGATCTCGGCTGCTACTGCATCAGCATGCAACGCGTCATCGCAGGGGAGCCGCAGAGGGTTTTCGGGGTCCAACGCACCGGTGGAGGCGGCGTCGACGTCGGCTTCACTGCCTTGCTCGAGTTCCCGGGTGACGTCTTCGGTGAGTTCCACTGCGGCTTCGACTTGCCCGAGGGCAGCGGGCTCGAGGCGATTGGGTCCGGCGGGAAGCTTTTCGTGGCCGATCCTGTGCGGTGCCGTGACCCGCACGTCGAGGTCAACGGCGAGCGGATCGACGTCGAGGACGTCGACCGCTACTACCTCCAGGTGGAGAACTTCAGCGCCGCTGTGCGCGGTGAGGCGGAGCCGCTGCTCGGGCGGGACGATGCGCTCGGCCAGGTGCGGGTGATCGAGGCGCTCTACCGCTCGGCGGCGACCGGCGATGCCGTCTCGCTGTAGCGCAGCATCGACAGCAGCGTCAGCAGACAGATGAGCGCGAGACCGAGGTACGCGACGGAGTCGCTCGTGAGCGACGCGACGGCGCCTCCGATCGCCGCCCCGCCCGCTTGGCCGGGCGCCCACGCGATGTTCACGAGCGCGAACGCGTACCCGTAGTCGAGCCCTACGGCTTCGGACTCGTCCGTGATCATCGACATCGCCGGTGTCCAGAAGCTCCCGTACGCGAATCCGGCGCAGACGATCACCACCGCAAGGAGCCATGGACTGTGAGGCCAGGGCAGGAGCACCGAGACGACCGTGGACGCGAGTAGCGCAGCGCGCAGCGGAGGCAGCCGGCCGAAGTGATCGGCGGCGCGCCCGAGAATCGGCGCCCAGGAAGCTTCGAGGGCCGCCATCACGAGATAGGTGCCGCCGACCCCTGCGGCGCTCCAGCCGAGATCGGAGAGCCGGAGCGGCGCAAGGACGGACAGGTTCCCGAACAGCAGTGCAGGGAGGAGGCACAGCCACATCGGGATCTGGATGCGCCGCACGAGCAGCGAGCGGAACAACATCCCCACCGGCTGGGGCTCGTCAGGCGTTGCCGCAGGCGTGCGCCAAGCGGCGACCGCGAGCACCACGGCGAGTGCCGCGACCGCGCCGAAGGCCGGGCCCGTGCCCGTATACGACGCGATCGCACCGAGCACCGGGCCGAAGAGGGCGCCCGCAATCGCGGTCCCGAACGCCGAGCCGATCAGCTGCCCGCGGCGGCCCGGTGGAGACGCAGCGACGAGCCAGGCGAGTGCACCGGTCCAAGAGAACGCGCTCGACACGCCCTGGACGAAGCGCGCGAGATCGAGTGTCCACTCTGACTCCGCGAGCCCGAACGCCGTCGTCGTGAGCGCGAGCAGCGTCAGGCCGATCAGCACCGTCGGCTTGACGCCGAAGCGGGCCGCTGCCATGCCCCCGGGAATCGCTGCGACGAGCGCACCGAGGGGGTACATCGACTGCAGCAGGCCGGCCGCCCCCTTGCCGAGGTCGAGCTTGTCGACGTAGTGCGGCAGCAGCGGCGTCAGAGCCGTGAAGAACATGGTGTCGACCAGGACGATCGCGCCGACGAGAACGAGCAGCCGTCGCATTACTTACGGCGTTCGAGGAAGGCTCGCAGCCTCTCCTGTCCCTCCGAGCTCGTGCGCAGGCGTGCGGCGATCTCGGCGGTCTTCCTGCCGTCGGGCCGCTCGCGGATCAGATCCTTGGCCTCGCGGACGGCGATCGGGCCTGAGCTCAGCAGCTCGTCCGTGATCCGTGCGACGGTGCCGTCGAGGTCGTCGGTGACGTCCTCGACGAGCCCGATTCGCAGCGCGGTCTGGGCGTCGAAGCGCTCGCCGGTGAGGAAGTAGCGTCGTGCGTGCTGGCGGATCTTCGGGAGCACGAACGGCGAGATGACCGCGGGAATGATCCCGAGCTTCACCTCGGTGAAGCCGAACGTGGCGTCGCTTGCCGCCACGGCGATGTCAGCGCATGCGGCGAGGCCGGAGCCGCCGCCGAGCGCGTAACCCTGGATGCGGGCCACGACCGGCGCCTTGCAGCGCTCGATCGCATCGCACATCCGGTAGAGCCTGAGCGCATCCTCGACGTTGTCGTCGTAGGACAAGTCGATCGCAGATCGCTGCCACTCGATGTCGGCGCCCGCGCAGAAGCTCTCGCCCTCGCCTGCCAGCACGACGGCACCGGCGTCGCCGACGTCGTTGAACGCGGTTGTGAGCTCCGCGATCAGTTCCGCGTCGAACGCGTTGCGCCGCTCCGGACGCGCAAGCGTCACGCGCAGCACCTCGCCGTCCCGTTCCACCCGGAGCCCGCCCATCGGGCATCAGCTTAGGCGTCGGCTCGCCGACGCCGCCCTCAGGTCGTGCGGGCTTGCCCGCACGACCGTCCGCAATCGCCGGCCGAGACCCTTGAACGTTGACGGAAAACAGCTCTTAGAGTTGGGGACGTGTTGCGAGGCGCACTGGCAGCTGCGTTGACGCCGCTGACAAGCGGCGGCGAGGCGCTGGACGAGCCCGCAATCGGCCCGTACGTCGACTTCCTCGTGGAGGGTCGGGTCGACGGGCTGCTGGCGCTCGGGACGACAGGTGAAGGGTTCTTGCTCCCGGTCGAGCAGCGACGGCGCGCGGCGCAGCTGTTTGTCGAGGCGGCCGCCGGACGGCTGCAGGTCGCGGTGCACTGCGGCGCCCAGTCGACGTGGGACACGGTCGAGCTGTCCGCGCACGCGGCCGACATCGGGGCCGACGCGGTCGCGGTGATGGCGCCGCCGTACTACAGCCTCGACGATGCCGAGCTGCTGGCACACTTGTCCGCTGCGGCCAGCGCCGCTGCCCCGACGCCCTTCTACGTCTACGAGTTTGCCGCGCGCAGTGGCTACGCGGTGCCAATTAACGTCCTCGAGCAACTGCGCGAGGCCGCGCCGAACCTCCGTGGCCTGAAGGTGTCTGACAAGCCGTGGGAGCGCTTCGCGCCGTACTTGCTCGAGGGCCTCGACGTCTTCGTCGGCCCGGAGGCACTCATCCCGGAGGGACTTGCCGCAGGCGCCGCGGGAGCCGTGTCGGCGCTCGCTTCGGCGTTTCCCGAGCTCGTCGCCGCGGCGGTGCGAGATCCCGGGAGCGCAGACCTCGGCCCGGTGCGTGCGGCACTCGAGCGCTTCCCGCTGCAGGCAGCCGCGAAGCTCGTGGTCGCTCGACGCGGCGTTCCGGTCGCCCCAGACGTCCGGCGTCCGCTGCGGACACTGACCGACGCCGAGCGCACCGAACTGGAGACATGGCTCGAATCGTCATTGCCGGCGCTGGCGCCGTAGGCGCGTCAACCGCGTACCACCTCGCGCTCCTCGGCGCGGACGACGTCGTGCTCGCGGAGAGGAACACGGTCGCGTCCGGCGCGACCGGAAAGGCGATGGGTGGTTTTCGCCAGCAGTTTTCGTCCGAGGCGGAAGTGCGGCTCGCACAGGAGAGCGCGAAGCTCTTTCACGAGCTCGGACCGCCGCTGTTCGAGCCCGTCGGCTACCTGTTTCTCGCCACTACCGACGACGGGTGGGAGCGTCTGCGCGAGCGCGCTGAGATGCAACGCTCGCTCGGCGTGCCGGTCGAGGAGGTCGACGCGACGCGTGTGCGCGGGCTACACACGGATGACGTCACCGGAGCAGTCGCATGCTGGGAGGACGGCGTCGCTGAGCCCGCGGCGGTGACGATGGAGCTCGTCCGGCGTGCGGTCGAACTCGGTGTCGACGTGCGGGAGGGCACCGATGCGCAGGAGATCGAGCGTGACGTCCTCGTCGTCGCGTGCGGTGCCTCGTCGACGGACCTTCTGCCGGAGCTGCCGGTGCGGCCGCTCTGCCGGCAGCTGGTCGACGTCGGGCCGGTCGCAGATCTGCCGGGGGATCTGCCGATGACGATCGAGGACGAGACGACCTTCCACTTCAGGCGCCGCGGTGAGACTCTGCGGCTTGCGATGACCGAGGCCGAGCCTCGGTGGACGAGCGAGCAATTCGTCGACGACGCGCTCGTCGCAGACTGGCGGCGACGCCTCGCGCACCGATACCCGGCGGCCGCCGACGCGCCGATCGTGCGTGCCTGGGCCGGTTTGTATGACATGACGCCGGATGCACATCCGCTGATCGGCTGGGCGGGGGACGGGACGTACGTGGCGTGCGGGTTCTCCGGCCACGGATTCATGCAATCGCCCGCAGTCGGAAGTGCCGTAGCGCACGAACTTCTCGGCCTGGAACCCGCTGTCGACCTGACGCCGTACCGCCTCGAGCGATTCGCAGAGGGCGCGGTGTTTCCAGAGCAGGTCGTGCTTTAAGAGTTTGCGGTTTGTAAAAGGGGCCGACATGCCGTTCGGTCGGGGTCTGAGCGGGCACTACCCCCTTGAACTCGACTACAGGGGGTTCCTTTTGAAGCGTCGACTCATCAAACCGTTGGCGGTTGCGTCCGCACTGGTCTTGCTGGGGCTGCTGGGCTATTTCGCGAGCGCCGGCTTCGCCGGACCGCTCGGCGTGGCCGCCGACACGACGACGAGCAGCACCGACTCGACAACGAGCTCCACGTCGAGCTCGACCAGCTCGACGAGCTCGACCACGAGCTCGACGTCCACGTCGACACCGAGCACGACCGCGACGACGACCGCGACGACGACCACCACACCGGCAGGGCCGGAAGATCAGATCCGCCTCTCGAACGGCAAGATCTCGATCCCAGTGACGAGTGTTGCGTTGCCGGCACGTCTCGTGATCGACGGCGTCCGGTTCACACCGAATCTCGTAACGTCGCGGCGCACGCCGGTGTCGGTGCGCGTCCACGTTTCCGACACGCGCGGCTTCTGGATTCGCGGCGCGCTCGTGTTCGTGCGCTCGACGCCGCTCGTGACGTCGACGCCGACGGAGCAGGTCACAAACCAGTCGGGTTACGTCACGTTGACGATGGTCCCGCGTGCGACGTTCCCGCTAAAGACCGGGTACCACGTGCAGTTCTTCATCCGCACGCGTAAGGAAGGCGAGTCGCTGCTGTCCGGCATTTCGAGCCGGCGCCTGGCACAGGTAGCGACGGCTCGGTAGGCGAACAGCTGGGGTCTGACCCCCGCAGCGGGTCAGACCCCACTTAGAGGGTGTCGTACTCCTCGGCGATCTCCGGTTCCTTGCCGATGAGATCGCGAAGCTGCTGAAGATCGGGGAGGGCGTCGCCCGTCGTGACGAGTCCGAACCGTTCCGACGCGTCGTTGGCGATCCAGACGTCGCCGTCACCGGCCGGCGGTAACTGTTCGCGAACCTCGTCGAGCGTCGTCTTGGAGTCGGCGAGGTTCCAGATCAGGATCCGGACGACGCTCAACTCTCAGGCCGCGGGAGCTTCGCGAGCAGCGCTTTGATCTCGCGCAGGACGTCGGCTTCTTCATGGCCGAAGTCGTCGAGATACGAGTGCAGCGCCGCGTGCATGAGGCGCAGTTCGTGGTTCGAGAGTTCGATCGTGTGCATCTAGAACGGCCCCCTTGGCTCGTAGCTTCCACGGCGTGCTCCAACCGCGATCATCGTCATCCCATCCGATCCGGCAATCGGCATCCGCACCATGCCGCCCGGCCCGCTGCCTTCCAGCTCGTCGACCTGAACGACCGAATAGCCCACTAGTGCTCCTCCTGTTCGCGCTTGTCGAGCCGTTGCAGAAACGCCTGACGTAGGCGCTCGCCGTCCTGGAGCACCTGCTTGTAGCGCGGCCGCCGCGGCTCGAGCTTCACGATCTTGACGTCACGCGGCGCATCGCCGTACGAGTGGTGGTACGCCTCGGACTCGCCGAGCGTTCGCAGGCGCTGCCGCCGGTTCTTCCGGTTGAAGAGCCGCATCACATCCGGAACACGCCGAACGTCGTCTCCGGAATCGGTGCGTTCAGGGCAGAGGAAATGCCGAGCGCGAGCACGCGGCGTGTGTCGAGCGGATCGATGACGCCGTCGTCCCAGAGCCGCGCCGTCGAGTAGTAGGGACTGCCCTCGCGCTCGTACTTCGCGCGGATCTCGTCGGCATCGGCATCGCCGACCATCGTCAGCACCGTCGCGGCCTGCTCGCCGCCCATGACGGAAATCCGGGAGTTGGGCCACATCCACAGCTGACGCGGCGCGTACGCGCGGCCACACATTGCGTAGTTGCCGGCGCCGAACGAGCCGCCGACGATGACAGTGAACTTCGGCACCTCCGCGTTGGCGACCGCCATCACGAGCTTCGCGCCGTCACGTGCGATGCCGCCTGCCTCGTACTCCTTGCCGACCATGAAACCGGTGATGTTCTGCAGGAACAGCAGCGGTACGCGGCGCTTGCACGCGAGCTCGATGAAGTGCGCACCTTTCTGCGACGACTCCGCGAACAGCACGCCGTTGTTCGCCAGGATTCCGACGGGATAGCCCTCGATGCGGGCGAAGCCGGTGACAAGGGTCTCGCCGTACAGCGCCTTGAACTCGTCGAAGCGCGACCCGTCCACGATGCGGGCGATCAGTTCGCGCGCGTCTGCCTGCTGGCGGAAGTCTTCGGGCACGAGGCCGTACAGCTCGACGGGATCTGCCGCCGGTGGCTGCGGCTCAGCAACGTCCCACGGCGGTTCCGGCTTGCGCGCGTGCAGGTTGCTGACGATCTGCCGGGCCAGCGCGAGGGCATGCTCGTCGGACGTCGCGTAGTAATCCGCGACACCCGAGCGCCGCGTGTGGACGTCGGCGCCGCCCAGCTCCTCGGCGCTCACGTCCTGACCGGTCGCCGCCTTCACCAGCGGCGGGCCGCCGATGAAGATCGTCCCGGTCCCCCGCACGATGATCGTCTCGTCCGACATCGCCGGCACGTACGCACCACCCGCCGTGCAAGAGCCCATGACGACGGCGATCTGCGGAATGCCCTTCGCGGACATCCGCGCCTGGTTGAAGAAAATCCGGCCGAAGTGATCCCGGTCGGGGAAGACCTCGTCCTGCAACGGCAGGAACGCCCCGCCGGAGTCGACCAGGTAGAGGCACGGGAGCCGGTTCTGCTCGGCGACCTCCTGCGCGCGCAGATGCTTCTTGACCGTCAGCGGGAAGTAGGAGCCGCCCTTGACGGTCGCGTCGTTCGCGACGATCACGCACTCCCGTCCCTCGACAACGCCGACTCCGGTCACGATCCCGGCAGCGGGCGCGGCGCCGTCGTACATTTCCCACGCAGCAAGCGCATTCAACTCGAGGAACGCACCGCCCGGGTCGACGAGCCGATCGATGCGCTCGCGCGCAGTCAGCTTCCCGCGGGAGCGGTGGCGTTCCGTCGCCTTCTCGCCGCCGCCCTGGGCGACCTGCGCAGACCGCTCGCGGAGCTCTGCGACAAGGGTCTCCATCCGCTCACGCCGGCGCTCGAAGACCTCGTCCCGCTCGACCCCTGATTCGAGAACGGCCATCGAGCGCAGCCTACAATCGCGCCATGGCTGACGAGAATCTCCTCCAGAAGTACGCCGAGCTGGTCGTCAAAGTCGGCGCGAACATCCAGAAAGGCCAGGATGTGGTCGTCTTTGCGTTCGTCGAGCACGCACCGTTCGCGCGTGCGCTCGCCGCTGCGGCCTACGAAGCAGGTGCCCGCACGGTGACCGCCGCCTACGGTGATCAGCACATCAAGCGGCAGTTCATCATCCATGGGGCAGACGACGTTCTCGAGTGGTCTCCGCCCTGGGACCTGGAACGCATCAATCATCTGGCGCGCGTCGGCGGGGCGATGATCAACATCGCCGGCGATCCCAATCCCGACCTCTTCGCCGACCTCGACGGAGCCCGTGTCGGGAAGGCGCGGCCGAAGGAGGTCAGCGAGCGCTCGCTGCAGATCGTCTTCGAGGAAAAGACCGTCAACTGGACGATCGCCGCGTACCCGACCGGGTCCTGGGCCGCGAAGGTGTACGGCGCGCCCGACGTCGACCG
>Ga0114129_10014971_pt1 | contig 11049 bp, 8 predicted proteins | sample RhiMetdeltSRZDD1_FD_80071 | JGI IMG/M metagenome (GOLD analysis project Ga0114129, IMG submission 80071) | Populus rhizosphere microbial communities from Tennessee, USA - Rhizosphere MetaG P. deltoides SRZDD1 (version 2) (version 2) | ecosystem: Host-associated > Plants > Roots > Rhizosphere >... | reverse complement strand
TCAGTCTCTTTAGGCCGAAGGTGAAACTCCACCCACATGAAGTGGGTGGTGTCTACTCACGGCCAAAATAACTTCGATTCTCGATCATGTTTCTGACTTCCTGATCATTCGGGCGGTTGAAGTTCTTATACCACATACCTGCATGACCAAACTTTTCCGGCCACTGGAGACACACAACCTCGTCTGCGAGTGCCTCAACAGTTTCTTTCAGCTGCGCATCCGCCACAGGGACTGCAATCGTTATCGATAGTGGATTCAATTTCCGCAACGCACCAACCGCGATCCGGATCGTGCCCCCGGTGTGAATTCCGACATCAACGAGAAGAATGTTCTTGCCCGCAATCTCGGTTGGATTGACATTGCCGCGTATCTCTCGGGCGCGAGCAGAAAGCTCGTCGACCGCTTGTTGCATGAACTGTTCTTCGACAAACGACAGCACGCGAGATTCCGAATCCAAAACAAGATTTCCCGCGATGCTTACCGCACAAACTGGTAACGCCCGATCTTCACGCACAAAAAGTCGGCGAATGATCACCAAGTCAAGCGGCGCCACAAGACTTTCGGCAATAGGAATAGCGACAGGCAATCCGCTGTTTGCAATTGCTAGTACGACCGGATTGTTGCGTCGAGGTAGAGCCAACGCAGAGGCAAGCTCCCGCCCTGCGCTCTCGAGATCTTTATACGTGCTGCGCTCCATTGTCTGACCTGTCGATGCCTTTATTTTGTCGTTACGATGTTCGATAGACTTTAGAGCCTCTCGCAAAAAATCACAGGCAAAAGAGCACCGAAGGTGCGACATATGGTAGCCAGGGGCAAGCGCGAAGCGCGCCGCCCCTGGTGAAGCCGTCAGATTACTACAAGCCCTGAAAGGGCGGCAGAGGTGAATTTCAAACACTCATTGCACATATGTCGCCCTTTCAGGGCTAAGTGATTTCGATGGTCTTGACCCAGGGGCGGCGCGCTTCGCGCTTGCCCCTGGCTACCATATGTCGCACCTTCGGCGCTCTTTGCCTGTGATTTTTGCAAGAGCCTCTTCAGTTTGTCGTCGAGGTAGGTTAGATTCAACTTCTTTCAGTGACTCGTTGGTTGCATGAGTCATTGACGGAAATTGAATCTAATGCAACTCACGACAAACTGAAGTGTATCGAACATATGGAGATATCACGGTTCATCGATAAGTACGATCTCCTGTTGACTCCTAACTTTCTCGACGATCTCACGTGTCAGCAAGTAATTCAGGAGGCGCAGGCTAGCGGGTCTAACCCAGCAACAGTCTATGGTCACAGCGATGTTGGTTCCGTCGACGATCGCGTTCGAAAGGCATCGCGGCTAAGACTGTCGGCGACCACAACTGAATTCGTGCACCGCAGATTAATAGAGCACAAGAAAATGGTTGAACGGCATTTTTCTATTTCGCTGAACGATTGTGAGGAACCCCAGTTCGTTCGCTATGACGTCGGTGATTTCTTCGTGGCCCACCAGGACGGAAATACTGGTCTGCTTCAACTCAAAAGTGACGCCGAACGGAAAGTGTCGGTCGTCATATTTCTAAACCGGCAAAGCGAAGGGGCAGATTCTGCTACTTACAGCGGCGGCTCGCTGAAATTCTCTGACTATCGTGCGGAGCCACAATACCGGGAGTTTCACTTGCCCGCGGAGGCCGGCACTTTAGTCGCGTTTCGTTCAGAGCTAACACACGAAGTAACACCGGTCACACACGGTAAACGTTATTCGATCGTTAGTTGGTATCGCTGACGCCAACGCAGATCTATTGCTTGACTTGTTCTTTCAGATTGAGATTCCGGATCAACCGATGGAGATAATTTGGATGGACGCCGAGAAGCTTCGCCGCTTCTGTGTAGCTGCCTTTCGATTTTTCCATGGCCGCGAGGATTATCTTCTTTTTAGTCTGGGCCACTGCGTCGTGGTAGCTGGTAGCCGTTGACGAAGGTGTTATTTCATGCTCAAGCAACGCCTCAGGTAGATCTTCTGGAAGAATCAGATCGGTAGTGCCAAGAACAACCGCTCGCTCAATGGCGTTCTCCAGCTCGCGCACATTGCCCGGCCAATCGTATGCATTTAGACGAGCGCGCGCTTCCGGCGACAAGCCTAACAGTTTGCGATTGCACTTGATGCTGTATTTTTCGGCGAAGTAGCTCGCCAGCAACGGAATATCTTCACGACGATCTCTCAAGACGGGCATCTCAAACGAGACCACATTCAGACGGTAGTACAAATCCTGGCGAAACTCTCCAGTCTCAATGGCCTCTTCGAGGTTCCTATTCGTCGCTGCGATTAGACGAATGTCTACCTTGAGGGTTTGGGTTCCGCCGACGCGCTCGAATTCACGCTCCTGCAAAACTCGCAAAAGTTTTACTTGCAGTGCCGGACTCAGGTCGCCGATTTCATCGAGGAATAAAGTCCCGCCGTCAGCGATCTCCAGTCGCCCTTTCTTTTGAGCAAGCGCACCTGTGAATGCACCTTTCTCGTGACCAAACAATTCGCTTTCCAGCAACGATTCGTTGAGCGCCGCACAGTTGACAGCAACAAAAGGCTTTTGCGCCCGTGCCCCGTTGCGATGCATCGCACGCGCAGCCAGCTCCTTGCCTGTGCCACTCTCGCCTGTGATTAGTACTGTCGAATCTGTTGGAGCGACTTTTGAAATGAAATGATAGACGCGCTGCATCGCACCGCTTTCACCAACCATGTTGTGTTCAATGTTGACGTCAGCCAGCAAGCGCTGGTTTTCGCTCTCGAGCCATTCGAAATGTCGGGCGTTCTCGATTGCCACCGCCGCGATGCCAGCTATTGCTGTTACAAGCTGCAGATGGTCCTTATTGAACTCATCGTTCGGGCTGGTGCTGTCGAGATAGATCACCCCTAGTATTCGCTGCATCATCATCAAAGGCACGCACAACACTGATTTCGAACCGGCGCTGATCAAACTGTCAGTTCCAAGATCCGCATCCAGAGAGTTACTCGTGAGCAAGGCTACACCGTCGCGAATCACTTGTCGGACAATCGTGCGACTAACCACTACTGTGTCGTCTTTACCTTGCGTACGGTGAAGACCAAAGACTGAGATGGGTTCAAGGGAGTTGTCGACGGTCAAAAGAATTGCAGCTCGCTCAGCCGGAACGACTTCGAACAGAAGTGTGAGGAGACGTTCCTGCAATTCTTCAAGCCCTCGAATGGCATTGATCGTGGTGCTGACCTTCATCAGCGCGCTCAGATCACGAGCCATCAGATATATCGCATCATCAAATCGTACCTGCACGGTCGATCCGCTCACCACCTGGTTCTCGTCCAATCTAATTTGACTCGACTTGGAGCTGGCGTCTCCTTCGTGCAGAAGAAACAGAAACTGAGATTCGCCAATGCGGACACGATCACCATGTTGAAGCACGCGCATCTTGATTGGAACGTCGTTGACGAAGGTGCCGTTAAGACTGTCGAGATCGGTTATGACGTAATCGTCGTCGCGCTTTTCGACTAACGAGTGGCGGCGTGAAACGGCGGATTCGGCGATGCAGAGATTCGCTGACGTCTCCCGTCCGATTACGGTGCCGGTGTCATTGACGTTGAAGATACCGCCCTTTAAGCGTCCGGAAATGGCTGCGAGTCGTGGCTGCATGTTGAAGAGAGATTGGTCAGACTTAGATCGCCTGAGAGTCTACGCGCCGTGATGTGAGGCGAGCAACTGGAAAACTAAAACTCCGAACTGGGGGCAGCCTGGGGTCAGTACACGCTGCGGCAGCGGGTCGATGCGACGCCAAGATCCAAGCCGCAGTAAATTTCAGGTTAGGAAGGGCGGTTTACCCCCGCTCAAGGTCAGAATTGATTCAACGTTTAATGATATGAACCTTGAGCGGGGGTAAACCGCCCTTCCTAACCTGAAATTTTTCTGACCTTGAATTGTGGGACTAAAGCTTGAGTGATGTCGCATCTCTACTATCTCTTCGGTTAATCGACTATCTAATCAGATAGGAATCGATCAACCCAAACCAATCCTTCTCGCACTGTCCATCGCCTCTTTTCCACCTTTTTATTGGTGTTTTCAAGGACCGAGATTCGAGCCCATCACTGGCACGACTATCGCTACGTCCGACGCAGGGTCGCAAAAGCAGATTCAATAAACCCCGCACCGCCTACAGGAGGAAACCATGGCAAGACAACTTATAAAAGGAATGACGATGTTGCTGTTGGTAGTAGCACTCGCATTCGTAACCGCTGTCGCTTCAGCTTACGGTCAGTCAACAAAGGCATCGGCAGAAATCCCGTTCGACTTCACGGTCGGCAGCAAGAGCCTAGCCGCCGGACACTATTACCTTTCCAACGTTGGACCTAGTCGCGAGATCTTAAAGATCATGGCAGCACAAGCTCCAACGACAGTAATGAGTACGACGGTAAAAATCGGAGGAGGCGCACCTGCCCAAAAAGGCAAGCTCGTGTTCCATCGGTATGGCAACCGTTATTTCCTGGCCGAGATTTGGACGTCTGGTGAATCACAAGGACAGAAGCTGTTCAAGTCTCGCGAAGAGAAAGCCTTGGAACGAGAACTGGCTTCAATCACGTCGAAGAGTGAGTTGGCCCAGCGTGGTTACGAACGGGTGGAGGTAGCCCTGGCCACAGGCAACTAACAGATTGAACGAGCCCGCGCGAGGAAACGACAAGCCGCGAATAGTTTTGAGTCGTTTCCTCTCCCCAAAACCAGCACGGCAACCCAACGCCCCCGGGTTTCCGTGCTGGTTCCTCTTTATGTCACGACAAGCTGAAGCATGCCGGACATTACGGTACGATCCGCCAGTTGTTGGTGGGTTCGGTCAGAATGTTTTTATGTTTTTCCACCCAATCAATAATCAACTCTCGTATCTCTTCGCTTGAGCGATATACAACCGGAGCATTTTTGTACATCGTGTAACCCCCACCGCCGTTGACGCGATAGTTATTCGTTGCCAGCCGAAACTTCTGGTCGGGTGTCACCGGCTGCTCACGAAATCGAAGATTCTGAATCCGTTGTCCAAACGGTTTTGAAATATCCAGTTCATACGTTACGCCTTCCGCAATATCGAAGTTGTAGGCGGGGATCTTTTCGTCAACCAAATCGGACGCAGCTTTGCCCGGCTCATACGCGCGGAAATATTTCGCTGAGTGCTCAAGCGCCTCTTTCAGTTGTCGTCCTGTTACCACGAGCACCGCTAAGGTATTTTCATAAACATACAAACCCGCGATGTCCCGCACGGTTACAGGACCTTTGGCAATTCGCGCGTCGGGATTAAAGCTCGCGACCATTGATACGTCGGCGTTGCCGGCTTCCAATTGCACCTTTTGAATCAAATCAAGAATCGCTGTATCTCGGAATCGTGCTTGTTTCGCTGTCAGTTCTTCTTTCGACTCGCCGATAACACGAGCCAGCCACTCTTGCGTTTCGTGATCATAGGGTTCCGCTAACTTCGTGATTTCTGCATCAGCCTCGACGCGGTCATCTACCGCGATAGTACGCGCCGACTTCGCATACACGTGCCAACCTGCTGTCGACTTCTGCAGATAGACGTCTGCCCGCGCCAGATGACGACCCCAATAGTTTGCCTGAGTGAGCAGCACGCCGTTGATGTAAAGCGACGGAACCTCTCGGTGCGTGTGTCCCATGAAGATGACATCAATACCGGGAACAGTCTTCGCGATGGTGACGGCCTCGTTCTCGTGTGGAACCTGACCGGGATTCGTTTCACCTGTGCGAAGGTCTTCACCAAGTCCCATGTGCATGGCCACAATCACAACATCAGCACGCTCTTTCGTCCGCAAGATTGGCACCCACTTTTGTGCCTCCGCGGTAGGTTCATGAAATGTTAAGCCGGCGTAATTTGGAGGATTGTCCCAGTTCGGAATTCCAGGTGTGGTCAAGCCAAGGATTCCGATTCTAACGCCCGCAATCTCTTTAATGATGTACGGTTGATAGTGAGTTTTGTCACTTGTCGTTTCGTACGTGTTAGCTGAAAGCCAGGGGAACTGCGCCTCGCTCCGCGCTTTCTCAAGCACTTTCAAACCGAAATTGTATTCGTGATTCCCAACCGCCATCGCATCAAACTTCAACGCGTTCATTGCCAGCATCATCGGATCCGGCGGCTGATTGTTTTTGCGATTGTGATACGACTCCAGAGGTGTGCCCTGGATCGTGTCACCTGAATCAACTAACACGACGTTGGTTTGTTCCTTGCGGATGCGTTTGATGAGTGTCGCTACTTTGGCCAGGCCCCGGTTGTCGGGTTTGTTTGTGTAATAGTCGATTGGATTGATGTTGCCGTGAAGATCAGTCGTCCCAAGAATTGTTATCTGAACTCGCTCTGGTGCAACACTGCCGGTGGGGGCGGCGACGATAAAGAGGAGGATCAGAATCGTGGCGAAATAGGCGGCGCGTGTGCAATAGGACCTATATGACCTATTCATGCTAACTGAGCGAATCAAGCCTGGCTATTCCTTTACAAAGATCTCTACCGCTGTTTGCCCCTCAATAGTTACTTCGTGGACCTTCTTGAACGTTGAACGGACCGAGTTGAGCTCATCGCTGTTTTCGAAATATGTCCGGCCGCGTTGGACGATCACATAAACGACCCCTGACCACTTAGTCGGATCAAAATCGCTGGCTGAGATCGCTCGGGAGTTCAAATCATCGCGGCCAAACTTCGCGAGATAGTGTCTGGCGACCGCCGGTGTTTCATGTGCAATCATTGCTCCTTGCGGCGCCACATCGCAAACAAATCGAATGCCCTCTCGCAATCCGTCGTCATAAAACTCGTCATGCGGAAAAAAGTAGCCACTCTTATCTGCTGCAAGAGCATTTGTATAAAGCGCGTAGTGTGGGCCACTGGATGCCGCAATGAGGGCTGGGACTCCGATGAACAACGAAACCACGACCACCGTTAGAGCCATCGGCGCATGTTTCCATCTCGGTAACCAGGGTGTGGCGGCGCGCAACAAAGCAATTACTCCTACGGCTGCCAGCATGTACACGAAAGGCATCAACGAAAGTGTATACCTCAACCACTTACCGCCAATCAGTGAGTATGGAACAATCCAGAAGAGGAACATGAAGATCAGGAATGCAGAACCAGGGTGTCGCCAACGAAACACTGTTACGACGAGACCAATGAGGAACGCCACAACTATCAACAGCGGCACTTTGATGGCAAGAAACAACAGGTAGAAGTACACCGGCGTACCCCAGAACGGAGAACTTGACATGTTGTTTTTGTAGAGATGATTACCAAACAAGTAGCCCGAATGCGTCAACAAATGTTCGCTCAGGTAGGCATTCAGATACTGCCAAACTTGGGGCAGGAGCACGGTCGGACTGGCAACCAGAAACACACCAATGATCAAAAGAAAGAACCAGCCGGGTGTTTTGCCACTTGGCTCGCCCGGGTCTGCTTTGCGAACACGGAAGTTGTGATGGAAAAGCATATTCAGGCCAAGGTAATGCGGGAAGTATTTCGACGCGATCATCAGTCCGAATGCGACTGCACTCGCTGCATAGTTTCGTCCCCTGCGGGATGTATTAACTGGCGAGGTTTGCTTGGCTCGCAAAAAGAAGTAGAGAGCAAACAGCATGAAGAACACGAGCAGCGTATCTTCTTTGCCTATTCGATTATGGGTGATTGCGTTGATTCCAAAGGCCCAGAAAGCGGCGGCAAGCAAGCCTGTCCAGCGATCGAAAAAAGCCGCCGTGAGAAGGAATAGTGGGATGACGGTAAGCGCGCCGAACAACACGTTGGGCAAACGGAGTGCGACTTCTTCACTGCTGGTTGGCGCAATATACGACGACACGAACATCAGAGTCTTCATCACCATTGGGTGTTCTGCGTTAGCAGAGAAGTCTCCCGACTCGTATGCGCGAATGGCGTCGAGCTTATTCATCTCGTCTTCCGCAAAACCGATTGCATCGAGCTGGTTCAAGCGCAAAGCGAACCCGAATACGACTAACAGCGCGAGGGTGCCGACGAAGGTCCATTCGAGACTTGCTAGTAAGCCGAGTCGATCTTTGCGCAGAGTCGTCCATAAACCATCTCGTGGCTCGATGTCGACTACTGATGAACTGAATTTTAGATTACCTGCCAATCCCTGTGGCTCCGCCTTTCCCCAAAACTGCCGTGTGCGTATCGGCAAAAGGTACTGACGCACGCAATGCTAGTCAATCGGTGTACCCTTCGGTTGGTAGCTTAGACGAAAATCGTTAAGAGTATCCACAGATTACAAAGACAGGCAGAAGCAGCAGGCAGGAGCAGGATGATGTTCGTGCCCTGCTTCCTGCTCCTGCCCCTGTCTGTTAATCTGTGTAATCTGCCTAATCTGCGGATGGTGATTTGTGTCGGAAGTTGATTGCAGATGGACAATCTCGTTACTTCAAATATCAAGCAGCGGCCGATTCGTACGCTGGTTAGCGTAGCTGGCATTGCTCTTGGCGTCAGTCTCGTGATGCTGTTCACCGGACTCGCTCGCGGCATGTCTAATGATCTTCAGCGGCGTGCTTCCAACGTTCGCGCGGAGTTGATCTTTATGCGGCCGGGCGCAATTCAGATTACGTCGTCGACGGCCAATCTCAGCACTCAATATGCCGACCGATTGAAGGCCATCGATGGAGTTGAAGATGCCCTTCCCATCATTCGTTACTTCTTCCAGGGCAGCAAAGGTTTCGGCTTTGAGCAGACCGATGGCGTTGACTGGGACGCTTACGAGCGCATGAATGGCATTAGCATGGTGAACGGTCGCGGCCCGCAAGGACTGAATGAGGTCGTCATCGATGAGACAAAAGCACGGCAGAACAATCTGAAAATCGGCGACATGCTCAAATCGTTAGGTGATAAGGAATACCGCATCGTTGGTATTTATTCACCCGAGTCAGGCGCACGTGTGAAGATGCAACTCGCTGCCATGCAGGAAGCACTTGAAGCGAAAGGTAAGTGCACATTCATATTTGTGAAGCTGCGTGATCACGACCAACTCGTAGCCATGGCGAAGCGCATCGATCAGGAATTGCCTGGTAACAGCATCCAGCCGACGCGCGATGTTTTCACAAGCTTCGAAAACAGTATTCCGTATCTGGGCGTATTCCTGCGTGTGCTAGTTGGCCTGGCGTCGGTTGTGAGTGCTCTGGTGGTAATGCTGGCGATGTATACAACGATCACGGAACGAACCCGGGAGATAGGAATTCTGAAAGCGCTCGGCGCGTCTCGTAGTTACATCGTTGGGATTATTGAGAAAGAGGCTATTCTAATCAGCCTCATCGGACTGGTTGCAGGATTCGTGGTCTCTTTGATTGCCGGTTACCTCATCTCAAAGTTCTACGGCTTGCTGTTCGAATACAGTTTGGCTTGGACGCTGACAGCCGCCGCGATTGGAATCATCGGCGGTGTACTTGGTGCGTTGTATCCCGCTCTGCGCGCTTCAAGTCTCGATCCAGTTAATGCGCTGGCCTATGAATGACGACGTCCGAAGAGCCTCTTGCAAAACTCGGATCTCAGCGGAATGGAGTCAGTACCACCTCGCGGTAGCGGGTGGGTGCGAAGCCTTATTCAGTACCGTTTGCGGTAGCGAATGGCCAAGGCTCAAGTAGGGGTTATCCGCAGACGTGGATTGCAACGAAACGAGCCGACAGTACCGCTCTTGAGTGTTGGCCATTCGCTACCGCAAACGGTACTGAATAAGGCTTCGCACCCACCCGCTACCGCGAGGTGGTACTGACCGCATTCCACTGAGATCCGAATTTCGCAAGCGCCTCTAAAGCGTATCGGACATTTGCGGCTCGCCCACACTCTCTTCCTGAACGCCGCGCAATGAAAAGCCTCTCCTAAGAATCAGAATTATTCCGACGCTACTCCAAAACAGATCCCGACCCTTTCGTACGATTGCTAAAGTTACCCCGATCGCAGTAGTCAGTCCGAGTACTTTTGAAAGCATTCCCGTCCCAGCTTCGTCCACTCCTGTCCGCAACGGTACAAATTTGAATGCCACATTGATGATTCGGTTCACCGACTCGAGAATAAATGCCGTTAGCAGTGTCGGCTTAATCGGACTGATGAAGTAGAGACTCGTATAAATCTCCAACACACCCGCCAAGTGAAAAGTAATTTCCAGGGAGAAGATTGACAGGAAGCTGTGGCTGTTTCGTTCGTAAAAACCGTAAACGCGCTGTTCGAAACTTTGCGCTCGCGGCGTCATTCTGTTCATCCAGTTCGAGGCGATGCCGCGACTTGCCAGTAATCCGAGGGCACCGCTGAAGAATTTCCACTGTCGTCGTACGATTGTGAAAACAAGCGGCGCGATCACGATGGTTACCATCAGTGCGCCAATGCCGGCGTAGCGCAAGGCTTTGGGTAGAGAAAAGCTGAGCAGGAGAGTAGCTGTTCCACAGAATATGAACAGAGCGACGGAGATACTGTAGAAGATATTTTCGACGGCTAGGCCGGACAATCCGACTATCAACGGCAAGCGATGCCTTACAAAGACTGCTTTCGAGGGTTCACTGACAGCGATGCTCGCCAGTGGAACGATATTGCCTAATGCGTCGCCCATTAATCGCGCAATCAACGCATCAAGGAATCGAAGGCGATAAGGAGATTCTATACACTTGGTCCAGGCAAGAGAGCGGACGATGTACCGGATGCTCGAGATTGCAAGTATCAGCAAGAAAGCAGGCCCGAGCCGTCCTATTCCCGCAGTGATTTCGGCGACCCCTGCTTTTTTTACGAAATAGATGAACAGTGCTAAGCCGAGTAAACCAAAGATTATTCCGAGTGGAGCGAGCTTTCGGCTTCGACTATTCTTTGCATGCTGATCAATCGGGGCGTTTGTAGACATTGGTGTTAACGGTAATATAGCAAACGAAAGACCATCCAAAGATAGGAGCAGGAGCAGGGGCAGCAGGCAGGAGCAGGAATCATTTGCCATATATCACTTGCCATTTCTCATTTGTCATTTCGAAAAGCAAAGAGCTAAGCACTAAGAGCTACCTGGATCGTGCACTTTGCGCTTGGCCCTTCGTACTCTGCTCAG
>Ga0114129_10014970_pt1 | contig 11050 bp, 12 predicted proteins | sample RhiMetdeltSRZDD1_FD_80071 | JGI IMG/M metagenome (GOLD analysis project Ga0114129, IMG submission 80071) | Populus rhizosphere microbial communities from Tennessee, USA - Rhizosphere MetaG P. deltoides SRZDD1 (version 2) (version 2) | ecosystem: Host-associated > Plants > Roots > Rhizosphere >... | reverse complement strand
GGTACGGTCGAGCGCGGGGTGGGTGACGATCCGCGACGGAGTCGCCGAGGGGCAGCTGGTCGGCGGCTGCCTGGAGACCATCTGCCGGCACCTGAAGGATTCCCAGGTGTGGCTTGATCTGCGGGGGGCGCTGCTCGTCCTCGAGACCTCTGAAGAGATCCCCCCGCCCGATCGGGTCGATGCCTATCTGGCCGAGCTTGCCGATGCCGCGGTCTTCGAGCAGATCGCGGGCCTGGTGATAGCTCGCCCCTACGGTTACGACCAGACGCAGACCCTGCGGCTGTGGGCGCTGGTGGCTGGCTGGGCGCAGGCTGCGGACCTGCCGGTGCTTGGCAACGTCGACTGCGGGCACTCCGATCCCATGTTGACGTTGCCGCTGGGTATCCACGCCCGGATCGACGCGACTGCCAAGGCCTTCGAAACGCTCCAGCCCGCCTTGGCAGCCCGGTAGGCGACGCGGCAGCCTCCCCACGCCCGGCCGTGGTCGTCGAGCACCTCAAGCGGGCCGAGGATCCGGAACTCCACCCCTACGCTCGCTGGTCACGGCACGACAGCATGCCGCGACCAGCGCCTTAAGCGGTTCTGAAGTGGCCCTGAAGCGGCCGAGGCCAGCCTGTTCACGACAGCAGGCCACCGCGCCGACAGGGAGGGATCACCATGAAGGCGACCACCACATTTCGCCGGGCCGTGTGCATCGGGGCCACCGTGCTGGCGTTGACCGCCGCCGGCGGCTGCCGGGGCGGGCAGCTCGTCGACGACGGCGTTCGCATCGGCAGCAGGTACGGCGACGACGTCATCCGCGACGGCACCAAAGCTGGCGGGGAGCGCGGGTGGAGGGGTCCGTCCTTTGACCAGGTCAAGACGGGCGCCGAGGTGCTCTGCAAGGCCAACGAGCAGCGCACCGGCGGCGACTCCCCCTACTGCTGATCGGCCGAGAGGAAAAGCGCTATGCCCAATGCCCCAACACCCTGGGTCGGCCTCGCCGCACTGGTCGCCATGTTCGTGCTCCCGATGCTGCCCAACTGGCTGTTCGAAGGACCCCGGACGATCAAGCACCGTCCCCGCCGGCACGTCTGTGCCGACTGCTCCGCCCCCTGGACCAGCCACCACGACTGCGCGGCGGAGTTGCGCGAGGTCGCGGAGCCCCTGTGGGGCGAACTGCGTCGGCTGGATGGGTCCGCCGCGCTTGAGCGCTCCACGACATCAGGTGATCGATCGGACGCCAGCGGGTCGCTTGCCGAGCCTCCTAAGCGGGTGTTGAGCAGCTCTTAGGTCGTCGTTCAGCAGCGCTGCCCATCCTCTGGCCGGCGAGATCGCACCAGCCAATCTCAGACGAGGAAGGAGGTGCATCCCACGTCGCCGCTTTACCGCATCGCGGTCCAAGCAGCTCGGCGCTAGCCGACACCGACGACACCATCTGATCCCGATGCCCCTCGCCGGAACCGGAGGCCAAGTCCGAAACCCGCCGGTTGTCAGAAGTCCGCTGGTGCAGGCCTCCGACGACCAGCAGCCGATACCCGCCGCTCCGACGCGGCCGGACCAACTGGAGGATCACATGTCCCTTATCCATCGCATCCCCCGCCGCGCCCGGCTTGTCAGCCTCGCAGTGGCGCTTGCAGCAACCGCGACGATTGCAATGGCCGGCAGCGCGCACGCCCAAGTCAATCGTGCGGGCCCGAGCTATACGTTTCCGTGGGGCGACTGCCCGGTCACCGTCGGTAACGTGATGTGGCCAGGCGGGGCGGCCGTGGGCGGCGCCGACATTCAATGCGTCCACCGCCACGGCTCCATCTCTGCGAATGTGTACCTCTGGCGCTGGAACGGCTCGCGCTGGGACGCGGTCCGGACGAGCGGTTGGGTCAGCACCTCCAACACCTCTTGGCTGTCGGTGCAGACCTCGCCACCGTACTGGTGCGGCGGGAATGCCTATTGGGACACCAAAGTCACCGTAAACGTCGATGGCTACCAGAAGACGTTCGACCTGTACGACGGAATCAAAACTTACGTCCCATACCCCCCCGGGTGCTGACCGCCAGCCGGGACGCAAGCCGTGAGGGCCCTCGCGGCGCTTGGATCGTTCTCGGCTCCCAGTTCGCAGACGCCCCGGCCACCCAATCAGGCTGGATGACTGGTGGATAACCCCGCGGCTGGTCAAACGCCAGGGCAGCCTCAGGAACGTAGCGGTAGCGCGCTGTAAGGCGGAACTGCCCGAGCGACCGATCTATCGCTTGTTGCACGTCGAACGGGATCGGCTGTTTGCCGACTTATACGTGGAGCATGGCCGCCGCTCGGCCCGCCGTCGGTCCTGGGGTGGTAAATAGCTTGCCGGCGACCACGGTATTGCGTCGGTGTGTTGATCCGGGTGGGCTGTTAGAACGCATCCCTTCGCGCCTTACGGTCGCCAGTGACCTGGGGAAACGCTGGTCCGCACAGCGCTGAGCCCTCGATACCTGATTAAGGATGAGGCCGCTGGTTCAAGTCCAGCCAGGCCCACCACACCGGCTTTGACCAGCGGAAACGCTCGTCGGTGGTCTCTTCGATGACGGTTGTTTCTGCGCGTCGCCGGCGCACAGCGGTGCTTGAATGCATCCCTGCGACACTGGCCCGCCGTGAGTTCGACAGGCCAGGGCCTGCGCTGGGTGGTTAGGGGTGGCCGAGGCCGGCGTCGCGGGCGCGCAGGATGGCCTGGGTGCGGTCGGCCACCTGGAGCTTGGCGAAGATGGCCGAGATGTGGTTGGCGACCGTCTTGCCGCTGAGGCCGAGCTGCTCGGCGATCTGGTGGTTGCTGCGACCAGCGGCCAGCAAATCGAGCACCTCACGTTCCCGGGCGGTCAGCTCGGGGAACGGGGTCGGGGTGGCCGGTGGGGTGGCGAAGTAGGTGAGCACCCGGGTGGCGACCGCGGGGCCGAAGATGGCCTCGCCGGCGGCCACGGCCATGATGGCCCGGGCGATCTCTTGTTGTTCGGCGCCTTTGAGGACATAGCCGCGGGCGCCGGCGCGCATGGCCGCGAAGACCGAGTCGTCGTCGTCGAACATGGTCAGCACCAGCACCGCCGCGGTGGGGACGGCCCGGGCGAGTTCGCGGGTGGCCTCGATGCCGTTGAGCTCGGGCATCTGCAGGTCCATGACGACCACGTCGGGCCGGTGCAGGACGGCTTCGCGGATGGCGGCTTGGCCGGTGGCGGCCTCGGCCACGACCTCGACCTCCGGCACCGGAGCAAGGGCCGCCTGCAGCCCTTGGCGGACCAGGGGGTGGTCGTCGGCGATAAGAACCCGGATCGTCATGGCAGATCCAGGGGCAGGCTGGCCTGGACCCGGCCACCGCTTGCGGTGGGACCAACTTCCAGGGTGCCGCCGACCTCGGCGACGCGTTCGGCCATGGACAGCAGCCCGACCCCGGGCCGCCAGCCGCCCTCGTTGGTCGTGCTCATAGCGCCGTCGTCGTGGACCTCGAGACAGAGGTCGCCGTCGATGGCGACCGCGATGGTGATCTGGTGGGCACGGGCGTGGCGAGTGATATTGGTCAGGGCCTCGGTGATGATCCGGTAGGCGGCCACCTCGACCGCCGCCGGCAGCACGGGCAGCGCCGGCGGAGCATCTAGGGCGACGAGTAGCCCCTGGCGAGCGAATCGGTCGACCTGGTGGCTGAGCGCCCCCAGTAGGCCGAGTTCGTCTAGCGACGCCGGGCGGAGGTCGTAGATGACCCGGCGCAGGTCGCCGATGGCCTGGTTGGCGTCGCCGCGCAGCTCCACCAGCAGCCGGTCAGCCTGGTCGGGGGCGGTGTCCAGGGCGCTGCGAGCGGCATCCGCCTTGAGGGTGACCGCGGTCAGGATTGGGCCGAGGCCGTCGTGGAGGTCGCGGCGCAAACGGCGGCGTTCTTCCTCCCGGGCGGCGACCAGCCGTTCCCGTGAGCGCTGCAGCTCCTGGGACAACAGCACCGCATGCAACGCCACCGCCACCGGAGCCGCCAGGATCCCAAGGACCTGCCGGTCGGTCGCCCCAAGGGCGTCCTCACCTGCGCGCACCCCGACCAGCAGCACTCCGATGCGCTGGCCTTCATGCTCCAGAGTGATCGACTCGCTAACAGTGGCTGGCCGGCCGACGGCCACCACCTCCGCCTGGTCGACGCAGAGGCTGGCCCACGGCAGCCGCAGGGTCTCGCACACCGTCTGCAGCACCCCGGCCAGGACGTCCCCGCCAGGCGCGCCACCGGGCGCGTCCCGGAGGCGCTCACCAAGTCGCGTCATGGCCCGCACGGGGTCGCGCCGCTCGCCATACAGCCGGCGGTCTACCAGGCGTTGCAGACGGTCGCGGGCTGGGGCGAAGCCCACCGCGATAACCGCGGTGGCCAGCAGGCTGCCGCCCAACCCGACCCCCTCGCGCAGCAGCCACTCGGCCAGCTTGACCACCGCGACATAGACACCGACCCCGCCGACGGTCAGCAGCCCATACACCGCCGTGCGGCTGATGAGGTAGTCGAGGTCATACAGCCGGTACCGCAGGATCGCGACCCCGGTCGCCAGGGGCAGCAGTACCACGCAGATCGCCAGCAGCGAGCCCAAGAGGAACTCATTATCGGTCGGGATCAGCGCGCCCAAGGCCAAGACGGCCACCCCGGTCAGCGCGGCGCCGTACGCTAGCCAACGCAGCTGCTGGCGTTCCAGGCCACGAGCACTGCGAAAGCGCACCACCAGCGACCCAGCGGCGACGAGCACGGTAAGGCCGGTGGCGACCCAGGTGACGCCTGCGACGAGCTGCAGCGGGCCAGCCAGCGCGGGAACCGCCAGCGGGTTGGGCACCGACTGGTAGGGCGGCGAAAAGGGCAGGAGCGCCGATGATGCCAGGGCCAGCAACGGCGCGGTGGCCGCGACCCATGCCCACCAGCGCCAGCGCGGGGAGGGCAGTGACCCGGTCGGGGTCAGGAGCAGAATGAACCCAACACACGCCGCGAGGACGAGGACACCGGCAGTGTTGTAGCCCGCTGCAAGGCGGGCGGCCGGAGCTGTCCCGGGTTGGGCCAGTAGCCTGTAGTTGGCGTATCCGGTCGCCGGACCGGCCACTGTAAGCAAGAGGCCTAGGGCCTGGAGCAGCCAACCCACTGGGTGGCCAGGGCGGCGGCTGGCCACCACTGCCCCGACTGTGGCCGCGCTCATCGCCGCCAGGATCAAGGGGACATTCTTAGGGGCGAGCTGGACGAGGTCGGGCCGGCCGGCTTGGCGCAGCAAGTGATCCAGCCAGGCGACGGCGGCCCAGGCGAACGTGGTCAGCGCCCACAGCGCCCACGCCAGCACGGGGACAAGCCGTCTGCTCATCGCCAGCCCTCGATCCCTACAGCACGACGAACGCCTTCCGTCGCCTGTGGCCATCATGCGCTTCCGTGATCCCGGTGTCGTGGGAGCAGGCACCTAGCGCATCTGGGTGATTTCCCGGTCGGTTAGGTGTCTGGTCTCATCTGCTAGAGATAGCCCCGGGCGCACACTCTCCCCGAGAACCACCACAAGGAGAGTTCCCAGGGCAATTGAGGCGCCAAGCCAACAAGCCGCCTAGCGCAATCAAGCCCCAGTATTCGGGGGTTGTCATGACACTACTACTCTGTGCGCGCAGCAAACCTGCAGAGGTCGCGACCGACCGAGCTCAACGAACTCCAATTGGCACCTGGACCATCGACCCCCACCCCTCCGACACCGGCATCCGCTCGCCCTCCACGCCACCCATCGGCCGCTACCGGCGCGTGCCGGTCCAGATCCACCAGGCCGACCCAGATGCCTCCGAGGTCGCCAGGCGCCTGATCACCCTCATCGCCACCCGCTGGCCGGCCACCCCAGCCGAGCACGTGGGCAGCTCGGCAGTGCCCGGCCTGGCCGGCAAGAACATCATCGACCTGCTCCTGGCCACCCCCCCGGCCCACATCCCGGCCATCACCCAGGCCCTGCTCGAGCTCGGCTTCCAACCCCAGCGTCCGGCGGCGTTCCCGCCAACCCGGCCCATGCTGTGGGGCACCTTCCGCCACGGGGCCACCGAATACCCGGTCCACGTCCACGTGGTCCCAGCCGGCAGCCCGGAGGTCGCCGCCCTGCGGGGCTTCCGGGACGCCTTGCGCGCCGACCCGCACCTGCGTCGCCGCTACGCGGTCCTCAAGCGGGCCATCGTGGCCGGCGGCCCGGCTGACCCGGTCGCCTTCACCAAGGCCAAGCACCACTGGATCGCCGCCACCCTGGCCCATCTTGGCCTGGCGGGCGACCAGCCGCGCCGGCTCTACCAGGACGACCTGGACCCGATAGCCCACCGGCGCGGATGACCGCGAACGCCGAGTCGTCGTCGAACATGGTTAGGAGCAGGACGCCGTGGTGGGGGCGGCTCGGGCGAGCTGGCGGGTGGCGTCGATGCCGTTGAAGTCGGGCATCTGGAAGGTCCATGATCACGACGTCAGGCCGGTGGAGGTGGAGCACGGCCTCGCGGATCGCGGCTGAGCCGGTGGCGGCCTCGGCCACGACCTCCACTTCGGGCAGCGGGGCCAGGGCCGCCTGCAGCCCTTGGCGGACCAGGGGTGGTCGTCGGCGATCAAGGCCCGGACAGTCATGCCAGATCCAGCGGCAGGCTGGCCTGGACCCGGCCGCCGGTTGGGGTGGGACCAACTTCCAGGGTGCCGCCGACCTCGGCGACGCGTTCGGTCATGGACTGCAACCCTGTGCCTGGCCGCCAGCCATCGCCGATGGCCGCGCTGGTGGTGCCGTCGTCTTGGACCGCGACACAGAGGTCGCCGTCGATGGCCACAGTGATGGTGACCTGGTGGGCGTGGGCGTGGCGGGTGACGTTGGTCAAGGCCTCGGCGATGATCCGGTAGGCAGCGACCTCGACCGCCGCCGGCAGTACCGGCAGGGTTGGCGGTGCCTGCAGGGTGGTCGACAGCCCCTGGCGGTCGAACCGGTCGACCTGCTGGCTGAGGGCTCCCAGCAGGCCCAGTTCGTCCAGTTGGGCCGGTCGTAGGTCGTAGATGACCCGGCGCAGGTCGCCGATGGCCTGGTTGGCATTCCCGCGTAACTCCGCCAGCAACTCATCGGCCTGGTTGGGGGCGGTGTCCAGGGCGCTGCGAGCGGCGTCCGCTTTTAGGGTGACCGCGGTCAGGATGGGCCCGAGGCCGTCGTGGAGATCCCGGCGCAGCCGCCGCCGTTCCTCCTCACGGGCAGCGACCAGCCGTTCCCGTGAGCGCTGCAGCTCCTGGGACAACAGCACCGCATGCAACGCCACCGCCACCGGAGCGGCCAGGACCTCGAGGACCTGCCGGTCGGCCGCCCCAAGGGCGTCCTCACCTGCACGCACCCCGACCACCAGCACCCCGATGTGCTGGCCCTCATGCTCCAGGGGGATCGACTCGCTGGCGGTGCCCGGTTGACCAAAGGTCGCCACCTCTACCCCGTCCTCGACCCGCAGGCTGGCCGATGGCAGCCGCAGGGTCTCGCACACCCCCTGCAGCACCCCGGCCAGGACATCCCCGCCGGGCACGCCGCTCGGAGCGTCCCGCAGGCGCTCCCCGAGTCGGGCCATGGCCCGCACGGGGTCGTGCCGATCGCCGTACAGCCGCCGGTCGACAAAGCGTTGCAGGCGGTCCCGGGCCGGCGCGAACCCAACCGCGATCACTCCGGTTGCCAGCAGGCTGCCGCCCGGCCCGCCCGCGCGTAGCAGCCGCTCGGCGCCGTTGACGACCCCGACGTACACACCGACCCCACCGACGGTCAGCAGCCCATACATCACCGTGCGGCTGATGATGTAGTCCAGGTCATACAGCCGATAGCGCAGGATCGCGGCGCCGATCGCCAGCGGCAGGAGGTAGATCCCCACCGCCAAGCCGAGGAATACCGTGGCGGATAGGATGGCATCTTGTGGTAGGGCCACCACGGTCGCCAGCGCCGCCACCACCGACCCCAGTGCCACCGGCACGGCCGTCAACGCGACCCAGCGCAGCTGCTGCCGTTCGCTGCCGCGGCCACGGCGAAAGCGCATCACCAGCGACGCGGAGCCAACCACCACGGCGAGGTTGGCGACGGCGAAGGCCAGTTGGAAGCCGACCGGCGGCATCACGCCGGAAGTGAGCCCAAACGAACTCTCGATCGTCTGATCGGGCTGGGGTCGGGACGCCAGCATCATAGCCAGCAGGCTGACGACCGGTGCGGCCGCGGTCGTCCGGGCCCACCAGCGCCAGCGGAGCGAGGGTAGCGACCCCGTGGGCGTGAGCAGCAGGACAAAGCCGAGCAAGGCCAGGGCCGTGACGACGATGGCGGGGAAACCCAGGCCCACATAGCGGGCAGCCGGCAGCACACCGGGACGGTCCGGCAGCCCATGTTCTGCATACGCTCGGGCGACTCCGGTCGCGTTTACCGACAGCCCGAACCCCAGCAGCAACCAGCCCACAGGGTGGTTCGGCCGGCGGCTGGCCACCACTGCCCCGACCGTGGCCGCGCTCACCGCCGCCAGCACAACGGCGACGACGCTCGCGTCGAGCCTGCCCGCCTGGCGCCCCAGGTGATACAGCCAGAGAACGGCGGACATGGCGACCACGGTCAGCGCCCACAGCGCCCAGGCCAGCAAGACGACACGCCGTCTGCCCACTACACCCTCGATCCCTACAACCACGACAGATGCCTCCGTCGTCTTGTTGTCATCATGCGCTTCCACCTTCCCGGTGTCGTGGGAGCTGGCACCCAGCCCGTCCGGGTGATCTCCCAGTTGGCTAGGGGCCTGACCTCATCTGTCAGGACCGGCCCCCGGCGCAGCCTGTCCTCGCAAGACCTCGACGAGGAGGGCTGTCATGCCGACCGATGAAGCCAAGCCGACCGAACTGCTGGACCGGTTCGTCACCGACCTGGAGGTGACGGGCCAGGTGACCGCACCCCAACGATCACATCCAAGTCCAGTTGGCACCTGGACTGCCGACCCCTCCGACAGCAGCGTCTCCTTTGCCTGGCGCAGGCTCCGGCTGTGGACCATCACCAGTCGGCGGCGCTGCTTGGGGGTTATCCACCTCGATGACCTCCCACCCGTTGGGGTCATCCGCTTCCAGCAGCCATCGGGACTGCCGGTGCTGACCGTGGCGCTGGATCCTGCAGGCGTTGAGACCCCCACCGGCGACCCGGCCACCATGCTGGGTGGCCCCGACTACTTCGATGCCGTGCGGCATCGGTGGTGGACGCTGCGCAGCGAAAGCCTGGAGGTCCTGCCCACCGGCACCTGGCGGGTCATGGCCACGCTCACCGCCCGAGGCACCACCGCCCTGGTCGAGCTGCGCTTTGCGGTCATCGCGGGGGCGAGCGGCCCCGACGGGCTGGTGCTGCGAGGACGGGGGGTGCTGGATCGACGCGCCGTCGGCATCGGCCGGCAGGCCTGGAGCTTCGGCCCCCAGCTCCAGCTCGACCTGGCCCTGCGCGCCAATCGAGCGGCGATCCGCACCCGCATCGAGACACAGGAGGGAGAAGCGGCATGAACAACCAGCATGCTGGGCTGAGCCAGGCCCTGGCCGCCCAGCGCATCACCGAACGGCACCAGCAGGCTGCCCTGGCGCGACTGCTCCGGGGTGCTCGCCCGCCGCGTCGCCGCCGCACCGGGTGGGCGGCCCGTCGCTGGTGGCAGCTGGCCCGCTGGCCACACATCGCCACCAACCAGCCCGCCCATCACCCACCCAGCCTCAGTTGACCGATCGGAGGTAACCATGTCCAAGCTCACCCGCACCCTCATCATCGGGGCCACCCTGACCGCGATGCACCTGGCCGGCATGACCGCCGTCGCCCAGGCCCAAGCCAACGACGACCCGGTCCGCCAACCGCCCACCGAACGCCAAGTCGGGGAGGCCTGGCGCCACCGCCAGGCCGCCCCGCCGGAGCAGACCGCCGCGGACGCCGCCCTCGGGCGGGTGCTGGCCCGTGAGCGCTTCGCCATCCCCAACGGCACACCGGCCCAGGTGCCGGCCCCGGCACCCATCCAACCGAGCCGGCAGCCCGGCTGGCTCCTCACCTCCCTCGGTGTGCTGGCGGTGCTGATGCTGGTGGCCGGCCTGGCCGCCCTGGCCGCCCGACGGGCACGCCGCCGAGCTCCACCGCCGGCCCCCAGCCCAACCCGATAACGACCGTTGCTGGGGCCGCCGACGCGCGGCGGCCCCGCCCACACCCCGTCAGCGCGTGCCCGGCCGACAGTCAGAAAGGAGGGCGTTCCCGTGCCCATGCCGCCCATCCATCACCTGGTTCATCTGGCCCAGCGATCCGATGGCGGGGTGGAATGGGCCTGCCCCCAGTGTGGCCGCTACCTCATCCGCTATCCGAATAGGGAGTTGGTCGTGGCGGCCGGCGTGCCTGGCCCCGCTCACATCCTCGGCCCCGAGTACCGGGACGACCCGACCGAGTCCGCGACCGTCAGCGAGTTCGACGAGCAGTTCCTCCACCGCCATGCCATGGCCTGGTCGGCCGACCATCGGTCCGAACCAAAGGAGACACAATGAAGCGCTATCGCAGCCGCATCCTGGCGGCCATCGCCACCGTCGCCGCACTCGTCGCCGCGGCACTCATCGTCCTGCCGGCACGGGCAACGCCGCCCTCCCCCGAGGTGATCACCACTCCCATTGGAATGGGGCGCTTCGCCGACATCGACACCAACGTCAAGACCGACATCGATCCCGGCCGCCCCACCGAGTTCTGGCGGGCCCGGATCAAGACCAAGCGAAGCTCGGATCTCTATGTGCTGCAGAACACGATCCCACCCGGCAAGACCTTCGGCTGGCACAGCCACCCCGGCCCCAGCCTGGTGATCGTCAAGGCGGGCACGGCGACCATCTACCTGGCCGCCGACCCGACCTGTAGGCCCCATGTGGTCCGGGCGGGGTCCGGCTTCGTCGACCAGGGCCACGACGTGCACGTTGTGCGCAACGAGGGCAGCGTCGACCTGGTGACGGTGGTGGTGTCGCTGGTTCCGGCGGGGTTCGCCAGGCGGATCGACGAGCCGAGCCCAGGAACTTGCCTGCCGAACGGCTGAGGTCGGCTGAGGGCCCGATGGGGCTGCCGCGCCC
>Ga0114129_10014969_pt1 | contig 11050 bp, 7 predicted proteins | sample RhiMetdeltSRZDD1_FD_80071 | JGI IMG/M metagenome (GOLD analysis project Ga0114129, IMG submission 80071) | Populus rhizosphere microbial communities from Tennessee, USA - Rhizosphere MetaG P. deltoides SRZDD1 (version 2) (version 2) | ecosystem: Host-associated > Plants > Roots > Rhizosphere >... | reverse complement strand
TCTGTACGAGACCATCGCGGCCTTGCGTGTGAACGAGGGTGAGTTCGGCGAGGCGATTGCGGCGTATCGGCTCGAGCTGCAGGTCAACCCGAACAACGGAGCTGCGCATCGCAGGTTGGGCGATCTCTACGCGCAAGATGGACGGCTGGGTGAGTCGCTCGCCGAGAGTGCGGCGGCGCTCCTGATCGATCCGCGCGATGCTGACGCCCACGTCTCGCGCGCGCAGACGCTGCTCCGGATGTCACGTTTTGCCGACGCCGAAGCGGCCGCTCGCATGGCCGTCACGCTCAGTCCCTCACATGAGGCGGCGCATTATGCGTTGGGCACCGCGCTGCTTCGCAACGGCATGACCGAAGAGGGCCTCGCCACGCTGCAGGAGTTCGAGCGGCTGCAGGCACAGACACGCGCTCGCACCGACGCGGAGTGGCAACTCAAGCTCTTGAAAGAACAAGCCCTCGAACACGCGGCACGACAGGATTACCGGACCGCCGCCGACGTGCTTCGGCGCGCCGTCGCGTACTCGCCCCCGGACGGGTCGGTGCAACTCGCGGCTGGCGCGCTTCTCATCAAAGCCGGCGCGTACGAAGAAGCCATTCCCTTGCTGAAAGAAGCGGTAGCCCGTGAGGCGTTGGAAGCCCACCGCTATCTTGCCGAGGCGTACGCCGCTCTTCGGCAAAACGACGAGAGTCGTGCTCATCAGGCGGCGTACGACGCTGTCAAAGAGGCGAGGCTGCGCCGAGGCGCGGGCCAGTGATGCGCGCGAGCCGGACCCGTCAGTACGTAGTGTCCGGCTTCAGCTGGACCTGGATGTCGAGGCCGTGCCGGATCCTGGCATGCGCGCTGGCGCTGACGCTGTGTCAATTGGTCACGCAGGTCGACGAGTCGGCGCTACTCGCGCAGCCGGTCGCGATGAACTTCGTGGACGTGACCGCCAAGGCCGGCATCGAATTCACACACGTCAACGGCGCAAGCGCTCAAAAGCACATCGCGGAGACCATGGGATCGGGCGCCCTGTTTTTCGACTTCGACAACGACGGCTGGCTGGATCTGTTTCTCGTCGACGGTGGGTCGGTGGCCGATCCCGCCGTCGCACGGCAGGCGCGTCATCGTCTCTATCGCAATCGTGGCGCGGGGCAATTCGAGGATGTGACAGACGCGGCGGGCGTACATCATCGCGAGTACGGCATGGGTGCCTGCGCGGCGGACTACGACAACGACCATCGCGTCGACCTCTACGTCACCAATTTCGGGCCCGACGTGCTCTACCATAACGACGGGCACGGCGCCTTCTCCGATGTCACGCGCAGCGCTGGCGTCGGCTCGAACCTGCTGGGCGCCAGTTGCGCCTTCGCCGACATCGACAACGACGGTGATGTCGACTTGTTCGTCGCCAACTATGTGGACCCGGACGCCAGCAAGATCTGCGGTGATGCGCGAGCGCGTGCCTATTGCCGGCCCGATGTGTACGCCGGGGTGCCAAGCGCCCTGTATCGGAACAACGGCGACGGCACCTTCACCGATGTCACGAAGCCGTCGGGACTTGGTCGCAGCGATGGGAAAGCGCTTGGCATGGTGTTCGCTGACTACGACAGCGACGGCCGGGTGGATCTGTTCGTCGCGAACGACCTGACTCGCAATTTCCTCTATCACAACGAAGGCAACGGCGCGTTCAAAGAGGTGGGGCTTCCTGCCGGCGTCGCCGTTGCGAGCGACGGGCGCGTGCGAGCGGGAATGGGAACCGACGCCGGTGATTACGATGGCGACGGCCGACTCGATCTCGTCGTGACCAACTTCGAATCCGAGACTCACAGCGTGTTTCGCAACCTGGGCGGCCGTCTGTTTGCCGACGCCACCTACGAGAGCGGACTCGGGCCGGTGACGCTGCCGTTTCTGGGATTCGGCGTGGCCTTCCTGGACTACGACAACGATACGGATCTGGATCTGGTCATCGCCAACGGGCACGTGCTCGATAACACCGATCTCTTCAAGTCCACATCGAAGTACGCGCAGCGGAATCTTCTGCTGCGCAACGAGGGACGCGGGCGATTCATGGAAGTCGGCCGGCAATCCGGTCCCGGGTTCGCGCTGGAGAAAGTGAGCCGAACCGTCGTGTCCGGCGACATCGACAACGACGGCGATCTCGATCTGCTGGTCAGCAACAACGGTCAGCCACCCGATTTGTTGCGCAACGACACCAACGGTCTGGGGAATGCGCTGCGCGTGAAGCTGAGGGGTCGTCAAAGCAATCGCGACGGTATTGGGGCGGTGCTCGTGGCAACCGTCGGTGCGAAGCGGCTGGTCCGCGAAGTCAGGGCCGGCTCGAGCTACCTCGGGCAGAACGACGTGCGCATTCATTTCGGCATGGGTCGGGCCGCAGCGGCGGATCGGCTCGAAATCCGTTGGCCGAGCGGGCGGATCGACGTCCTCAAAGCCATTGCCAGTCAACAGGATGTGACCGTGGCGGAAGGGGAGGGAGCGATCGAGTTCCACCCCCTGAATAGGCGGTAGCCCAGCCGATAGTAGGGCGGTATCATTTGTGTCACTTGCGACGAGCGAATCACCTTTCGATATGCGAAAGCACAGGCTCTTACGCCGCCCTTCCTGCGTGCAGCCAAGGCGGTCGACGTGCCGTTCATGCGGGCGCTGCTCGCAGGCGGCGCCGATGCCACGCTGACCAAGAAGGATCGCACCAATGCCGTGATGCTCGTGGCCGCCGGTCAGGCGAACGCCGGCTACCTCGGCGCCACTACGGATGCCGCCCTGGCCGCCACTCTCGAAGCGCTGCGGATGTGCATCGATCGCGGAGTGGACATCAACGCCTTCAACACCGCTGGTCAGACCGCGATGCACGTTGCGGCCGGGCGCGGCCTCGACGGCGTCGTAAAGTTTCTCGCCGAACAGGGTGCGAAGCTGGATAGGACGGACAAGCAGGGACGGACACCGCTTGACGTTGCGCTCGGCGTCGGTGCCGGCGTCGCTCGCGGCAACAACCGCAACCAGGGTGGGCCGCGGGAAAGCACCGCAGCGCTGTTGCGACAGCTCATGAGCGAAAGTGGCCGGACGACCACGTCACTGCAGTAAGGTCCCGTTCGCGGTCTCGCTCGCTCTGATCGGCTTGGTCGGTGTTGGGGCGGCGAGCCGCGACAGTCAGGATCCAGGGGCGAGACGCTCGGTTTCGGACGGCGTGTATACCGACCTGCAAGCCAATCGCGGTGAGCGTGAGTACGGCCGGACATGTGAACACTGCCATGGGCCGGGCCTCGAGGGTGACGCGGCGCGCGAGATTCCGCCGCTCGTCTCCGATCCGTTCATGCGGAGTTGGCGCGGGAAGAATCTCAAGGAGCTCTTCGATCTTCTGAGCCGGTCGATGCCTGCCGACAACCGGGGGAGCCTGAGCGCGAGAACCTACACGGACCTGATTGCCTATCTCCTGCGCGTGAATGAATTCCCGGCAGGCACATCGGCGCTGCCAGAAGCGCCTGCCGATCTCGAGGCAATCTCGATCGAGCAACGATGAGCAGGTGTCAGACTCCTTCACTAGTCTGCACACGAATCAGAGTGACGATCATGCACACCACGAATCGCCTCCCGGTTGCCAGCGCTTTGCTGTTGTGGATCGCCGTCATGGCGATTGCGAACCGGCCTGTCGTGACTGCTCAGGAGGGGGGCGGCAAAAAGATCTGGGATGGCGTCTACACCGAGGCGCAGGCGACGAGAGGCAAACCGGCGTTCGAAACCAGTTGCGGCCGCTGTCACAACAACGAGCTCGTGGGCTCCGAGCGCGGGCCCGCGCTCAAGGGCGACGGCTTTTTCTCGCACTGGGAGAACGACACACTCGACAAGCTATTCACGAAGATTCGCGACACCATGCCCGCCGGCGGGATCGAGAGCGTGACCGACGCCGGCAAGCTCGACATCCTCGCCTACGTGCTTTCAGTGAATGGCGCGCCCGCCGGTAAAGAGGAACTGAGCATCGAACTCCCCGCGCTGGAAGCGATCACCATTGTCAGGAAAGGCGGCGCGCCGGAAGGCGTGTCGAATTTCAACCTCGTGCAGCTCGTGGGCTGCCTGGCGCCGGCCGGGGACAACGGCTGGAAACTTACGAACGCGAGCGAACCGGTCGTGACAAAGGAGGAGGCGTCGACGCCAGCCGCGATCGCGAAGGCCAGCGGTCAGCCGCTGGGCCGCCTCAACTTCGATCTGGTCAGCGTCATCAGCGCATATCAGGCTGACGCGCGTGTGGGTCAGAAGGTCGAGGCAAGAGGACTGATCTTCCGGGCGACGAACGACAACGCGATCAACCTCACGTCGCTGCAGCCTGTGGGCCCCTGCCCGGAAGTAATCGCCAGATAAGATCGGCGCGCAGAGCGCCACGCAATGCTCGGCTCAGTTCGTGCATCACTCTACAGCATGCGCAGAGCTATGGCGCTCGCGGGCGTTGGCACCGCGTCGATCGTGTAGCCCGCGCGTGATATCGCCTGGAAATGAAGCCGGTCAGCTTCGATTTCAATCAACATGAAGTGATAGTCGCGATCGAACGTGCTGGCCACGTAGGTGGCTGGTGCGCCGTCTCCCGGCCGTAACGACCCCGCACCGCCGCTGACGAAATACTGGATGCCGCGCTGTAACGTGATGCGCTGGTAGATGTGTTCATGCCCGGAGAAGGCCACGTCGACGCCATGCTCCACGAGCAGCGGTTCGAGAATGAGACGATGCAATCGGGCCTGCGTCCGGTAGCGCCTGGACGTGTAGAGAGGGTGGTGAAAGAAGCACACTTTCCAGGCGGCCCGGGAAGCGGCGAGGCGCTCGTCGAGCCATCGCAGCTGTGTGCGATCCAGGTTCGTCGAGTCGAGCGCGAAGAACTCCACGCGGGTGACGATCTTCGCCAACAGATCCTCGGGGGGCGCGAAGCTGTAATAGCGCTCGCGGTTCATGTTGAAGAGCGGATAGGCCACCTGCTGCGGATCGTCGTGGTTCCCCAGCACCGCATAAAACTTCACGCCGTCGTCGATCAGCCGTCCATAGGGTTCTTCGAACTTCTTGCGATAGTCGTCCGGTGTTGCCGGGCCTTCGTAGATGTTGTCGCCGACAATGAGGACGAACGCATATGGGAAGCGATCGTGATACAGCACCATCTGAGCCGCGACCTCGTGCTGAGCGCGCGATCCGCGGCCGCTATCGCCAATCACCGCGAATTTGACCGAGGCACGATGGTTCGGGAGGGTCAGCGCACCGACCCCGACGCGGCTTCCCTCGATTGACTCAACCGTCGGCGTCCGCTCGGACGATGGCGTCTCGCGACAGGCGGCCGACCCCAGGACGATGAGCAAGCTGAGGAGGGCGTTACGGACACACGGCTGGGCATCTCCTGTTGGAGGAGCAATTCACGCGCCGCTCAGTGGGTCTGAAGACCCGCCGCTACGAGCTCGGTTGCGTCTGACGTCGGCGGCGGCGCAGTTCGTAAACCTGAGAGGAGCAATGGGATCATGTCCTGGCTGCGTAGATCGTCGTATTGATTGTGATAGACCGCTGCTTCATACGAGAGGCGCTGAATCGGCTGCGGCCGGCGCTGGTTGGCGGGGCCTGGTCGGGAGTGATTCTTGCTGCCAACAACGAGGCTAACCGCGAGACGCCCTCAAGGCAGAGTTTGTGCGGCTAACTTGATGCTGAACGTGGGGTCGTTCCTCTTCGTCGTTCTGGTGGGCTTGCTCTGCGCAAGCGCCCGTGTGGTGTGTCAGGTCGTACCGAATGAATACCTGCTCAAAGCGGCGTTCATGTATCAGTTTCCGCAATTTGTCGAATGGCCATCCGCTGCCTGGGAGCGAACGACCAATGTTCAGTTCTGTGTCGTCGAGCCAAATCCGTTTGGCTCAGAGCTCGAGCACCTCATCCAGGGAGAGTCGCTGAACGGCCGGCCGCTCGCGGCCAAAGAGATCTTCGGCTCTGACGAGTTGGCGGGATGCCATGTCTTGTTTGTGAGCACGCGCAGCGGCGATCCATCTGCCTTGCTGAAAGCGACGGCGGGACGTCCGGTCCTGACCATTGGTGAGGCCGACGATTTCCTCGAGGGCGGCGGCATCATCGCGATGAAGATCGTCGACGGCAAAGTGCGGTTCGAGATCCACGCCGCGAACGCGCAGAAAGCGGGCCTCCGCATCAGTTCCCAACTTCTCAGCCTTGCCCTCGCTGTTCGTGGAGGGCCGTCGTGAGGCGCTGGTTCGCGCGGCTGCCGATTCACCAGAAACTCGTCGTATCGGCGTTGCTGGTGACAGGCGTGGCGCTGGTGATGGCCATGCTCGGGTTGAGCGTCATCGACGCGCTGCGGTATCGAGTCACGGCGCGAGAGGATGCCGTTGCCCTTGCGCGCGTGATTGCGGAGAACACGTCGGCTGCCGTCGCGTTCGGGGATGCGGACGCGGCAAGCGAAACGCTCGCGAGCGTCAGGGTCAGGGACGTCGTCACGCGAGCCTGCATCTATCTTTCCGACGGCCGCTTGTTCGCTGCATACGCCAAGGGCACCCTCCCCTGTCCTGAGTCGGCCCCCGCCGGCACGACGTGGGACGGCGTGCTCGGCAACGCCGTCATCAGCAGAAACGGGCGAACGCAGGGCGCGGTGTTCGTCGAGCGAGATCTTTCAGATCTGCGCGGGAGACTGCTGGTCACAGTCATTGCCGGCACGCTGGTGCTCATCTTCGCGGCGTCGATGGCATACATGCTCGCCCAACGCGTTCACGCGACGACATCAGGTCCGATCTCCGCCCTGGCACAGTTTGCCCGTGGATACGGCGACGATCCCACGGCAAATCCGCCCGCGCTGACGACCGCGCCTGACGAAGTGGGCGACCTGGTCAGGTCGTTCAACGAAATGCTCGCCCGGGTCCGACGTGCCAATGACGATGCCACGGCCGCGAACCGGGAGTTGAAACGCTCGAACGAGGCCCTTCGTCACGAAAACGAGGAGCGTCGGCGCGTAGAAACCGAGCGCGAGGCCGCCCTCGCTCGCGAACGCGAGGCCAACCGCCTGAAAGACGAGTTCCTGGCCGCCGTGTCACACGAGCTTCGCACTCCGCTCAACGCCATGATGGGTTGGGCGCAGGTGCTCGCGACGGCGCCGCCCAGCGAGGAGACGATTCGGAAGGCGGTGACGAGCATCGTGAAGAATGCCCGGATGCAGACGCGCGTCATCGAGGATCTCGTCGACGTCTCCCGAATCGTCACGGGCAAGATGAGGCTGACGTTCCAGCCGCTGGACGTGCGCTCGGTCGTCGCCTCCGCGGTCGAGTCGATGGAACGAGTCGCCGATGTTGCGGGTGTTCACATCGACCAGGCCCTGCCTCGTGATTCGTGCTTCGTGATGGGCGACCGCGATCGCCTCCAGCAAGTGCTCTGGAACTTGATATCGAACGGCGTCAAGTTCACTCCACAGGGTGGAACCGTCTCGGTAACCGTGTCGCGGCAGGACGGAAAGCTCCAGGTGGTCGTGAGTGATACCGGTATCGGCATCCTCCCGTCATTTCTGCCGCACGTCTTCGATCGCTTCAGACAGGCGGATGGTTCACTCACGCGGGAACACGGCGGCCTTGGACTGGGCCTTGCCATCGTGAAGGATCTGACCGAGTTGCACGGGGGCTCGGTCGCGGCGTCGAGCGAAGGCCGAAATAGGGGCGCCATCTTTTCTCTGACCCTGCCCGAAATGCGGGCAGAACCGTCGGAGGAACAGCCGGTGGAGGAGGACACCCTTCCCTCGCTGGAAGGAGTCAAGATCTTTGCCGTCGACGACAACGACGATGCCGTTGCGATGATCGCCGCGTCGCTGGCACGCGCGGGGGCGCAGGTGAACACCTTCACGAATCCGGTGGAGGCGATGACCGCGTGGCGGCAACAACCAGCCGATGTGCTGGTCTGCGACCTGGCGATGCCGCATATGAGCGGGCTCGACTTGCTGCAGAACATCAGGCAGTTTGACTCGAAGCGAGGGGTCTTCACGCCGGCAGTGGCGGTATCCGCACATGCCTCGGAACAGCATCAGGCCGAAAGCCTGAGGGGCGGCTTTCAGTTCCATCTCGCGAAGCCTCTGCATCAGGACGTCCTGGTCCGCGCGATCGCCGAGGCCGTGCACGTCGAGGGCCGAAACCGCGCCCAGATCGGGTAGAGGCGCGCAACCCGCGTGCCCTTGCACCCGTATCGCGATGAGGAGGCCGAGGTGTGGTAGCCTCCTTTTCGCATTCCGCAAAAGTCGCTTATCGCTGGTGAGGGTTCGAGGAGGGTTCAAACACATGCACCGAGTCGTGAAAGCCGTCGCAGCAGTTGCTGGGATCGTGCTGCTGCCCAGTCTCGCGTTCGCCCAGGCCACTATTGCAGGAGTCGTCCGAGACGCATCCGCCGCCGTGTTACCCGGTGTCAGCGTCGAGGCGGCCAGCCCCGCACTCATTGAGAAGTCCCGGACCGTCGTCACCGATGGCACCGGGCAGTACCGCATTACCGATCTGCCACCGGGCAGCTATGTCGTGACGTTCTCGCTCCCTGGCTTCTCAACCGTCAAGCGGGATGGCCTCGAAGTATCGGGTTCCGGTGTCATGTCCGTGAACGTCGAGCTCCGGATCGGCACCGTTGAAGAAACAGTCACCGTGACAGGAGAGTCGCCCCTCGTCGATACGCAATCGGTGCGGCGTGAAGTCGTGCTGGACAACGAGATCCTGAGCACGCTCCCAGCGACGCGCGGCTACGGCTCCGCGCTGGCAGCGGTTCCGGCACTGAATACCGGCGGTGTCGCAGGTGCGAATGCAACCACGGCGCCGACGACTCCTTCGATGACGTTCTTCAGCACACACGGTGGCGCCAGCGGCGAAGGGCGCGTCATGACCAATGGACTCACCGTTGCGGCGCCGTTCGGCGGCGGCGGCGTCTCGGACGTGACCTACGACACCGCGAACGCGGAGGAAATGCAGGTGCTGATCTCGGGCGGCCTCGCCGAAGCCGAGACCGGAGGGCCGAGCATCAACATCGTACCGAAGTCGGGCGGCAATAACTTCCGGGGCTCTGCGTTCTACAGCACGTCGGGCGACTGGGCGGCGTCGAACAACGTTGACGATGAGCTGAAGGCGCTTGGCATCACCCAGCCGCCGACGCTTCGGACCAATTGGGATGCGAGCTACAGCATGGGCGGCCCGATCAAGCGGGATCGGCTTTGGTTCTTCGCCAATGTACGTGGCTGGGCCAACGCATCGGTCGTCGACGGCATCTTCGCGAATCGCTTCGCCGGCGACTCCTCGCATTGGGATCCGGCGCTCGATCAATCCATTGAATCGCGCACGGCCGAGGGCAGGAAGATCATCGCCGGGCGCCTGACCGCGCAGCTCACGCCACGGAACCGTGTGACGTTCTCGCACGACTATCAGCGCCGATGCGGCGGTTCAACGCTGAAGGAAGGCGGCGACGGGTGCCGTCAGGCGGGCAGCGATTGGGTCGCGTCCGGACGCACCTTCGGCGCCGACACGGTGTCACCGGAGACGTTCCCCGGCTACCACAACTTCCCGTACTACACCACGCAGGCGACGTATTCTTCGCCGATCAGCAGCCGCACGCTGATCGAAGGTGGATACTCGCGATTCCAGTACGACTACGCGCGGTTCGGCATGGCCGCGCCCGACGGCCTGATGGATCTGATTCCGGTGACGGAGCAGACCGGCATCTATGGGCGTCCGAACTTCTCGTACCGCGGTGTCTTCGATCCGCTCGACTTCGGCTTCAACGACAACTCGGCGCTGAATACCTCGTGGCGAGCGGCGGTGTCGTACGTGACCGGTGCGCACAACATGAAGCTGGGCTACATGGGATCGTTCGTCGATGTGCGCAACGGGCGCGTGCCGAACCATACGCAGCTTCGCTACACGTTCAATTCTGCCGCGCCCGCAACCACGCCCTGTACGATTCAGGATGGCAACCGATTGTGTCCTGTGAGCGTGTCGTACTTCCTGTCACCCCGCTGGGACCAGCACGATCGCACCGAGACGATGTCGTTCTACGCGCAGGATCAGTGGACGCTCGGAAAGCTCACCTTGCAGGGTGGCGTCCGGTACGATCGCGCGTGGAGCTGGGCGCCGGCCGATGGCAATGGCACGACCGAGACGTCGAAGTTCAACCCGAATCCGATCACGTTCGAGAAGACCGTCAGCGTCCGCGGTTTCAACGACATCACTCCGCGCTTCGGTCTCTCGTATGACCTGTTCGGCAACGGCAGGACGGCGCTGAAGGTGCAGGGCGGCAAGTACCTCGAGGCCGCAACCGGCGATCTCATCTACAGCTCCAACAACCCGGCGGCGCGCATCATCACGCGCATCGGCTCCGGGCCTGCGGCGGCGCGTGCCTGGACCGACGGCAACCGCAACTTCGTCGTCGATTGCGATCTGTTGAATCCGGCCGGACAGAACAATCTTGCGACCGGCGGCGATCAGTGCGTGGCGCTCGGCGGTCCGCAGCTGAACTTCGGCAGCGCCAACCCGAACAGCACGACGGTCAATCCCGACATCCTCGGCGGCTGGGGCGTGCGTCCGTACGACTGGCAGATCGGCGGATCGATCCAGCACGAGCTCGTGCCGCGCGTGTCTGTCGAAGCGGGTTACAACCGCCGGTGGTGGGGCAACTTCTTCGTCACCGACAACGTGCTCACGACAGCGGCGGACTACGACACCTACTCCCTCGTCATCCCGACTCACGACAACCTTCCGGGTGCGGGTGAGGTGGCGCCGTTCGTTGCGATCACGCAGGCCGCGAGCAATCGCGGCGCGCAGAACTACATGACGAGCGAGAAGGACTACGGCGATGCGCGGACGGCGTATTGGCACGGCTTCGATTTCACCGGCACGGCGCGTCTGGCCAACGGGCTGACCGTTCAGGGTGGGACGAGCACGGGTCGCGCAGTCCGCGACATTTGCAATGTGACGCGGGCGCTACCCGAGTTGCTCGGCACCGCGCGTGTCGACTCCTGCGACGTTACGGAGAAGTGGACCACCGTGTTCAGGGGCCTCGCGTCGTACACGTTGCCGAAGAT
>Ga0114129_10014968_pt1 | contig 11052 bp, 8 predicted proteins | sample RhiMetdeltSRZDD1_FD_80071 | JGI IMG/M metagenome (GOLD analysis project Ga0114129, IMG submission 80071) | Populus rhizosphere microbial communities from Tennessee, USA - Rhizosphere MetaG P. deltoides SRZDD1 (version 2) (version 2) | ecosystem: Host-associated > Plants > Roots > Rhizosphere >... | reverse complement strand
CGTTCGGGCCACAACCGCCTCCCTCGCCCGGCAGGCCGCCGCCGGCCAGCCGGTCACGGCCCGGCGGGCGGTTGGCACCCTGGCCGGCCAGGCGTCGCGCACCCTGGCCAGCCCGCAGCGCTCGGTGGCCGCCTGGCAGCGCTCCCGGGCGCTCGACCGCACCTACCACCGGCAGGTCCTGCCCATCGCCCGGGTCGGGCGCTAGCCCGGAGCGGGTGGTTGTCGTGCTGCCAGCGTCGCGGGTGAGCGGGAACGGCGCCGCGCCGGCCCGCCAGCGGACCGACGGTCGCCAGGCCGGGCCGGCGCCAGCCGGACGCCAGGCGCCGGCGTCCGTCACCCAGCCGTGGCTGCGGGCGCAGTCGGTCAACGTCACCCGGCACGCCGCCGCCCTGCGCCCGTTCCGGCACGGGGAGTTCGGGACCGATGCCGTGGCCCCGAGCGAGGGCCACCTGCAGGCCGTCAACCAGCTCATCACCTCGCTCCGGCGCAGCCTGCTGCGCAAGAGCGCGCGGGTCACCCGCGCGGCCGAGGCGGCCCAGCGCCGGCCGGCGACCGCCGAGCTGCAGCGGATGGTGATCGCCAAGGAACGTGCCCACGACCGGGTGCGCGCCGTCGAGCGGGTCTGGGACTTCTACTTCGAGCTGTTCGGGCAGCGCCAGAGCGAGGTCGCGACCTGGCTGCTGGCCGCCGACCGGATCGCCCTCGACTGCTACCAGGTGTCGTTCATGCGGCTGGGCGTGGCCCGCTCGATCCCGGCGCCGCCGCCGTTCTCCTACATGCGCACCGGCTTCTCACCCGCCACCTACCGGCGCCAGATCCCGCTGCGGCGGCTCGGGCGCCAGCTCAACCCGTTCCCGCTCATCCAGCTGCCCTACCACCGGCTGGTCAACCCCTGGACCCTGGGCGCGATCCTGCACGAGGTCAGCCACAACCTCCACAACGACCTGGGCCTGGAGCGGGCGGTCCCGGCCCGGATCCACAACCGGCTGTGCGAGGCCGGGCTGGGCGGGTTGGTCGCCTCGACCTGGGCCCGCTGGAACCGGGAGCTGTTCGCCGACGTGTGCGGCCTGCTGCTCGGCGGCCCGGCCGTGGTGGGCTCGTTGTTCGACGTGATCGGGCGCTCGCCCCGGGCCGTGCTGACCTACGGTCCTGGGGCGCCTCACCCGACCCCCTACCTGCGCGCCTTCATCAGCATCGAGCTGCTGCGGCGGATGGGCTTCGACACCGAGGCCGGGGCCTACCGGCGGCTGTGGACGCGGCTCTACCCGGACGGCCGGGCCGGGAACATCCCGCGGGCGCTGCTGGACAGCCATCCGGAGGCGATTGCGATCGTGGTCGACGCGGTGTGCTTCCGGCCGTTCCCCTCGCTGGGCGGCAAGACGCTGCGTGAGGTCCTGCCCTACGCGCGTAAGGAGCAGCAGATCGTCGAGGAGGCGGCCGGCCGCCTCGCCGCCGGGACGGATCCCGGGATTATCCCGGAGCGGCTGGTGATCGGAGCGGCCAGGGTGGCCCTCGACCGCCGCCTGGCCCGGCCGGGTGTGATCACCCGCAACTTCTACACCGCCCTGGCGAGGAGCTGAGCCGCCATGACGCTGCCCGCCGCGGTCGACCGCCTGTGGCGCGCCACCCACCAGCTCCGCGACGACGCCCAGGCGCTGCGGCTGCACGCGGTCGAGGATCGGCCAGGACGCCAGGACGAGGCACCGAGCAAGCTGGTCGAGAACATCGAGACGGCCAGCCTCACCCTGGCCGGCTGGGTCGAGGAGACCCTGGACGCGGCTGCGCAGGCGGTCGCCGCCAGCGACCACCCGGGCGACCCGGCCCGACTGCGGCACGCCCTCGGGGCCTGCGCCGACGGGGCCGAGCGGGTGGCCGCCCAGCTCACCGACGAGCTGAGCTGCAGCCGCCGCCTCGACGAGCTTAGCGATTACGCCCACGGCGGGCGCGAGCAGCGGGCCTGGGTCGCGGCGATCAAGGACGCGGTCGACCGCATCACCCCGAGCGCCTGGGCGGTGCCGTTCGCCCTCGCCGACTGCTGGCGAGAGCTCGCCCAGCGCGACCCCGACAGCCAACACAAGGACAGCGAGAGGAGACCCTGAGATGGCTCCCAGGAAGCCACCCAACAATGCCCTGGTGGTCCGGGCGTTCTCCTACCCGACCACTTTCGAGGGCAGCGGACCTGAGACCTTCGGCGTGCGGCCTTTGGCCGGGGTCAGGGTCATCCTCAACACGTTTAAGAAAGACAAGCCGGACGAGGTCAACGAGAACATCGGGACGGCGGTGACCGGCACCAACGGCGAGGCTCGGTTCGAGGATCTTCGGGCGACGAGAGACCTCCCGGTCGTGGAGGGCGTCGGCAAGAAGGCCGATATCCCGACCGAGTACCGGATCCTCGTAACTCCGGCGCAGCACTTCCAGCACCCGACCGTCTTGTTCGTCGGGGACGGGGGAGCGCAGGCGCTCGTGGGCACCCACCTCGACACCAGCGTCCCTATCACCGTCATGGAGGGCGGAGAGGTCGTCGTCCAGGTCGGGATGGCGCCTGACGAGGCCACCGTCAACGGGACGGTCCGGCTCAAGGCGGCGTCGCCGGGAGGGACAGGCGCGCCACTCTCGGGCGTCTCGGTTGAGGCCCGCAACGGTCCCCTGCGGGTCGACGCCACTGCGACCGACGCCAATGGCGAGTACACACTCCACATCAACCGGCCCGGCCTGATTGAAATCCTTCCAGAGAGCTCGATCAAGCCCAACGACCGGACTTTGGAGCCCCGGCCCGAGCAGGCCAGCCAGTTCGTCGTCGTGGAACCCGGCCGAACCATCCTGGCGGTCGACATCGAATACGAGCCGAGGGGTGCCGAGATCCTCGTCGGCGCCCAGCTCGTCGAGAAGATCGACAGCAGGGAGAACTCGCGGCCACTCGACGGGGTCACCTTCCGGCTATTCGAGCAGCCCCAGAACCAGAACCCGAACGAGCCGCCCCAGGACGCGATCCGGGAGGTGGTGACCCAGCCGAACACCATCAGCAGCTTCTCCGAGCTGGAGAGCGGGTTCTACCGCATCGAGGCCGTCCCGCCGGCGAGTAGCAACGGTCAGCGGCTCCAGCTCACCCGCCCGCTGACCCCGGCCCTGTCGATCCGGGTGGACGAGGGGCAGAGCATCGACCTGACCACAGAGTTCGAGTTCCGCCCGGTCAATGGGTCGGTGCTCGGATCGGTGGTGGTCTCTCGCGACGACACCCCGGTGCCGCGCGTCACCGTCGTGCTCAGCTCCCTCCAGGAGCCGAAGCTCGTCCAGGCGGCAACGACCGACAACGAGGGCGAGTTCGAGGCCGACGAACTGCCACCGGGCAAGTACCGGGTGGCGCTCCAGCAGGCGGTCGTGACCGCCTTCGGGATCCGCTGGGAGCTGGAAGGCGACGGCGACGGCAGCCGGACCGTCGACGTGCTTCCGCGAGCCACCGCCCTGGTGCCAGAGTTCCGGCTGGTGGAGGAGGAGCACCTGATCACCGGCCAGGTGCTTGGGCCGGACGGGGCCGGGGCGCCGTTCGTGGTGGTGCAGGTCTTCGACGACGTGGCCGCGGGCACGCCGATCGCCAATGTCCTGACCGACGACAAGGGCTTCTACCGGTTCCGTGCGCCGACCCCAGGAAGGTTCTTCGTCGCCGTCCTCGAACAGGACGGGTTTGCCTCCCAGCGCACCCCGGTCACCGTCAACCGCCCGGCTACGGCGCCGTTGCTGTTCACCTCGACTCGCGTGCCCGGCGGGGGCGGCGGCACCTCGGGTGGCGGAAGTCCGGCCACGAGCGACCTCAATGACTTCCCGTTCCTGACCGAAGAGGTCGACCTGAGCGGGCGGGGCGCGCCCGCGCAGCCCGGCGGGGGCACCGCGGCGGTCGGCCAGACGGTCGAGCGGGCCCTGCGCGAGGTGCTCGGCTGGCGCCCTCGGGCCAGCGACCCCAAGGGCTTCCAGGCGGCCCTCCTCCAGGCGTTCACCGCCGAGGAGGTCGCCGGCCACACCGAGTACCACTGGAACCCTCGCAGCTACGCGGTCGAAATCCAGGCCGACCTGGGGGCGATCACCGGCGCGCAGGCCAGCCTCTACGCGCGGGCCAAGGCCGCCGTCGACCAGGTCCTGCCGCTGCTGGACGGCCTGACCGCCCTGCGGGTCGACTTCGACCCCGAAAACGTCAGCGCCATCCGGGCCATCGTCCGCTCACAGCTCACCGAGCTCGTCAAGGAGCTCGGCGTCGAGGGTGGCCCCCGGGTTCAGCGAGTCGACCAGCTCTTCCAGTTCCTGCTGGGTGACACTATCGCGGCCGCCGACCCCCGCGCCCGGCGCGACCCGGACCTGGTCGGCGGCAGCCTCGGGATCTTGCGCGAGCGCTTCGGGCTCCAGCGGTTCCGGATCAATGAGATCAAGGAAGAGGAGACCTTCAGCAACTTCCTCATCGTGGTCGACCATGTGGTCAGCCTGGCTGAGTCCTGGGACGCCCAGCGCGAGTTCTTCGTCCGCGGGAGCACGCTGGTCGAGCCGTTCCTGGGCACCCAGCTCGTGCTGCTCTCCAGGGACCTCGAGGTGATCGCCGAGTCGGTCCACGAGGTCGAGTTCGCGCTGGACTCGGTGTTCCTCGGGCCGTCCGAGCGCCAGACCCTCGAGCTTCGCTTCCCACCCGGATCGGCGAGCAGCGTCGTGCTGGAGACGGGTGGCACGGAGGCCAGGAGCTCCCCGCCGATGTTCGTGTCCGAACTGCTGTCCTGGGTCGAGCGCTTCGCCACCGAGGAGGGACGCCAGCTTATCGACGAGGGCGGCAAGCAGGGCGTGGCGGTCGCTTTCCGTCCGACCATCCTGCTGCTCCAGGCCCTGGTCCATGACGCGAGGGTGCAGCCGGCGGGGGCGCAGGACCCGACCCGGATGCCGGACGCCTACCGCCGGGCCCGGGTCCAACGGGCCCTGGCTGAGCTGGAGAGCCAGCTCGCCGCCGCCGCCGCCCGGGTCGAGCAGATCCGCGCCCCCAACGGACCGGTCACCCCGACGCCGCTGCCAGCCCCAACGCCGCTGCCGGCCAGCCGTGAGGACCAGACGCGGCCACGGAGGCAGCGGGCGGTACCGGGTGCCGTCGACGTCGGCCGAGACGAACCCGTCGTCGATTAGCGGCCCGGACCCATGAGCATCCGAGCTGCCCGAGGAGGCTGACGATGGCGACCGAGCAGGAGAACCTGAGCCTTGAAGATCGGCGGGCCGCGCTGCTCGCCACCCTGGCCGCGCGGCTGGGGGACGACGTCACCGCCAACCCCTCTTTGGCCGACGCGATCAACCGCCAGATCGACGAGCTGGTCGACGCGGCGGTGGCCTTGGACGCCAAGGCGCCGCCGCCGCCCGACAAGGGCCTGGCCCAGCTGGTCGGAATCGGGCCCGAAGCGTCCGACCGGCTAGGTAGAACGCGCATCCCGCCGTCGGTCCAGCCCTACGACGAGACCGTCGCCTCCGAGCGGATCGTCGCGGTCGCCGACCTGTACTACATCTACCAGCACGAACGGATCGGAGTGTTCCGGGCCATCCAGCGGCTCCAGGAGCTGTTCCGGGCCGGCGCCGTCTTCCTCTCCTCTGGCCAGGGTGCCTACAACCTCTACCAGTTCGACCGCCGCCAGGTGCTGCGCTACACCAGGGCCGACCGGCTGGCCGCCTACCGGCGCGCCTTCGGCTACGGCACCGCCCCGGTGGCCCGCGGGGCCAGGGCCAACACCGACTTCCACCCGCTATTCAGCCAGTTCAACAACCAGGTGGCGCTGTTCTGGCGGGACAAGCGCATCTCCGACGTGATCCGCGAGCGGGCTTACGACCCCAGCTTCGGCAGCATCGCGATCGTGCGGCGGGCCGGCCTCGATCTGCGCAACAACCTCAAGTTCATGTCCTACGGCCACCTCAACGTGCTGCGGGTCGAGGTCATGCAGCTCCTGGACGAGGCGTTCCGGATCATGGACGCCGAGGACATCAAGAAGCAGTTCGGGGCTGACACGGCCTGGGACGTGATCGAGAACATCCTGGTCCGTTACTTCAACGAGCGCCTGGTCACCTCGCCGCGCCAAGGCATGGCCGTGGCCGGCCGGCAGGTGCTGCGCTGGCTCGCCCAGCCGCACGTGCTCGAGGCCAGGCGGGCCCCGTTCGAGACCAAGCTGCTCCAGATCGCCGAGTACAGCGAGGAGTGGCTGACCAGCGCCGAGTCGCTCGGCCTGACCCAGCGTGCCGCCGCCCCGCGAGCGCTGCCGCACCTCGACCGCGGGGGGCCGGCCCGGCCGATCGGTCCCGCGGCCCGCGTGCGGCCGGTCGGCGCGGCCACCGCCAACGGCTCGCGGGGGTGAGCCAGGTGGCCGGCGATGATCATCGACGGGCACTGCCACGCCGGGCGAGGTGAGCGCCTGACCGCCCCTTGGAACACCGCCGCCCCGCTCGGCGCCTACCTGCGCCGAGCCCGGGCGGCCGGCATCGACCGCACCGTGGTGTTCGCTCCCTTCGCCGGCGACTACGCCCGGGCCAACGCCGAGGTGGCCCGGATCGTGGCCCGCCACCCTGGCCGGCTGATCGGCTACGCCTGCGTCCACCCGGTACGTGACGCCGGTCGGGTCAGGGAGCTGGTAGGGCGGGCCGTGTGCGAGTGGGGCTTCCAGGGGATGAAGGTGCACCGGCTGGACGCGCCGGCCACCCGCGAGGTCTGCGAGGCCGCCGCCACCTTCGGCGTGCCGATGCTCTACGACGTGGCCGGGGCGCCCGAGCTCCTGGAGCAGGCCGCGCCCCAGTACCCGGAGGTCACCTTCGTCGTGCCCCACCTTGGCAGCTTCGCCGACGACTGGCGCGCCCACCAGCGCCTGATCGACCAGCTCACCCGGCTGCCGAACGTGCTCGCCGACACCTCGGGGGTGCGCCGCTTCGACTACCTGGTACAGGCCGCCCGCCGGGCCGGACCCGACCGGCTGGTCTTCGGCTCCGACGGCCCCTGGCTCCACCCCGCCCTCGAGCTGGCCAAAATCCGGCTTCTCCACCTGTCGCCGGACCAGGAGGCGCTCGTCCTCGGCGGGAACCTCCGCCGCATCCTGGGGCCGGTCGCAGCGCCGGCGCCGGCGCAGGTGACGACCCGGTGAAAGGCGCCGCCGCTGCCATGGCCCACGCCCGCGCCCACCGCGGTCGGACCGTACGCACCCTCGAGGAGCTCATCCGGATCCCCTCGATCAGCGCACAGCCCGCTCGCGCCGGGGACGTCCGCCGCTGCGCCGGCCGGCTCGCCGAGCTGCTGTGCCGCATCGGCCTCGAGCGGGTGCGGGTGGTGGAGACCGCGCGCCACCCGCTGGTCTACGGCGAGTGGTGCCGGCGGCCAGGCCGCCCGACGGTACTGGTGTACGGCCATTACGACGTGCAGCCGGTTGACCCACTCGGCGCGTGGCGCTCCCCGCCGTTCGAACCCACTCGCCGGGGCGACCACCTGTACGGGAGGGGTGCCTCCGACAACAAAGGCCAGCTCTGCGCGCACCTCGCCGCCATCGAGGCCTGGCTGCGCGGTGCCGGCCGCCTCCCGGTCAACCTGCGCTTCCTGTTGGACGGCGAGGAGGAGATCGGCAGCCCGAGCCTGCCCGACTTCCTGCGCCGCGGACGTGAGCGGCTGGCCTCCGAGGTGGTGATCATCTCCGACACCCGGATGCTCGGCCGGGGACGGCCTGCTGTCACCGTCGGGCTGCGCGGCCTGCTCAACCTGGAGCTGGAGGTCCACGGCCCGTGGAGGGACCTTCACGCCGGTACCTTCGGCGGCGCCGTCCACAACCCGCTCCAAGCGCTCAGCGAGCTGGTCGCCGGCCTGCATGACCGGGACGGCCGGGTGGTCGTCCCCGGGTTCTACGACCGGGTGCGACGCTGGAGTGAACGTGACCGCCGGGTCCTGGCCGAGGCTGCGCCCGGGGACGAGGCCATCCTGCGCCAGGCCCGGGTCGCCGCCGGCTGGGGAGCGCGTGGATGGACCCTGCACGAGCGGACCACTCTGCGCCCGGCCCTCACGGTGAACGGGCTCGGCGGCGGCTATCAGGGCCCCGGGTCGAAAAGCATCATCCCGGCCGCGGCCAGCGCCAAGCTGGGCGTCCGGCTGGTCCCCGACCAGCGGCCCCTCGAGGTGGAGCAACTGCTCCGGCGGCACCTGATGAGGGCCACGCCGACGACGGTCCAGGCGACGGTCCGGGCCGGCAGCCGCGTCCCGCCGGTCCTGTTCGACACCGCGCACCCGGCCATGGAGGCGGCCTCGGCGGCCTGCTTGCGTGGGTTCGGCGCGCGCCCAGCCTTCCTGCGCTCAGGCGGGACCATCCCGGCGGCCGGCATGCTACGCCGGGCCCTCGGGGCCCCTGTCGTCCTGCTCGGGCTGGCCCTGCCCGACGACGGGGCGCATGCCCCCAACGAACGCCTCCACCTGCCTACCCTTTGGCAGGGAATCAACACGCTCATCTGGTTTCTGCTGGAGGTCGCCCGCCTCAGCCCAGCGACCTGCGCGCCGCGATGAGCCGCCGTCAGGCCAGAGGCCGCGGCGTCGCAGCTCCGCGGCGGCGGTACGGCGGAGGCGGGTGACGGCCTTCTTGCGCCCGGCCAGATCGCCCCGCTCCAGCCCCGTCAGGCAGCTGACCAGCCCGATATCCGCAGAGGGCCGCCCGAGAGGCTCCGGCGTCCCGGCACGCCCCGCCAGGCCCAGTACCAAGCTATGCCGGCCAGCCAACTCAGCGCGTCGAGGCGGAGCCGACGAGGGTCCGGGTACGCGGGTCCCGGAGCGCCGCGGGCACGGACCGGGGCCAGTTCGCGCGCCCACTCACAGATCGCTCGGATCTGAGCGCTGTCGAACGCCGCCATCGACTCCGCCTCGCGCGTAGGTGCGAGGAGAGGCGCTTGTGCGGGTGCCACCGGCGGCATGTTCAGCAGTACCCATGAGGACGACATGGGCGGCGGCGGGAACCGCCCATGCGGTAGAGGACGGGCAAGGGCGGGCCCCGAACGGGCGGGCCTGCTCGAGCCACCGCTCCAGGAAATGGACCCGGGGAATGAACGCCTGCCGGCGCCGCACGGCCGCGAGGTGCTCCGCCATGAGCCAGATCCGGTCGGTCGGGTTCGGTCCGGCATGAGCAAACGCTCGGCGGCTGCTCCCTGTTCGGATTCCCTGTCGAACCTCAGCACATATTGCTCTCCAGCTCGGCCTGGAAGCGAGCGCTATCACATTCTGGAAGCGGAACCGGAGGTAGACCAGCCACAGATCCTTGTACCACGGCTGGACTGCGGCAGACGTGCGTGACCTAGTCACGCGCTGTCCCCATACCGTCACGATGACTCCGTCGAAGCCGTTGCTTCACGGAGCAGGGCACATTCACCCAAGAGAACCGACAACTGCTCAGCGCACAACGACCCAGGCGAAGCCCCGCGGGAGGCCCGTTGCGACGGCGAATCTGATCTCGCGTGCGACCTCCCGTGCGAAGGCCGGACTATTGGTCTCCCATTCCACGCCTCGGAGCCTGTGGGCGGTCGCGAAGCTCACCTGTCTCCAGAACTGCCTGCGATCCGTTTCGGTAAGCAGCAGCCGAGGTCTTCGTCGTGGGGGCCTGCCGATCGAACCCACCTCATCCGGGAGCCCTTCGTCAGGCCGCTGGCCTCGGCCAGTCTCCCGGCCGGTCTCCCGCATCTTGATGTCGATAATGACGCCGTCCGGAGTGATCCAGTCCAACTGGATGCGTGCTCCGTCCGTTCCCCTCCCCGCGAGACTGTATTCCATCCCAATCCGGGTTCGCTCGTCGTAGACACCGGCCTTGCTCACCCCACGGCGCTCCGGCGTGAGGCGGGCGCTGCGGAGAAGGGGAAACCGTCGCTCGAGCTCCCGGATGTACGCGCGCATTCGCTCCTCCGTGGCCGACGGAGCGGCTCTCCTTCCGTAAGCGACGCGCGAAGTGGCGGCCGCGCTCGACCCGCGCCGGGTGGGCGGACGTAACCTAGACGCCATGGCGAGGGGGTTGGCTACTCCGTGGCTCATGACGGTGCCCCCATATCGAGCGGCTCTCACCTCGGATCGTAGAGCCTGCCGGAACGCGCTCCCAGCCACACGTTCGGGGACGCTCGGTCGTGTGTGAGGACAGCATCGGCCGCGGCCTCTCGGCGGGGGAAGTCGTCAGTACGGATCGCGCCAGTTCCGCCAGGAACCAGATGCAAGTGTCGATGCCGCAGCGGGTCGGCAGGTGGACTCGTTCGTCCTGGCTGTGGGCGCCAGTCGTCCTGGAACTCGAATCCCATCAGCACCACCAGCAGGTCGAGCAAGTAGATGAGTATGCCGGCCGCCGCGATGCCGCCGCCGAATCGGAGGAACACAGCGGGTAACCCAAGCGTCCGCTGGGTAGGCCAGGGGGCCGCGGGCACCGCTGGGTGGCGGCGGTCGACAACCACGGGATCGCCTCCCACGTCGACCCGAACGTGTGCCTGCAAGGTGGAGGTACCGCCAGTAGGGTGCACCGGGAGCTCCGGTTCAAGACCAAAGGTGTCCTCGGGGCAGCTGTCGGTTGGCGCCTGCCGAGGCGTAGAGGACCTCATTCCCCTCATTAGGGTGTGGTGGAGCGGCTTGCTAGCGGCAGCGTGCTCCGGTTAGCCGAGTGAGGGGCCGTCGGCCCTTGCTGAGCAGGGACTTCGTGCTGCTGGTGAGGACGGCCGGATTTGAACCGGCGATCCCTGTTGTCAAATTAGCGCACTGCGAGGGCTTGCCAAGCCCTGTTTTCGCAGATCGTCATCGAGCGGAACTCGCCATATTAGGGTGTCCTAGAACGCCGCAGTTCAGACGGTTCATCAGCGTGTTGCTGGCCTGGTGCCATCACGGACCCTTAACACCAACACCGCTACTGACCTGCATCTTCATCGACTCTCACGCCACCTGCAACGCTTACCACGCTACCGTCCGCCACCGCCGCATCAGGCACTCGCCATAACGCTTGTTAGTCGCCATCTTGCGCTACTCTAAGCCGCAATCTTTTCCGAGGAGAGCAATGCACCAGGGGTGCG
>Ga0114129_10014965_pt1 | contig 11053 bp, 9 predicted proteins | sample RhiMetdeltSRZDD1_FD_80071 | JGI IMG/M metagenome (GOLD analysis project Ga0114129, IMG submission 80071) | Populus rhizosphere microbial communities from Tennessee, USA - Rhizosphere MetaG P. deltoides SRZDD1 (version 2) (version 2) | ecosystem: Host-associated > Plants > Roots > Rhizosphere >... | reverse complement strand
CGGAGGCATCCGAGATGGAGGGGATGGGCGCCCCGCTCGGAAAGCGGACGGCGGTCCTGCCGATCTGTTCGATTGAAAAGGGTGATACCTTTGGGGTCATGGGGATGTTCCGAACCTGTCAAATGATGACCGGGCCAAACCACTATAATGGCCGCTCCGCCCGTCTGTCAATTTGGGCGGAACACTGGACGACAGCGGCGAGCTTCGCTATGGTGTCGTTCGATCCGTTCCCAAGAAACCGCTGGAGGCATCGTGTCGTCGATTGGAATCGGTCTGATCGGGCTTGGCCGCCATGGCTCCCGTTATGCGACCCATCTGCTGAACGATCCGATTCCACCCGCCCGACTCGCAGCCGTGTGTCGGAGGAACCGTGACCAAGGCGCCTCCTTCGCGGATCGACACGGCCTTCGATTCCATGACGATTATCGCCAGCTCATCGCCGACCCGGCCGTCCACGCCATCGTGGTCGTCACGCCGCCCGCGCTGACCCCGCAGATCTGTATGGAAGCGATTCGGGCTCGAAAAGCGGTCCTCATTGAAAAGCCGCTGGCCTGCACGGGGCCGTCAGCGAGAGAGATGGTTGAGGCGGCGGATGCCGCCGGGGTTCCGCTGATGACCGCGCAGACCCTTCGATTCGACGGCGCCGTCCTCGCGCTCCGGGCGGAGGTGCCGAAGGCCGGGCGCTGCCGGTACGTAGTCCTCACCAACCGCATCGAGCCCAGGGCGGACAGCGCGGCGGAGGCCAGGCATTATGGCGGCCGCGGCGTCCTCCTCGAGATCGGCATTCATCTGATCGATCTCGTCCGCTTTTTGGCATCCGAGGAGGTCACGGAGGTGCGATGCGAGATGGAGCATCCGGCGCCGAATGAGCCCGAAGTGCGGGCCGTCGTCATGCTGAAGACGTCGAGTCAGATGTCGGGCGTGCTGGATGTCTCCCGTGTGAGCGCGGGACGGGCGACCCGCGTTGAATGGATCGGCGAGGACGGTCAGCTCATCGCCGACTGGACGCGTCATTGTCTGACGCGAGTGGCGGCCGGCAACACGATCGAGGAGCGGTCCGTGGAACCGAATCCAACGGTCCTGGCGACGCTCCGCGCGTTCGCCGACGCCCTCGGCCGCGGATCACCCATGCCGATTACCGGCCGGGACGGCCAGCGGGCGGTGGAGATCGCGGACGCGTGCTATGAATCGGCGCAACACGGTCGGTGGGTTCGGGTTGTCCCTTGAGTCTGCGAGGGCCGACGATTCACACCATTAAGGCTCGGACAACTTAGGTATCCGCCACAATATGCGTATCCGTCTCTTCTACGCCTTCAATCGTGTGGACCTTGGTGATCACGACGTCCGATAACGCTTTTTCATCGGGCACATTGACGAACGTAAAGATGTCGGGTTGACCGAAACAGGGATGAACCTGCTCCACACCGGCGACCTTCTTGAGCGATTTCACGACCTCCTTGGTCTTTCCGGCTTTGACTTTGATGAGAATGTACGCTCGAGTCGGCATGGCAGCCTCCTTATATAGGTATAGGCGCTCGGGACAGCAGCGCCTGTCATGGCTATAGACCGGCCCCCGGCATGCCGCGGCGCCGAGCGGCATACATTCGGTGCACGTCCTCTCCGTGTGCCGCATATGTGGCCCGGGCGGCATGAAACGTTCTGGCCATCAAGTCGAACTCCCCCTGCCCGATATTGAAGCGCTGAAACGCCTCGCGGATCTGAGGATCATCCCAGATCGGCCGGCTTCCCGCATAGTCGACGAGCGCTTCCAAGCTTTCCGATGTCCAGCCTTCAGCGGTAAATCGCGAGAGCACCTCGCTCGATCGGTCCCCCCATTTGGCCGCCATGGCCTCGGCTAACACACGCCGTATGGCGGGGTGGTCGCTTTTCATGCACGCGGATTGGAATTGGATCAGTGCCCGAATCAGCCGATTCGCGTCGGGACTGCCTTCCGGAGGGAGCACACCGGCATCCTCGAAGATCGCCAACAGGGCCATCACCGCGCCGACATGTTTGGAAGACGTTCGGCTTCGTTCCTGGACTCCGGCCTTGGGCGGCGGGATGAACATTTCATTGGCATTGCTGAACGATCCGCCCGGTTTCGGGCCCCCGCCGATGACGTACAGGCGGCCGTCCACCACGGCGGATCCCAATCCATGCCGAGCCGTCGGCATGCCCGCCATGGCATGCCACCGCCCTTCGGAAACTGCGTAGGCTTCGTTCGCGGAAAACGTTCCGGCGGGGGATTCGCCGCCCAGCACGTAAATCACATCATGAATGACCGATGACGTGACCCCGCTTCGGGCGGTCGGAAGGTCGGCCACGGTGGTCCACCGGTCGACCGCCGGGTCATACATTTCGGTCACGGCGAGATTACGGCCATAATCGCGATTCAAGCGACCACCGATGGCGTACACGTGGCCCTGAGCGGCGGCGACGGCAAGATGATCCCGCGGCGTGGGAAGGGGCGACCTCGTCCTCCATGCGTCCGTATCGGGATCATATTCTTCGACGGCGCCTGTGTTCGCGGATCCGTCGTATCCGCCGGCGGCAAGCAGTTTGCCGCCGATCGCGGCCACCGCCAACGCGCCGCGCGCGGTCGCCATCGGCCGCCGTTCGGTCCACGTGTCCGCGACGGGGTCATAGGCATAGACGGTCGCCACCGGATGCCAGACCGAGAAGAGCGACTGGCTGAATCCTCCCACGACATAGAGCCGGTTTCCAATGACTCCGATCCCGGTGTGGTGCAGGCCGACGGGAAGGGGCGCCTTGGTGGTCCAGCGGTCCGTCGCCGGATCGTACTCCTCAACGAGAGGGGTGATGGCGAAATCTTTGATGTTCTCGAGGCTCGGTTCTGCGAAGCCTCCGATCACGTAAATCTTTCCACCCACGGCGGCGGCGGCGACCTCGGTGCGCTTCGATGGCGCGGGGGCCTTCGCCGTCCAAGTTCCGTTCTGACCCGAGGGCTGTTCGGCGATAGCCGTCGGGAGGATGAACAAGCACCCTGCCACGATCAAGAGGAGAAGTGGGCCGGCGGCCCGTTTCCGGAGGGCCGGCGCACCTCTTCCCAGGGATCGATCGAAAAGACGAGAGGCTGTCAAAAGAATGTGTCGAGGCTCACTGAGCATGCCATGCATGAAGCGGAATTATACGTGACGTTCTCATGGCAATCCAGGTTGAGGACGCCTTGACCCCGTCATGTTGAAAAGCCGCGTGCCGCCTCCTATAATCCCGCGCGATACAAGGCAAAGTTGCGAGAATCGCGCAACAGACGTCCTTCGCAGGGAGAGAGTGCACCGTGCTGGCAAAAGTCTTGAGCGCCGCGTTGGTGGGCTTGGACGCGCACCTCGTCGAGGTGGAGGTCGACATCAGCGGCGGCCTGCCTCAATTCTCTGTCGTGGGCTTACCGGATGCGACGGTTCGCGAGAGTCGCGATCGGGTCCGTTCCGCGCTGAAGAATACCGGGTTTGCGTTCCCCGTGAAGAAGATCACCGTGAATCTGGCCCCGGCCGACGTCAAGAAGGAAGGCGCCGGCCTGGACTTCGCCATGGCCGTGGGGATTCTGGTCGCGGAAGACCTGGTGCCGGCGGAGGCCGTTGCCGGCCGCGTGTTCGTCGGCGAGCTCTCGCTCGACGGGCGAATCAAGCCCGTTCCCGGCGTGCTATCCATCGCCATGGCCTGTCGCAAACGCCATCAACTGCTTCTTGGAGCCGACAATGCGGTGGAAGCGGCCGTGGTCGATGGAACGGAAGTCTATCCGCTGCGCACGCTTCCGGAAGCCGTCGAATTTCTCCATGGCAAGGTCACGATCGCGGCCGCTCGAGTCGACGAGTTGGACCCGTGCCGAGCCGCTCACGGCGAGGAAGACGATTTTGCGGACGTAAAAGGGCAGGCCCACGCGAAGCGCGCCTTGGAGGTGGCGGCGGCGGGGGGCCACAATATCCTCATGGTCGGTCCGCCGGGGTCCGGCAAAACGATGCTGGCAAGACGGCTGCCCGGCATCCTCCCGTTGCTGGAACGGGAAGAAGCGATCGAGACGACCCGCGTGCATAGCGTGGCAGGATATGTGACCCACGGATGTGCGCTGCTCACCGCGAGGCCGTTCCGAGCGCCGCATCACAGCATCTCCGATGCCGGATTGATCGGGGGCGGCGTCATTCCCAAGCCGGGTGAAGTGTCGTTGGCGCATCACGGTGTCCTGTTCTTGGATGAGATCCTGGAGTTCAAGCGACACGTGCTCGATGGCTTGCGCCAACCGTTGGAAGACGGCACGGTCACCCTCACGCGCGCCAACGCCTCACTGCAATATCCGGCGCGGCTGATGCTGGTGGCCGCGATGAACCCCTGTCCCTGCGGCTGGTACGGCGACCGCACGCGCGAATGTCTCTGCACCCCGCATCAGATCCGCCGCTATCGGAACCGGCTCTCCGGCCCGCTCGCCGACCGGCTGGATATCCATGTCGATGTGCCGCCCATCCCGGTCCGCGAACTGAGCGGGGAGGGGCAGCAGGAATCGTCGGCCCAGATCCGTGAGCGGGTCGGCGCGGCCAGGGCGCGACAGACGGCGCGATACCGCCGCGACGGCATCTTTACCAATGCGCAGCTCAAGCCGCGGCATCTAAAAAAATACTGCGCGCTCGATGAGACGGGACAAGACCTGCTCGAGCGGGCCATGGCCAAGCTGGGCCTCTCCGCACGCGGGTACGGCCGCATCTTACGCGTCGCTCGCACGATCGCCGACCTGGCGGACGCCGAGACCATTCGGCCCGGACACGTCGCCGAAGCCATCCAGTATCGGAGCGTCGATCGGCAGGCGGATCTCTGAGAAGCCAAGACACCTTGCACGGTCTTCGAATGGCGAACCGCCTTCGTTCCACGAACAGACGTCCTCTTCTATAAGAACGTCGGAAGCGGCACTGTCACCCGCCTTCTCCCACACGATCTGCTCTGTTGGTTCGCCTCGGCAGTCCTGACGCAATGTGTGCATGGGAACGCATCTTCGGGCAGCGACTCTGGCAACCCGCCCCATGCTTGTCCGGCGACATCTCGGTGCGCTCCTTCAACGGTGAGAATCGCAGCGCGAGAGTGACTGTTACGTGATGCTGCTCTCAGAGGTCTCTCATAGATCTCGAAGTTGACCACACAGTGACGGCGTCATTGCCTGCGCGGCTACAATCGTTTCTCGCCAACCACACCGGTCCACGCGTCGCGAGACATCCTCGCGTTAACCCTTGCTCTTCCTGCGTCCTGTTCGACGCGACGAGCCTGGTCCTAGTTCGGTCACACAGCAGCCGGTTCCATACGGCACCCCACACTACTGGCTACACCGTACTGTTAGGTCAGAATTGGGGGAATGATAGGGCCGAATAGACCATCTAGAATCCTACACAATCCAGCAATGGTTGACAGGCATGGAAGACCAAAAACTGGTTATGGTTGAGCGACACCATCCACGATTCCCGGTGCATCTTGCTCTCGGGTTTTCCGGTGATCAATTTGGTATGGGAACGTTGCGAGATCTTTCGTGGGGAGGCTGTCTCGTACAGAGCAGCGCAGCCACATATGTCAATGATTGCCTGACGTTGCGCATTCAGTTGTCCGTCGGGAGTTCGCTGCTCGTGGTGAACGCTGCGACAGTCGCGTGGACACGAGACCACACGTTTGGACTGTCCTTCACGCGCATGGAGATCTCGGAGCGGGAACGCCTGCAAAGCTATCTGCAAACGCTCAATATTGCAGCGTCAAAGCGTGTCTTGATCATGTTGGATGGCTCTGCCGTCTCCCAGTTTCTTGCGGAGAAACTTCAACCGGCAGGGTGCACGATCAAGACGGCGCAGGACGGTTTGGTCGGGCTCAAGGAAGCCTACCGCTTTAGACCACATCTCATCATTCTCGATATTGGGATTCCTGGGGGTGGGGGACTGTCAATTATCCAACGGTTGAAGTGGTCGACGGACACTCACGATACTCCCATCATCGTGCTGACCGCGTCCACCGATGTCGACATCATGGAACGCGCCCTCAACCTCGGCGTCGCACGATACCTTCAGATCTTCGACCTTGATTTCTGCGTTGAAGAGGCCAAGAGACTCTTGATGAGTTCGACCTAGATCGCGACGGAATGTCTTGCCGCCATTCGACGATGGGTCGAAGGCCTCACAGCCAGCCCCGATCCTTGGCCCGATCCGCGTGAAGCGCGTACGCGTTAAGGAGCAGTTGCGGACACGGCGCGTCCCACGATGATCCGCCTAGATCGATGGTCTCCTTGTCAAAGGCCTGCAGCCGCCGCGCGCTTTCTTCCGCCTCTTTCAATGCCCGAAGGACGTCTTGCACCAGCGGCTTGCGCTGCTCCCGTCGAACCTTCTCCAGCCGCATTTGCGCGTCTCGCACCGCTTCTCCCTCTCGCTCGACCCATGCCGCGATGATGAGCTGTTGATCCGCAATCCGGCGGTGCGTCTCCGTCAGCCATCGTTCCACTTCCGAGGGTTCGATGTCGCCGAACGGACGAGTCCGCATCGACCATGCGCGCAGGCGCTCATTCTCGAAGGCCTCCAGTCTGGCGCGCTCAATCGCCAAGGCTTTTCTTGTCTCCACGACCCGTTCGTCATCAGCCACGGCCACCAGGCGGGGATGTTCCGTCGTCATGTCATCTGTCTTCGGACATGAAGCATTCCATCGTTGTCCATTGTCCCTGACGTCGCTCGTGACCCTGCGTGCCAGTCGCGTCAGTACGCTAGATCTTCAGAGACAACGTCGGACCAGGCCGGTATTCCGATGCTGGCATCGTCGGGTGATCGATCGTTTGCACCAGCCCACTCAAGCAACGGTCGCACACCGTATGACTCGTCCGTCCATTCTCACGACCGCGTTGTCCTACCTGTGCCCGACACCACGCGCAGACGATATCCATGACGGCCTCCTTGGCGGGAAGTTCTCTCATGACGTCCTCGGCATACTCTCTTGAGTACAGCCGGGCGGCATTAAAAAGCTATTATCAGTTTTGTAGGCTGAGTAAAAACGCTCCGAGGCGATCACGCGCATCAGCGACGGTAATACCGTGCCGAATGGCCGGCGTGCGGCGCCGTCTGAGAGTCAGGCAGGGGTGTCCTCAGGGTCGGGGCAGAACCGGTACCCGACGCCGGAATCCGTCACGATAAAGATCGGACGGGCGGGATTCTGTTCGAGTTTCTTTCTCAGGTAGCGGACAAACACACGCAAGTACTGCGTCTGCTCCACATACGCCGGCCCCCAGACGGCTTGGAGCATCATGCGATGGGTGAGGACTTTGCCTACGTTGTGCACCATATGTTTCAGCAGCTCGTATTCGGTCGGAGTCAAGTTGACAAGATTGTCGCCGACGCGTACTTCGCGCCGATCGAGATTGATGGAGAGGTTTCGGTAGGTGAAAATGGGCTCGGCATGATGAGCGCCGGCCGCCCGCCGAAGCAAGGCTTTGATGCGGGCCAGCAATTCATGCATGCTGAAGGGCTTGGTGACGTAATCATCCGCTCCTACTTCCAACGCCTTGATCTTTTTTCGTTCGTCGCTGATGACAGAGAGAAGGATGATGGGCACCGCCGATTGCTTGCGTATCCTGGTGGTGACTTCAATGCCATCCATGCCCGGCATGATCAGATCGAGGATGATGACGTCCGGAGACCGAATTGCCAACGCCTGCAATGCGGAATCGCCGTGCTCAGCCGTGACGACGGAATATCCTTTTCCCTCGAGGTTGACTTGCAACGATCGACGAATTTGCTGTTCATCATCGACCACGAGAATGCGGGCGCCGTGCATCACGATTCCTCGGGCAGGGGGAAGTCTCGCGGTTCAGACCCCGGCGGAAAGAGAATGGCCAACGTGAAGACGATGGTCGTCATCTCACCGGGGGTGGACTCCGCCCAGATCCGCCCTCCATGGGATTCGATGATACCCTTGCAGATGGCCAGGCCGAGACCGGAGCCGACGATGGGTTGTCCACTCTCCAGCGGCACTCGATAGAATCGTTCGAAGATCCGGTGGAGATCTTCGGCGGCGATTCCCGGTCCCCGGTTGGAAACACGAACCTCAATATGACCGGCCGGCATCATGGACGCAACCAGGCGAATCGTAGAGCCGTGAGCCGAATACTTCACGGCGTTGTCGAAGAGATTCACCAGCACCTGCTGGATCTCGACGCCGTCCACGTACATGGCCGGCAGGTCCTCTGGAAACTGTATATCGATGGAATGGCGAGCGAGGAGTTTTCCCATCCGGCGGATCGCCATATCCACCAGGTCTTCCAGGAGATGCCAGTCCCGCTGCGGCACCAACACCCCCGCTTCGATTCTCGACATATCCAGGAGATTACCGACCAAACAGTTGAGATAGTCAATTTCCTTGTGAATCGCTTCGATGAACTCCTTACGCATATTCGTGTTGCGCGCCGTCGGATTCTCCTCCAGCCCTGAGACCATGACTTTAATGGATGTCAGCGGTGTTCGGAGCTCATGAGAGACGGACGCCAGCAAAGCGGATTTGAGCCGGTCGCTTTGCTGAAGCGCTTCGACGGTCCGCTGTTCGCTCTTGCGCAATTCTGTCTCAGCCTGGATGAATTCGGCGGTTCGCTGATCCACGCGCCGTTCTAAATCATCCCGAGCTTCTTGGAGCGCCTTCTCACTCGCTTCGAGCGCCTCTGTCCGTCTCCGGAGAAATTGCGAGAGCGCCTCGATCTCGGCAAAGCCGTCGGCGTTTTCAAGGGCGGCCCCCGCCAGCGTGGCAATGTACTCGGCCAGGCGTTCCTCCTCCTCGCCGAAGAGCCCGTCCATGTGGCGATGGCTCACATAGAAACAGACCTCGGGTTGTCCCCGGACGAAGATCGGCGCGCAGAGAGCAGACCGGATGTCCGGCAGCACCAGACTTTCGGTGGCGGTATCGGGCGCGCCCTCCACCATCGACGCAGGCCGCCCGACGAGGATGGCGCGCTGCACGAGGGTGCGGCTGTGGGGCCGCGCGACCGTACCGGATGCTCCCAGCGAATCTTCCTCGACGGTGCCGTCTCGCGACACCTTGAGGATAGCGCAGTGCTCCCCCCGAAGGAGCTTGAGTCCCCCCTCGCGAACCGCGTCAAGGACGGTTTCTCTGGAAAGAGAGGACGCAATCTTCCTGCCGACTTCCAACACGGTGCTGAACCGATCCACCAACGATACCGTCACCCTACCGGCCGGCCGTTTGTCCTCATCGGCCTCGCCCTGGTCGCGCGCCGCCTCCAACGATGCGAGCTCGAGGTCACCCCGGGTCATGTCCTTTCTGGCACCCGGCCAACCCAGGGAGGCTCCAACGCGCCCACGAGCCACGAGACTCTGAGCATGCTCGTACCGGCTGCCTTGCTGCTCGGCGACTGCCACCGCTTCGTCGAAGAACCGCCGTGCCTGTCGCGCGCGTCCTTGCATCGCGGCCACGAGACCGCTTTCCCGCAGGGCCTGGGGCAGATTGTTGCGATACCGGCGCGCCAGACGGACGGCTTGGCGGCCGGTTGTCCGGGCCCGACGCAGAAGACCTTGCCGAGATGCCGCCGCCCAGACCGGAGTCTGTTCTGCTTGCTGGCGCAAGGCCGTCACGAGCCAGGGTAGGACGGGCGACACATACTCCTGGCGCAGCCCCGTCTCTCGGACCAACCGGTGCGCTTTCTCCAGGACGGCTGCGGCATCGCCAGGACGTCCTTCCCGGAGAAGCCCGAGGGCTTCGGCTTGCCACACTTCCGCTTTCGTGTGGACGTCTTCGTTGCCCCGTTGCAGTTCGGCCTCGAGAAGCGCTCGGGGAACCTTGCCGCTCGACGCTTTGGCCCACGCGCCAAGCGCAATCCCGCAGGCCTGGTGGTCCCCGATTTCAACGCCCCGTTGGTGGACACGCCGCGCCATCTCGATGGCGCCGTGGAGATCTCCCAAGCGATAGCGACAGAAGGCGATGTGCCATGCCGCGGTATTGACTTCCCATTGATCGCCCGTGCGCTCGAGCAGCCGAACCGCTTCCTGACATTTCTCGATGCATTCTTCGAACCGGGAGGCTGCGTACAGAACCACCCCGTAGAAGTGCAGGGATTGCCCCTGCCCCCACACGTCGCCATAGCGCTTTCGGATGAGGAGGGATTTTTCCGCATAGGCCATCCCTCTCGACAGCCATGGGATCATGGTGAGCACCGGCGCGTGTTCAGAGTAGGCTTGTGCCAACTCCGGCCCGGGCGGGTAGCGTTCGGCCTGGTGCATCTCACGGAAATGTGCCCAGGCGCAGGGTACCTTGCCGCGATGAAACCAGTAGACATAGGCCAGCCGGCTGTAAAGCCTGATGGCCAGCAATTCTTCTTCCGGCGGCGCGTTCCGCCTGGCCAGGAACATCGCCGGCAAGAGGCTGTGCAGACCTTGAATAAAGGCCTCCCAAACAAGGCGAATGCCGAAGCCTACGGACCCGCCCGGCACGCGCTTCCCGACCAGCCGCAATGCCCGTTCGAGGGCTTCACTGGCAGCTTTGACGTCCCCGCGGCGAAAGGCCACGTCCCCGAGTTTCCCCTCGATCTGCGCCTGAGCAACCTTGCTGTCGGCGAAACTGCGGGCCGCCTCGAAGTAGCGTTTCGCCTCCGTGTAAGATCCCCGAAGCATGAGGACGTCGCCGAGCCCCTCCGCGATGCGCTGGTTGACGCCCTTGTCCGCTTCGGACATCCCTCGCTCGGCGATCCGATACTGTTGCTCGGCGATGGCCAATGCATACCGAGCGCGAGCCTGTTCCGCGGCGGCGATCGCAGAGGGCAGTGCCCGTCCAAACTCCCCGGCGGCGTCGAAGTGGTAAGCCAGGTCGAAGACCCGCTCGGGATGCAGCGTCTCGAACCGAAGCGCGGCCATGCGGTGCAGGTCCTTTCGCTCCTTGTCCCGAAACCGCTGGAGGAGCGCCTCCCGGAGCTTGTCGTGCACAAAGATGCACTGAGCACCCTCTCGAGACCAGATGATATGGCGGCGCCGCGCCTCTTCCATGGCGGAGACGGCTCGATCAGGATCCTGTCGAGCAAGACCTGCGGCAAAAT
>Ga0114129_10014964_pt1 | contig 11053 bp, 10 predicted proteins | sample RhiMetdeltSRZDD1_FD_80071 | JGI IMG/M metagenome (GOLD analysis project Ga0114129, IMG submission 80071) | Populus rhizosphere microbial communities from Tennessee, USA - Rhizosphere MetaG P. deltoides SRZDD1 (version 2) (version 2) | ecosystem: Host-associated > Plants > Roots > Rhizosphere >... | reverse complement strand
GATCACTTTAATGCGGGCGAAGGCTTCTGCTCCCTTCTCTTCAACTTGCTTATTGGTCGAGTCCATGTCTACCTCCATCAAAAATTGGGTCTTATGATGCTTACAATTAATTCCGTAGCAAAAATTTGATAATTACCACGGTCAATCTTGATTCCAAAAGGAATTGGAACCAAGTTACGGCAAAATCCTACCAATCCACTTTTTGACAACATCCATATTCATTTCTCCTTTCGAGCGACGGTTACGACCACCACCCAGATCATGATCGTGCATTGACATTGCCCAGCGCAGCAGACCTACGCCGGTCGAATAAGCGGGGGAATTCAAACGGTCCACCAGGCCCAATAAATTCTCAGGCTGTCCCGTGCGGACAGGAACATTCAACACTTCAGAGGCAACCCGTTTGATGCCCGGCAACGCAGAGGTACCGCCTGTCAACACCATGCCGGCCGGTAAAAGTCCGTCGTAGCCAGAGCGCTTGATCTCCTGTAACGTCAGCGAGAAGATTTCTACAACGCGTGCTTCAATGATGTGAGCCAGATCCTGGCGATTGATCTGCGCTGGCCGGTCTTCACCGAAGGGCCTGATCGAAAAGTACTCCTCAGGACCCACGCCGGAACGCATTGCATAGCCCTGTTGTTTTTTCACATCTTCAGCCTGCTCGAACGACAGTCGCAATCCGTGTGCAATATCCTGTGTGACATGATTCCCACCAACTGCCAATACCATCGTATGCCACACATCGCCATCCACATAGATCGCCAGGTCGGTGGTACCGCCACCGATATCACACACCGCCACACCCATCTGACGTTCCTGATCGGTCAGAACAACCTCACCGGAGGCCAGTGGGTTCAATACAAATTGCTGGATCTCCACGCCCGCCGCGCCCACACATTGACGCAAGTTATCAACCGTCGCGGCAGAGGCAGTGATGATGTGCGCTTCCACTTCGAGGCGATAGCCATGCATTCCCTTTGGGTTGCGAATCCCATCCTGCCCATCAACCGTAAAGCCACGTTGGATCACATGGATGATTTCACGATCATGTGGGATCGCCACTGAACGCGCCTGCTCGAGTGCATGAGCAACATCAAATTGCTCGATGATATTGCCATTGACCGCTGCCGCACCTCTGCTATTGACCGACGAAACATGCGCGCCTGCCATGCTCACCAGCGCCGAAGTGATCTCAAGCCCGGAAGTCGATTCAGCTTTTTCCACCGAGCGAGTGATCGCCTGGGAGGCCGCGGCCAGATCCACGATGATGCCTTTGCGGATCCCCACCGAGGGTTCGATGCCTACGCCAAGGATTCGAACGGATTGGTTATCCTCCACTCGTCCTACGAGCGTGCATACTTTGGTCGTGCCAACATCAATGCCTACAACAATTTCTTCCATGTCATTCACTCATCCTGTAATATGGCGCGGCTGGATAGGTCACATTGATCGACGCGGGCCGAATACCTCTTTGCGTCAATGAAGCCACCATCGATTCATACACACGCATCTTCAACTCGACATCTCTTGCACTCGTCCCAAAATAGACTCGCCAGCCGCGCGGATCATTCCAGCCAAAACCGGAACCTGCATCATACAAAATCGGCACACCCTGTGGAACATGCCCAGCCAGGCCCTTCAACGCCTGCACCATTTCCGATGAAATAAATGGAGCAGGAGTCAGGGGATCGGAAGACACGTTCACTTCCGTCGGTGGAGCGGAGAGCGCTACGACAGAGATCAAGCCTGCATCTTCTCCATGCGGACGAAATGCAATGCCATCCTCTGAGACCCACGTATACCCATCGCCCTGCTGCCAGCGGATGACAGGCTTTCGCTCAGCAACTTGAATGGAAACGATATTGGGCAGGGTAATATCCACTTTGGCAGAAAGAAGTTCAGGATAACTGAGGCGTAGACTCTTCTCCAATGTCGAAGGGATGAGCAGGAAAACTGGCTTGCCTGCGATATTCAAAGAAGTGTTAATTTCTGCCGGGGTTAACATATGATTACCGGTCACTTGCGCTTCGGTAACACGTAGTTGAGGCAGGTTGAAAGCAAAATACAGTGCCGCGCCGAGCAAGGCAACAGCAAAGAAGGAAAGCAAGCGCGGCCCCAAACGTGGACGAGAAATGCTGATGCCGCGCATCTCTGCATCGGGTGCGACAGGCAGCAGTGCAATCTGGAAGCGACGACGCGCACTACGTCCAGTGCCAGAACGCGCAGACCGTCGTGTCGAGCGAACATCCTCCTGCCTGGCACGAGTCGTAACCGGCGGTGCAGAACGTGTGACTACCTTTTTGGCGCGTTCCACTCGTTTGCTGCTTTCCTTCTCGCGTCGCAAGCGGGCGAGGTCAGAACGAGTGAGGTCTTTTTTCTCGCTCATGCGTTCCTCCGATATACATGCGACGTGCGGTCGCGGTCGGCTTTGCGTTCCATTGCCAGTTCAATCAATCGATCAACCAGTTTTTGATAAGACATTCCGCTGGCTTCCCAGAGTTTGGGATACATGCTGATCTTCGTAAAGCCAGGGATGCTGTTCAACTCGTTGAGATAAATCCGGTTCGTATCCTTTTCAAGGAAGAAATCGACACGCGCCATGCCTGCACAGTCAATCGCTTTATAGGCACGCACTGCATACTCGCGAATACATTCACTGATTTCATCAGGAAGCGGAGCAGGAATCAACAACCCGGATGTACCATCGATATATTTTGATTCATACGAATAAAATTCACGGCTTGGCAACACTTCGCCACAAACAGATGCAACCGGTTCGTCGTTGCCCAAGACACTGACTTCGATCTCATGGGCGTTCTTCAGACCTTTTTGAATCAGAATGCGCCGGTCAAATAAGGCGGCTTCCATCAGACCTTCCTGCAAATCTGAACGGTTGCTGCATTTCGTTACACCAACAGATGAACCGAGATTGGCAGGCTTCGTGAATAGCGGATAATCACTGACTTTCTCGGCTTTCTCGATCACTGAAAGCATATCGTTTTCAATCTCGGCTCGTAAGACAACCATCATATCCACAACGGGAATATGGTTGGCGATCATCACATCCTTGAAGACGCCTTTATCCATACCCACAGAAGAGCCCACAACGCCCGCGCCGACATAGGCAACATCTGCCAGCTCGAACAATCCCTGTAGTGTTCCGTCTTCGCCAAATGTTCCATGAAGGACCGGGAAGTAGACATCAATATCAGACCATTTCTTTAAACCCGAGATACCTTCCATGATGTAAATGCCTCGTTCAGAAGGATCGGGGGAAACCAGCACAGGGATCAAGCCATCCGTCCTGTTGTTTTCGAATTTTTCAAGCACATCCGTGCCTGTCAGCCATGTGCCTTCATGCGTGATGCCGACCTGAGTCACTTCATATTTGGCAGGATCAAGGACAGACAGCACGGAACGCGCCGACATCAGTGAGACTTCGTGCTCACCTGAGCGTCCGCCAAACAATACTGCTACATGAAGTTTCTTTTCCATAACGTTTTAACGTTTAAACGTTTGCACGTTCAAACGTCCCATTCTCCAACCAACTCAACTTCCAATTCCAACTCGACACCTTGCTTTGCCTTCACAGTCTTCATCACTAATTCGATCAACTTACGAATGTCATCGGCTTTTGTATTGTCATGATTAATAAAGAAATTTCCGTGCAATGGACTGATCTCTGCGTTACCGATGCGAGTGCCTTTTAGCCCCACGGCTTCGATCAACTTCCCTGCGTAATCGCCGTTTGGATTTTTGAACATCGAACCCATGCTTGCGCCAGGTGGTTGAGTCGTTTTGCGGTGCGCGCTAAATTGTTCAATCGTGGTACTGACTGCTTCCTTCATAGAGTTTTGCAACCTCAACTCTGCGCAAAGGACGATCCCATCCAATTCACCGCGCTTCAAAATGCTCGTGCGATACCCATAACCCATTTGCGCAGCGGTAAATTTTTCGCGGTCATTCTCTGTGAGCAATTCAGTCCAGATCAGATTGCCGGCCATATCCCCACCGAACGCGCCTGCATTCCCATATATCGCGCCGCCAATTGTGCCAGGGACTGTCGCGGCCCATTCGAGTCCGGCGAATCCTTTTGCTGCGCAGCGATTAGCGAGGTTGCTGAAGACAACACCCGATTCAACCGTGACCGAGGGCTGGTCGCCGTTATGAAAGCGGACTCCCTTCGCCCGATTCAGTACTACTACGCCGCGCACACCCTTGTCGCTGACCAGCACATTCGAGCCGCCGCCCAGAATGAGATAATCGATTTCCTGTTTTTGTAACAACTTGATGATTCGCGCCAACTCATCAGCGGATTCGGCAGTGATGAGAATATCGGCGGGTCCCCCAATACGCGCGGAAGTGTAAGGTGCCAGAGAAACATTCTCTTTCACCTTGTCGCCGAGTTTGGCATATAAGATGTCAATGGGACGGGTCACAACTACCATTTTCGATTCACTCGTCTTTTTCACTTAATTTCTCGATCAACTTCTCAACATCCTTTTCAGTCGCTTTTTCCTGGTTTTCAGCTTTGTTCTTCTCTTTCTCGTGTTGACGGGATTCCTTATCAAAGAAAGTCAAAATCATTTTTAACGGTGGCAGGAAGAAGGTCTCACGCCAGTAATCGGCGTTAAGCGGATCTTTCTTCTTTTTTTCAGGCATTAGTTCCAATTACCTTTCCTTTACCGCTTGTCTAGTGAACAGCTTAACTTCTTACTTGGATTTGCAAGTAGAAAATCCAACGTAGAGTTAAGCAAATTATGCGGCACTCTGTAATCCTTTCAATACATTTGTGCTGATCTCATCTGCATCACCAGCCGAGAGCACAAGCACAACATCATTCGGTTGAAGATTCTTTAGCAGATAGTCCGTCACTTCAGGCAGCGTCTTGAGATAACGTGCAGAAAGATGTGGCATGGCACTCACAATCTCAGCAGAAGTGAAATCCTGTTTTGGTTCGCGGGCAGCGTACACTTCTGTGACGATCACTTGATCCGCATCCTTGAAGGCGCGTGCAAAATCGAGGAAGAGCGTCTTTGTACGTGAATAGGTATGCGGCTGCCAGACAGCCCAAATACGTGCCTTTGGGAAACGCGCCCGCGCGCCCGAGAGCGTAGCTCTGATCTCTGTAGGATGATGGGCATAATCATCGAAGATACTGATTCCATTCACTTCACCGCGCAGCTCAAAGCGACGGCCTGTACCAGTAAATTCAGCGAGAGCCCGCGCCGCTTTTTTACGTGACAGCCCCAGCACACCAATGATCGCCAAGACAGCCAGCGCGTTGCGCACATTATGCTCGCCCGGCACCTGCAAGGAAACTTTGACCGGCGCGGACGTTTTGCTGGCCATATTGGTTATCGCCGTAAACTCATAGCCGCCGCGTTCATTTGGTTGGATGTCACGCGCCTGCATCCAGTAGGGTGTATTGATCGTCATGTCACCTTGCACACCATAGGAGATAACGTTCCTGCCCTCTTTGCGTACATATGGGATCAATGCGGCCGCACCAGCATCTTCGGCACATACGATCAGCGTTCCTTCGGCAGGAAGCAGAGCCACGAATTTTTCAAAGGCTGTATATACCGACTCAAGCGTTGGAAAAAAATCAGGATGATCATGTTCGATACTCGTGACGACTTCGATCTGCGGCTTAAGTCCCAAGAACATATTGTCATACTCATCAGCTTCGATCACAAACGTCTTGCCTTTGCCTGCATGCGCGTTGACACCGAGGTTATTCACCACACCACCGACAATAAATGATGGATCACGGCCCATTTCAGATAATACCCAGGCGGTCATGGCTGTTGTCGTGGTTTTTCCATGCGTGCCTGCAATAGCAATACCTGTTTTATCTTCCATCAGGCGGCCGAGGAAATCCGCGCGTTTATAAACCGCGAGTCCTGCGCGGCGGGCGGCCTTGACCTCGGGATTATCTTCTTTTATCGCGGAGGAACGTACTACCCAATCCGCATCTTTTAAGTTGCGCGGATGATGGCCAATATATACTGCCGCACCAGCCTTGCGCACTTCTTCGGCAAAGGGAGTCAACGCGCGATCAGAGCCGCTCACCGCGTATCCGCTCTCTAAAAGGAGACGGGCGATGGCGGAAAGACCACTTCCCCCAATGCCGATGAAATGAACGTGTGTCATATTAGCTTTTGACTGTTCGCTCTTCGCAATTAGCCTTTCCGGTTAGATGTAGACCACAAGCACAAACACAAATGCAAGAATGATGGCAAAGTAGATGCCGGGTTCGCCAAGCAATTGGGGCGGCATATACAACATCATCTGATTGACAGTTTGCAACAGGACCGGGTCAGCAGGTTTGGAGACCACGTTTGAAAATGGATAGTCCGCAACATGCATATAGAACAGGATCGTTCCAGCAATCAAATAACCATTGACCCCTCCGAGGATCGCGCCGAAAAGTGTATCCTGCAAACGCTCACGCACGGCTCGAGAGGCAAGATGTGGAATACTGACCACTGTCTGATAGCCAAAATACACAAGCACAATCAGGATAATCGTTCGCACCCAGAAGAGAGATACATCTGTCTCAGGCAGGCTCTGGGCAATCGGAATATACCTGCGTAGTACATGATTGAGCGCCAGGGCAAGGATCACACTGAAAGAGACAAGGAGTTCCTTTGCCCAGCCGCGCATCCAACCTACAATGGCAAAGAGAATTACGAACATCCAAAAAAGATAGACAATGCTCATCATAGCGTTATTCTCCAGCCAGTTCTATCAGCGCACTGGCGATCTTTTCAGCGGCGCGTGGATGAGAGAGTTCAAACATGGCAGCACGCATGGCTTTCAATTTGTTTGGATTTTCAGATAGAACATTCAACGTAACCAGCAGGTCATCATTAAGGCGATGATCTTCCAACATGATCGCGGCGCCGCGGCGTGTCAGATAATCGGCGTTTACTTTCTGGTAGCGCCAGGCATGTGGATAGGGCACAAGAACGGCAGGCAAGGCAAAGAGAGGATACTCTCCCAAAGAACTTGCACCGGCGCGGGAAACCACCAGATCCGCGGCAGCCAATGCCGCACCCATTTCATGCAGATAGGACATCGCGTGATAACGCGCCGCCAGTTCCATAGGCAATCCTTCGCGCGCGCTCTTAATAACCTGCCAGTCCCCATCACCGCAAAGATGAATGATCTCGAATTTTGCAAGCAATCCTTTCAGGTTGTTCAAAACAGCCTGGTTGATCGAATGCGCACCTTTGCTCCCACCGAATACCAAAAGGACAGGAAGTTTGCTTGAGATGCCGAGGTGTTGATGGGCTGTTTGACGGTCCCAGAGCGCGAGATCCGGGCGGAGCGGGTATCCGGTCTCATAAACACTTTTGTTAAAGAACTTCTGTGACTGATCAGTCGTCACAGCAATAATGTCTGCAAATCCGGCCAGGGATTTCAAAGCCATGCCAGGCTCGATATCTGGCACGTAAAGAAGAGATGGAATGGAACGCCCAGCCAGTGCAACTGGCACAGCCACATAACCACCGGTGAAGAATAGGACGTTGGGTTTGAAGTCATTGAGGATTTTGCGTGCGGCGAGGACACCACGTCCAAGCATGAGGAGATTACGCGGCAAAGCCGTGACGTTCACACCGTGCACACCGGCAGCAGGGATGGAGCGGAAAGGAATGCCCTGGCGTCTCACCAGAGATTCTTCCATGCCACCCTCGCCGCCCACCCACAGCGTTTCCACATCAGTGACCTTAGACGTTAGTACGCCGTGAACGGCGAGGGCGGGATACACTCCGCCGCCCGTTCCCCCGGCGCAAATCAACAACCGCACCGAATGACCTCCAATCCTTTTCTTCCTTCTTTACGGTCTCGCCGCTTTGACGAGAGATATTCAACATAATACCGATGGCTGATAGGGTTGATACAAGATTTGAGCCGCCTGCGCTGATGAAGGGCAACGCGTTCCCTGCAAACGGCATAAGACCAACCATCACCGCCATGTTGATCAACGCTTCCATGCCAATCCAGAACGTCACGCCGGCAGCCAGTAGGGTGCCAAGCATATCGGGCGCGCGGCGTGCAATCACGAGTCCACGCCAGACAAGGGTTGCATACAAACACATGAGCAGCATCGAACCAAACAGCCCAAGCTCTTCCGCAACGACCGCAAAGATACTATCAGTAGGTGCAAAGGGCAAACCTGTTAATTTAGTATCAGCTTGGCCCAGCCCCACCCCAAAGAAGCCACCTTTGATCACTGCTTCAAACGAACGCTGCACATGATAGGAAGCATGCGTAGGGTCCTGTAAGCCAGCCAGGAAAGAAGCCACGCGGTCCTGGCCTGTTACACTGAACTGAACAATGACCCAGCCCATGAAGATAGCCAGGATCAAAAGAAACACAATCTGTTTGATATCCGCGCCGGCCAGGAAAAACAACAAGCCTCCAAGGACCAATACAGTACCGGCCGCGCTCAAATCCGGCTGCAAATAGATCAGGCCGCCAATGATACCAAGAATAACGCCCAGCGGAATTAAGCCTAAACTAAGGTCGTGCAGGAAATCACGTTTTGCATATAACCAAACTGCAAGATAGATGACTGAGATCAATTTCGCGATTTCCGAAGGCTGATAGGAACCTTCATATAAGGAACGGGAAGCACCCAGGCGAATCTCATTGATAAACAAAACTGTGATCAACAAACCAATTGTTCCAAGCATGGCAAATACGATCACTCTGCGCCAATGGTGATAATCAAAGTTTGAAAGTCCGAAGGCTAGCAAAAGACCAACGCCCAGCCACTTCACCTGACGTGAAAACATATAGGTTGGGGAACCAAATTCGTTGAAGGAAAAATCGAACGAGGCAGAATACAACATGATCAAGCCGAAGACGACCAATGCGACGACGGTCAGCATCAATGGAATATCTACGCCGCGCACCCGCTTTTTGACGGACGAAAGAGACACGCGATTATTTACTAAAGTTCCTGTACCCATTTTCTAAACCTTTCTCCACGTTCTGCAAAATCCTTGAACTCATCGAAACTGGTGCCACCCGGCGATAACAGAACGACATCGCCTGGCTTAGACAACTCCGCCGCTTTGAGGACTGCCTCATGCAGATTATCTGCTCGTGCGACAGTAAAACGCTTCTTTCCCAGCCCGAGGCTATCCACCGTTTTCTGAATCTTGTCGGCTGCCTCGCCGAAGAGCACCACATGATCGACACGCTCGTTGACGAGTTGCATCAACTCTTCCCATGGCAGATTCTTGTCACGCCCGCCGAGCATCAACACAATCGGCTCATCAAAGGCATGAATGACGGCAATCGTGCGCTCGGGAGCCGTGGCCATCGAGTTGTTGTACCAGCGAACACCGTTCAACTCACGCACCAACTCCAAACGATGTGGCACCCCGCGAAAATCTTCCACCGCTTCGAGCATGACATCGAGAGGAAATCCTGAAGCATATCCAATTGCAAAGGCAGCCAGCACATTTAATACGTTATGGTCACCGCGCAACAATATTTTTTCGCGCAGGATCAACGGTAAATATATATCTCCATCGCGAAGATTCAAAAGGCCATTCTGCAAATACGTGCCATTCAAACCTTCATCCAGTTCATTCAAACTAAACGTATACAATCTGCCATGCACCTTGTTTCGCAAACTCCACGCGCCCTGGTCATCGCGGCCAAGAACAGCAATATCCTCTGCGCTTTGAAATTCAAGGATGCGTGCCTTGGCAGCTGTATAGGCTTCCATCGTGCCGTGGCGGTCCAGATGATTTGGCGTAACATTGAGGATTGCCGCGACATTCGGAGAGATCGTCATCTGGTCCAATTGAAAGGAGGAAATTTCAAGAATGGCAATGTCATCGGCTTTCATGTCATCCACATAATTGATTAATGGGTCACCGATGTTGCCACCAATATAAGCTTTATCGCCATAGGCGTTCTTTGCCATTCGTCCAACCAATGTCGTTGTGGTCGTTTTCCCTGCCGAACCAGTAATACCAATCGTTTTGCAGGGCGCTACTTCCATGAAGATCTGCGAATCGTTCGAGAGAGGGATGCCTCGTTTCACGGCTTCCATTACGATTGGCAGCGTGAGCGGAACTCCTCCCGAGAGACAGAGCACATCGGTTGCATCCAGCAATTCAAGCGGATGTCCACCGAGCGCCCAGTCGATCTGATACTCGGCAAGTGATTCGCGCGCTACGCGTAATTCGTCTTCACTGTGCATATCGCTCAACGTGACATGCGCACCATGAAGCGAGAGCCAACGCGCAAGGGCCAAACCTTGTCGTGCGGCTCCTAATATCAAAACATGTGTTCCAGTCCAGTTCGTTTTCATATCACGCATTAAGCCAGAGCCAATCCTATACCAACCATCGCAGCCAGCAAGCCAATCAGCCAAAATCGCTGAACGACCTGGGTTTCGCTCCAACCCAGCAATTCAAAATGCAAATGGATGGGAGCCATTTTGAAGAAACGCTTGCCTTTCGTCAGTTTGAAATAAGTGACTTGAATGACAACGCTCAATGCTTCACTGAGAGGGATAATTGCAATGACGAGGAGCAAAGGCCACTGACCTGTCATCAGCGCAACGACAGCTAATGTCGCGCCCAGAGCAAGCGACCCTGTATCGCCCATGAACAACTCAGCAGGATGGACGTTGAACCACAAAAAGCCAAAGATCGCGCCTACAACTGTGAAGCAAAAACGAGCCAGATATTCCTGATGCTGCATAAGCGCAATGCCGCCAAACGCGGCAAAGGCAGTTGCTGAAATCAGACCAGCCAGACCATCCAGTCCATCTGTAAAGTTGATAGCGTTCGATTCACTTACGATAATAAAAGCTGCAATCGGGATATACCACAAGCCGAGTTCAATATCGTCATTGATCCCTGGCAGGCGCATCTCAGGAACTTTAAGCAAATATTTCAAAACGAAAGCGGTACCCACAGCCAGTAAAACCTGGGCCAGGAATTTCGTACGGGCACGCATCCCTTCCCCGCGCCGTTTGCCGCGAATGCCTTCCCAATCATCCAAAGCGCCAAGTGAG
>Ga0114129_10014963_pt1 | contig 11053 bp, 9 predicted proteins | sample RhiMetdeltSRZDD1_FD_80071 | JGI IMG/M metagenome (GOLD analysis project Ga0114129, IMG submission 80071) | Populus rhizosphere microbial communities from Tennessee, USA - Rhizosphere MetaG P. deltoides SRZDD1 (version 2) (version 2) | ecosystem: Host-associated > Plants > Roots > Rhizosphere >... | reverse complement strand
GTCGTCCTCGAGACCGGCGAGGGCGAGGCGCACGAGGAGGTAGACGAGGAGCCGCTCGGCGAGGATCGTCTGATCGAGGCGCTCAAGGACGAGTTCGGCGCGACCGAGGTGGAGGTGACGGAAGCCGAATGAAGTTCGACATGAACAAGATGCTCCAGGAAGCCCAGCGCATGCAGGAGGAGCTCGCGAGGGCGCAGGAGGAGGCGGCGAACGAGATCGTCGAGGCCTCCGCCGGCGGCGGCATGGTGACGGTGAAGGCGAACGGCGCAGGTGAGGTGGTCTCGATCGCGATCGACCCCCGCGCCATCGACCCCGACGATCCCGAGCTCCTCGCCGACATGGTGCTGGCCGCCGTCAACGAGGCGCTGCGGTCGGCCCGCGGCCTGATGGAGTCGAAGATGTCGGGGCTCCTGCCGGGCGACCTCGGCGGGCTCGGCGGCCTCCTGCCCGGGAGCTAGCCGGGCGCCACGCGCCAGCGCAGCTGGTCGTCGAGGGCGCCCTCGTCGAGGAGCCGCTTCAACTGCGCGAGGCGCGTGTACCGACCCTCGTCGAGGAACTGCGCACGAGTGAGCCCGACGGTCGCATATGCCTCGGCGAGCTCCTCCGCTCCGCGATCCACGGTGTACTCGCAGGCGAACGACGGCAGCATCCGCTCGAGCTTTCCGAAGTCGACGCGGTAGCTCCTCGGGTCCGGCGTCGCCTGGTCGCTCGTCTCGACCTCGCAACCGAGCACGACCTGGAGACTACGAGCGAGGTCGCGGATGCGGACGTTCTGCGCCGCCGAGCCGATGTTGAACGCCTGTGCATGCACGATGTCCCGAGGCGCCCCGAGCAAGCCGAGCGTCGCGCCGGCGATGTCGACGACGTGGACGAGCGGCCGCCAGGCCGAGCCGTCCGAGAGCAGCCGGATCTTCCCCGTGGTGTGCGCCCAGGCGGCGAGGTTGTTGAGCACGACGTCGAGCCGGAGCCGGGGCGATACCCCGTAGGCGGTGGCGTTTCGCATCGCGATCGGTGAGAACGTGTCGTCTGCGAGCCCCCACAGCGCCTCCTCCGCCCGCACCTTCGTCTCCGCGTACGGCGTGAGCGGCGACAGGGGCGCGGTCTCGTCGAGGAGGTCGTCGCCGCTCGAGGCGCCGTACATCGAGCACGACGACGCGAAGACGAACCGCCCGACGCCGGCCCTCTTCGCAGCGCGCGCAAGTGCGACCGTGCCCTCGAGGTTGATGTCGTACGTCCAGTCGGAGCGCAGGTCACCGAGTGGGTCGTTCGAGAGAGCGGCGAGATGCACGACGGCGTCGAACCCGTCGAGGTCGGCGGGACCGACGTCGCGTAGGTCGGCCGTGAGCGCCGGCACGGTCAGGGCGTCGCGCCCGAAGTCGCAGCCGCGGTAGTAGAAGGTGTCCAGCCCGACGACCTCGTGCCCTGCCTGTGCGAGCAACGGCGCCGTGACGGAGCCGATGTACCCGTGGTGCCCAGTGACGAGGATTTTCACGACGAAGTCTCCGGGGGCTTCACCATCGGCCGGATGCTGATCTCGGTCAGCTCCCCGCTCGACGGGAGGACGAGAGCGGCTACCACGGACTCGGCCACGTCCTCGGGCTGGAGCAGGAGCTCCGCTCGGTACGGCCGGCCCTCGGACTCGTGTACTCGAGCCTGCATGGGTGTCGCCGTCCGACCGACGTAGACGGTGAGCACGCGAATCCCGTCGCGGTTGACCGCGTCGCGAAGGCCGTCGGCGAACGCCTTCAGGCCTGCCTTCGTCGCGGCGTAGAGGACGTTGCTCGCCGAAGCCCGCAGCGCCGCGTTCGAGTTGACAAAGACGACCTGTCCTCGTGCCCTCTCGAGAGCGGGAAGAAGAGCACGAGTCAGCGCCACGGGCGCGCGAAGATTCACCGCATACTGCCGGTCGAGCTCGGACGCGACGGCAGACGCCGGTCCCGCAAGGTGAATCGCGCCGGCGCTGTGGACGAGCACGTCGAGACGCTCGCTCCGCGCGAGGATCCCGCTCGCTGCCGACTCGAGACCTCGATCGTCGGCGAGATCCGCTACCAGCGGGAAGACCGCTCCAGGGCCTCCCGCCTCGGCGGCGATCGAGCCGAGCTGCTCCTCGCTCCTGGCCACGGCGACGACGTGCGCACCCGATCTGACGAGCGCGATCGTCACGGCGCGGCCGATCCCGCTGCTCGCCCCGGTGACCGCGCACGCCTTCCCTTCGAGTGAGGCCATCTAGCCGTCCTTCGTCAGGAGCCCGGCGTCCTCGAGGCGCTCGGCGGCGTCGCGGATCGCGTCGAACGGGAGCCCGGAGCGCTCGGCGATGTCCAGCAGCGAGTGGGTGCCGTCCGACTGGTTGAGCACCCACAGCGTCGCGAGCTGCTCGACGCCCGGCTCGGGGCCGCCCACCGACCGATACAGGCCGCGTCGGCCGAGCTGGGGCTCCCCCTTCGGAGAAAGGTTCCGGAACGTCCGCTCGTTCTCGAGGACGTCGACGATCGCGAGCGCCGCATCCATCGACTCGGACAGGAACTCCGGGCGGATCAAGTCGAGATCGTCGGCCGAGGAGTGGTACTCGGGGAACTCACCCTCGAGCGAGCGCGTGAGACACCCGACGGGAAGGTCGAATCCCGGTGAGTTGAACTGCCGCTCGTCCCAGCCCCAGGGAACGAAGTCGAGCACGCGCCCGTCGGCGCGGCCGACGATGTGCGCCCCGGCGCGGTCGACGAGCGCGTCCCCGCGGCGGCTTCGCTTGTACGTCAGCACGCCTCGGTCGCCCACACACGCGACGACCAGGCCGGCGCAGACACGTCCGATCCGGCCCTCGTTGCGCGCGAGCCAGGAGATCGCGCCGATCGTGCCCGGTACGAACAGCAGCCGGTACGAGAGTCGCCGGGGCCTGGCCGCGAGCGCGGCGCCGAGCTCCGCGAGCAGAACGATCCCGGAGACGTTGTCGTTGGCGAGCGAGGGGTGGCAAACGTGGGTCGACAACAGCACCTCGTGCTCGGTCGCACCACGGACGAAGCACTCGCCGTAGGTGAGCGAGCCCGGAGCCAGCGTGCTGTCCACGACGACCTCGTAGGTGCCGTCCGCGAGCTCGTCCAGTCGCCGTTTCGATAGACAGAAACCCCACGTGCGCGAGTAGTACGACGTTCGGTACGGGACCCAGTCACGCTGCTCGGGGTGGACGTGGAGGCGCGGTCGGAGCTCGTCGAGCGTCAGCTCGGTGCGCACGGGCTCGCTGTAGCCGACCACGTGCAGGTTCGACTCGCGGAAGTCGACGACGCGTTCCCCGGCGCTCGTGGCGATGTAGGCATCGTGGATGTTCCATTCGTCCGGGACCGTCCAGTCCAACACCTGCTCCCCGCTCGGCACCTCGTGCACCTCGAGCGGGATCCCCTCTCCGATCGCGCCAAGCGTCTCCCTGACGCCGTCGCCCGTGATGCTGCGGCAGATCGGAAAGAGGCGGGTCGCGAGGTCGTACATGCGCTCGCCCGCGCCGGCCCGCGAGCCGACGAGCGAGGTCACGAAGGCACCTCGACCGCCGTGAAGTCCGGGTAGGAGCGGTCGCGCTCGTTCACGACGACGACGTCTCCGGGCCAATCGATCGCGAAGGCGGGATCGTCGTGCCGCACGCCGCGAGACGAATCGGGAGCGTAGAAGTCGGACATCTGGTACGCGACCTCGGTGTCGTCGGCGAGCGTCAGGAACCCGTGCGCGCAGCCCTCGGGGACATACAGGGCGAGCCGGTTCTGGGCCGAGAGCTCCACTCCGACCCACCGGCATTGCGTCCTCGATCCCACTCGAAGATCGACCGCGACGTCGTAGACAGCGCCGGCCGTGCACCGCACGAGCTTCGCCTCCTCGTGCGGGGCGGCCTGGTAGTGCAATCCGCGCAGCGTGCCGCGGCGGCCGTTGTACGAGATGCTGCACTGGACCAGCCGACCGTTCAAGCCGCGATGGGCGAACTCGCGCGTGTCCCACGTGCGGGCGAAGAAGCCCCGCTCGTCCTCGAGGCGCTCCGGCTCGACGACCCAGACCCCTTCGATCGCGGTCTCGTGAAAGATCATACGAGGCGCAGGGGGAGCTTCCGGCAGGTGAACGCCTCGGCATACCGCGTCGTCGACTCCATGCCGCGAAGACGCAGGAGGCCCCGGAAGAGCTCCTCGTCGAACCAGTGCTTGCCTGCCTGGCTGCCGTAGTGCTGGCGCAGGAGCCCCAGCTTCTCGTCGACGAGCGCCCCCTCGATCGGGACGAAGACGTTCGGCACGCCGAGATCGCCGTCGTACTTCGGGACCTCGTACTCGAGGATCAGATGGTCGCGGAACGTGTTCCAGGTCAGCTCGCACGCGAGGCGGTGGTCCTGGTGCAGGTCGTCGCGGGCATGGGTGAAGACGACATCCGGCGCGACCGGCTTGAGCCCCTCGAAGACCTCCTTGACCTCGCCGCCGACGTACGGGAGGAAGCCGTCTCGGAAGCCGTGCACGTGAATGTCGGACGCGCCGGCGTCGGCGAGGAACGCCCCGGCGGAGGCCCTCGCCTCGTCTGCTCGCGCTCCGGCGGCGGCGAGCACGACCCACGTGACGCTGAGCCCGGGGCGCGCCCTGGTGAGCGCCAGCAGCGTCGCGCCGCAGCCGATCTCGACGTCGTCCGCGTGGCATCCGATCGCGAGTACGCGCTCGATCGCGGGATCCGCGGCGGCGAGCGACAGCGCGAGCATCAGCGCGTGCTCGAGGGCTCGCGGAGCCACGGCGCACGACCGTCGGCGAGGAGCGCGTCGAGTTTCTGCTTGTCCTTGATCGTGTCCATCGGCTCCCAGAAGCCGTCGTACGCATAGGCGAGGAGCTCACGCCGCTCGACGAGGCGCGCGAACGGCTCCTGGACGAGCTCTTCGCCCGGCTCGATGACGTCGAAGATCTCGCGACGGAACACGAAGTAGCCGCCGTTGATCCGGATGTCGGCGCTCGCGAGGCTCTCGATCGACTCGACGATCCCGTCGCCGTCCGCGTGGACGACGTGGTACTCGAGCCGCGGACGGACCGAGACGAACAGCCCGGTCTTCCCGCGTCGCTCGAGGGTCGCGACCATGTCGTCGAGCGGCGCGTCGGTGAGCCCGTCCCCGTACGTCGCCAGGAACATGGGGTCGTCACCGACGTGCGGCTCGACGAGCCGGAGCCGCTCGCCGATCGTGGACTGGGTCCCCGTGTCGACGAACGTCACCCGCCAGTCCGAGATGTCCGAGCCGAGAAGCTCCACCTCCCGTCCCCCGTTCGAGAGCACGAAGTCGTTCGCGAGAGCCTCGTTGTACGAGAGGAAGTAGTCCTTGACGATCTCCCCGCGGTAGCCGAGGCAGAGCACGAAGTCGGTGTGCCCCCAGGATGCGTACCACTTCATGATGTGCCAGAGAATCGGCTGCGAGCCGACGGCGATCATCGGCTTGGGGATGCGCTGAGTGGCCTCGCCCATGCGGACGCCGAGGCCGCCGCAGAAGATGACGACCTTCAAGCCGCCCTCACGATGGCGAGGCGCTCGCGTGCACCCTCACCGGGCTCGATCACGGTCGCGAGCGGGATGGGCACGATCAGCTTCGCTCCCCACTCCGCGACGTATTCCAGTTGCGCCGAGATCTCCTCCACCAGGTTCCACGGGAGCACGAGCAAGTAGTCCGGACGCGCTTCGTCGATGTGTTCGGGCGGATGGATCGGAATGTGCGTGCCCGGAGTGAAGAGGCCGTGCTTGTACGGGTTCCGGTCGACCGTGAAGTCCAGCAGGTCGGTGCGGATCCCGCAGTAGTTGAGCAGCGTGTTCCCCTTGCCCGGCGCGCCATACCCGGCGATCGTCCTGCCCTCGCGCCGCAGCCGGATGAGCAGGTCGAGCAGCGCGCGCTTCGACTCCTTCACGTCCTCGGCGAACCGGGCGTACCGCTCGGGATAGCGCAGCCCGGCGGCGTCCTCCCGCGTCAGGAGCTCCTCGACCGCCGCAGAGCGCGCCCGGACGCCGTCCGCGTGCCGCGCGTAGACGCGGAGCGAGCCGCCATGCGTCCAGAGCTCTTCCACGTCGTACACCTCGAGCCCGTGGCGGCCGAGGATCTCACCGATCGTCGCGAAGGAGAAGTACGAGAAGTGCTCGTGGTAGATCGTGTCGTACTGGAGCTCGTCGACGAGTCGGAGCAGGTGCGGGAACTCGAAGGTCGCGGTGCCCTCGTCGCGCAGCAGGATCTTCACGCCCGCGACGAAGTCGTTCAGGTCGGGCACCTGCGCGAGCACGTTGTTCCCGAGGACGAGAGTCGCACGTTTGCCCTCGGCGGCGAGACGGGTCGCCGCCTCGCGGCCGAAGAACTCCACGAGAGTCGGTACGCCACGCGCCTCCGCGGCCTCGGCGACGTTCGCGGCCGGGTCGATGCCGAGCACCGGGACGCCCGTGCCGGCGAAGTGCTGCAGCAGGTAACCGTCGTTCGACGCGAGCTCGATCACGAGGTCGTCGCTCCCGAGCCCCAGCCGCCCGCGGATCATCTCGACGTACTCACGTGCGTGCTCGACCCACGCCGTCGAGTAGGCGGAGAAGTACGCGTACTCCGTGAAGATCTCCTCGGGCTGGACGAACGCCTCGAGCTGCACGAGCCAGCATCGTTCGCAGGCGAGGACGTGGAGTGGGTAGAACGGCTCCATCGTGCGCGTCTGCTCGGCGCGCAGGAAGCTCTCGCAGAGCGGCGACATCCCGAGATCGACAACGGTCAGTCGCAGATCCGCGCCGCAGAACCGGCATCCAGGCGCCGGACTCTCGCCGTGCCCCGGTCGCACGCTCACACTCACCCTCGCATCCCCACTCCTGAAAGCGTCAGCGTAATCGGGATCTTCCGCAAGTGGTCGGAGGGCTCGGGCGTCACAAGAAACGCTACGGTCGGTGGTCGATCCGGAAGACCGCGCCGAAGTTCAGCGAGAGGACGTAGAGGCCGCCCTCCGGGCCGATGCGAAGGGCGACCGGCCCGCCCGCGTTCTCCGCAAAGTCTTCCGGCTCGCGCTCAGCCTCGCCCGAGACGGCATCGATAGCGACATGGCGGATCCATCCCTGGACCCAGTCGGCGAAGAAGTACCCGTGGTACTCCACCGGATACGTGCCGCCCGAGTAGAAGACGCCCCCCGTCACCGAGGCGTTGCCAGTTCGGTTCAGGACAACGGCGGGGGCACGTAGGTCTCGTGCGTCGTCCTTCAACTCCTCGCAGCGGGCAGTGCTCTCGTACTCGGGCGTCGGGTCGTTGCCCTCGAAACACGGCCAGCCGAGATTCGCACCGGCGGGCGCAGCGTTGATCTCCTCGTGGCTGCGCCAGCCCACATCGGCGACGACCGGGAGGTCCGTCCCCGGCGCGAGCGTCAACCGAAACGGGTTGCGAAGGCCGACCGCCCAGACCTTCGAGCGGTTCGTCGTCGGGTCACCGTCGTAGAAGGGGTTGGTCGGCAGGCCGCGCCCATCCCGCGTCACGCGCAAGACTTTCCCACCAAGGTCGTCTACGTCCTGTGCCTTGAAGGCACGCTCCTCTACGCGCTCCTCGCCGCCACCGTCTCCCGTCGAGACGTACAGGTTTCCATCCTTCCCGAACGCGATGTCCGCACCGATGTGGTCGCCCGGTGACGCGATGCAGTCGGCCGTTGACGGCAGGCCGACGCAGCCGTTGGCGGGATCGGCGGCACCTCCGAGGATTACGCGCTCCCGACCCGGGCTGAGATCTCGCGAAAGTGCGAACCGCGAGACGCGGACGAAGGTCGCGCTCGTCGCACGAGCGCCCCTCCTTCGACCCGAGTAGACGACATAGACGAATCGATTCCGCGCGAACTGCGGGTCAACGGCGATCGAGACAAGTCCTCGGAAGTACTGCGTGTTGACACGCGGGCGGAGGTCCAGCACGGGCTCCTGCTCGAGGCCATCGTCGCTCGTGACCCTCACGAGACCGCTCTTCTCTGCAACCAGAACACGTCCGTCAGGAAGGAAGTCGAATGCCGTCGGGACGGTCAAGCCGCCCACGATCGACACCGCGGAGAAGCCCTCGGGCAACGAGATTTCGCCGACTGCCTCAGCGTAGGGCTCGAGCGGAGGCGATGGCTCGCTGAAGCCGCAGTACAAAGGCGTGAGCTTGCAGGCGGCGGCAACGCCCGCGCCACCGACCAGCACGAGCGCGACGGCGATCGCGAGCACGGCAAGCACCGTGTGCCGGCGCAGCAGGGACCCTCGCGCCACGGGCGGGACTGTAATGAACACGTCCAGCTCGCCGTAAGGAGAAGGCGGGGAGCTCCCCCAACCGCGGGTCCGACCGTTGCCTGTCGGAGCGGCCTGTGTCAGGATGACAGCGAGCGGTCGAGGGGAGAAACGGGGTGAGGTGCGGCGAATCTGCCCGGTAGGGGTACTGAGGCAGTCGGTTTGGGTCTTGGTTGCGGTCGTGCTGCTCGTGCTCTTCGGGCCGAGCGGAGCGCCGCCGCCTGCCCCCGCCGACGCGGACGCCTCGATCCTGCCCACGGGCTTCCAGGAGACGACCGTCTTCAGCGGCCTCACGAACCCGACGGTCGTCCGCTTCGCGGGCGACGGGCGCGTCTTCGTCGCGGAGAAGAGCGGGCTGATCAAGGTATTCGACAGCCTCGCGGATTCGACTCCGACGACCTTCGCCGACCTACGGACGAACGTCCACAACTTCTGGGATCGCGGACTGCTCGGCATGGCGCTCGCTCCGGGCTTCCCGGCGAGTCCGTACGTCTATGTCCTCTACGCCTACGACCACCAGCTCGGGTCGAGCTCCGCACCTCCACGCTGGGGAGATGCGTGCCCGACTCCGCCGGGGCCGACCTCTGACGGGTGCGTGGTCAGCGGCCGGCTGTCGCGCCTCCAGGCATCTGGAAACGTGATGACGGGCAGCGAGCAGGTCCTGGTCGAGGACTGGTGCCAGCAGTATCCGAGCCACTCGGTCGGGTCCCTCGAGTTCGGCCCCGACGGTGCTCTGTACGCGAGCGCGGGGGACGGCGCGAGCTTTACGTTCGCCGACTATGGCCAGGACGGGAGTCCTCTCAATCCGTGCGGCGATCCTCCGGGCGGGGTGGGTGCAGCGCAGACCCCACCGACGGCCGAGGGGGGCGCCTTGCGCAGCCAGGACCTCCGTACCCCGGGCGATCCCGTCGGTCTCGACGGGACGATCATCCGGGTGAATCCCGCAACCGGGGCGGGTCTGGCGTCGAACCCGTTGGCGGGCAGCTCGGACGCGAACGCGCGACGCATCATCGCGCACGGCTTCCGCAATCCCTTCCGGTTCACGTTCCGGCCAGGCACGACGGAGCTCTGGGCCGGCGATGTCGGTTGGAACGATTGGGAGGAGATCAACCGCCTCCTCGACCCGGCGGACTCGACACTCGAGAACTTCGGCTGGCCGTGCTACGAGGGGAACCCGCGGCAGTCCGGCTATGACGCCCTCAACCTGAACATCTGCGAGAGCCTCTCTCCCAGCGCCGTCACGAACCCCTACTTCGCGTACAACCACTCGAACAAGGTCGTGCCGGGCGAGACCTGCCCGGCCGGGAGCTCCTCGGTCGCGGGGCTCGCGTTCGAGTTCGCGCCGAACTCGTCGACCTTCCCCGCCGCGTATCAGGGAGCGCTCTTTTTCGCCGACTACTCGCGGGACTGCATCTGGGTCATGCGGAAGGGCAACAACCCGGTTCCCTCCCCTGGGCACATCGAGACGTTCGCGGCCGACGCGTCCAACCCGGTCAACCTCGAGTTCGGCCTCGACGGCAATCTCTACTACCCCGACTTCGACGGCGGCATCATCCGCCGGATCGCCCCTACGACACCACCGCCCCCCAGCGGAGGGAGCGCGCACTTCGCTTCTCCGCTGCGGCTCGCCGCCGGAACCAACACACACGGCGTGACGATGGTTGATTTGAACGGCGACCAGCGGCTCGATATCGTCGCGGCGAACGCTGGCAGTAGCACGGTCACCCGCTGGCTCGGAAACGGTGACGGGACGTTCGGAGGACGCGCGGACTTCCCGACCGGTACGACGCCGAAAGCGGCGTCCGCCGGCGACCTCAACCGTGACGGCAGCGCGGACCTCGTGACCGCGAATCAGGACGCGGGCACGATCAGCGTCCTGATCGGCAACGGTGCCGGCGGCTTCGCTTCGAAGGTCGACTACGCGGCGTGTGCGGGAACGCACGAGACCGCACTCGCGGACTTCGACCGCGACGGCGATCTCGATGTCATCGCTGCCTGCTGGGGGTCGACGAGCGTGTCGGTCCGCCTCAACAACGGAAGCGGCATTCTCGGCGCGGCGACGAACTACGCCGCCGGCTCACAACCCCACTCGGTCGTGACCGGCGACTTCGATGGGGACGGGGCGCCCGATGCAGCGATCGCCAACCGTGCCAGCAACACCGTGAGCGTCCTTCGCGGTCGTGGGGACGGGACGTTCTTTGCCCAGGTGACCTACGCAGTCGGCTCGGGGCCTCACTCGATACGGGCCGGGGACATCAACGGTGACCGCCGAATCGATCTGGTGACGGCGAACGAGGGCTCGAGCAACATCAGCCTTCTCCGTGGCGTCGGCGACGGAAGCTTCCAGGCGGCGCAGACCTTCCCGTCGGGCTCGGTGCCGAAGGGAGTCGGTATCGCGGACGTCACGGGCGACGGGAGGCTCGACGTGCTCACCGCCAATACCGCGGGTAGCTATCCCACCTGCTGCCAGCCAGGAGGCGACACGATCAGCGTTCTCGTCAACAACGGCGGGGGCGCCCTCTCGGCACCGACGTCCGTGACCGTCGGACAGACGCCATTTGCGGTCACTCCGGGCGACCTCGACCGCGACGGCGACATCGACCTCGCGACCGCGGACTGGCACTCGAACGACGTCACGGTCCTGCTGAACACGACGAGCGGCTCGCCACCGCCGCCGCCCGGTGCGACCTACCTCAGCGACCTCACCTGGACCTCGATGACGAACGGCTGGGGCCCGGTGGAGAAGGATCAGTCGAACGGTGAGAATGGATCGGGCGACGGACGCACGCTCACCCTGAACGGGACGACTTAC
>Ga0114129_10014962_pt1 | contig 11053 bp, 14 predicted proteins | sample RhiMetdeltSRZDD1_FD_80071 | JGI IMG/M metagenome (GOLD analysis project Ga0114129, IMG submission 80071) | Populus rhizosphere microbial communities from Tennessee, USA - Rhizosphere MetaG P. deltoides SRZDD1 (version 2) (version 2) | ecosystem: Host-associated > Plants > Roots > Rhizosphere >... | reverse complement strand
CTCCGGCAGCCACCCGAATTTTCCGCTGCACACCGGCGGTTCGCCGATTCTGTGGCAGCACCTGTTCTGGTTCTTCGGTCACCCGGAAGTCTACATCGCGATCCTGCCCGGAATGGGCGCAACGTCGCACATTCTTTCGACGTTCGCGCGCAAACCGGTCTTCGGCTATCGCGCGATGGTCTTCGCGATCTTCGCGATCGGATTGCTCGGGTTCTTCGTGTGGGGCCACCACATGTTCATCAGCGGCATGAGCCCCTACTCGGCGGTTGCGTTTTCGATTCTGACGCTATCGATCGGCGTACCTTCGGCGGTCAAGACGTTCAACTGGCTCGGCACGTTATGGGGCGCGAGGATTCGCTTCACGACGGCAATGCTGTTCGCCCTGGGCTTCGTTTCGTTGTTCGTCGCGGGCGGCATCACCGGTCTCATCCTGGGCCAAAGCTCGCTCGACCTGCCGATGCACGACACGTACATCGTCCCCGCGCACTTCCATCTCGTGATGGGCGTTGCTTCGATCTTCGGCATGTTTGCCGCCACTTACTTCTGGTTCCCGAAGATGTTCGGCCGCTTCATGAACGAAAGCATCGGCAGATTCCACTTCTGGATCACTTTCATCGGCGTGTACGCGATCTTCGTGCCGATGCACGTGATGGGACTTCAGGGCATGCCGCGGCGCTTCTCGAGTTTCACCGAGTATCAGTTTTTGGCTTCGCTGCATCCGCTCGTGGTGTTCGTTTCAATCGCGGCCATCGTCACGATCGCAGTGCAGTTCCTTTTCTACTTCAACGTCTTTTGGAGCATGTTCAAGGGCGAGAAGGCCGGCGACAATCCGTGGGACGCGACGACGCTCGAATGGAACACCACGTCGCCGCCGCCGCACGACAACTTCGCCGGTGTGTTACCAACGGTCTATCACGGCCCCTACGAGTTTGCGGTACCTGGCGCGCCGAAAGACTTCGTGATGCAGACTGACATAGAAGCAGAGGTGCCAGGCGGTAATGGCCACAATGGTCACAAGCACTAGACCACCGGCAATCAAGAAAGGCGCCGGTACTGGCCCGGGACTTCCGGGACCAAATGGTAACGGATCGAAACGCGGCGGCAGCTTTCGAGATCCGGAGTCGCATGCCAATCGCTACCGGATCGGCATGTGGGTGGCGCTCGCGTCGGTGACGATGATGTTCACCTCGCTGAGCAGCGCTTACATCGTGCGCGCAAACACTGCGAACGATTGGGTTTCGTTGCCAATGCCGCGCGTTTTGATCGTCAGCACGATCTTGATTCTGGCGAGCAGCGTCACGCTTGAACTCGCGCGGCGCAAGTTGAAAGCGTCGCTAACGAAAGCGTACACGCAGTGGGTCGTCATCACGGTGGCTCTCGGGGGAGCGTTTTTGGTTTCGCAGTTGTTTGCGTGGCAACAACTGAAGGCCTGGGGACTTTATCTCGCGAGTAATCCCCACAGCTCTTTCTTCTACCTGCTGACGGGCGCACACGCCGTACACCTGCTCGGAGGTTTACTCGGGCTAAGTTGGTTATGGTTGCGTTCGCGATCCGTCACGCATGAAGCCGCGGTGCTGTCGAAACGGCGCGCTTCGACGGACGCGGTGACGATTTACTGGCATTTCATGGACGCTCTTTGGATCTACCTATTCCTACTCCTATTCCTTTGGAGGTGACAGGTGAGCACTGAAGCACGTGCAGACTTTTTTCCGTCAGCGGATTGGGAAGGCGGCGCCCTCCCTTATCGAGTCGGCCATCGCAAGTTGGGGATGTGGCTGTTCATCGTCTCCGACTCGTTGACGTTTTCCGCGCTCCTCATCGGTTACAGCTACCTGCGCGCGTCGAACGTTTGGCCCACGCCGTTTCCGTTCTATCCGAGCATCGTCTTTGCCTCGGTGATGACGTTCTGCCTGCTGTCGTCGAGCTTGACGATGGTGTTTGGCGTCTCGGCCTCGAGCAAAGGCGACAAGGCAAAGGCCCGCAAGTGGATCCTCGCGACGATATTCTTCGGCGCAGCATTCGTCGTGCTTCACTTGATCGAGTGGAACCACCTGATTCACGAGGGAATGCGGCCGTTCTTTCTGCCGGAGCACTGGGTGCAAGTGTTTACGACGACTGACGGCGTGCCGCCGAGCCCGCTGTTCGGCGCGACGTTCTTCACGATCACGGGCTTGCACATGTTTCACGTCGCCACGGGTGTGATTTACCTCGCCGTCGTCGCGGCACGGGTGAAGAAGCTCAAACATGAGGACGTCGAGATTAGCGGCTTGTACTGGCACTTCGTCGACCTGGTGTGGATGTTCGTTTTCCCGCTGATCTACATCATGTCGGTTGACGTCGGTGGACATCTGGCCGGCCACTAAGCCACGCACGGAGGGAATGCGAAAATGAACGCACACGCACACGCGGACGAACATTTTGCCGGTAGCAACAAGCTGTTCATCTCGATCTGGGTTTGGCTGGTGGTGCTGACGCTCCTCGAGATCTTTCTGGCCTACAAGCCCATGTCGATTCACATCATGCTGACGATCCTGATCGGCTTGTCGGTCATCAAGGCGGCGCTCATCGTAGCTTACTTCATGCACTTGAAGTTTGAGCGGCTGAGCCTCATTCTTACTATAGTGCCGATGCTGGTAGTCTGTATCTTGTTGTTGTTTGTATTTTTCCCCGACAGTTACCGGTCGATAGGTTTGCGATACCAGTTCAAGGAACCGAAGCCGGTTGCGCCAGCGTCTGTTGAGGAGTTGTAATGAATTTGCGCACGCTGTTGTTTATTGTTTTGGCTGCGGGCATTGTGCTGCTGGCGAGCGGAGATGCCGAGGCGCAGTGTTCGATGTGCCGGGCGGCGTTGATGAGTCCGCAGAATGCCCGTTTGGTTCGCGGTCTAAATTTGGGCGTGCTCGTGTTGTTGGTTCCGCCGGTTACGATCTTCTGTTCTCTGTTTATAGTGTTGAAACGATACAAGAACACGGATTAACGGATGGCTGACGACAATCCCCTCGGACTCGACGTGGAAAGGCAAACGACGCGCGGGAGATCGTGCCCACGTTGCGGCGGCAAGATCATTCCCTCGAACCGCGCCGTTTACGAGGCGACTGCAAATCCGGAGGGCGCATTTCCCATTTGGCAGTGCGAACGTTGCGGGTACGAGGAATTTAACGAGCGAAAGAAGCCCGCCGGAAAAGCGCGACACTGATAAACGATACTGATGAGCAAAGAACTTGGACTGCTAAATCTTCTCTGCATCCTGGCGGCGCTGGGTTTTCTGGCGGTCATCATTGTCAGCGCCATCCTGTCCGGCGACTTTTTCACTACCGACAACCTGTTTGTCATCACGGTTTGTTTGGTGATGGCGTTGATGTTTATCGTCAACCCGCTGCTTTATCTGAAGTCTGAAGGCAAGTTGCCTTTGCCGTTTGTTAAGCGATCGCCGGCGATCGCGGGTGGCAACAATACCAATTGGGGCGCGCTCAAATCGAACACACCGCCACTACTCGACGCCAAAGGCCGCGCCGTCCCTCCCGACGTGAAAGCCATGGTCGCCCGCATGAACCAGGCTGAAGTTAAGGATTAATCTTTCCATCGTGGATGAGCTGACCAGGAAGGTGTTGGGGAGCTTCGCGCACTGGCGCAAAGACACGCTCGATTTGCACGAGTTGTTTGAAGCAGGCGGTAACGATCCGGACGCGCGCACCGCGGTGTTTGATATCGTCGAACGATTAGTCCGTGACGGTCTGCTGAACGAAGAGGGAAACGACTTTTACTCGTTGACTGAGAAAGGCAAAAAGGCCGCGGCGAACTGAATCCGTGTTGTCCGTGTTCTGCAAAACTGGAACCTGTGTTGTCCCCTGAGTTCATTTCTTACCTGCCTCACCTCAACGCCTGTCTGAATGCCACCAGCGCAGTGCTCCTAATCTTTGGCTATCGATTTATCCGCGCGCGCAACATCGCCGCGCATCGAAGGTGTCAGATTTCAGCCCTCGTCGTCTCGCTTCTGTTTCTCGCTTCTTATCTGACGTATCACTTTCATCACGGCGCGACGCGTTTTCAAGGCACTGGCCTGGTTCGTCCGATCTATTTCGCGATCCTGCTGAGTCACACGATTCTGGCGGTGGTCATCGTACCGCTTGTTATCGTGACGTTCTACCGCGCGTTTCGGAACGACTTCTCGCGGCACAGGCGCATTGCTCGCATCACACTTCCGCTGTGGCTCTACGTGTCGATTACGGGCGTAATCGTTTATCTTATGCTTTACCAGATTTACCCTTCCTGAGCTTCGACTTCAATGACTGAAGAAGGCAACGGCAATCATCCGGGGATTCACGCGGTCGAGGTACGCAAGCGCGCGCCGGGTTCGAAATGGATTCTTTTTCTCGCCGTGCTCTTCGTCCTCGCCACGTTTCTCGCCTGGTACTTCACCTGGTTCGGACGCGAACTTTCCGATGCTGACATCTCGAAGTACCTGAGCGACGTGAACAACCCGCGGCACGTCCAACACGCGCTCAACCAAATCCAACAACGCATCGAACGCGGCGACGGCAGTGCAAAGACGTGGTATCCGCAGCTCGTGACGTTAAGCGGCGATCCCGAACCCCAGTTCCGACTAATGGTGGCGTGGGTGATGGGTTTCGACAACCAGTCGGCTGAGTTTCACGAAGCGCTGAAGAAGCTGGTACGAGATCAGGAACCGCTGGTTCGACGAAACGCGGCCCTCGCGTTAGTGAGATTTAACGATCCGAGTGGCAGTCGTGAACTTGTGGATATTCTGCGGCTGTACCACGTGCGCGCACCGGCAGGCGGGATAATTACGAGCACTTTGCGCGAAGGAGCAGAAGTCACACGCGGCACTTTGCTGGCCCGCATTCAGCAGACTGACGGAAAGGTTCTTGAAGTGCGGTCACCGCTGCCGGGTCGCATCAACCAGATTGTCAAAGCCAATGGCGCACAGGTTTCCGCGGATGATGAAGTCTTGAATCTTAATTCCGACGAGGCCAGTGTGTGGGAGGCGTTGCGAGCATTGACGTTCGTGGGCAGCAAAGAAGATTTGGCCATCGTCCAGCAACAGGCATACGCAAGCGATTCCCGGCGCGTGAGAGAGCAGGCAAGCCTGACCGCTAAAGCAATTGAAGCCCGAACGAAAGCGCTGATGCAGAACTAAGCAGGTGGAGCGGGCGGCGCGTCCGGAAGAGTGATGCCGTGCAGCGCTTCCCAATCGTCTGTTGGGACCATCTCGATCGCGTCCCACGGGCAGCCATCGAGAAACGCGCCGTCAGGACCTTTGCTGGTGCACTTCTGACAGCCGATGCAGAGATAAGGATCTACTCCGATACGTCCAAACGGTGGGTGGTCCTCATCCGGAACCCAGAACATACACGCTTCGATCGGACAATACTCAATACACGCCGGGGATCCGGAGCATCCAGTGCAGCAGTCAGTGGTGATCGCCAGTATGCGCGGCCGCTTCTTGCGCGTCGCTTTTCCGTCGCCCTCGGACATCGGCCAGTGCTTGTCTACGATATCGAACATCCGTTTTTGAGCCTCGTGTTCCGGTTGAAGATCGTGGCTCGACTCTAACATAGCTTTGCGGATTTCCTCAACGATTTGTGTCGATTGGGGTTCCGGCTTGGCTGGGCCACGCGACTCGCGTAGAACTTAAAGTGAAACCAAGACGGGAGGAAACGAACATGGAAGTAGTAACCGGTGTGTTTGAAACGCGCGACGACGCGGAGAGAGCAGCGAATCAGTTACGAAGTTTGGGAATTCCGCAGGACAAGATTGGTTTGATTGCCCCTGAATCGCGGCCGGAAACGGTCGAGCGAGGCGTGCCCGTCACCGACACTGAAGAGCCGGGCATGGGCAAGGCCATGGGCGCGGCGGTCGGAGGCGCGATGGGTGCGGCTGGAGGTGCGACCCTCGGTCTCGCGGCGGCGTCGCTCGCGATTCCAGGTGTGGGGCCGGTAATCGCCTTCGGCATGATTGGCGCGGCGTTGTTGGGGACTGTCGGTGCAGCGGCAGGTGCGGCCGTCGGCGATTCGGTTGAAGAGCAGCTTGGCGAAGGCGTCCCGCACGAAGACGTGTTTTTGTACGAAGATGCTTTGCGTCATGGACGCTCGCTCGTGATCGCGTATGTTGACGACGATCGCGAGGATCGAGCACGCGAACTGCTTACCGCGTCCGGCGCAGGCGATATCGAAACGCTACGCGAAGATTGGTGGGCCGAGTTGAGGGACGACGAACGGAACTACTACCACACCGGCGACCGCGATTTCGATCGTGATGAGGCAACGTACCGTCGCGGTTTTCAGGCTGCGTTGCATCCACGGCGCCGAGGAAAAGCCTACGCCGATGTCGAAGATGAACTGCGGACCTCGTACGCTGAAACTGGGCTTGACACCGGGTTCCGCGAAGGGTATGAACGCGGTCAGGCTTATCACACCCGGTACCGGGAAGGGCGCAACGATTGAAAGATTTCCTGCTGAACGCAGTCGTCCTGATCGCAATTCTTGGCGGGGCCGCGTTCATCACGAACTGGTTTGCGCGAACGATGTATGTTCGTTGTGTAGCATGCGGCACTCTCAACGCGCGACGTCGCGACGAGTGCCGCTCTTGTCATACGGAACTCCGTTAACTTCAATCCGGGTCTAACGCTGGCGTAGCGCAATGCGTTACGCCGCAAAGAAGACACGGATCAACAACAAAACCATGACAACACCCCCTGAATGGCGCACGCCCGCCGAGATCACTGACTATCGCGAAACACCAAACTACGACGACACCATCGCGTTCGCACGCCGCCTGGCCCACGCTTCACCCGCGATCGATTATCGCGGCTTCGGTTACAGCGGGCAGGGTCGTGAACTGCCGCTAATCGTCGCCTCTGAGACCGGTGCGTTCACGCCCGACGCCGCGCACGCGCAGGGAAAAGCCGTCGTACTCATTCAGGCCTGCATTCATGCCGGCGAGCCTGACGGCAAAGACGCAGGCTTCGCCTTATTAAGAGACATCGCAATCACCAAGACCGCCGCCGGCATACTTGAAAACGCCGTACTGCTCTTCATTCCGATCTACAACACCGACGGACACGAACGCCCGAGTCGTTACAATCGCATCAACCAGAACGGTCCGGAGGAAATGGGTTGGCGCACCACCAGCACCTACCAAAACCTCAACCGCGACTACATGAAAGCCGACACGCCCGAAACGCGTGCGTGGCTTGATCTCTGGAATGAATGGCAACCCGATCTCTTCATCGATTGTCACGTGACCGACGGCGCGGATTATCGCTGCAACATCACGTACCATCACGAACATCACGCCGGTGTGGACGATGCCATCGTCGCCTGGGAGCGCGAGGTGTTCGGCGGCCGTGTCGCGCCTGCCACGGAAGCCGCCGGCAACGTCATCTCGTGGTATCTAGAGTTCATCGACAATCGCGACCTGTCGCTCGGAACAAGAGACTTCAACGGCTCGCCTCGATTCTCAACCGGTTACGTACCGATTAGAAATCGTCCGGGGATTCTGATCGAGACGCACATGATCAAAGACTACCGTTCGCGCGTGATCGGAACATACGATTTTCTACGCGCTGCGCTAACCGAAGCGAACCGCGAACCCGCTCGTCTCAAACAACTCGGACGCGAAGCCGACGAACGTACCGTTGCGATGGGCAGCAATTACGATCCCGCACGTCTCTATCCGATCGGCTTCGAAACCACGGATGAAGCTACCCCCTTTCAAGTGAGGGCTTATCAATACGAAACCGATAAGAGTGAAGTGTCAGGCGATCTGCGGGTAGTTTATGGACGCGAGCCGTTGGATTTGACTGTACCGATGTATCAAACGTTTCGCGTCACTCGCGCAGTGGCGCCGCCGCTGTCGTACATCGTGCCCGTGCAGTGGAGCGCCGTGATTGAAGTATTGAAAGCGCACGGTCTGAAGACGCACACGTTGTTTGAAGCGACAGAGGTCGAAGTCGAGAGTTATCGATTCACGAACGTGACGTGGCCCGCTGGTCCGTTCGAAGGCCGGTACATGCCGCGGTTTGAAGTCGAGCCGGTTACAGAGCGACGTGTGTTTCACGCAGGTTCGTTGATCGTTCCCATGGACCAAGCGCTGGCGAAAGTTGCCGTCAACCTGTTGGAGCCCGAAGCGCCAGACTCATTTGCGCATTGGGGTTTCTTCAACGCGATCTTCGAAGAGAAAGAATACGGTGAGCCTTATGTGCTCGAAGCATTGGCGCGCGAGATGATGGCCCACGATCCGGCGTTGAAGAGTGAGTTTGAACAACTGCTCGCAACCGACGCGAACTTTGCCGCCAGCGCCATGGACCGCTTGCGCTTCTTTCATAGACGTTCGCCCTACTGGGATCCACAAATGAATCTTTATCCAGTAGGGCGAATCATCACGAGGCTTGATCTGCCTTTTGTCTAGAAGTCATAGACGCCCGACCTAACGGTCAAACAAGAACGGTAGCACCGGGCGTCGCGTGCAGGGCAAACAGTGTGTGGTTTGCCTAAACGACTGTACGTCGTCCTCCGATGATGTTAATAAGCAGCACCACGAGTGCTAACACGAGTAGCAAATGGATGAACCCACCAATCGTGTAGCTGCTCACCACTCCGAGTAACCACAGGACCAACAGGATTACAAAAATCGTCCAAAGCATTTCCTTCTCCTCCTTTTGTCAACCACGTCCCCAAGTTGCGTTTATAACAAAAGCAATCGCCGGGGTAGATGAGCAACGGCCATGCCGCATTGTCCCTGCGATTTTTCGAGAATTTGAGCGAATTGATTGTTCCTGGGCGTACGAAAACATGCCACCGCTGATCTCAATCCGTATTGTCTGACCTTAAATTTCACGAATCTGTTCTGGACTTCACGTATTCGTCGCTGTTAAAGTGAACCCGCGGCGTTCGCCGTGGTCGCGACCCTTCCTTTGAAGTTTCGTCGCTTTCCTAAACCCCGATTCTTTGTGCTTTGAAGTCATTATTTGCCTCCGGCTTTATTTCCGGCGGCTACTTGGAGGTTTTTTTGTATGCCCACCCCCACGCCACGCGTTTCGGTCCGCACTCGCAAAGTGGCCATGGCTACGTTGGCAGTTATCACTTTCTCCCTCGTGATTGCAGCTTCAATCGTCACGTATCAACGCCGCCAACCGCAGGTGCAGACGATCAATTATTCTCAGCTTTACGGTTTCGCGGAAACCGGCGGCGCGATCGCGTTGCAGGTTGAAGGCGAAACACTCACCGTCACGCGCAGCGACGGTTCGCTTCAGAAAGCGACCGTTACCGGTGAGACGGCGCAGCACGAGATTGTGCAACTGTTTCGCAAACACAACGTGCCCGTTGAGTTTCGGCCCTTGCAGCCCGGATTTCTGGTGAGCTCGCTGAACTGGTTGTTGCCAGTGCTCACTCTCGCGTTTATCGGCTTCGCAGGCTGGAGAATCTACGCGAGCATGAGCGGCAAAGGCTCTTTCGAGCTGACGGATCATAACGGCCAGCAGAACGTCGGCTTCAACGACGTCGCCGGTGTTGACGAAGCGCGAGCGGAACTCAGCGAGACGATCGAGTTTCTCCGCAACCCGGAACGGTTCAGCCGTCTCGGCGGACGTGTTCCGCGCGGCATTCTGCTTTATGGCCCGCCGGGAACCGGCAAGACGTTGCTGGCGCGCGCCGCGGCTAAAGAAGCGGGCGTCGCGTTTCTCGCTGCGTCAGGATCGAGTTTTCAGGAGAAGTTCGCCGGACTCGGCGCGGCGCGCGTGCGACATCTCTTTACGAAGGGAAGAAAGCTTTCGCCGTGCATCATCTTCATCGACGAGATCGATGCGCTCGGAAGACAGCGTGGCCGCGGCGGCGACTCAGCGTCTGCCGACCAGGACCAAACGCTCAACCAGTTGCTCGTCGAAATGGACGGCTTCGATCAGTCCACCGCCGTCGTCGTGATCGCTTCGACCAACCGGCCGGACATTCTCGATCGCGCGTTGACTCGTCCCGGTCGCTTCGATCGCGAGATCGCGGTTGACCTCGCGGACGTTAACGGCAGGGAAGCGATCCTGAACGTCCATGCTCGCAACCTGAAACTGGAAGACGGTCTGGATCTGCAATGGATCGCGCGCGGTACGCCGGGCTTTTCCGGCGCCGAACTGGCGAACCTGATGAACGAGGCCGCAATTGCGGCGACGCGCGACGATGCCGAAGCCGTCGGCCGCAAACACGTCGAGTTCGCGCGTGATCGCATTCTGATGGGCGCGGAGCGTCAGGGCTTCATGATGGACGACGATGAGCGTTACGCGACTGCCGTCCACGAAGCCGGGCACGTTGCGGTCGGACTGGCCGTCGAGAACGGCGACCCGATTCATAAGGTTTCGATTCTTCCTCGCGGACGCGCGCTGGGCGTGACGCAGTCGTTGCCGGAACGCGATCGCTTCATGAAGAAACGCGAGTACCTCGAAGATCAAATCGCGCTGCTGCTCGGTGGCCGCGCTGCCGAACAGATCCTGCTTTCGACGATGACTGCGGGAGCCTCAAACGACATCGAGCGTGCGGTCGAGATCGCGCGCAAGATGGTGAGTGAGTTTGGCATGAGCCGCTTGGGACCGATTCACCTCGGCAACAGCGATCAACCGCACAGCCAAAGCCTGCTCGATCGCATCGAGGAAGCGACAAACGAACTCATCAACGAGCAACTCGAGCGGGCGCGAGACATCGTCAGCGCTGAGCGTGAATCGATCGGCCGGTTGGTGGAAATGTTGATGGAGCGCGACACGCTTGATGCGGAAGAAATTCTGAGTTGTTTCAGCAATAGTAAGAACGTCCGCGCGGCGTAACGAAAGTTAAACGGAGACGTGGATTCGTCGATCGGTGTCCCTGGTCACGAGCGCCACGCCTCCGAATATCAGCACCGCGGCTACGATCGTCCGCCCGCTAAATCTCTCCCCGAGAAAAAGCGGGGCGAACCCGAAGGCGATCAGCGGTTGCAGATAGATGTAGATCGCGACCAGACTCGGCGGCACGCGCGTTAACGCCCACGCGTTCAAGTAGTACGCGATGACGGT
>Ga0114129_10014961_pt1 | contig 11053 bp, 11 predicted proteins | sample RhiMetdeltSRZDD1_FD_80071 | JGI IMG/M metagenome (GOLD analysis project Ga0114129, IMG submission 80071) | Populus rhizosphere microbial communities from Tennessee, USA - Rhizosphere MetaG P. deltoides SRZDD1 (version 2) (version 2) | ecosystem: Host-associated > Plants > Roots > Rhizosphere >... | reverse complement strand
TGGAGATCGTCGGCGAGGCGGCGACGGCCGCCGAAGCGCTGACGCTGGCGCAGAACGTCCGCTACGACGTGATCTTCCTCGATGTCGAGATGCCCGGCATGACCGGGCTCGAGGTCGCCCGGCTCGTGCTCGACCGCCGCGAGAGGCCGGCGGTCGTCTTCGTCACTGCCCACGAGCGCTACGCCGTCGACGCCTTTGCGGTCGAGGCCTTCGACTACGTGGTCAAGCCGGTCGAACCGGAGCGGCTCGCACGTGTGGTCTCGCGGCTTGCCCAGGCGCGCCGAGCGGAGCAGCCGCCCGTGGAGAAGATCCCGGTCGTCGGCGCGGGCGGCGCGAAGGCGCTGCTCGACTACGACGACGTTCACTGGATCGAGGCCGACGGCGACTACAGCCGCGTCCACACGTACGACCGCACCTACCTGGCGACGTCGTCGCTCCGCGAGCTCGAGGAGCTGCTTCCGAGTGGCCGCTTCGCGCGGATCCACCGCAGTCACGTCGTCAACCTCGCGAAGGTCGCCGCCGTTCGCCGCGCCGGTCCCGACCGGCTCCGGCTCGCGCTGGACGACGAGAAGCGCACCGAGCTCGACGTGGCCCGCCGCCAGACGCGGGCGCTCCGCGAGCGTTTGCGGCTTTAGAGGCGGGCCAGAAGCCCTACGAGCTCTTGCGGGCTGTCGACGACGAGATCGGCCGCCTCGACAAGCTCCTGCGGGCCTTCGGGCGATGCGACCGCGACCCGCACCGCCAGCTCGAGCCCGTCGAGCCCGCGGAAGGCGTCGAGATCCGTCGTGTCGTCGCCCGCGTACAGCGCGCGCCCGAGGCCGCGCTCCTCGAGCAGCATCCGGACAGCGGTCCCCTTGTCCGCCTCGACCGGCGGGCGGACCTCGAGGACCTTGCGTCCGAACTGCGGGACGAGGCCCAACTCCCTCGCGTCGGCCGCGACGTCACGCAGGCGCTCGAGCGCGGCCTCTTCGTCCTGCTCCCCGCGGTAGTGGAAGACGATCGCGAGGCCCTTGTCCTCGACGGGCCACTCGACGCTCTCGGCGAACTCGTGCAACGGCCCGCGCCAGCGCTCCGCGTCCGGCGCCAGCTCGAGCCCGTGGACGCCGACGTAGACAGGCCCTTCGACTCCGACGATCCGGGCCGCGTCCTCGCCTGTCCGGCCGCTGACGGCGGCCACGAGCGCGTATCGCGCGAGGAGCCGGCTCAGCTCTGCGCGTGTCTCATCCGGAACGCTCGCGAGCTCCGGCCGGGCGGCGATCGGCGCCAGGGTGCCGTCGACGTCGAGCAGGATCGCCGCTTCTTCCGGGCGCTCGGCGAGTGAGGCCAGCAGGTCCTCAGCAGCCACCGCCATACGATACGAGCCCGTGATCGCCCGATTGCTCGCGATCGGCCTGGCCGCCGGCGTATTCAGCGCGCTCTTCGGGGTCGGCGGAGGGATCATCATCGTCCCGGTGCTCGTGCTGGCCGGTGTGCCGACGCGTGCCGCCAGCGGAACGTCGCTGGCCGCCATCTCGCTGACCGCGGCCGCAGGCACCGTTGCGTACGCCCTGCACGGCGACGTCAAATACGGCGCAGCCGCACTGCTGGGGATTCCCGGAGTGCTGGGCGTCATCGGCGGTGTTGCGTTGCAGCAGCGGGTCACCGGACGCACCCTCACGCTCGGCTTCGCGCTTGTCCTGACGGCGGTTGGGATCCGCCTGCTCGTCTGATGGAGATCCTCGCGGCGATTCTCGGCTTGGTCGGCGGCGTCCTGGCGGGGCTCTTCGGCGTCGGCGGCGGCATCCTCTTCGTGCCTACGCTCGTTCTCGTGCTCGGGCTGAGCCAGGTGCACGCCGAGGCGACCTCGCTCCTCGCGATCCTGCCGACGGTGATCGTGGGGACGTGGCGGCAACGCCGGTACGGCAACGTCGACCTGCGCGCCGGCCTGCTCGTCGGGATCGGCTCGATCGCCGGCGTCGAGGGCGGCGTCGAGATCGCGAAGGCGCTGCCCGAGGACACGCTTCGCCGACTGTTCGCTGTCCTGATGTTCGTCGTCGCCGCCAGCCTCGCGTGGCGTGCCTTCCACCAGAAACCGCCCTATGCTTCCCGTGATGAGCAGCGCTGACGACGCCTGGATCCCGCTCGTCGACGAGCCGATCGGCGAAATGGTCGCCGAGATCCAGGCAAAAGACCCCGAGATCGCCCGGCTCGTCGACACGCCCCGGCGGCTGCTCGCGTTCCGGACGTTCGCCTACATCCGGGTCGGCCTTCTGCTGGGTGAACTCCTGGTCGACGACGACCTGCCGCCGGACGGTTCCGGCACGTGGGTCGACAGCCTGCTCGCAAACCCCGAGCACCGCGCGCGCGTCGTCGCAGAGGTGCGGGCGGTCGCGGAGGAAGTCGCCCGCGACGTCGAGGGCGAGCCCGGGCCCGACGAGGAGGCCCGCCGACGGTTTCTCGAGTTCGCCCGCCGCGAGCTCGAGACCTGAGCTCCGTTCGCGACGTTGGCCATAATGGCCGCAGCCATGCGGCTGCAGGTCCTTTTCTCGATTGCCGTTGTTCTGCTCGTCGCCGGCACAGCCGGTGCGTCAGCGAGCGGTTCCGAGCCCAGCGCGACGGCGAGCGCCTACGGCGTCAAGGTCGTCCCGGGCGCCAGCTCGACCGCCGTGTCGGCGCCGCCGAATGCCGTCGGCTTCACGTCAGGCTTCGCGTATCCGAGCGACGGCTCGATCGTCACGACCGGTTCCATCTCTGCGTCGGCCTCGACCGACGTCGGCGCGAACGCGCGCTCGACCGCCTCGAGCTCGGTGAGCTCCTTCTCGCTCTTCCATGGCGAGGTAACCGCGTCGAACGTGACCGCCCACGCCACGGGCTCGACGAGCGGCCAGGCCGCGTCGGGCAGCCTCAGCGGCTCCTCGGTCTCCGGCCTGACGGTCAACGGCGCCGGTGCCTCTGCCGGTCCGAACGGGCGCGTCCAGCTCGGTGACTGGGGCTACGCGATCACGCTGGAGCAGTCCGAGGCCCGCTCCGCCTCCGGGAAGCCGCAGAGCTACCGGGGCTTTCTAACCGGGCTCGACATCCACTTGACCGCGGATCACGGCGGGCTCGCCGCCGGCAGCGAGATCCTGGTCGGCTACGCCGAGGCCTCGGTGCAGGCGGGCGCGCCGAAGCCTGTCCAACCGACCACCCCGACCAAGACGACGACCCCGAAGCAGCCGCCGAAGGCGCCACCCAAGCCCAGCACTCAGGGGCTCCCGCCGAACTTCCGGCCGTTGCCCGTCGGCCTCCAGCCGCAGCTGACCGCCGGCCCGTACGTCTTCCCGGTCTACGGCCCGCACAGCTTCATCGACACGTTCGGGGCCTTCCGGGGCGACGTGTCAGGCGACTGGCATCACGGCGACGACATCTTCGCATCGCTCGGCGCGCCCGTGCTGGCCTGCGCCGACGGCGCGATCTTCTCGGTCGGCTGGAACGACGTCGGCGGCAACCGGCTCTGGTTACGTGACGGCCAGGGCAACGAGTACTACTACGCGCACCTTTCCGCGTACTCGCCCGCCGCCCGGAACGGGAACCACGTCAAGGCCGGCGAGGTGATCGGCTTCGTCGGCAACACCGGTGACGCCGAGGGGACGGCCTACCACCTCCACTTCGAAGTTCACCCCGTTGCCTATCTCGCGCTCGGCTACGACGGCGCCGTCGACCCGACGCCTTACCTGAAGGCGTGGCAGGAGCAGAAGGACCTCTACCTCGCCCAGGTCGCGGGCTACCTGCCCGGCGTCACGGGCACGGCCCCCAAGCCGGGGGCGATCTTGCTTCAAGCGAGCGACATCTCGCAGGCCAGCGGCCTCGACCCAGCGTCGTTGAGGCGCGCGTTCTTCGCGCCGCTCCTTGCAGGCGAGGACGGCAGGCTCGTCAGGGTCGCGACGCCGCCACGCGGCTGAGCGCTACGACGAGCCGGAGTTCCCCTGGTAGCCGAAATCGTCCTCGTCGCCGAGGACGGTGTCCTTCAGCCACTTGCGCGTGTCGGATCCGGTGAGCGGGTTGAAGAGGAGGATGCCGAGCGCGATCCCCGTCACCAGCAGAGTATTCCGGCCTTTGTGGGTCGGTCCCTGCTGAATCCGGTCGGCGGCGCTTCGCAGCTCCTCGATCGCGGCGCGCAGGTTGTCGCGCACGTCCTGGTCGGCAGCGACGCGCGCGGCCTTGCCGGTCACGCCCCGCGGGCCCATCAGCTCGTCGTAGACGTCGCGCGCTGCGGTGAACGCGTTCTTCAGGTTGTCGCGGAACTCTTCGTCCTTGATCGCTCGTTCGACGTACGGCCTCACGTCCGAGACACTTGTCTTCGCCATTCCGGCGTTCCTTTCGCTCGTTTTCGCGGCTTCTCTACCCTGCGGAAACTAACGCCTAAACCGGGGCAGCTGCTTGGCGGTCTGCCGCGACCGGCCTGGCGGGCTTGGCCGTGACTGCGCCGTCGAAGGCCGCCGCGAGTACGTCCTCGAGCGTGTCGGCGAGCACGAAGTCGAGCTCGGAGTGCGTTTCCTCCGGCAGCTCCTCGAGATCAGGCTCGTTCTCGTGGGGTAGGACGACGCGCTTGATCCCCGCGCGCTGGGCGGCGAGCGTCTTCTCGCGGACGCCGCCGATCGGCAGCACCTGGCCCGTCAAAGTGATCTCGCCGGTCATCGCGACGTCGTCCGCGACCGGGACGCCGCGGACGAGCGACACGATCGCGGTTGCCATCGTGATCCCCGCTGACGGGCCGTCCTTCGGAATCGCACCTGCCGGGATGTGCACGTGGATGTCGTGGTCGGCGAACCACGCCGGCTCGAGGCCGAGCTGGACCGCATGCGAGCGCACCCACGAGTGCGCCGCGGCGGCCGATTCCTGCATGACCTCGCCGAGTTGGCCCGTGACCGTCAGACGTCCCTTCCCGGGATAGGCCGTCGCCTCGATGAAGAGGATGTCGCCGCCGACCGCCGTCACTGCGAGGCCGGTGGCAACGCCGGGCTCGGAGGTGCGCTTTCGCACCTCGCCGGAAAAGCGCCTCGGGCCGAGCCACTTGCGCGCGCGCTTCTCGTCGACTTTGATCTTGGTCTTCCGGCCCTCGGCGACCTCGCGGGCCGCCTTGCGGCAGAGGTCGGCGATCCGCCGCTCCAGGTTGCGCACGCCGGCCTCGCGCGTGTACTCGCGCGCCACGACCTTCAGTGCGCTGTCGGCGATCGACACCTGCTTCGGATTGAGGCCGTGCGTCTCCAACTGCTTCGGCACCAGATACTTGCGCGCGATCGCGAACTTCTCGTCGTCGGTGTAGCCGGACAGGGGAATCACGTCCATCCGGTCGAGCAGCGGCGCCGGGATCGTCTCGAGCTGGTTTGCCGTGCAGATGAAGAGCACCTTCGAGAGGTCGTAGGGCAGGTCGAGGTAGTGGTCGCGGAACGTCTTGTTCTGCTCGGGGTCGAGCACCTCGAGCATCGCGCTGGCCGGATCGCCGCGGAAGTCCGCCCCCATTTTGTCGATCTCGTCGATGAGCATGACCGGGTTGCTCGACTCGGCGTCGCGGATCGCGCGGATGATCGTGCCGGGCATGGCGCCGATGTACGTGCGGCGATGGCCCCGGATCTCGGCTTCGTCACGCACGCCGCCGACCGAGATGCGGACGAACTTCCGCTCCAACGTTCGGGCGATCGACTGGCCCAGCGACGTCTTGCCGACGCCGGGCGGCCCGACGAAACAGAGGATCTGGCCGGAGGCGTCGTTCCGGAGCTTCGAGACGGCCAAGTGCTCGATGATCCGCTCCTTGACCTTGTCGAGGTCGTAGTGGTCCTCGTCGAGAACCGTGCGGGCCCTCTCCAGGTCGAGGTTGTCCTGCGTCGTGCTACTCCAGGGCAGCGTCGCGATCCAGTCGAGGTAGGTCCGGATCACGCCGTACTCGGCGGACGCCGACGGCAGCTTCTCGAGCCGGGCGAGCTCGCGGTCGACGGCCTTCTGAACCTCCTCGGGCAGATCGAGGGCGGCGAGCCGGTCGCGCAGCTCGTTCACCTCCGCCTGCTCCGCGTCCCCTTCGCCGAGCTCCTCCTGGATCGCCTTCAGCTGCTGGCGCAGGAAGTACTCGCGCTGGCCCTTCTCCATCTCGGACTGGACCTGAGACTGGATCTTCGAGCCGAGCTCGACCACCTCGAGCTCGCGGTTGAGGATCCGTGAGATCTCGCGGAGCCGCTCGCCGGCATCGGTCAGCTCGAGCAGCTGCTGCTTCTCCTCCGTCTTGAGGCGGAGGGTCGATGCGACCAGGTACGAGAGGGCGTTCGGATCGTCGACGTTCGCCGCCGCGAGCTCGAGCTCGTCGGGCAGGTACGGCACCGCGGCGATCACACGGCCGAAGAGCATCTGCACGTTGCGCGTGAGCGCCTCGACCTCCGGCGTCTCCTCGACCTCGTCCGGGACCTCGACGAACTCCCCGACCAGGTACGGCTTGTCCTTGATCCGGCGCTCGAGTCGGACTCGACGCGCGCCCTGGACGAGGATGCGGAGCGTTCCGTCCGGGACGCGGATCAGCTTGTGGATGACAGCGGCCGTCCCGATCTCGTGCAGGTCGTCCCAGCCCGGCTGATCGGGCTCCGGGTTCTCGACGGTGACGAGCGCGAGCAGGCGCTCACCGTCGACCGCATCCTCGACGAGCTTGATCGAGCGCTCCTGTCCGACCGCGAGTGGCGTCATCGACTGCGGGAAGATGACCGTCTCTTTGAGCGGCAGGACGGGCAGCTCGTTCGGGATCTCGAGCTCGTCGAGCCGCTCTTCGGAAAGCAGCTCGCTCATCGCGACCGCCCGATCTTGATCGTGATCCTCTCTCCCGCCGGCTCGCGCTCCGCGACCGGCACGGTCACAGCGAGCAGGCCGCGTCGGTATTCCGCGACCGCGCCCGCCGGGTCGATCGGCTCGTCGAACTGGACTCGTCGCTGGAACGGCCCGTCCTCGATCTCCATGTGGAAGTAGCGGCCACTGGCGGGCCTGGAACGGACGCCGGCGACGACCAGCGTCCGGTCATCGGCAAAGATCCGCAGGCTCTCGGGATCGATTCCCGCGAGCTCGACGACGACGCGAAACTCCGGCGGATCGTCGGTCCGTACGACGTCGATCTGCGGCCGAAAGCCGCGCCGGAGCCCGGAGAAGCGCGGGACCTGCCAGAGCTCGTCGATGAGCTCCTGGATCTCGCCCTGCAGCTTGTCGAGTTGGTCTCGCTTCCTCGCCACCGTCGTTAAGGGTAGAACGAACGAGATGGAGCGGTGGACGCGCCTCGTTCTGCGGCTTCGCTGGCCGGTTCTGGCCGCGTGGCTCGTCGTTCTGCTCGTAGGCGGCTTCGCTTTCATGCGGCTCAACTCGCTGCTCTCGAACGAGTTCTCGGTGCCGGGGACGGATTCCGAGCGGGCCCGGACGATCCTCGAGCGGCATTTCGGCGACCGAAGCGACGGCGCTTTCACGGTCGTCTTCCGCGTCCCCGGCGGCGTCGACCGCGCCAAATATGGACGGCTCCAGCGCGATCTCGACCGCGCGGCGCGGGCCGTGCCGGGCTCGGCGGCGCGCCGACTCGTGCCTGCGGGGCGGCACCTTTTGTACGGCGACGTCGTGTCGACACTCCGCCTCGCGAAGGCGAAGGGCTACACGGACGACCTCTATCGGGCGCTGCCGCACCGAGACGGAGTCAAGTCCTACGTCACAGGCCAGGCCGCGATCCAGCACGACCTCGACCCGATCTTCTCGCAGGACCTTCGGAAGGGCGAGATGATCGCGCTGCCGATCGCCGTGCTCGTGCTGCTCGCGGTCTTCGGGCTGTCGGTCGCCGTGACGATGCCGTTCATCTTCGCCGGGTGCACGGTGATGGCGACGCTGGGCGGCGTCTACCTCTACGCGCACTTCCTGACGACGGCGACCTATGTGACGAACCTCGTGTTCCTGATCGGGCTCGGGATCGCGATCGACTACTCGTTGCTCGTGATCTACAGGTTCCGCGAGGAACTGCGGCGGCCGGGCGAGGTCGAGGACGCGATCGTGCGGACGATGCAGACGGCCGGGCGCGCCGTCGTCTTCTCGGGGGCGACGGTTGCGATCGGCCTGGCGCTGCTCCTCTTCATGCCGCTGCCGTTCGTACGGTCGATCGGCGTCGGCGGCTTCCTGATCCCGCTCGCGTCGATCGCGGCGGCGCTGACGCTCCAGCCGGCCCTGCTGTCCCTGTACGGGCGGCGCGGCGTGGCGCGGATTCCGGTCCTCCCCCGACGTTGGCGCGCTGAGGAAGACACGGGCTTCTGGCACCGCCTCGCCGGCTCGATCATGCGGCGGCCGCTTGCGTATCTCTGTGTCGGCGCCGCGCTGCTGATCGCGGCGGGCGTCCCGGTCTTCGCGCTGCACCTGACGCCTGGCTCGGCCGAGGGGATCCCGCAGTTCCCGCAGTCGGTTCGGGGCTTCAACCTGCTCAAGCACTCGATCGGGCCGGGGGCGATCTCGCCGACACAGGTGGTGGTGGACTCGGGCCGAGCCGGCGGCGTGCGGGCGCCGGAGGTGCAGGCGGCGATCGCGCGGCTCGCCGCGTCCGTGCGTGCCGATCGTGAGACCGCCGCGCTTCGGTTCTCCGAGCGGCCGCCCTACGTCGATCAGTCCGGCCGCTACGAAGAGTTGGTCGTGGCCGGCCGTCACGAGTACGGCGACGAGGCAGCGCAGAGCTTCGTTCACAGGCTGCGCGGGCGGCTCGTCCCGGCAGCGCGCTTCCCCGGCAGCGCTCGTGTGCTCGCCGGAGGCGGGCCGCCGCAGGGCGTCGATTTCCTCGACCGGGCCTACCGCTACTTCCCTTGGCTCATCGCCGGCGTGCTCGTGCTCACGTATCTGCTGCTGATGCGCGCGTTCCGCTCGCTGGTGCTGCCGCTGAAGGCGGTGATCCTCAACCTGTTGTCTGTCTCCGCGGCGTACGGGATGCTCGTGCTCGTCTTCCGTTGGGGGATCGGACAGACCGTGCTCGGCCTCTACGAGATCGGCCAGGTGGAGGGGTGGATCCCGATCTTCCTGTTCGCGATGCTGTTCGGGCTCTCGATGGACTACGAGGTCTTCCTCGTCACCCGTATGCGCGAGGAGTGGGACCACGGTCGCACCAACCGCGAGGCGGTTGCCTACGGGCTCGAGCGGACCGGGCGGATCGTCAGCGCGGCGGCGATCGTGATGGTGGCGGCGTTCTCCGGTTTCGTGGCCGGCCGAATCGTCGGCCTGCAGGAGTTCGGGATCGGCCTCGCGGTCGCGATCTTCGTCGACGCCACGATCGTGCGCGCGCTGCTCGTGCCCTCGCTGATGGCGCTCTTCGGCCGCTACAACTGGTGGCTGCCGCGTTCGCTGGCGCGGATCGTCCGAGTGCCCGAGTCGCCGCTCGAGCCGCCCCGTCGGCCGGCTCTTCGGCCCGCAGGGCGCTAGGTGAATAGCATCTGGCCGCGATGAAGGGCGTCATCCTCGCCGGCGGCACCGGCTCCCGGCTGCATCCGCTCACGCGGATCACGAACAAGCACCTTTTGCCGATCCACGACCGGCCGATGGTCACCTACGCGATCGAGGCCCTCGTCAACGCGGGGCTGACCGAACTGATGCTCGTCACCGGGGGCACGCACGCCGGCGAGTTCTTTCGGCTGCTCGGCAACGGGCACGAGCACGGCATCGACCGGCTCTTCTACGCCTACCAGGAGGAGGCGGGCGGAATCGCCGAGGCGCTCGGGCTCGCGGAGCGGTTCGGCCAGGGCGACCGGATCTGCGTGATGCTCGCCGACAACGTGCTCGAGGGGTCACTCCGGCCGGCGGTGGAGAACTTCGCCGGGCAGGAGCGCGGGGCCCGGATTCTGCTCTCGCCGGTCGAGGAGGCCGAGCACCTGCGCCACCTGGGGGTCCCCGAGCTGAACGGCGACGGCCGCGTCATGCGAATCATCGAGAAGCCGTCCGACCCGCCCAGCAAGTACGCCGTCACCGGGATCTACTTCTACGACGAAGCGGTCTGGGACGTGATCCCGACGCTGAAGCCGTCGGGCCGTGGAGAGCTCGAGATCACGGACGTCAACAACTGGTACGTCGAGCAGGGGACGATGGAGTACGACGTGCTGGAGGGGTTCTGGGGCGATGCAGGCGAGTCGATCGACGCGTACTACGAGGTCAACGACTTCGTGCGGGCGAACGGGGTCAACAAGACGTGATCGAGGGCATCGAGATGTTTCCGCTGCGGCGGCACGAGGATGAACGCGGCTGGTTCGTCGAGCTGATGCGCGCGTCGTCGCTCCCGGACCAGGTTCGGCAGTCGAACCTCGTCTGGTCTCGCCAGGGCGTCATCCGCGGGCTGCATTACCACGAGCGAGGTCAGAGCGACCTCTTCGCGTGCCTGAACGGGATGGTCCGCGTGGTCGTCCTGGATCGGGACAGCGGGGAGACGTTCACGGTCGACATCGGAGACGACAACCCGGTGACGGTCTTCGTCCCGGGCCGGCACGCCCACGGTTACGAGGCTCTGACGGACTGCCTCTTCCTCTACCACGTCACCCAGGAGTACGACGCCGCCGACCCGGACGAGCACGAGGTTCCCTGGGACGACCCGCGCGTCAGGCACCTCTGGAGAACGCAATCGCCCATCCTGTCCAGCCGGGACAAGGCCGCAGCGTCCTAGTCACCGGCGCGGGCGGGCAGCTCGGGCACGCACTCGTCGAGGCGTTCGCGGGCGACGGGCTCGTCGCGCTCGCACACGGCGATTGGGACGTGTCGTTGCCGCCGCCCGAGGGCCTTGGGCCGTTCGACGTCGTGCTGCACGCCGCCGCCTGGACGGACGTGGACGGCGCCGAGGCCGACCCGCAGGGCGCGGCGGCGGTCAACGTCGGCGGGACGAAGCACGCGGCCTTGCTCGGCCCGCTCGTCTACTTCTCGAGCGACTACGTCTTCGACGGCGCGAAGGACTCGCCTTACGTCGAGTCGGACGGCTTGAACCCGCTCTCCGCCTACGGCCGCTCGAAGGCCTACGGAGAGGCTGCCGCGGGCGAGGGTGCGTGGGTCGTTCGCTCGTCTTGGCTGTTCGGCC
>Ga0114129_10014959_pt1 | contig 11054 bp, 7 predicted proteins | sample RhiMetdeltSRZDD1_FD_80071 | JGI IMG/M metagenome (GOLD analysis project Ga0114129, IMG submission 80071) | Populus rhizosphere microbial communities from Tennessee, USA - Rhizosphere MetaG P. deltoides SRZDD1 (version 2) (version 2) | ecosystem: Host-associated > Plants > Roots > Rhizosphere >... | reverse complement strand
GGTTCTTGGCCGCCGCGCGCAGGAAGCCGAGGTCCGCGTCGAGCACGTTCTCGATGCCCAGGAACACGTAGCGGAATCCCGCACGGCGCATCAGCGGAGCGAGCGTCTCTCCCGCCTGGGCGATCGCGGAGGTCATGGCCTGGACCATGTACTCGACGTCGTCGAGCCCCGCGTCGACGAGCGCCTGGCACAGCGCCTCGAAGCGCTTCACGTCGAGGGTGAGATTGTCGTCGACGATGAAGATCGTGCGCGCGCCGTGGGCGCGCGCGTCGCGCACGTCGGCGAGCACCCGCTCGAAGGAGTAGCCGTGGAAGTTGCGGCCCCGCATGGCGATGATCGAGCAGAAGCTGCAGTCGAAGGTGCAGCCGCGCGAGGTCTCGACGACGTCGACCGGCCGCCCGAGCAGGGTATAGCCGCGGAGCACGCGCGCGTCGCGTCGCGGCAGGCGGATCTCCCCGTCCTCGAGCCGCGAAACGCGCCGCGGCGGGTTGTGCTGCCAGCCGGAAGCACCGCGCCAGGACAGGCCGGCGATCTCCTCGTGGCTCCCCTCGCGCTCGAGGGCCCGCAGCAGCTCGCGGAAGCTCAGCTCACCCTCTCCGCGCACGATGAAGTCCGCAAGCTCGGTGTACGCTTCGGGAGCGAGACTCGGGTCGTAGCCGCCGACCACGATGCGCGCCAGCGGCCTCGCCTCGCGCACGAGGGCGATGATCTTGCGGGCAGTCGGGCGCTGGAAGCTCATCACCGAGAGGCCGACGAGCTCCGGCTCCTGCTCGGCCAGAAGGCGGAGGATGGTCTCGCGCACGCGGTCCTGGACCAGCACCAGGTCGGCCACCGCCACCTGGTGGTGGGAATCGACGTTTCCCGCGAGCGAGGTCAGGGCCCCGCAAGGCATGCGGATCGCGAGGCTTGGCATGTGCTCGAATGAGTCGGGCATCGACAGGAGCAGGACTCGCATGTCTCCTCTTGCCGTGTCGGAGCTGCTTCGCCGTATCGCTCGTGCTACCGCGATGGTAGACGCGGCGACGGCGGTCCTGTCAAGCAAGAAGCGACCTGGCCGGGGATGAGGCTCGCGCTGGCGCTGTGGCTCGGCGTCGCCGCCCCCGAGGCCTCGAGCTCCGCGGAGGCCGTCGCCCGCGGCGACGCGCACTACGCCCGGCGCGATCAGGGGGCCGCAGGGGCGCGGGCCGACCCGGAGCGCGTCGAGCAGGCGATCCTCGAGTATCGCCGCGCGCTCACGCTCGAGCCCGGGTCGATCGGGGTCCGCTACCGCCTGCTGCGGGCCTTCTTCTTTCGCGCCACGTTCTGCGGAGCGGGACCGGAGGAGCAGAAGCGTCTCTTTGACGAGGCCAAGCGCGTATCCGAAGAGGGCGTCACGCGCGTCTTGAAGCACGTCGGGCCTGGAACGGCCTCCGCCCGGCTCGGGGCGCTACGCGAGGTCCCGGACGCCGCACGTCTCTTCTTCTGGGCCGCGGCCTCCTGGGGGGAGTGGGCGCAGCGGCACAGCCGGGTGAGCGCAGCGCGCCAGGGAGCCGCGGCCCGCATCCGCGACCTGGCCCAGACCGCGATCGATCTGGAGCCCGGGCTCGAGGAAGGCGGCGGTTATCGGATCCTCGGACGACTCCACGATCTGAGCCCGCGCCTTCTGCTCGTGACCGGCTGGGTCTCGCGCCGCGCGGCCCTCGAGCACCTGCGCCGCGCCAACGCGCTCGCACCCGACAACAGCGTGAACCAGCTGTTCCTGGCCGAGGCCATCCTGCGTCACGAGCCCGAGCACCGCGAAGAGGCGCAAGCACTGCTGCGCCACCTGGCGAGTGCTGTGCCGAGCGCGGCCTACCCCGTGGAGGACGCGTACTTCAGCGAGCGCGCGAGAGAGACACTCGCCCGGCTGCAGTGAGCGCGTTCTTGGTTTACTCGAACTTGTACTTCCCGAGGTAGTAGCTGAGCGCGCGCTGGCTGATCCCGAGCAGCTCCGCGGCGTCCTTCTTGACGCCCTGCGACTGCCGCAGGGCGCGGCGCACCGACTCCCGCTCCGCCCACTCGACGTTGTCGTGCAGCCGCGCGGACGGCAGGCCCTGGGCGGCGGCGCCGATCGGCGGCTCCGCGACCTGTACCGCCTCGGCTTCGATCACCGGGCCGGTCGCCAGCACCACCGCGCGCTCGATCGTGTTCTCGAGCTCGCGCACGTTGCCCGGCCAGTGGTAGGCCTGAAGCCGCTCGCGCGCGGCGGGCGCCAGGCCCTCGATGCGCTGCCCGGTCCGCTGTGCGTGCTTGCGGACGAAATGGTCGACCAGCAGCGGAATGTCGTCGGGCCGCTCGCGCAGCGGCGGCAACGCGATCGGGATCACGCTCAGACGGTAGAAGAGATCCTCGAGGAAGCGGCCCTCCGCCACCATCGCCCGCAGGTTGCGGTTGGTGGCAGCGATCACGCGCACGTCGACCGAGGTGGTGCGCTCGGAGCCCACCGGCTCGAATTCGCGCTCCTGCAGCACGCGCAGCAGGCGTGCCTGCACCGCTGCGCCGAGCGTGCCGATCTCGTCGAGGAACAGCGTGCCGCCGTCGGCGAGCGCGAAGCGCCCGCGGCGATTGGCGGTGGCCCCGGTAAAGGCGCCCTTGACGTGGCCGAACAGCTCCGATTCGATGAGCGGCTCCGGGATCGCCGCGCAGTTGACCTTGATCAGCGGCATCTCGCGTTGCGCGCTCCTGGCGTGGATCGCGCGCGCGGCGAGCTCCTTGCCCGTGCCTGTCTCGCCCGTGATCAAGACGGTGCTCTTCGAGCGCGCCACCAGCTCGAGCTGGTGGAGTACGTCCTGGATCACACGGCTTCGGCCGATGATCCCGTAGTGGCCGAACTCCTCCTCGCGTTCGGAGAGCAGGTAGCGGTGCTGACGCCTGAGGCTCTGGTGCTCGAGCGCACGCCGCACCGCGACCAGCAGCTCCTCCACCTCGAAGGGTTTCTGCAGGTAGTCGAACGCTCCGAGCTTCATCGCCTCGATCGCGCTGTCGATCGTGGCGTGGGCGGTCATCATGATCGTCTGCGGCCGCTCGGCCTCGCCGAGCGTCGCCGCGAGCTGACGCAAGAGCTCGAGTCCGGTCTTGCCAGGCATGCGGTGGTCGACGACGAAAGCGTCGAACGGGCGCTCCTGCAGCAGCCGCTCGGCTTCTGCCGAGCTACTGGTGGCCACCACCTCGTGGCCGTCCTCGCGCAGCGCACGCCCCAAAGTCTTCAGGATGCCGGCCTCGTCGTCGGCGAGCAGCACGCTTCCGTGGACGGCTCTCGTCATCGGCGCTCCGTTGCAGGTGCGGCGGGCGCGCTCGTGGGCAGCTCGATCTCGACCCGCGTGCCCGCGCCCGGCCGGCTGTCCAGGTGGAGCGTTCCCCCCAGCGCCTCGATCGTCTTGCGCGCGATGGCGAGCCCCAGCCCGGTCCCGGTCCGCTTGGTGGTGAAGTATGGCTCGAACACGTGGGGCAGGTCCGCGGCAGCAATCCCGTCGCCCGCGTCCTCGATCCAGAGCAGCAGCCGGCTCGAGTCCAGGCGGCGCCCGCCGATCTCGACCGCGGCCGGTTCCGCCAGCGGGCGCTCGCCGCGCGCCTTGAGGGCGTCGCGCGCGTTCGCGACCAGGTTGACGAGCGCCGCCCGCAAGCGCTCGCCGTCGGTGACGAGCTGCGTGGCGCCAGGCTCGAAGTTGAAGCGCGCGCTCAAGTCCGCGGCTCCCTCGAGCGCGGCCTGTGCGGCGTCCCTGGCGATCGCCTCGGCGTCGACGCTGGTGCGCTCGATCCGCAGCGGCCGTGCGAAGTCGAGCACGTCCCCCACTACGCGATCCAGCCGCGCCACCTGGAGGTCGATGTCGGCCGCGGCCTCGCGCACCTCGGCCGGCGCCGCGCCTTCGCGGCGCAGCGCGCGCAGCGACCCCTTGATGATCATCAGCGGGTTGCGCACCTCGTGCGCCACGACCGTCGAGAGCCGTCCCAACGCCGAGAGCCGCTCGCGCAGCGAGGCCTCGCGCTGGAAGCGCGCGATCGAATCGGTCAAGGTGCCGAAGCTGCGCGCCACGAGTCGCGCGTCCTCGTCGTCCCAGGCACGGCCCGGCCCAAGGCGGCGGGCCAGATCGCCGGTCTCGGCGATCTCCTTCATCGCGTCGGTGAGAGCGGCCAGCGGACGCGTCACGGTGCGCGCGAGCGCCCAGCTCAGCAACAGGCTGACGCCGACCGCTGCCAGCGCCGCGACGAGGAGAGCATTGCGCAAGGTGCGCAGCGGCCGCAGCGCCTCGGCGCGCGAGCGCAGCACGACCACGTGGGGCGCTCCCGGCTCGGCCCCGAGCGCTGCGCGCGTCGAGGCGTAGTCCTCGCCGGCCAGGTCGAGGCTGCGGCCGTTGGCGTCGGCCGCCCCGAGCGCCGGGTCGAGGTCGCGCGACAAGGTCGAGGCGAAGACGCGGCCCTGCTTGACGACCGCGACGTGGCTGCCGGTGAGCGCGTGGAGCCGGCTCGCGAAGGCGTCGTCGAGCGCGAAGCCGAGAGTCAGCTGCCCGAGCAGCTCCGGCGTCGGCTCCCCGAGCAGGATCGGCACCGAGACCGCCTCGAGCAGACGGCCCCGGTCGACCCAAAACGCGGCCGGGCCGCCGGGCTGCGGCGGCGCGGAGGCCGCGGCGCCGAGCGACGCCAGCGTGCGGCCGTTGCGGTCGGCCACCGTGAACACGTCCGAGCGGACGCTCGCCCGGTACTCGCTCGCCACCTCCTCGACGGTCGGCGGGTGGCCGGTCGCGACGGCCGCCTTGAGCCGCGGCAGGTCCGCCACCAGCGAAGCCCGCTCACCGGCGGTCTCGATCCGGCTGCTGTGGTACTGCCCGACGAGACGCGCCGCCTCGTCGAGGCTGCGCGTGAGCTCGATCTCCGCCTGCTGCGCCACGCGCCGCGTGACGAACACCAGCGCCACCGCGAGTGGCACCACCGCCACCACCGCCGTCGCGGCGAAGACGCGCGAGCGAAGCGACGCGAGCGGGCGGGCCATCATTCCAGCGCGAGATCCAGCTCGACCACGGCGTCGGCCTCGACGCGCAGCTCGCGCCGGGCGCGCACCGACCCGTCGTTCCACAGCGCGAGCGTGTAGCTACCGAGCGGGACACCCTCCAGCCGAAAGCGTCCTTCGGCGTCGGTGACCGCGAAGAAGCGATGCGCGAACACCAGGATGTAGGCGCTCATATGCGAGTGGATCTCGCAGAACACGCGCACAACGCCCGGGCGGTCGAACACGACCGAACGCGAGCGGCCGCGCGGGTAGCGGCCGAGGTCGAAGCGGCGCGGCTTCGAGAGCGAGAACACGTTGTGATACACGCGGTCGCTGTTCGGGAAGTCGACCGTGCTGCCGGCGGTGATCGCGAGCACCGCCGGCAGGAAGGTCTCATTGCGCTGGTCGAGCACCGCGCGCCCGGGCGAGGGCGTCTCGAAGGCGGCCTGCGGCGCGGTCTCCAGATACACGACGCTGCGGCGGCGGTCGACCGTCTCGCGCGGACCCGGCATCCCGAGCTCGGCCACGGCCGGCCGCTCGCCCCCGGCCGGTGTACGTCGCAGCTCGACGCGGCCGCGGATCGTCCCGCTCGCCGGCCGCGGCTCCTGCGCGGCGACTCCGCCCTCGCGCGGCGCGGAGCGCGCAAAGCCGAGCGCCGCAAGCGCCAGGCTCAGTACCACAGCAGCACCTGGGCCGCCACCAGGTCGTTCTCCCGCACGCGGCCGCCGTCGCGCCAGTTGTGCTGCCACGAGGCCTTCAGCAGGACGTAGCGCGACGCGCTCCACCCCGCGCCGAGCTCGAGGCGCGTGACTGCGGCGTCCCAGCCCAGGGAGCCGAAGTTCGTCGCGAGCTCCGCCATCGTGAGCCGTTCGACGCGCGATGCGACGTATAGGCCGGGCCCGAGCTTGTAGCGGGCCTCGCCGAACAGACCGAGCGCGTCGAGCGGCTGCTCGAGCCGCGTGGCGCCTACCGCCGGCAGGCGCCAGCGGCTGAAGACGGCCTCGCCGCGAAGGATCAGGTGGCCGGCCGACCACTCGAGGTCGAGCCCGAGCGCCTGCTGGCGGTAAGCACCTGGGTCCTCGTCCGGGAGTGCCGCGCGCGCCCCGTCGGCCACGAAGTCACCGCTTGCGGCGGAGGCGCCGGCGACGAATCCGGGCACGGGCGTCCACGCGAGCCGCGCCGACACCTGTTTGCCCGAGTTCTCGTCCTCGACCTCGGGGTGGCTCAGCGTTCCCTGCGTCACGGCCAGAGCGAGCGAGAACGGCCGCACACCGACCCTTGCCTGCACGCCCGCGTCCCAGCGCTCGGCGTTCACCAGCGGGCGGCCCGGTCCGAGCGCCGTGTTCCCGATTGGATAGCGCACCAGCCAGCCGCGGCCGCGTTGGGCGACGAGGTCCTCCGCGTTCTCGGGCAGCGCGTCCTCGCGGATCGTCGTCAGGTACTGGTAGGCAAGCGGCAGGCTCGGCAGCGGGTTGTCGAGCGCGTAGCGCCGTCGCGCGAAGGAGCCGAACACCGGCGGAATCATGCCGGCCTGGAGGTCGAGCTCCCGTTCCCGCCAGGGCCGCAGTCTCAGGTAGAGCGCGTACACGCGCGGCTCGCCCAGGTTGTCGGTCCGGCCGTCGAAGAGCAGCGAGAGCGACGAGAGCAGCCGGGCCTCGGCCATGACGTCGATGCGGAAGAGCCGCAGCGTATTGGTCTCGTAGTCGTTGTAGTTGAAGAAGCCGGCGTCCACGGGCGCGATCGTCCCACTCAGCTCCCCGCCCAGCCGAAGCCGCCCGTCGAAGAATGTCAGCCGCTCGCCACACCGCGCCTTTGGGGCGGCGAGGACGAGCAGCAACAGCACCGCCGAGGCCAACGCGCCGGACGAACTCATTCGCCTTCGCACCTCGCGAGTATAGCTACGACGCCGAACCGTGGGCCGTCGGGACGGCGCGGGGGGCTCCTATGCCGCCCCCCGCACCCCTGCATGGCATCAGGCGACGAAACGCGCCTCGCGCGATCCGCGCAGCGACGAGAGCAGCCACAACCGCTGGCCGGGCTTGAGCTCGGTGATCCGCACGACACCTTCGCGCGCGCGGCCCTCGGCGAGCGCGCGCGCCCGCTCGACGCCCGGCAACAGGCCGCACGCGACCGGCGGGGTCAGCCGCTGCCCCCCGATTTCAACCACCACGTTGGCGATCGTCGACTCGGTGAGCTCGCCGCGGTCGTTCCACAGCAGCACGTCGTCGCAATCGGGCCGCGAGGCCGAGGCCGCGTCGTAGATCTCGCGCCGCGTGGTCTTGTGGTAGAGGAAGACGCTTGCCGGATCGACCGGACGCGCCGCGAGGCCCACCTGCAGCGACCGCGACGGCGCCGGCGGAAGGGCCAGCGACTGGGCGACCACGCGCCCGTCGCCTTCGAGCAGCAGCCGCACGCGTGCCAGGCCCACGATTTGTGACGCCGTCGCGCGAAGCGCTTCCTCGACGCGTCGCATCTCGAGCGGAAAGCCGAAGTGGCGCGCCGAGGCCGCGAGTCGGGCCAGGTGGCCGTCGAGCTGGCGGAAGCCTTCGCCCGGCAGCAGCGCGAAGGTCTCGAGGAGCGCGAAGGGCGGCTCCTCCAGGATGCGGGCCTTGAGCAGGCACTCCGCGTACTCGCTCGCGGCATCCGAATCGGCCACGACACCGCTGCCGGTCCCGAAGCTCGCGCGGCCGCGGTCGCGGTCGGCGACCACCGTGCGGATCGCGACGCTCCAGGCGGTAGCAGCGTCGGGCCCGGCCCAGCCGATCGCCCCGGTGTAGACACCGCGCGGCGCGATCTCGGTCGCCGCCACGATCTCCATCGTGCGCTTCTTGGGGGCGCCCGTGACCGAGGCGCACGGGAAGAGCGCTGCGAACAGCTCGGAAAGCGGGGCGCGGCTCCGCGCGCGCACCTCGGAGGTCAGCTGCAGCAAGGTCGGATAGCGCTCGACGTCGAACAGCGAGGCGACTTCCACGCTGCCGAGCTCGGCGACGCGGCCGAGGTCGTTGCGCAGCATGTCCACGATCATCAGGTTCTCGGCGCGCTGCTTCTCGGAGCCGCGAAGCGCCGCCGCGGCGGCCTCGTCCTGCTCGGGCGTGGCTCCGCGCGGCGCCGTGCCCTTCATCGGCCGCGCCACCAAGGTCCCGTCCGCGTCGCGACGGAAGAACAGCTCCGGCGACGCCGACGCGATCACGAAGCGGCCGAGGTCCAGGTACGCGGCGTGCCGCGGCCGCTGCGCCGCGACCAGCCGCGCAAACAACGCACCCGGCTCCTCCGCGAGCGCTGCTAGGAGCGGGAACGTCAGGTTCACCTGGTAGGTGTCCCCGGCGGCGATCCGCTGCTGCACGTAGGCGAGGCGGGCGGCGTGGCCCGCCGCATCGAGCGCAGGCTCGAAGCTGCCGGCTTGCGGCGGTCCCTCGAGCGGCCGCGGGCATTCGACCTCGTGCGGCGCTTCAAAGACACCGAGCCACGCGAGGGGCGGGCCGTCGGGGTCGGGCGGCAAGGTCGCAAGGCCGAAGGCCGCGGCCGCCTCGTACGCGAGGAAGCCGGCGACGAAGCGGCCCGAGTGAAGCGCAGAGTCTGCCTCGCGCAGCATCGAAAGCACCGCACCCGCGTCGCGCGCTTCGAGCCGCTCGAGCGGCGCTTCGAAGGCGAGGTAGCGGGAGCCGTTCTGGATCACCACGCAGGGTGCGCTCGGCAGGGCCGGAAAGGCCACGGCCGGAGGATAACCCGCCCGATGCTGCGGGCGTCAGTGGGCCGGCGGCCGGCTAAGCGGCACTTCCCAGGCCAGGCTGAGCGACTCCTCGCCCGGGTTGCCGTGACCCAGCCCGGCGTTCGACAAGTGTGAGATCGCGATCAGGAGGCGATGGCCTCCCCCGAACTGGTAGCCGAGCTCGAGCTGCGATCGGAACTCGAGCGGCCAGCCGAGGTCTCTGCCATTGCCTCTTCGGTAGTAGCCGGGGACGAATGAGGGCAACGCGATCCAGTTTCGGCCGAGCCTGAGCTCGTAGCCGATTCCCGCACCCAGGAACTCCGACCTGTCCCTCGTCAGCGTGGCGGCGAGGATGCTGCGGAACGGATGGTTCGTGCGGCCCTCGCTGTATTCGACGCGCGCCTCCCACGCCTGGGCGCCCTGCGCTCCGTCGTCGGTCCAGCCGGTGCCGAGGGAAAACGCGCGACTCCGCTCCTGCGCTTCGGCGCTGAGGCACGCGCTCGTCGCCAGCATCGCCAGCACCAGGACTCTCGGTGTCTGACGCGACACGTTGAGGCGACCGAGCCTCAAGCTCGAGGGCTCCGAGCGCCGGTGGAGCAGCCGACGCGCCATTGACGGGATGCGCGTGCGCAACGGGACGTCCCAGATTCCGCTCGAGAGGCCGAAGGCGACGTCGCCGCCGCGCCCGCTGTGGTGGTAGAGGTGGTGCTTGCGAATGTAGGAGAAGTAGCGCCATGGAATGCGGTGGAAGTGCACCGCGTAATGGATCCACTCCTCGATCACGTAGCACTGCAGGATCGTGGCCACGAAGACGGGCAAGGTGGCGAGTGGGGCCAGCAAGCCGGCGAGCGCCAGCACCGCTGCGAACGGGACGGTGGCGAATCCGCCGTTGATGTGCCGGCCATCCCACGGGCGCTGGTGGTGGTCGCCGTGAGACGAGTCGAACAGCAGGTGGAGCCGGTGCCTGAGCCAGCCCGAGCCGTCGGGGAACCGGCCGTGCAGGACGTAGCGATGGACGAGGTACTCGAGAAGCGTCCAGCCAGTCGCACCGGCGACGACAAACAAGAGCGCCGTTCCCACGTCCGCGCGCAGGCCGAGCACCAGCACCACGAGCGCATAGGCCGTGTACACGACCGTGACCGGGTAGAAGCGTGACCGCGCCGTGCGCGCCTCGTACGCGAGGTCGATCCCGGGTGGCGGCGTGGTCGGATGCGGGACTCCGTCGCGCGACTTCAGGATCGTCCCGCAGTACATGCCGTCCATGGGAGTATCTCTGGCTCTATCAGTCAAAATACGTTCGCGTTGAGGCATCGAACTCCCGGCCAGCAGCCTTGACCTCGACTCGTTCCCCTCGTGGCGCATCACCACGTTCCGTACCGTCCCTCATAAGGCGTGGATGCGCTGATAGTCAAGTACTTAGTCAGATATCCCCTACCCAGGCTGATGTTCCAGATCGAGCTACAAACGAGTCTTCAGGAAGAATCTACGAACGTTCGCAAGCGCGGGTTCGCTCGTCAAGAAACGCCGCAGAGCGCGTCTCAGCACCAGCGCGCGCTACCGTGGAGGTCTAGGACCCCGTGCCGCCTACTTGAGGGGCGAAAGCTCGCCGAGCATCGTGGGCACGAGCTCGCTGACCGTCGGATGGATGTGGACCGCCCGTTTCAGCACGCTGTAAGGCGCGTCGCAGTACATCACGTCGAGGATCGCATGGATCACCTCGTCCCCGCCGACGCCGAGCACCACGGCGCCGAGGAAGCGCTTGCTGTCTGCGTCGACCAGCAGCTTCATGAAGCCTTGCGTCTCGCCCTTCTGCTTCGCCCGCGCGACCTTGGACATCGGCCGCCGTGCCACGAGCGCGTTTCGACCCGACTTGCGCACCTCCGCCTCGGTCATGCCGGCGCGGCCGAGTGGAGGATCGATGAAGAGCCCATAGGTCACGATGCGGTCCGTGACGCGGCGCGGGTCGTGGTCGAGCAGGTTCGCGGCGACGATCTCGAAATCGTTGTAGGCGGTGTGGGTGAAGGCCCCGCGACCATTGCACTCTCCGAGCGCCCAGATGCCTTCGACGTTGGTCCGGAGCTGATCGTCCACCGGGATGATGCCGCGCGCGTCAACTTCGACGCCGGCCGCTTCGAGTCCCAGGTCGTGGGTGTTCGGAACGCGTCCGGTCGCCAGCAGGAGGTGTGAGCCCGCGACCTCGGGTTCGCCTTCACCACACGCAACGCCCACGGCGACCCCGTTGCCGCGCTTTTCCAGCCGGACGCACTCTGCGCCGAGGCGCACGCTGATCCCCTCGGCCTTCAGGATTTCCTCGACCGCAGCCGACACGTCTTCGTCCTCGCG
>Ga0114129_10014958_pt1 | contig 11054 bp, 9 predicted proteins | sample RhiMetdeltSRZDD1_FD_80071 | JGI IMG/M metagenome (GOLD analysis project Ga0114129, IMG submission 80071) | Populus rhizosphere microbial communities from Tennessee, USA - Rhizosphere MetaG P. deltoides SRZDD1 (version 2) (version 2) | ecosystem: Host-associated > Plants > Roots > Rhizosphere >... | reverse complement strand
TCTATCCATTTCACCTCTGCGTTTTCCTGAGCAAGACCTCGTTTGGTGACAAGATTGAACACATTCGACGCCCAGTTCTGGACGGTGATGTACTGAATTTTCGCTCCCTTCAGCGCGACCAATTCGACAACAGCGCTATGCAATGTGGGCGTGTTGAATTTCGGTGCAGTGCAGCCCTCCATGTAGGTCACTTCCGAGCCTTCATCGGCAATGATGAGCGTGCGCTCGAACTGACCGAAGTTTTCTGCGTTAATGCGGAAGTAAGCCTGCAGCGGATGCTTCACTTTCACGCCGGGCGGAACGTAAATAAACGAGCCGCCGCTAAAAACAGCGGAATTCAGTGCGCTGAATTTGTTATCGGCGATCGGGATGACCTTGCCGAACCATTTCCGGAAAATTTCCGGATAATTTTTCAGGCCCTCCCTTGATCCAACAAAAATTACGCCCTGTTCGCCAACGGCCTTCTTAATATTTGAATAGACTGCTTCGCTGTCGAACTGCGCTTCCACACCTGCCAGGAATTTTCGTTCCTGCTCAGGAATGCCGAGACGCTCGAATGTGCGTTTAATATCGTCCGGCACTTCCTCCCAACTCCGTTTTGGTTCCGTCCCCGGAGATAGATAGTAACGGATTTTGTTAAAGTCGATGGCCTCAAGATCCTTGCTCGCCCAATGCGTGGGGAGCGGTTTTTCCAGAAATGTTTTCAGTCCCCGCAAGCGATACTCGCGCACCCAGTCCGGATCGTCTTTTACGTCCGCGATGTAGTGAATCGTTTGTTCACTCAGTCCGGTGCCCGCATCGCGCACGTGAGCTTCCGGATAAGAAAAGTCTCCTTTGTTTCGATCAATATCGACTGCAGAACTCTCTGTTTTCATTGTGAATTATACCCCGTTTTACCTATATGCCGGTTCGGCCGCCGCATCGCGCGCCCAATCGTAACCTCTCTCCTCGAGCTCGAGAGCGAGTTCTTTCCGCCCGCTTCTAACGATTCGCCCTGCCACCATCACATGGACGTGATCGGGGACGATGTAGTTCAGGAGGCGCTGATAGTGCGTAATTAACAATATGCCAAGATCGGGCCCGCGCAATGAGTTTACCCCGTGCGCTACGGTCTTGAGCGCGTCGATGTCCAGGCCGCTGTCAGTCTCATCAAGCACGGCATACTTGGGCTCAAGCATTGCCATTTGCAGAATCTCGGCGCGCTTCTTTTCGCCCCCTGAAAAGCCTTCGTTAACTGCGCGCGACGTGAAGGAGCGGTCCATTCCGAGGAGCTCCATCCTTTCATAAAGCCTGGCGTAGTAATCGGTTGCTTCCAGTTCTTCGCCTTCCGGCAGGCGCGATTGCAAGGCTGCGCGGAGAAAATTGGCAATCGTCACACCCGGAATTTCGCTTGGATACTGAAAAGCCAAGAAAAGGCCGCGGCGCGCACGTTCGTCAGGATCAAGCTGAAGAAGATCCTCGCCGTCCATCAGTATTTTGCCAGACGTAACATGGTAATCAGGGTGACCAGCCAGAACCTTGGCCAACGTGCTTTTACCTGAACCATTTGGGCCCATGAGCGCATGCACCTCGCCCCGTGGGACGCGAAGAGTCAGGCCGCGTACAATCTCCTGATCGCCGACAGAAATATGTAATTTCTCTATATTCAATTCCTTCATAAAGGGGAATGTGAAATATACGCTGATTTAGAGGATTTGCGAACCGGAAGGCTTTCGGATTTACGTGGCTACCCCGCTTGGATTCGAACCAAGAATAACGCCTCCAAAGGGCGCTGTGTTACCGTTACACCACGGGGTATACGGATTGCGATTTTAGATTCGCGATTTTCGATTCAAGCGCAATGTCCAAAAAGTCAAATGTGATTGCTGCCCGAGGGAGCAACTTGCTGGCAAAATCGAGGTTGAATTACCCGTGATGAGGCGCGTATGATCAAGGTGCGGTTAATGGGACTCGGTTATGGAGCGGACGACCTTCCTTGAGCACTACCGCGTCTGCCTTGGTAGTGACGGCGCCCCTAATGAACTCGGCCGCGATGGCGCTGTGATTGCCTACGAAGCCGTGGACGAAAGATCCGGAGAATCCGTCGCACTAACGCTGGTTCCCATAGCAAGCATTGATCCGTCGCTGCGGGAGCAATTCGAAGAGCAGGGCCGCGCTATTCAGAGGCTGCGCCACGTCAACATTGCCAAGGTTTTCGATTTTGGACGGGAAGGCGAAGACTATGTTTATATCTCTGAGCGACTGCCGGGCGAGACACTTGCTACGTGGGTCGCCCAGCATGGTCCGATGCCGGCTGATGCCACGCTGCGCGTGGCCGAACAAATCGTGAGCGTTCTTTCGTCCGCCAGTTTCCACAAGCTTCCGTATCCGCCCGTTGAGCCCGCCTACATTTTTGTAGTACCAGGCCAAACTCCCGAAGGTGGCTGGCCATTAGTGAAATTAACCAACTTCGGATTGGCCGGTGTATACGCCGAGCCGGCAGACTTGGCGGTCGTCGAGGACTCGATTCCCGGTCGACCGCGAGAACTCGAAGCAGAGAATGTCGCCTTACAAAAAGGGTTTTCCGCAGAGAAGCCTACGAGCACTGAATCCAGGCAATCTACGGGAGAACATGGAAGACCCGATTTGGGTTCGGAAATTTATTCGCTCGCTGGGATAATGTACTTTCTTCTTACCGGCGTCGCGCTTTCGGCTGAGACGGTTCGGCAACCTCCAAAGTTTTCGGGATTTCCGAAACCGCTGCGGAACTTGCTTTCTCAAATGCTACATCCCAATCCTGATAAACGTCCAAAGGACTTGGTCGTGCTTGGAGAGATGATTCGCAGTTGCCTGCTGAAAATTGAACGGCGATTCGCCCTGGCCGACCGATACGGCATCCCGTTCAGGACAACAATTCGGCCGCCGACCCGACCTCGACCGCGACGCGTGCTGCGAACAGCATTGGCATTCGGCGCGCTCTTTGTGGCTGCGGCCGTGGTTGCCGCGGTTCTGTTTCCTGAGTCCGTTGGCGTAATCTTGCACCAGCCTCGCGCAACAAAGTCGATCGGCGTTCTGGTTGGCGTTCCCGAAGCTTCGCCAACGCCTGCAGCTGTCCGAAATCCTTCGACGCCAGTTCCGCCTGCGACTGTGCTATCACAAGCCGCAAATGTGACTATGGCGTTAGCGGCCCAACCAACGGCAGATAGTGCAGCGACCCCCAATTCGTCTCAACCGCCAGCGGCGGATCTCCAACGGGACCAAACGTCAAACGGACAACCGCAGACCGCCGCAACGCAGGATGCCGTCGCGGCCGTTTCCCCGGGCGCGGCTCCGGAAAGCTCTGCCGAGAGCGAGGCTGCTGTGGCATCTCCGAAAGACTCCGAGCCTGTCCAACCGGCGACTACGGCTCAGTCGAGTTCGCGTAGCAAAAAGAAACGTGTCGGTTCGGCGTCGCCTCGCCAGGGTTCGATGCGCGTTCGAATGCTGGGAATCACGTCCGATGGACGGCTGATTTATCGTTTGCCTTCGGGTCGCACGAGGATCGTCGCACCCGACTCCAACCAAAATGAAGTCGTTCCGCGCCGACATCGCCGCGCTTACATCCAGCGCGATCAAATGTTTGCGCCTCCGCCGCAATATGGGCCGGATAATTTTCCTTACGATTAGTCCGTCAAGGAAGGCCCCCGCGCGAGACAGGCTGATGCGACGGATCCTGCCTTTGGGCTAGCCAGTTTTGCCCTCAGGAATCTGTCGAAAAAATAAGAAAAAAAAGCTTGCCTGGCGGCCCGATTCCCGGCATAACCTCGCGTTCGTGGGGAAACGACCTGCCCTCTGGGCATTCGCAACTGCATCTCTTTTTGTCATTTCCAGCGCAGCTCTTCGTGCGCAGGGATTGGCGCCATCAACGTTGGATCTTGGGGGTCACGATCAAAATCTCGCGAGCCACGACCAAAAGAAAGCAGACGACATGGTCCAGGTGATCACGCAGAAATCGGCGCCGACTGCTCCAGATAAGCCGGTAAAGGCGATCACGAAAAAGCGGACGTCCGTCACCTCAAACAAGCCGAAACCGTCAGTCGAGAAAGAGCCGGCACAAGTGGCGGTCAAAGAACCAACGCAAACGGCTCCGAAAGAGTCGGCGCGACCAGTCGCCAAAGAATCGGCCGGAACGTTTATGATGGAGCCGGTGCGACCAATGGGTCAACAGAGCGTGACCCACACCACACAACCCTATTCCCGGTTTAGCTTCAAGAGCCCTGGCGGCAAAAAAGAATCAGTTCCAGTCATCAGTCAGTATTATCCCAGACAGATCGTTTATCCATACGGCAAAGTTGACCGGCACATCGACAGCAGAATGATGCAAGCGGCGACTATCGCGCAAGAACGCGCCCATGCGCATTCGCGCTCGAGATGCTGGCATTACGTAAAAGACGCATTGCTTGCTTCCGGTGTTATCGATTCCCGGCCGAAGACCGAGCTCGCCAGGGACGCCGCAGCGGAACTCGTCAGCAATTACGGATTCAAGAGACTCCCCGTGTCAGATCCATTCTCCGCGCCAGTCGGGTCGGTGTTAGTGTATGGAACCGCCCGCAGCGTCGGCCATGTCGAACTTCGCACGCGCGAGGGTTTCGTTAGCGATTTCCGTTCGAAAACGCCCTCGCGCCGTCCTCTGTTGGGCGTTTACGCGAAGCTGTAATTTTCGAGGCGACTACAGGCTGGTCGGTTCTGTGTAAGAACCGGGCCGGATAATTTGAAGTGTCATAAAGTGCGGGTGTGCTTTCGTCCACTCCATCGCTTCTCGCTTTGTTTCAAAAAAACGGTCGACGACAACGGCCTTGAGTTGGCTGTAAGTGCGGCCGCATAGACGGGCGGCCTTGCGACTGACGACCGCCGGTCCGGTGTCGACCGCGGTGCAGGCGCGATCCGGAAAAACTACTTTGCTACCGTAAGGAATTCTCCTTGGATCGACAGCGCAATGTCCGGCACGTAGCGGTTGGCCAGTGCTGGAATATTTATGGCCCTCGCCTGCCCAGTAGCAAGTGACACGTGCCAGGATCGACTCTTCACGCGCGAAAGCGGCAGATGCTAGCGATAACAAAAATATGACTGTATAAGATAATCTCATAGTGTTCCAAGGTTGCTCCGGTGGTGTCGAGTCTCGGGTGGAGCAAGCTATTCTCGATGCCGAACTAACGGGGCGTGTAGCTCCACTTTCGGATTCGGAACAGCCCCGACGCGTTAGCCATTGGGGACGCGGGACTTCTGACAAACGGCTCATGTGGCGAGCCCGCCCCTCTATAGACGAGTTATGCGAGTTGTCAATCCATCGGCAGATCTAGTGCGAAACCGAATCGCCCACGAAACGCATTTCGTTGCCCGCGGCGAATCCTAACTTCTCGTAAATCGACCTGCCTTCATCTGAAGCGTGAAGGATAAGGCGGTCAAGCTGTTCGCTTCTGGACCAGCTGATAATCTCTCGAATGAGCAGCCCTGCGATGCCGCGTCGTCGCCATCGCGGTTCGGTAAAGACATTTACGATCGTTCCCTGTCGGCCTTCGCCGATGGTCGATACATCGACTGGTCGCGGCAGGATCGCTTGCAACTGAACGCCAGCGCCGGCTACAACCAAATCCGGTTTATCGATCGAAGATGCGAGCCAACCGACGTAGTTTCCTTTGTCGATCCACTGTTCAAGTCGTGTCCGGGCTCGCGTGCGCAGGATTTCAAAGGCGTCACCGGAAACATCTCCCATATCTTGAAACATTCGCGCACGATGCCACGAGATGATGTCGGCATCCTGCGCAGTAGCGCGACGGATATGAAACTCGCCTGAGGGAATTTGTTGTACCGCATAACTGGCCGCGCGTCTGCGATGCTGCTTTCCTCCAGCTCTTTTCATTTTGACTGAGACCTTTCGAACGTTCGAGATTCAACCTCAAGCGCCCGGCACTCAACATCCAACCCGAGCTGACGTCTTAGCAAGGCGTGACAGGGCGCCTGTCGATGATACCATCCGCAAAATGGAACCTGCGGATTGGGCATCGCTGAGCGACCAGGAACTCCTCGAGCGCCGCATTTCGACGCTGGGTCTGCGGTTGGAAGGCGCCGCGCTGGAACCACTCATCCGGCAGTTATACGACGAACTCTCGGCGCGTCGGCTTGTGTTCCATCCGCCGTGTCACGTGGGTGATGAATGGTTTGTGCCAATCGGTATCCCCGCCATTTTCATCCCATTCTTTCTCGCGCACGACCGATTGCGCGCGTTGGAACGGACAATGATGCTCGAGGTTGAGGGAGAAACGCCCGAATGGTTCATGAAATTGATGAGACATGAAGCAGGTCACGCTTACATGTACGCGTATCGCCTTACCCGGAAGAAGAAATGGCAGGAGCTTTTCGGGCAAACTTCACGGGAGGAAACGCCGGACAGTTACCGGCCCCGACCGTTCAGCCGTAGCTATGTCATGCATCTCGAAGACTGGTACGCACAGAGTCATCCTGACGAAGATTTCGCAGAGACCTTCGCGGTCTGGCTTACGCCCGGACTCGACTGGCAAAAGCGTTACTCCCGGTGGAGAGCGCTCCAAAAACTGGAATATGTGGATGAGTTAATGCGATCATTGGCAGGCAAGCCACCGGTTCACATGCCCGAGTATCGCGTTGCTGATTACGATTGCCTGAACGTCAAACTAAAGACCTACTACGCACGCAAACGAAAACTCAACGAGGATACTTATCCGGATTTCTACGACGCCGATCTCCGACAGCTGTTTGCGGCGCCGGCGGGAATCAAGGCAAGCGTATATCTCCAACGGCGGCGACGACGATTATTGAACGCGGTCTGTCAATGGACCAACGAGAACAAGTTCAGGGTAAACCAGCTGCTTGCCCGGCTCACTCGCCGCTGCGATCAGCTTGGGCTTCACGTGCTCAATGATGATCCGCAACAGGATTTTCGGGTCTCCGCGTTTATCACTACGCTGGTAATGAACTATCTTTTCACCGGAAAATTCAAACGCACGAAATAACCAGCCGCACAGTCATGTCGAGCAAAGTCTCCCGAAGTTGCGGGATCACTGCGGCCTTACAATTTACATTAGAGATTCCTCGACTTCGCTCGGAATGACAGACAGACAAAGAAAATCGTGAAAAAGAAACTCAAAGTTCTGGTGCTTTTCGACGGCACAAGTCCCACAACCGTCGACCAGGATTTCACAAAGGAGCTGAAGACGAAGGACTGGAAAACCGAGGCAGACGTCATGGCGGCGCTCGGCGCGGTCGGTCATACGGCGGAGCATCTTGCCATTTACGACGATGTCGATCTCGTACGCCAAAAACTCGAAACCTTCGCACCTGACATTCTTTTCAATCTCGTCGAACAGTTCCGGAATAATCCAGGGTTCGATCAAAACATCGTTTCGTTTTTCGAGATGCAAGGCCTGCCATTTACCGGCTGCGGCTCGACTGGTCTTACGCTTTGCAAACACAAGGGCATTTCCAAAAAAATCCTGCATTACCACGGCATCCACGTACCACATTTTGTGGTCATCCCGCGGGGCCAGCGTATTGCGCGACCGAAGCAGCTTAGGTTCCCAATCCTGGTAAAGCCGGTGAAGGAAGAAGCGTCCTACGGGATTTCGCAGGCGTCGTTCGTTGCTAATGACGAACAGTTCCGCGAGCGCGTCGCTTTTATTCACGAGAAATATAGCAGCGACGCGATCGCGGAGGAATACATCGAGGGCCGCGAACTCTATGTGAGTTTGATAGGGAATGTACGGTTAACGGTCCTTCCCATCCGGGAATTAATCTTTCGCGAAGTGCCGCCTAACGAACCCAAGATTGCTACCTTCAAAGCAAAATGGGACGAGGAATATCGCAAGCGCTGGGGTTTGGAAAATCAGTTCGCCGAAGACCTCGATCCGCAGCTCGTGAGTCACATCCAGGAGGCGTGCAAACGCATTTACCGTTTGCTTACCATCGACGGCTACGCGCGCATCGACCTGCGGCTGGCGTCAGACAGCAACGTTTATTTCATCGAGGCGAACCCCAATCCAATTCTCGCCAACGACGAAGATTTTGCCCTTTCAGCGGCAAAAGCGGGCTTGGCCTACCCGCAATTGATCGACCGGATCGTGCGACAGGGAATGACGACGGTCCGAGATTAACAAACGAAGTCATTCATCTAATTGTAATCTTTGGTTATCGTTTTCATTCAAGCAGCCAATCGGTCCTCCACGACTTTGCCATCAAGCAAATGCACTGCGCGTTCAGCGTGGCCGGCGAAACGTGCATCGTGCGTGACCATGCAGATCGTTGCGCCCCCGACGTGCAGCTCCTTTAGCAGATCCATCACCGCTTCACCATTTCGCGAGTCCAGGTTTCCAGTCGGTTCGTCGGCGAGCAGAATCGCTGGTTTACCGGCAAGCGCGCGGGCAACGGCGACACGCTGCTGTTGTCCGCCGGAGAGCTGACTGGGCAGATGTTTGGCGCGATGCGCCATGCCGACACGTTCAAGCGCGGCAATGACAGCAGTTTTGCGTTGGATCGCGCTCAATCCGCGGTATGTGAGCGGCAACTCGACGTTTTCATAAACTGTCAGATCCCCAATCAAATTGAAACTCTGGAAGATGAACCCGATCTCGCGATTGCGAATGCGTGCGCGATCGGCAAACGAGAGGTTCGCAACCTCTGTGCCCTTCAGCGTATAACTTCCGGCCGAAGGCGTATCGAGTAGCCCCAGGATCGACAACAAAGTCGTCTTGCCACAGCCTGAAGGGCCGGCGATGGAAACGTATTCGCCATCGTGGATGTCGAGATGAACTCCAGAAACCGCGTGCGTCTCCACCTCCTCTGTAAGAAAAATCTTTCTGACATCTGTGAGCTGAATCAAAGCAGTCGATCCGTTTCCGGATGACGTTTGCGCAGGGTGATTTGGAATAAGTGAGGTTGTACTCATTTGGTGCATGGTGCGATTTTTTGAGATGAGATGCATCCGGGGCCACGTGCGGATTCAAAAAAAATTGAAATCGCTATTGCGACAACGAGGACATGACCGGCTTGGACATCGAGTGTTTGTGCCAACCGAAACTCTGCAACTCGGGTGGGACGGAAAGCCGGGCGAGATCAGCGTTAAACAGCAAAGGAGCGGCGAGAGTGCCCTGCAGTCTAAAGCCACTTCTTCACACGCGGCCAGAACTCCCGAACGTTCGCTTTCAAACCGCGGCAGAGATAAATGTGGGTCCGCCGCTCGAAAGGCATCGCCCAAGCGCTGCTGACGATTTGTCCCAAATCTTCGACCGAGGCGAACTGCTCGCGTTCATCGTCGTCTCGAGTGTCGAGTACCAAAGCAACTTCGCCCGTCCAATCGCGGGGTCCCCACAGAAAATAATTCTGATGTCCGGAAATTGCCGATGGCACTCCGAACTTCGGACCAAAGAAATCAATCGCTCCGGCTTCGCCGTAGTTTTGGCAGAAGATAGCAGCGCGTTTCTTATCTTCGGGACGCAGATGATTATAGACATGCCCGACGGACGCAGCCATTTCTTGCCAGCCAAATTGATCGGCGAAAACCTGTGGTAGTGCGGCAGTATGCGATGTTTCCGTTCGCGGCGGTTGCATGCCGATGACTCGCATATACGCGACGAGCTTTGCGGGTGGCAAAACCGGCACCGCCATTGGCGCAAATAGCGCACCGGTGGCTAGGATTAAGGCCAGCAACACCGCCCTGCACCAACGCAGTCGGTTAGCGAAAACGCGCTCTGCAGCCACTCCTCCGGCTGCAAGGAGCATCGGATACGCAGGCGCGAGGTAGTAGCTTTTGCCGTGCAAAATGATGAACTCGCCAAGCATGACGAGGTATATGATTCCAAGCGCCATATAGCGCCGACCGTCGCGCGAACCGAACACCCAGATTAATCCGGACAGCCATAGCGGAAGCGTTCCCGGATTCATGAAGACAATCTGCTGCAAAATGAATTGTGCCGGACTTAGAGCGACATTTTTATCGCTGCGACCGATGTTGCTCAACAGCTCGTACGTGGGCCAATGATTTTGCAACTCCCACACAACGTTGGGTAACGCTAGGACGAACGCGATCAGCCCACCAAGCCAGATCCATTTCTCAGCGAATTGGCGGCGCTCCGGCGTTAGCAGGAGCGCAACGAAAACGGCGACAGCGAAAAACGCTGTGGAATGTTTGTTTTCGAGACTGAGTCCCAGCAAAACACCGAACCAAAGCCAGAGGACCGGCGAGCCACCGTTGATGATCCGAATTAGCAGATAAACGCAACCCATCCAGAACAGCGATTCAAACGCGTTCATGGAGAAAAAATTGCCGACCGCCAAATTGAATAGCGCGCAGAGCGCGCCCGCGCAGCCGAGCGCAATCGCCCATGCGCGTCCACCTAGTTCACGTGCAATCAATCCAGTGATCGCAACTGTCGCCGCGCCCGCCAACGCTGGAAGAAGTCGAATCGCAAACAATGAGTTGCCAAGTAGCCGCTGGCTCAGTTCCAGAAGCAGGATCGACAACGGAGGTTGGTCTACATACCCGAGAGCGAGGTGCCGACTGCAGGCCATATAATAAAGCTCGTCGCGAAAATAACCGTACCGACCATTAGTCAGCAGATGGACCAGAAGGGCTAAGGCGCTGAAGAGAACGATTAACGTTAACTCGGAACCGGAGCGTTTTTGGGCCGCGGCTGGAATTACCTCGCGCATGAAATCAAGGAAGTTTGGACTCGATCACAGCGCGAGTGATTAGCCTAAAAAAGTGCGCGGCGCACTTTCAATTTTGAGCGTAGCCTAAAGGATGAGCGTGCAAGTCTATGGCTGTAATCATGTGGCTATCGAGGTAGACGATATCGAAAAGGCCGTGGCGTTTTACAAAGACGTTTTCAACCTCGAACAGATGAACGAAGGTGAAGGCGACGCCTTTTTCAAGTTGGGCGAACACCAGTTTCTCGCAATTTTCGAAGTGGAAAAGGTCCAGTCGGCAAAGGTTCGCCATTTTGGGATCATGGTTCGAGATGAAACGCAGCTCGAGGAAGTGCGAAAGAAACTCAAAGAAAAGTATA
>Ga0114129_10014956_pt1 | contig 11055 bp, 12 predicted proteins | sample RhiMetdeltSRZDD1_FD_80071 | JGI IMG/M metagenome (GOLD analysis project Ga0114129, IMG submission 80071) | Populus rhizosphere microbial communities from Tennessee, USA - Rhizosphere MetaG P. deltoides SRZDD1 (version 2) (version 2) | ecosystem: Host-associated > Plants > Roots > Rhizosphere >... | reverse complement strand
AGTTTAGGGTTCGCGTTTACTGATTCCGACCTCGTTAAACCTTGAACCCGGAACTCTGAACGACGAACCCTGAACTACTGTTTGCCGAGCGGCGCCTTTGGGTCGGCTAACGCGATGTCCACTTCGTCGCCGACTTCTACGCCCAGAGCTTCTGCGGCGCCGGGCGAGATGCTGATGTCGAGTCCCGTGTTCTCGTGCGGTCCGTAGTCCACTGCGCGCACGACGACGGCGCTGCCATTCTTTGCATTTGTCGCAACCAGTTTTTTGTTAGCCCACCAGCGCTTTACTTCTTCGGGAGTCAAATGCTGAACGTGATAATTCCAACGCATCGCGCAGTAGAAGCCCTTTGGGTTCAGACTGCGGATGCGCTCGTAGACGCCGTGTGGACCGGTTGGCAGAGCCAGCTTGTCGTCAGGCTTGATGCCGCGATCCTTAGGTCCGCCGAACACTCCGACCTTGCCGTGCGTGGCAGGAAGCTCCGGGTGTTCGTCGACAGTTGGAGCTTGGGGAGCCGACGCCGCAGCGTTCGTTTCCTTCGAACTTTCAGGGTTGCTTGCATTATCCGGCTTAGTTGGCGAAGCCGTTTCTGCACTGTTTGCTTCCACGCTTTTGACGTTAGTTGACGGAGCCTTTGTGGATGACTTCTCGGTCGCTTTCTTCTTTGAGCTGGCCTTCGCCTGTTTCATTGCATCTCCTTGTGGCTGGGTTGAGAATTGCAAAATCCCTGTCGCGCAACCACGAAGATTAATTATACACGCTCGGTGTGATGAGTCATGCGCGCGCCGATCGCTGAGAGATTGAGTCAGCCGATAATCTCGCGGGCGCGCGTGAATATTCGGTCAAACATCGGCTCCGTCAATTTTCCGGTGAAAGTGTTTTGCTGGCTCGGATGAAACGAGGCTATCAAAATAATGTCGCGACGCAGCCGGTACTCAGCGGCGTGCGCGAACGCGGGCCGCCGTGAGGCTTGTTCTTCCAGACCGACTGAAGCGATCGCGGCGTCAAACGCGATCCGGCCCAGCGCTACGATCACGCGAACTCTCTTCAGCAATTCAAGCTCGCGGAGCAGGTACGGTCTGCATTTGCCGATCTCCTGAGGCAGCGGTTTGTTTTGCGGAGGCGCACAGCGAACCGCCGCGGTGACATAGCAGTCTGTGAGTTTGAGTCCATCGTTGCGATTCACTGAGATCGGTTGATTTGCGAACCCGGCTTTGTGCAGAGCTCGAAAGAGCCAGTCGCCGCTTCGATCGCCGGTGAAGATACGCCCCGTCCGATTGCCACCGTGAGCGGCGGGCGCGAGCCCCAGGACCAGCAGCCGCGCTCGCGGATCGCCGAAGCTTGGCACGGGCTTGCCCCAGTACTCCTCGGCGGCAAAGCGTCGAACCTTTTCGCGTGCGACTCGCTCGCGCCACTCAGCCAACCTGGGGCACAGTTGGCAGGTTATGATCCGTTCTTGCAGTGAGACTATTGAATCACCCGCTGTGCTGGCCGCCATCATCACTTCCAATCGACGCCGATAGCCTCGAAGCGCGTCGAGCCGATGTTCTTGATCGAGTGCGTGACCGGCGCCGCCCGCCAGCGGAAGTCGCCTGGTTTGTACTCGATCCGTTCCGACTTCTTTCCAGGCGACTCGACTAACACCGTTGCCTTTGTCAGAAACACGCTCAACGCCGAGAGCCCGTGCGTGTGAATGCTCGTGGAGTGACCGGGTTCAAGAATCAGCCGCTCGATGTGAACGCGTTCATTATCAAGCACCGTCGAGAGGCCGGTTGATGTGTCAGCGGTGGATGCTGCCGCGCGACCAGGAGATTTCAATATCTCAATTGTGATGTTGCGAAACGGAGTGCCGGCTAGGTTAGTCACGCGATGCGTGATCGGACCTTTAGTGAATCTTGCTTCGCGGTCTTTCAAGATCAAATCCGCCGGCTCACCGCCCATCACCTCCGCTTTCAAATTCGCGTCACCAATCGCGACGTAAGCGTAATCGTTCGAGTGAGTGTGGAACAGCGTAGTATCGCCGGGCGGAACGACCACGTCGAAGACCCGCACATATTCATTCTCGAACTTCAGATGATGACGAGGCTCGCTGTCGACCGGGACGGGCGATTGAACGGTTGATGTGAAGAGCCCGACAAACGACAGAACGGCGGCTGCGATCAGTCGCATCATCAATACCTCCTTGCTGCAGAGAGCAATGTATAGCTCACGATTTGAGGAGCCCGCAAGGAGAAGGTAGGATGAGTTCGTAATCCGGCCCTCAAGCGGTGCATGGAGTTCAGGCTTTAGCCTGGTCTTGGCTTTATGGAGCGTTAATTGAAGACCAGGCTAAAGCCTGAACTCCATGCACCGCCTTGAAGACCGGACTACGAACTTGATCTGAGGAGGAGTCATTGCCATTCGCGACAATCGATGAATCGCCGTTGACCCCGAGCATTAGCCCGGTTGAGATTCACTATCGCGAGGCGGGCTCAGGTGCGCCGCTTGTTTTTCTCCACGGCGGATGGGGTTATAAGGTATATCCATTCGACCGGCAGATCGAAGTGTTCAGCAACCGCTTCAGAATCCTGATACCTGACCGCACCGGTTACGGGCGTTCGCAGCGAATAAACCATCTTCCGACGGACTTTCATCGACGCGCCGCGGCCGAGACAGCTCGTTTGCTTGAAGCGCTTCAGATCGACCGAGCAGTCTTATGGGGACACAGCGATGGCGCTGTTATCGCCGCGATGATGGCGCTTGCGTCGCCGGATCGAATCGCGGGCGTGATTCTGGAGGCCTTTCACTACTATCGTTCGAAGCCCAGCTCGCGAGGATTTTTTGAAACGATGGCCGGCGACCCGGACCTACTAGGTGCGCGAATAACGACGACCCTGGCAAGCGACCACGGTGAAGACTACTGGCGCAAGCTCATTGTGATGAACGGCGACGCGTGGCTTCGAATCGCCGACGAAGCGACGGAGCCCAAGCAAGATCTCTATGACGGCAGGCTGTCCGAACTTCGAGTGCCGGCGTTGTTTATTCACGGCTCGCGCGACCCTCGCACCGAGCCGGGTGAGATGGATGCCGTGCGCGATCAACTGCCTGATGCGCGGATCGAGATCATCGAAGGTGGCGGCCACAGCCCTCATAGCGAGAGCGGGTCATTCGCCACATTCATTCGGAAAGTTGGTGAATTCCTCGAAGAGAGGAGTCCACGCTTGGACTCCCGGAGCCGAGATTCTTAAGAGAAATTCCTCGCTTACAAGAAAGATTCGTATCGCATAAATATTTTGTTGACAATATCACACCGGCAGGCGTAGTATCGGGGCGTTCTTAATAACAGTCCTCACGATCGGTCGCCAAGACCGTAATCCAGCTCGGTAGCAAAATAATAGATTCGGATGTTTAGTGGGAGTAGCTTCGAAGCTGGTCTCTGACTGGGCATTGCCCACTCTGGAGTGCCTTTGCGACCTCGGGTTTTGCGCGCGAAAGGCAGCAAATAGTCTATTCAGCCTCGTTATGACTGACTGAAGTAGTCGTATGCTGTCTGCCAACAAAGATTAGTGTATCCGCGCTTTCGTTCGGGAGGATAGAATGACTAAACGACAATGGATCATCAGCTTTTTCGCCGTATTGCTGCTCGCTGGAACCGTCGCCTTTCGTATGACGGCGGCCCTTAGCGATAACGCAGCTTCTCAGGAGGGGCCCGGGGTGGCGTCCGAATCACCCGCACAAGTCGTGTATAGCGCTTTCTTCCATTTCGTCGTCGAGTTGAAGCAACAGGCTGCGGATCTGGAACGGGAAGGGGAAAAGGGCGAATCGCTTCGGGGCTACGTGCAAACACAAGCAGGCCTAAATGACGAAGAGAGTCGGATACTGAACGAAATCGCCGCGGCGTGTGTCGAGGAGGTTTCACAACAAGACGCGAAGGCTCTGGGCATTATTGAAACCTTCCGGTCTCAGTTTCCGGGAGGGAAGATTCCACGAGGGGTAAAACCGCCCCCGCCGCCCTCGGAACTAAAGGTATTGCAGGAGGAGCGCGACCAAATCATTCTGGCCGCGAGGAGCAAACTGGTTACAGCACTGGGAGAGGCGGGCTTCAATAAGGTTGCAACGTTTGTAGAAAAACGCATCGCGCCCGGCGTTCAACCAGCTCCGCCGGGTAAGCGATAGTCTCGGCATTTGACGAGTCCGGGTCAGTGAACCCATCAGCTAATTGCCACGGGAGGTAATGAGATGAAGGCCCTTAGATTTGCTGTTATGTCTATTCTATTCTCGTGTGTGGTTCAGTCGATGGAAGCGATGGCGGATCACGTTTACGGTAGTTCCGGCATAGTATTCGACGTTGCGAATAACACCGTGAGGGGATACTCCCGCACTGAACTCGACTATGACACCGCTGCGTACTATACGCCCTACGTGTGCGGTGAGCTGTACAAGGATGGGGTATCGCAAGTTCGAGCCTGCCACGGCGGTCTTATCACTGCCTCTATTAAATACTCAGTTCACCGGAACGTCGGCGACGGCCTCGCTCACAAGCGATCACTATGTGGATATGCAGTACTTTGACGAAGGGAATCAATCGTATATCGATTATTCTGGTTATAACTTTCTGCCCGGTTACACTTATCCAACTGATTGGATGTTCTATCCGCCGTACGTCTTTGCATATCATTACCCTGTCTCCATTCACCTAGGCAGCACGGATGTAAGCTGCATTTGTGCATGCACTACTCGTCCCAGCGACGGCGAATGGAGTAACCTCAGTTCATTGTTCCCTAACTTGGTGAGGTGTCAGGTCTGCAGGTTGGGGCCAGCTACTGGCACTTATAACTGCTTGGCTTGGGTGATTGATGACACCACTCAGTGGTGGTGGGACGAGGCTGATAGTAGTCATAATGGGTCGATAAGCGTCTCGGAGATGAATGCCTTCCTCAGCTCAAAAGGAAAGAGCAACATTTGGTACTATGGCGCATCTACCTCGGATCTCAAACACGTCGCAAAGAAGTCGGGAGGTATGGGAGCTGATTGCCAGAGTACGAGCAAGTTAGGACCTTACCTCCGGATAGCGCATAATAAGGACCAGTTGCAAGGTACCCAGTACGGCACTATAGTAGGAGGAAACTAGTATGAAATATGCGGTTGTGCTTCTTACACTCTGCGGGATTATGATCGGCAGCGGTGTCTCAAATTCGCTTCAGTCGCCGCAGCAGCCCGCGTTGGATTACCGAGCAGCTTATGAGCGATGGCGCCGCGCTATCGACTCCAATCCAGTGCTGGGGGAGCCCGGCTGGGTGAGCACTGATAGTGGCCCCGCTGAGGTGCGGAGCGCTGTCGGAGATTTGCTTTCTATCGGTCCGAACTTGACGCCATTTCTCGTCGAGGAGATGAGAAGCGAGAAGGACCAATTGCGACTTTACCAGTTGGTGCACCTTTTGAATGTCGTGAGCGGGATTAATCTCTATTCTGGAAGTGGAGAGGAGAACTACTACGCCGCAATGCCGCGATTCAGGGATCGCTTTGTGCAGGACTGGGATTCGGGGAAGTTCTTGGATGCCACCGCATTGCTCCAGGCAACATGGATCTATAATGAGGAAAACCAAACTAGTAAAGGAGTCGACCCTGAGAAGCTAATGCAGATCAGACGATATGGCGTGTTCGCGCTCCCATTCATCATTGAAAGTCTTGAGAAACGTAATTCTCCGGAGGTTTTTGCCGCATTCCTCATTATCACCGGCGAGCCTTACTTGTATTCTGACTACCTTAAGAACCCCTCCGGCTTTCTCCGCGCCCGCAGTCAGAAGCTCTCCTATGTGAAAAACTGGACACGCAAGAACGAAAGAAGAATAGATAAGCTGGAGAGCTTGCATCAGCAAGTCAAGGCGCTGACGAGCAGATAGCCGGAAACAAGGTCAAGTTATTCGCTCAATCTCGACTTCGGTATTGAAGTCCGGGATTCCGCACTCGGGATCGGACACGCCACGCTCAATCAAGACGTTTCCTTCGGGCCAATGCACTTGGACGTTGCCGGCCGTGATCGGCGCGATTAAGCAGCGTCCGCGCATCTGACCCGCTGCGCTCTTGAGTAAGACTTCCTCGCCATCCGCGACCCCAATTCGCGCGGCGTCTTCCTTACTCATAAGAACATCTTGACGACGAGCGCCCGTCAGCGGATCACGCTCTCGATGGACCATGCTGTTGAACTGCTTGCCGCGGCGCGTTGAGAGCTTCAGCTTTGGGCTTGCGGCCTCTCGTTCGATCGCGATGACTGAGAACCTCGCGCGTCCGTCTGCGGTCGGGAACTCAGTCTCGCGCAGGCCCGTCACAGTCTTCATCTCGCACAGGCGCTCGCCGCCCCACTGAATCTGATCGCCCGCCTTGCTCAGATGTTGAATGCCTTCGTATGCAGGAACCGCGCGCGCAATTTCATCTCGGATTGCCTGCGCGTTTTCGAAATGAATTAGGTGAGCGAGGTCAGGCCGCGCACGTTTGGCGATCATCATCGGGATTTCCCATTCAGGACGCGCCTCGCCGATTCGCCTGCCAGGAATCTCGGGACTGAAGAGAATTCGCCTCTCGGTTGACGTTTCCGTTCCTCCGCCGCGCTGTTCGTATCGGGTCTGCGCCGGCAGCAGGACGACCGTATCGGCGGGTTCGACCATCATCTGCGGACTGAGCACGATGTCTTGATGCACTCGCAACGGTATTCGTTCAACCGCCTCACGGACGTAGCCGGGTTCAGGCAAGGTCTCCAGAAAATTGCCGCCCATTTGATAGAGGATATCGAGTTTGCCGTCGTGCGCCGCGTCGATCATCTCGACTGCGTTCATTCCACGCCAGCCCGGGACTTCGAAACTCCAGAGCTCCGAAAACCGCGTCGCGCCGTTCGGTTCCACCGGAATCCCGCCTGGAAACTGATTTGGAACTGCGCCGACTTCCGCGCTGCCTTGCACGCCCGAGTGCCCGCGAATCGCCATCAGCCCGCACTTCTCGCGTCCAACGAACCCTCGCGTCAATGCGAGATCAACGATTGCTCGAACGTTTGCCACGCCGTGGCGGTGTTGCGTGATACCCATCGACCACACGAACACTGCGCTCTTCGCCTCGGCGATCATCCGAGCAAACCTGAGCATCTCCTCGCGCGATGAACCGGACGCTGCTTCCAGCGACTCCCAGGAATAGGCTCCCAGAGCCAATTTCAGGTCATCAAAGCCGGCCGTCTTCTCCGCGATGAATGCCTCGTCGGTCCAGCCTTCCTCGATCAGGTGCTTGATGACGCCGGCGATAAAAGCTCTGTCTCCTCCGGTGTTGACTTGAAAAAACGCGTCGGCGATTCGAGTGCCGAAGAGCGCACTCTCAGCAACTGATGGAATCCAATAGCGCTCGAGTCCCGGTTCGCGGTAGGGGTTGATGACGGCCACGCGGGTTCCCAGGTTCTTAGCGTGATAGATGTATTTCATCGTAACCGGCTGATTGTTAGGAGTGTTGCTTCCGAAGAGCACAAGCAAGTCAGCCCCGATCCAGTCTTTATAAGAACAAGTCGAAGCCGATACTCCCAGCGACTGCTTCAACGCGACCGTTGAGGGTGCGTGGCAGATGCGCGATGAATTGTCGATATTGTTTGTGCCGAGAAATCGCGCAGCCTTTTGCGCAACGTAGTATGTTTCGTTGGTCAGCCCCCGCGAGGTTAGATAGAAACCCAATCGGCGCGGATCACTTCGAGTGATGCGCTCGGCAATCAGCTTTATTGCATCGTTCCATCTAACTCGAGTGAAACCATTTTCACCTCGCCGCCGAACCATCGGATACGGAAGTCGCCCAAGCTCGCGCAACTCACTAGCCGGCATATTCGCGAGCTCGCTTACCTCTTTCAAACGCGCCACCTTCAGCGAGGGCATCGTGTTCAGCCGCATAAGGTCGAGCCTGATCATGCACAAATGCACACCGTCCATGGTGAAGTCCCGCACGCCTGACGTCCCAAGTGCGCATCCGTCGCACACGCCCTTCGTCAGTATCCGCCAGGCGAATGGCAGCTCGGCCTTGTTTCGCCATATCGCCTTTAGGATCTCGGCGTAGTGGTTAGGCTTCACCTGCCCGATGCCGTTGGGCATCAGACCAACCCAGTCCTTCCTATCCCATCTGTGTTTAGCCATCGCGAATCGAAGCGGTGTGCTATGAGTCACTCGCTCGCGCAAAGTCATTTCACATATTACACAGAGTAAAATCAAGCCCGGCTTCAGCATACGCTGCAAGCCACAATCTCGTATTGACTGCTAGCTGCCTTCAACTCCCATCAGTCTGACCGAACCGCGAAATTCAAAGCGCGAGTCTTATCTAAGTCTTCACGTGTGTAAATTCGGCCTTGCCTGGGGGTTAGCAGTGGGCGGGGGGCTTTCATAGGATTGTGGCCCCTCGGTTGCCCTTTAGCGGGCGAAGGGAGCCTCCAAACAAACTCGAGCAGGTAATAGGAGTCAATGAGAACCATCGCGGAACGAATCGATTTCAGCAGCTACGGCAGGCCCCAGGCCCACGTTGAATCAGAAGCGGGCAACGTGGAGGGTGCTCGCGGAAGCGTGCGCGGCTTCGCAGGCCTCGCGGTGCTGCTTCTTGTTAGCGGACTGACCGTGGCCATCGCTAGAGGTGGTGTTAGCACGGTCGAAGGCGTGACGGGTCCGGCGCCGGGAGTTCTCGGCTTTGCATGGGTGATGCAGGGACTCGCCGCTGTAGTTTATTTCGTGCTTGCTGTTCGCTGGTTGAGAAATTAATCGCACTGATTATGTTTTGGTCGCTCTTCGTAATCGGCCCCTAGGTTCACTGGCATCATGGCAACCCTTTCCTCGGCCCGCCGCCCGGCGGGCCTTTTTTTTGGTCTTGAGATCGACATACGCGCAGTTGTGTGCACCCTCGATTTGCGCGACAATCAACCGTCGGTAACCACCCGAACTTAGAGACAAGCTCAGCAAAAGGAGCGGCGGCGATGCGAGTAATGGTTCTCTTCTGCGCGACGATCTTGTGTATCGCTTCGAGCTCGTGGACTCTCGATCAGCCAATGGCGTCGACCGATTCGCACGGCAGACTTACCAGGATCGAGTCGACTCCCCAGGCCGCCGGCGAGTACGACAACATCGAAGCCGTGCTGGACACGTCCAATGGCCAGATAGTGATCGAGTTTTTTCCGAAAGAAGCGCCGCGACACGTCGAGTACTTTGTCAAGAATGCCCGTTCGGGAGCTTACGACGGAACTACATTTCACAGACTGGTCAAGTATGGTTTGATTCAAGGCGGCGATCCTTTGTCAAAGAACGCGCGAGACCGCGCGCGATATGGAACCGGCGGGCTGAATGCGGGGCTGCCGGACGAGGTGAACAAGAATAAGCACGTGCCTGGGGCCGTGTCTTCGGTGCTGCAAGCAACGCGTGCCGGCTCGGCCGAGGTCAAGCCCGGCACGTCGGGCTCTCAGTTTTTTATCATCTTGAATGCAGGAACTGCGCAGGCGAATCTCGATTCAACTTTCACGGTGTTCGGCCGGGTCGTCGAAGGTATGGACGTCGCTTCAAGCATCTCGACTTCGCCGGCAAGCGCCGCTAGCGTGGCCAGCGAACGAATTGAGATTAAGAAGATCACGATTCGTGACAAGTCTCCCACCGTCGAGCAGATGAAAGCAATGCGCGCAACGATCGAAACGTCGTTGGGAAACATCAAACTCCAACTACTTCCTGAGTCCGCTGCCGGAACCACGCGTGCGTTTGTGCGCTACGCTCGCTCGGGTCTTTACGACGGCGTTACCTTCTTCCGGATATCCCAAAAATACTTTGTGGAAGTGGGCTACCTTGGTGACTGGCCTCAGGACAGTCCAAATCGAAAGCGGCAGTTCAGCCTCTGGCCGATAGCTGCTGAGAAGAACGATGTGAAACAAGAGCGTGGCACCGTCTCGATGCGGCTGGCGCCGGATGGCTCGACAAGCTGGTATTTCTTCATCATTTCGAAAGACAACCCCGCGCTCGACGGCAAACACGTGCCTTTTGCTAAAGTGGTTGAGGGCTTGGATGTGCTCGATAAGATTGCCGACGCGGAAGTTGATGGTGACAAGCCGAAACAAAGAATCGAGATTAAGAAGATCACAGTGCAATAGAGAGGAGAGTCCGTAGTCCGTGGTCAGTAGTCCGTCGTTAGGTATAATCGAGACAATGGCGATTGACCACGGACTATGACCACACACCGAGGACTACGGACCGAGGACTACGGACCGAGGACTACGGACCACGGACTACGGACTACGGACCACGGACGACGGACTACGGACTACTGACCACGGACTATTCACATGATTCTCGTCATCGACAACTACGACTCGTTCACGTACAACCTCGTCCAGCATCTGGGCGAGTTGGGTGCTGAACCGGTGGTTTATCGAAACGATGCGATTACGATCGACCAGATAGCCAAGCTGAGACCGGAGAGAATGGTCATCTCGCCTGGTCCGGGAGTTCCCAAAGATGCAGGCGTGACGATCAGCGCAATTCGCGAGTTCGCCGGCAAGTTTCCGATACTGGGAGTGTGCCTCGGCAATCAGGCTATTGGTGAAGCGTTCGGCGGCCGCGTCGTTCGCGCGTCGTACTTGATGCACGGCAAGACGTCCGAGATCTGTCACGACTCGGCGACGATCTTTCGCGGATTGCCTTACCGGTTCAAGGCGACTCGATATCACTCGCTGATAGTCGAGAAAGAAGGTCTCCCTGATTCGCTTGAGGTATCAGCTACAACGCCGGACGGATTAATAATGGGGCTGAGGCATCGCGAGTATCCGGTCGAGGGGGTTCAATTCCATCCCGAGTCTGTGATGACCGAGCACGGCAAGAAACTGCTCCAGAATTTCCTGAAGCTTTGAGTAATGACAGAGACGTGCACAACACTACCTAGCAGCGTTCTCGCGGCGGGCGGCATTCTTGAGCGCATCGTCGAGGCCAAGTCCCGGCGGTTAGAAGAAGCCAAGCGCCGCACGCCACTCGAGCAGCTCGCTGAGCAAGCCCTGGCAATCGACAACTCGGCGACGCGGCGCTCGCTGGCTGAGGCGCT